>Ga0209415_10000542_pt1 | contig 70256 bp, 86 predicted proteins | sample PeaSoiSIISIP2007_FD_187696 | JGI IMG/M metagenome (GOLD analysis project Ga0209415, IMG submission 187696) | Peat soil microbial communities from Weissenstadt, Germany - SII-SIP-2007 (SPAdes) (version 2) | ecosystem: Environmental > Terrestrial > Soil > Wetlands > Peat | place: Germany...
ACGATCAAGTCGGCCGCCGGGATGTCGAGGCCGCTGCCGATGAGGTTCGTGGCCGCGAGGATCGACGGCGCCTGCGCAGTGAACGCCGCCATCATCTCGACCCGGGTCTGCGCGCCATGAACCCGAATCCCGCGCCGCCGCTGCCGGCTCCGCTGTTCGTTCGAGTCGACCATGTCGCCGCGCAATTGCTGCACCGAGATTCCATAGGTGGCTTCGAGCCGCTCTGCCAGGCGCGGGACGTCACCACGCGTCCGGCCGATCACGAAGATGCGCGATTTGCGTTCCAGATGCTCGCGAATAAGTTGGTCGGCGCGCGAAAGCTGCTCGGGCGGGGGCTCGCCCCACACGCCCTCGACCTTGTGCACGGTCGTCGGCAAGACGTCCCACGGCTTGGCCTTCATCGCGACGACGTTGTCGTAGGCACCGACGCGCCGCAGGAACGAACGCAGTTCGTCCGGCGTCGCGCTCGCGAAAATCAACGGGCAGTCGAGATCTTCGATGAGCCGCAAATGCTCGCGCTCGTCGAACGCGTTGACGTCGTCGACGATGAAGAGCGCGCTGCGGTCGATCATCTCCCACAGGTGTTCGCTCGAGATCATCATCGCGCTCCCGATGACGAAGCGGATCGACCCGTCCGCGATCCCGGCCAAAACTGCCTTGCGCTCGCCCGGAGACGCACCGGCGTGCAGCGCCCCGATACCGAGCCCCGTCCCGGCGAGACGTTCAGTGAAATAGGTTATGTGCTGGCGGACGAGATCGCGCGTCGGTGCGACGATGCACACGTAGCCGCCGGATTTGAGCGCCGTGTCGACCGCGACGCGCATGAGGACCTCGGTCTTGCCCGAACCGGTCGGGGCGCGAAACAGGAACTCGAAGGTTCCATTATCGAGCCCGGAGACGAACGCGTCGACGGCGGCGCGCTGATCGCTGGTGAGCTCGAAGGTCTCACCCGGCCGGATGAGTTCGCGAGCCAAGGCGACCGCTTGCGAGTTCTCTTCGATTTTTTTCCAAATGGCCTGGGTCGATTGGGGATGCTGGTCTAGACTGCCGATGCGTTTGATGATTCGTTCTCGTTTCGGATGGGAAGGCTGAGCTCCGCTGGGACGCCGCTGAAGTCGATCTGCGGCAATTCCTCGAGGGAGCGCAGGCCGAAGGCCTCCAGAAACTCAGGTGTAGTGCGATAGAGGATCGGACGTCCGACGACGTCCTTGCGGCCGCTTTCCTCGATGAAGCGGCGGTCGAGCAGGGTCGCGATCACGCTGTCGGCGCTGACGCCGCGGATCGCTTCAATATCGGTCTTCGTCACCGGGCCGCCCTCATCGCGCTCTTGATACGCGATGATCGAGAGCGTCTCGAGCGCGGCGGGCGACAGGTTGGTCTTGGGGGGCAGCAGATACTCTTCGACGACCTCGCGCGCCGCCGGGGTGCTGGCGAACCGGTAGCCTCCGGCAATCTCGCGCAGGATCATGCCGCGGTCCGCGAAGTCGGCTTCGATCTGCGCCAAGGCTTGCGTGACCTCGACCTCCGACGCCTTCGTCAACTTGGCGAGCTCCTTGATCGAGAGCGCCTCGCTTGCAACGAAGAGCAGCGCCTCGACCTCGAGCTGCAAGGCGGCGGTCTCGACCATCTCAGCTTGCACGCTGCGGATCCGCGGGCAGGAGCCGGATGTCGCCGAACGCCGTCTCTTGCTCGACGACGATGCGGTTGCGCCGGATCAGTTCGAGGATCGCCAGGAACGTCACGATGATCGCGAGCTTGTCGAGGGCCTCGCACAGTATGAAGAAACTGACTCCGCCGGCACGCACCCGCCCGAGCACGTAGTTCATCTGCTCGAGCAGCGAGACGCGCTCGCGCACGATCGTCCTCTTTTCCGGGCGCGCGTTGCGCAGCGCCGCGAGGAGCGCATTGGCGAGTTTTGCGCTGTCGATGCGGTAGCGCTGGACCATCTCGGTCGAGGGATCTCCGGCATCGCGAAGGTAGTACGCGCTCGCCTCGGCCGCACGCGCGCGCAGGTCGTCGCCGGCCTCGCGATACTTCGAGTAGATGAGCAGACGCTCGCGCAGGCGGGCCTCGACGGCTTCGGCCGATTCCTCGCCGGATTCGAAGTCGGCCGGGATCGGCGGAAGCAGCGATTTCGATTTCAGGAAAAGGAGCGTGGACGCGATCACGAGATATTCGGCCGCGAGCTCGAAGTCGAGCGCTTCCATCATCCGAACGTACGCGAGATATTGATCGGCGACGACGGATAGCCGCACCGTCGCGATGTCGAGTTGCCGTTCTTTCACCAGGTTTAATAAAAGGTCCAGCGGACCGTCAAAGACGTCGAGTGAGACGCGACAGGCACGCTCCTCGACCGGCATCGGCATCAACTTGCGGGAGTTTCCCTCGCCGTCATCGGAACCGGCGCGGTCTCCGGCTCGAAGACCGCGTCACCTTCGCGTTCGATGTATTCCATCGCCAAATCAACCAATCGTTTCTCGTTTACGTATTTGAGCGCGCGCTTCGCGGCGCGGATCTCGAACCAGGCTGCCTCGTCGACTTCGTGGTCGTGGTTGGCCGTATCGCCCGAGAGATACCGCATCAAATAGAAGTGGACGGATTTTTTGTGCTTACTGCGGTTCAAGTAGAACCAGTACGATATGTCGGACAGCTTGCTCAGGATCTCAGCCCAACACCCGGTCTCTTCCCGGACCTCCCGGAGCGCCGCTTGCTCGTGGGTTTCGCGGGCCTCGACGTGGCCTTTGGGGAGCGACCACACACGCGGATTCCCCCGCCCAATGAGCAGCGCTTCATACGCCGACCCTTGGCGACGGAGCACTAGTCCCCCGGCGGAGACCTCGTATTTGATCCGCATGACCACTTTCCGAGAGAGTCAAGGCGGAGCACTTCTGCTCCGCCTCTAGTTACTCACATTATATCAACCGGCTCCAAGAAGGAGCGCTCCCGGAGGGGGGCTCCGGCGGCCTCCAGCGGAGGTCCGGCTGGCGGGCAGCCCGGGCCTCATCGAGCCTCCCGACCGGGGTCAGCCGCGGGGCGGAGAGGATCGCGGCCGGGTTCGCCTGGGCGGTTGCGACGATCTCCTTGAGGGCCTCGATGAAGCCGTCCAGGGTCTCTTTGGACTCGGTCTCGGTCGGCTCGACCATGAGACATTCGGGGACCAGCAAGGGGAAGTAGATCGTCGGGGCATGATAGCCGCGATCGAGCAGTGCCTTGGCGAGGTCGAGCGCGCGGACGCCGGTCTCGCGCTTGAGCGTCTGTGCGGAGGCGACGAACTCGTGGCGGCATGGCTCGTCATACGGAATGTCTAGGACGTCGCGCAGCCCGGCCCGCACGTAGTTGGCGTTGAGGACGGCGAGCTGCGAGACCCGCGAGAGGCCTTCAAGTCCGTTCGCGTAGACATAGGTCAGCGCGCGAACGACGTGCGCGAAGTTCGACCAGAACGAACGCATCGGGCCGATCGAAAGCGGCCGCTCGAATTCGAGCCGGAAAACCTCATCGTCGCTGGCGCGCCACCCGTTCCCGCTCCCGCCGCTTGCGGTAACGACGGGCGTGGGCAAAAAATCGACCAAGTGCGCGGCGACGCCAAGCGGACCGGCTCCAGCCCCGCCGCCGCCGTGCGGGATCGAGAAAGTCTTGTGCAGGTTCAAGTGCATGAGGTCGAAGCCCATGTCGCCGGGCCGCGCATTCCCCATGAGCGCGTTCGCGTTGGCGCCGTCGTAGTACATCAGGCCGCCCGCATCGTGGACGACGCGCGCGATTTCGGCGATGTGATCCTCGAAGAGTCCGAGCGTGTTCGGATTGGTCATCATGCAGACCGCGGTGTTCGCTCCGACCGCTTCGCGCAAGACGATCGGGTCGACGCGACCGCGCGCGTCGGACTTCAGCGAGATGACCTTGTACCCGACCATCGCTGCCGAGGCGGGATTCGTCCCATGCGCCGTGTCCGGAACGATCACCGCGTTACGCGCGCTCTCGCCGCGCGCAGCGAAGTAGGCCTTGGAGATCAGAAGCGCCGCCAGCTCGGCGTGGGCGCCGGCCGCCGGATTGAGCGAGAAGGCCGCCATCCCGAACAGCGAGGAGAGCGCGCGCTCGAGTTCCCACATGATCGCAAGCGCGCCCTGCGAGAGCGCGTCCGGCGCGAACGGATGCAAGTCGCGCAGCGGCGGAAGCGCCGCAGCGGCCTCGTTCACGCGCGGGTTGTACTTCATCGTGCACGATCCCAGCGGATAAAATGCGCTGTCAATCCCAAACGTGCGCTGCGAGAGGCGGGTGAAGTGACGAACGACGTCGAGTTCGCTGTTGTCGGGTAAGGGCAGCTCATCGCGCACGAGCTTGCGCGGTAAGAGCTCCGCGATCTCCGGCCCGTCTTCGAAATAGCGATTGGCACGGCCGTCTTGGCCGGTCTCGAAGATCAACGGGATCGGCTCTCGTTCAGTCCCGGACGGCAACGCGCGCTCCGGGACGGGTTGTGAATTCGGACAGTGCCGCGACGAGGCGGGCGATCTGCGCTTGCGTGGTCAGCTCGGTTGCCGCCATGAGGACGCAGTCGCGCAGCTCCGGATACCAGCGCCCCAAATCGACGCCTCCCAGAATCTTGCAGCCCTCCAGGTAAGTCAGGACGTCTGCGGCGCGGCCGGGGACCCGCACAACGACCTCATTGAAGAAATGCGCGCCGAAGCGCCGCTCGAAACCCTGCAGCGCGCCGACGCGCTTGACCAGCTCGTGCGCGCGGCGCAGGTTGAGCGAGGCGCACGCGTTCAAGCCGGTCCTGCCCAGCGCGGCCAGATAGATCGTCGCCGTCAATGCGCAATGCGCTTGGTTGGTGCAGATGTTCGAGGTCGCTTTCTCGCGCCGGATGTGCTGCTCGCGCGCCTGCAGCGTCAGGACGTAAGCGTCACGGCCTTCCTTGTCGAGCGTCTTGCCGACGAGCCGGCCGGGGATGCGCCGCAAATGCTCGTTGGTCGTCGCGATGAATCCGACATGCGGCCCTCCGTATGCGACCGCGACGCCGAACGATTGGCCCTCACCGACCGCGATGTCGGCGCCCCACGACGCCGGCGTTGCAAGCGCGGCCAGCGCGAGCGCTTCCGCCGTCACGCTGATGAGGAGCGTCCCGCTCGCGCGAAGCGTCGCTGCGAGGTCGCGCGGCAGCGGATCGATCGTACCGAAGAAATTCGGTGACTGGACGACGACGGCCGCATACCCTTTGCCGCCAACCGCCTCGGCCAACCCGGAGAAATCCGTCCGGCCGTCGGACGAGTATGCTAGCTCGTCGATCCGGAGCTCCATGCCGTCCGCGTATGTTTGCAGGACCGCGCGATAGTTCGGGTGGACGGCGCGCGAGACGAGCATCTTGCGACGGCCGGTCGCGTTGACGGCCATGATCGCGCCCTCGGCGAGCGCGGTCGCTCCATCGTAGACCGAAGCGTTCGCGACGTCGAGGCCGGTCAAGAGTGCGACGTAGGTCTGCCACTCGTAGATCGCTTGCAAGTACCCTTGCGAGACTTCCGCCTGATACGGCGTATACGAGGTCAGAAACTCGCCGCGCATCGAGAGCGCCGCGATAACCGGAGGGACGTAGTGCCGGTAGGCGCCCGCACCGAGAAACGACGTGTACTCCTGGGCGCTGTTGCGCCCGGCAAGCGCGGTCATCCGGTCGAGCAGTTGCGATTCCGCGAGGGCCGGCGGGACGCTGATCGGCGCGCGAACGGCGACGGCATCCGGGACGTGCACCAGCTCTTCGAGCGAGCCGGCGCCGACTGCGCGCAGCATCTCCTCGATGTCGCGCTGCGTATGAGGTGTATAGCTCAAGCTATTTTTGTTCGGCGATAAACGCGTCGTATTGGTCGCCGGAGAGGAGCTTCTCACGATCCTTCGCGTCGGCGACCTTCACCTTGAAGAGCCAGCCTTCACCGAATGGATCGCGGTTGACTTTCGCCGGCTCATCTTCGAGCGAGCCGTTGACTTCGATGATCTCGCCGCCGACCGGCGTAAAGAGGTCCGAGACGGCCTTCACGGATTCGACGACGCCGCTATTGCCGAACTGCTTGACCGCGCTGCCGACGCGCGGCAACTCGACGTAGACGATGTCCCCCAGTGACTCTTGCGCGTAGTTGCTGATCCCGACGGTCGCGACATCTCCGTCGAACTTCACCCATTCGTGCTCTTTGCTGAACAACAGGCCGCTAGGCTGCGCCACTCGCGTATCCCCTCGCCTTAAGCTCTTTTGTAAAACGGCAGTTTGACGACTTCGGCTTCGTGTTCGACGCCGCGAATCCGGATGCTTAGCCGCGCCCCCGGTTGCGTAACATCGGGCCGCAGCAGCGCCGTTGCGATGTTTCGTCCTACGGAAGGACCGACCGAGCCACTGCGGACTTCACCGACGACGGCGCCGCCGTGGACAACTTCGTACCCGGGGCGGGCCGGAGCTTTCCCGCTCATCACCAGCCCCGCGATGCGCGGGTAGCTGTCCGCGTCGCGCTGTCGCTCGAGGGCGGTCTTCCCGGTAAACCGCGGCTTCTCGAACTTGACCGCCCAACCCAAGCCGGCTTGCAGCGGTGAGATATCCTCCTCGAGCTCGTGACCGTAGAGAGGCATTCCCGCTTCAAGCCGCAGCACGTCGCGCGCACCGAGCCCCGCCGGCTCTAGCCCCGCCGTTCGTCCGGCTTCGAGCAGGCGCCGCCAGACCGCAGCTGCGTCCCCGGCTGCGATGAAGAGTTCGAAGCCGTCTTCTCCGGTGTAGCCGGTTCGAGCGACCAGCGCCGGGCGGCTGCACGCCGTCATCCGCGCGCTCGAATAGTAGCGCAGCGCGGCGGGGTCGCGGTCGACGAGCGGACCGAGAATCTCGATGGAGCGCGGGCCCTGCAAGGCGATCAGCGCGCTGTCCGCGCGGCGATCCGTGAGCGCAACGTCGCCCGAGCGTCTTTGGGTCAAGAGCGCCCACATCTTGTCGGCGTTGGATGCGTTGCAGACCAGGAGCCACCGGTCGTCGAGCCGGTAGAAGATCACGTCGTCGTGCGTCCCGCCGGACTCGTTGCAAAATAAATTGTAGCGCGCGCCGCCGGGCTTCATCGTCGAAACCAGATTGACCGTCAACGCATCGGCCCACGGCCCGACGTCCTCGCCACGCAGTTCGAACTGCGCCATGTGCGAGAGATCGAACAGTCCCGCTCGATGGCGAACGGCGCCGTGCTCTTGCAAGATCCCCGCGTACTGCACCGGCATCTCGAAGCCCGCAAACGGGACCATCCGTGCGCCCAATGCGACGTGCTCGGAATAGAGCGGGGTCCGCTTCATCAGCGATTCGGGTTGAAGAAGTTTAACGTCGAGTGCGCGACGAGTCGGTCCCCGCTATAGACGGAGACCTCACCGAAGACGATCCGCCTCCCCGCTTTGAGCACCTTGGCGCGCGCGATCAGGTCGTGGGGCGGCCGGGCCGGCGCAAGGAAATTGCACACCATCTCCGCGGTCACCGTGTCCTCCTCGCGGCCGTAGAGCGACGCGTGCGCAAGATAGAATGCCGTATCGCACAGGCTTGCGATCGCGCCGCCGTGGACGGCGCCGACACCGTTGGTGATCTCCTCGCGAAACGGCATGCGCATGACGGCCGCGCCGTGGGCCAATGACTCGAGCCGAATGTCCAAGATGTCGACGAACTTTGCCCGATGCGCTTCCCAGTCGCGCCGGACGGCGTCCAAGTCGACGTCGCCTTTGTTCACGGGAAGACGTCGCCCTCGGCTGCCAACGCGCGACGCAAATAGAGCGGCAGGCTGAACAGCCGCCGATGCGTCTGCGCATCGTAGAAATAGCTCTCGCCCGACAGCCCGCCGCAATACCGATCGATCACCGCCGCGTCGAGCGCGGCCGCGTCGAACGCGTCGCTGCAGGCGATGAACGCCCAATCGTTATCGAAAGCCGGGACGTGCGTGTAGAACGAGCGGACGTACTTGAAGTACCCGCGCAAAGTGCGCGCCATCTTGGCGTGGAGCGCGAGGTTGTGAAAGCCGGCGGTGCTCGCCTGAAGCACGTAGATCCCGCCTTCGATCAAGCGCGCCTTGATGTCGCGAAAAACCTGGCCGTTGAAGAGCACGTGCGACGGCGAATCGGGCAGCGGTTCCGTCAAATCGGAGATGACGGCGCCGTATTTGGCGCGATCGTCGCGCAGAAAAGCAAGCGCGTCGCCGATGACGACGCGCGCTCGCGGATCTTCGAAGGCACCCGCGCTCCACTCCGGCAGATAGCGTTTGCACAACGCGACGACTTCGCCGTCGATGTCGACCATCGTAGCGCGGCGCACGCCGGGAGCGCGCAGCGCTTCGCGCAATGTCGCGCCCTCGCCGCCCCCGAGAATCAGCACGTCGGAGCGATCGGGACATGCGGCCAGAGCCGGGTGGACGAGCGCCTCGTGATAGATCCGTTCGTCGGCCTGAGAACTTTGCGTGTCCCCGTCGAGGATCAGCATCTTCCCAAACGCGAAGCTGCGAACGACCGCGACTTCTTGGAATGCGGTCCGGCCGCTGTAGTACGTCTCGGCGATCGCATGGTGGTGCAGTTCGGTCGGGGAAAATTCCTCGACATACCACTGCCAGTGCTCGGTCTTCGGCATCGGGGCAGAGTTAAGGCCCGCCTAACGGTGGGCCCTTTTTTCGAACTCTCGGCCGATGGGGCCGCAGCGGCGGTTATGCCGTCCGCTTCGCGAGTTCGCGCCTTTCGGCATCGGCAGTCACGACATGCGTGTACTGTCCCTTGCCGGCCTCGATACCACGCTTCACTTCCGTGGTCCGCATACTCGTTGCGCCGAATTTGGCGGCCGCGTACTCGCATGCTTTCCAAGGATCGGTGTGGTCACCGCACGTGTAAAAATCCATCGCCGCATATCCCGTTTCGGGCCAGGTGTGGATCGAGAGATGCGATTCTGCGATGACGACGACGCCGGATACGCCCTGCGGCTGGAACCGATGGAAGGCTACTTCCATCACCGTGGCGTTTGCTTCGCGAGCTGCCGAGACCATGATGTCTTTCACGTGTTCGACTTCGGTCAGGGCACGGGTATCACAGCCGGATAGCTCGCAAACAATGTGCGTACCAAGTGCTTTCATTTCGGGTCTCCTCGGGTTTGGCTGGGGAATCCCACCTCCAGGCTGCGCCGGTGATCCCAGTGTGATACACTGCCGGACCCCGACCTATCGACAAAGACTTGCTGGCATGTCCCTCAAGCATGCGAACGCTTTGCCGCGATGGCGCGTAGGGCGCGCCGTCCCCTCTTCCTTATATGATTCCCCGATGGCATGAGGGGCCACCGAGAACATCGGGACCTATCATAGCCCCTCGCACCCCCCCTGTAAACCCTTTTGCGGCCACAGCTTTACGAGCAGGCTCCTGCGGTGGGGGGCGGGCGGCCGGTTGGAGCCCGTGCTGGAGCCGCTACGTTTTCGGCTTCGTGCCGAAAACGCTGCTGCGCGGCTCGTCGCTCCCGCCATCCTGGCTCCGCTCCTCGTCCGAGCCTCCTGCACGGGCTCCAACCGGCCGCCCGCCAGGCATGATTTGTGCTTTTAGGGGCCTTTCAGAGAAAAACAAGATACTACCGGAATATCTTGACTATGATGGGGTGAGGGGGTACGCTGAGAGGGATGGCAACTGAGCTGAAAACTCCGGGGGCGGACCTTTCCGAGGATTACCGTCACGGGTTCCATGACTCCGAAGAGAGCTATGTCTTTAAGTCCGCTAAGGGGCTGAATCGCGAGATCGTCGAGCGGATCTCGTCGATGAAGAGCGAGCCGGAGTGGATGCTTGCGTTTCGGCTCAAAGCCCTGGAGCTGTTTCGCGCGAAGCCGATGCCGGCATGGGGCGACTTGGCCGCGCTCTCCGAGATCGATTTCGACGATATTCACTATTTCGTGAAGTCGACCGAGGGGACCGAGAAGTCGTGGGACGACGTTCCGGACGACATCAAGCGGACGTTCGACCGGTTGGGGATTCCGGAGGCGGAACGCAAGTTTCTCTCGGGCGTTTCCGCGCAGTACGAGTCTGAGGTCGTCTATCACTCGATCCGCGAGGATCTGGAAAAAGACGGCGTCCTCTTCTGCGACATGGACACCGCTCTGCGCGAGCATCCGGAGATCGTCAAGAAGTACTTCGCGACCATCATCCCGCCGGGCGACAACAAGTTTGCCGCGCTCAACTCGGCGGTGTGGTCGGGCGGATCGTTCGTTTACGTTCCGCCGGGTGTCGAAGTCAAGACGCCGCTGCAGGCTTATTTCCGCATCAATACCGAGAACATGGGCCAGTTCGAGCGCACCTTGATCATCGCGGACAAGGGCTCGAAAGTGCATTATATCGAGGGCTGCACGGCACCGCAATTCTCGACGAGCTCGCTGCACAGCGCGGTCGTCGAGTTGATCGCGATGGAAGGCGCCTCGATCCGGTATACGACGATCCAGAACTGGTACCGCAACATCTTCAACCTGGTCACCAAGCGTGCGGTCGCGTACAAGAATGCGACGGTCGAGTGGGTCGACGGTAATATCGGCTCGCGCCTGACGATGAAGTATCCGGCCATCTATTTGATGGGTGAAGGGGCGCGCGGCGAGATCCTTTCGGCTGCGTTCTCGGGCGAGGGCCAGCATCAGGACGCCGGCGCGAAGGTTATCCATGCCGCGCCGAACACGACGTCGGTCGTCACCAACAAATCGGTCTCCGCGCACGGCGGCAAGACGACCTACCGCGGCCTGGTTGAGATCTATCCGGGCGCGATCGGCGCCAAGACGCGCGTGAAGTGCGATGCACTCATCATGGACGAAAAGTCGGCCAGCGACACGAAGCCGACGATGAAGATCCACGAGCAGCAGTCGACCGTCGAGCACGAAGCCAGCGTTTCGAAGATCGGCGAAGAGCAGATGTTCTACGCGATGTCGCGCGGTTTGTCCGAGGCGGATGCGACCGCGATGATCGTCAACGGCTTCTTCGACTTTTTCGTCAAGGAATTGCCGATGGAATATGCCGTCGAGCTCAACCGGCTGATCAAGATGGAAATGGAAGGCGCTGTTGGCTGACGGCCAAGCAGTCGCCAAAATGAACGAAGTCGCGCCGGGTACCACCCGGCGCGTCGTCGTTGACGGCGTTGAAGTTCTCTTGTGCAACGTCGAGGGCCGCATCTACGCAGTCGAAGACGTCTGCACGCACGACGGCGCACCGCTCGATCAAGGTGAACTAGATGGGAAATGCATCGTCTGTCCGCGGCACGGCGCAACGTTCGACGTGACGACCGGCGCCGCTCTGACGCTCCCCGCGGTACTGCCGGTTACGACGTATCCCGTCCGCATTGAGGATGACGGCATCTACGTCGACCTCTAAGAAACCTCGACACGTGCACAATTATGCGACGCATCATTGGCCACGTGCACAAGGATGTGTGGATAAGTCTGCTGCGCTCGCCTTTAGCAAAGGGCTAAAGCAGATTTAACCTCCTTTTGTGTACAATGAGCGCATGGTCAGGTTACTCATGTGCTCGCCGCCTTCGATTGTGACTCGTTCTTCCACGGCCATGCGGCAGTGGGAGCGGCTCGTCGAACTTCTCGGCGTTGCAGGCGAGGTATCCATTGAATGCATTGACTCGCAGGCAAGCAGCCTCGACCAAGCCTCTACCGCCGATACCGCGCTGATCTGCGGCAACTTGGCTGTTATGAGCAGTTCGCGGGACCGCACCGAACAGGCCGTTTACCGCTCTTGGCTCGCCGCGCGCGGTTATGCGACGACGGCGCTGACCCAGACGCCGTTCGCAGGCGCTGCCGATGCTCTATTCGACCGCGTCCGGCCTTACTTGTACGTCGGCTATGGTCAGCGGACCGAGCGCGCGGCGGCGATCGCGCTCGCCGAGCTCACGGATGCGCGCGTCATCCCCGTACGGCTGACCGACGGACGTTTTCGGCACTTGACGAGCGCGCTCTGCCCGCTGGGCAGCGGCCATGTCATGTACTATCCCGACGCTTTCTCGCCGCAGAGTCAACGCTTGATCCGTACGGCGATTGAAGCGGACTGGCTGATCGAGCTTTCGGCCGAAGATGCGCTGGCCTTCGCATGCTGCCCGATCGAGATCGACGATGCCCTCGTCGTCGGCGAAATCACGCGCCAGCTCCGGTCGCGACTGCAATTCGCCGGGTACCGGGTTTTTTCGACGGACCTCTCCGAGTTCGGGCTCACCGGGGCCTCGCCGCGGACGCTTGCCCTGCGGCTCGATGATGGCCCGGCAGCCGGCGTGGCGGCATAACCGCACGTTGACTCCCGGCTTGCGCCGGTGGTAAACTTCCCAGGTTATGTACGCGGTTATTGAGACCGGCGGGAAGCAGTTCGTCGTCTCTGAAGGCGACGTGATCAGGACCGATCTCGTCGATCTCGAGGTCGGAGCCGATGTGGTCTTCGACCGGGTGATCCTCGCGAGCAAGGCCGCCGGAGCGGTCGCGGTCGGGAACCCCGCCATCGACGGCGCGAAGGTTCAGGGCACCGTCGTCCGCCAGGCCAAAGATCGCAAGATCCTCGTCTTCAAGTACAAGCCCAAGAAGCGCGTACGCAAACTCTTCGGCCACCGCCAGCGGTTCGCCGAAGTAAAAATCACGAAGATCGATCTCCCCTAGCGGGGATGCTCGAAGTCCGTTTTCGCCGGGACAGCCAAGGCCGGCTTTCGTCCCTGCATGCGTCCGGACACGCGGATTGGGCTGAAGAGGATACCGACGTGGTATGCGCCGCGGTCGCTGCCCTTTTGCAAGGCGCATGGCTGGGGCTCAAGGAGCACGCACACGTCGATGTCCAGGCGAAGCGTTCCAAAGGCGAGCTTGCGCTCCGTTGGCCGAAAGCGGAACGGGGGCGGGCCGACGTCGAGGCGATCCTCGCGACGGCCGAGCTCGCGGTCGCGCAGATTGCCCTCCAGTACGGCGACCACGTCCGGTGTTCGCGTGAGGCGGAAACGGACGACGACTCATCGTAGCATCCGGTGTGATGACAAACGATAAGGCGACTCCGCGCTCCGCTTCGGGCGGCGAAAATCAGAGCGGTTCGAGCGAAGCAGGCAGGACGCTTCTCATCGGGATCTTGGGCGGGCTGGTCTCGGCAGCGGGTTATCTCGTCTATCAACGACTCCCCGACGAGCAAAAGGAGCGGATCAATAAACAGGTCCGCGCCACGGTCGAGAGTCGGCTGAGCGAAATCCGCCAGAACTTCAATATTTAGCTGAGCCGGCTCGGCCGCGGGCACTGGCGTGAGCGTGCGCTCATCGCTTGTGTTTTGCGTGGCTGCCGTTCTCTTCGCTCTCCCTGTACGCGCGCCGGCAGGCGACCTCTACGGAGCGTACGCGCGCGCCCTGCAGTACTTCGACCCGGCGCTTTCCGCCACGCAAAGTAAGCGGCTCGCGATGCGCGCCATCGCGGAAGCCGACGCGTTCGCCCTCGATGCGCGGCTGGTCGTCGCCCTGGTCGCCGTCGAGTCGGGCTGGAACCCGGCCGCGGTCTCGCCCGCGGGGGCACGCGGGCTGGGACAACTCATGCCGCAGACCGCTCGCGACCTCAACGTCGATCCGGCCGACCCTGCCGCCAACCTCCACGGCGCCGTCCGCTATCTGCGCGCACTGCTCGACCGCTATGCGGCCCTAGGTCTGCAAGAGCGCTACGAGCGAGCTCTTGGCGCTTACAACGCCGGCTCCGCGGCGGTCGACCGGTACGGATCCGTCCCGCCGTATCCCGAAACGCAAGCCTACGTCCACAAGGTCATCGGTTTGTGGCGTAGACTCGCAGGTCTCTAAGCCTACTCGACGCGGTATTCGGGCTCGCGCTTGAGTTGCGGAAGGGGAGCCGCGGCCGGCTCGGGCGGATCCTCAACCGCTCGCTCGGGCACCGCCTCGAGGGCGTGCGGGGTCGCCGCTTCAGCAGTACCGTAGTGCGGCTTCGGCGGCTCGAAGTCGTCGGCGGCGCGCTCCATCTCGCGAATGAACGACTGCGACGTGTTCTGGACGTCCCGCATCACGTGGCCGACCTTGCGGGCCACTTTCGGGAGCTGATCGGGACCGAAAAGCATCAGCGCGAGCGCACCGATGATCGCCATGTCGGGGACGGATATCATGAGAGCAGGGCTTCATTCGCGGCCCGTACAACTGGACCCGTCCGCCCCTCTCGCTCCCGAAGGCTGGCATCGGCGGTTGAAGATCATTTACACCCGCGGCAACCGTACGGAAACCTTAGCCTCGATAGCAACGCTACGAAAAATACTCAACCGTTTCGTAGCGCACCGCGTGTTTTATGAGGTCTCCAGCCGCAACAAGCGCGGCCACGAGTTCTTCTCGACGAAGAACACGTTCGTCGTCGGGACGATCGAAATCGTCAACCGCGACTACTTGACGATCACGATTTTCGACGCGCACAACTCGGCGCATTCGATCGAGATTCTCAATCCGGCGGCGATGCGAATTTACGACGAAACCCTGGGCAAGGGTTTCGCCGTTTCGTTTTTGAGCGAAGCGCCGGGCGGCGTCGAATCGCGCTGCTACCTGCGCGACGAAGGCGAGGAAGGCGAAGGGATCAAGGAGCGCTGCGCGCTCGAGAAGATCACGCTACCCCAGCTCTTCGAGTACCTCGAAGAGATTACGCACGTCGACGCCGTCGCCGACTCACCCAAGCAGTAATCTCCAGCCGGGTGGCGCGCCGCAGGTGCCGAACCGATGCGGCACGGTCGCCCCGGCGCCGCAGAGCGACGCCGAGATTATGATGCGCCGGCGCGTAGCGGTCGTCCAGGCGCAGCGCAGCCTCGTAGTGGACGATCGCCTCGTCGACCGCGCCGTCTTCGAGCAGCATGTTGCCCACGTTCACGATCGTGCGAACGGACCGTTCGTCCAAAACCAGCGCGTCGGCAAGCAACGCAACCGCGCTCTCTCGCTGGCCCGCCCGGATCGCCTCGATCGCCCGATCGTTGAGGACGCTGACGGGATCGTCGTCGAACATAGTCGGGAAACGTTATGCTAATCGTCGATGTCCTCACCTTGTTTCCCGAGATGTTCGCTCCGTTCATCGGGCTCTCGATTGGCGGACGCGCGCAGGAGCGTGGTCTCGTCGATATACGCTTGCATCATATTCTCGATGCACTCGATCCGGGGGAGCGCGCCGACGACGCGGCCTACGGCGGCGGTCCGGGGATGGTCATGCGGCTTGCGCCGCTTGCGCGGATCCTCGACACGATCTTCGCCCAGGCGCCGGACGGCGAGCGCCGGTCGATCATCCTGACGTCGCCGGCGGGAAGGCCGTTCGTCCAGGCCGATGCGGAGCGTTTCGCCGGTCTAGGGCGCTTGGTGGTCCTGTGCGGGCATTACGAGGGGATCGACGATCGCATTCACGAGCTCTATCCGCTCGAGGAGCTTTCACTCGGGGATTTCGTCCTGACGGGCGGCGAGATTCCGGCGCTGGCCCTCATCGACGCGACGATCAGGCTGATCCCGGGCGCGGTCAACGCCGAGTCGCTCGGCGCCGAGTCCTTCGGGCCGGACGGGCTCGATTACCCGAGCTTCACCAGGCCTGCGACCTTTCGCGGCATCGACGTCCCCGAGGTCCTCCTCTCGGGCGACCACCGCAAAATCGCCGAATGGCGTCGCCAGCAGGCTCGCGACCGAACGGCGAGCCGCCGCCCCGATTTATAGGACTTCGCCGGGTGGCCCCCCGACATTGCGCCCCTAGATGCGCCCGTGCTACAATCTGCGGGTTGCCCCGACGAGGGGCTTTTTCTGCCGCCCGAGCATCTGTTGTTACGATCATGAACGTCATCGACATCATCAACCGCGAGCAAGAAAAGAGCGAAGTCCCCGTGTTCCGGCCCGGCGACACGGTCAAGGTATACTCGAAGGTCGTCGAGGGCGGCAAGGAACGCGTTCAGATGTTCGAGGGCATCGTCACCGTCCGCAAGGGTGGAAGCGCGAGCGAATCGATCACCGTGAGGCGCATGTCGCACGGCGTCGGCGTCGAGAAGTCGTTCTTGCTCCATAGCCCCCGCGTCGAGCGGATCGAGGTGAGCAAGCGGGGCCTCGTACGGCGCAGCCGCCTGTATTATCTCTCCGAGAAAATCGGCAAAGCCGCGCGCATCAAAGAAAAGAAACAAGGGGCTTAGTCCCCGGGTAAAATCACGACGTGAGCCCTATCGAGCTCTTCGCGCTCATCTGCGTTTTCGCCGTCGTCCGTATTGCGATCAGCATTCGTCCGGGCGTCTTGGCCACGGTCCCCGACGGAACGCAATCAATGCGGACTGTCGTGCGCGAGTATCTCGACGCGTTCATCGTTGCGGGTCTCGTCGCGCTGTTCCTGATCACGTTCGTCGTGCGGACGTTCTACATTCCGTCCGGCTCGATGGAGCCGACGCTACAGATCCATGACGTCCTGCTGGTCAACGAATTCGAGTACCGCTTCATACCGCCGCGCCACAGCGACATCGTCGTTTTCAAGCCACCCGTCGAGTCCTCGAACGATTTTATCAAGCGGCTCATCGGCGCGCCCGGCGACACGTTGCGCATCCACAATGGGATCGTCTTCCGCGACGGGCATCCGCTCAACGAGCCCTATGAGGCGCAAAAGCCGAACTACGAGCTCGAAATCAAGAACTACGGCATCTACGTCGACGGCAGCCGGCTCGACCCACAGCTCGCAAACATCCCGCCGAAGTCCGCTTGGCAGGCGTCCGATCGCATACCGAACGGCTATTATTTCATGATGGGCGACAACCGGAACAACTCCGAGGACTCGCACATCTGGGGTTTCGCGCAACAAAGCGGTTCCAAAACGAATTTCGTCGGCCACGCGTTCTTGCTGTTCTGGCCGCTCAACCGCGTTCGTATCTTGCGGTAGAAAGCGCAGCACTCTGCGCTGCGCTTGGCACTTCGCAAAGCTTCCGGCACGCTGCGCCGGAAACTTTGCTGCGCGCCCCCGTGCGACTGCGCGCACGGGACCCCAACGTTATAACGGCGAAAACGTTGCTGTGCTAACCCAGTCTCCGTGGGGGACCTCGCACGTCAAGACGGCCGCGAGCATGGCGATACAATTGTTGCTGCTCGCATTCATCGCCGTCGCCTTTTTCATCCGCACGCCGCAGGTCTCAGGATTCTCGATGGCCCCGCATATCGACTCGGGCGAGTTCGTCGTCATCAATACCGCGGCGTATCGGCTCGGTGCCGTCCGTCGCGGGGACATCATCGCGTTTGAGCACGATCGTCCCGCACCTTCCGTCTACCTCAAGCGCATCGTCGGTCTGCCTGGCGAGCGCGTCGAGATCCGTCACGGAGCGGTCTTCATCGATCGAGCGCAGCTCGCCGAGCCGTACGTCCGCTATCGCGACGACCGCTCGACTGCGCCCGTAACGGTCGCGGCGGGAAGCTACTACGTGCTCGGCGACAATCGCGCGAACAGCGATGACTCGCGCGACTGGGGCCTCGTCCCCTCGGGCGAGATCATCGGCAAAGCCGTCGTCGCGATTTGGCCGCCCGCACACTTCGGCGCGCTATGATGACGCAGCCCATCCAGTATTTTCCGGGACACATGGCCGCGGCGATGCGCAAGATCGGCGAGGCGCTGCGCCTCGTCGACGTCGCAATCGAGGCCGTCGACGCGCGCCTCCCGGCCACGAGCGCGAACAGCGATTTGCGCGTCCTCCTCGGACACAAGCCGCTGGTCACGGTCCTCACGCGAGATGACTTGGCCGACCGCGACGCGACCGCTGCTTGGGTGCGCTTCTTGCGCGCCCAAGACCGGACCGCGCTTGCGGTCGATGCGAAGCGATACGGCAGCGTTGCCGCGATCGTCGAGGTCCTGCGCAAGTATCAAGACGGTCGATCGATCCGCATCATCGTCGTCGGCATACCGAATTCCGGCAAATCGACGATCATCAACTCATTGTTGCGGCGTCACGCTGCGAAAGCCGAGGATCGGGCCGGCGTCACCCGCGCGCTACAGTGGTTTCGGGTCGATCCGCTCGTCGAGCTGATGGACACGCCCGGGATCCTCGTCCCGAAGATTGAGACCGAGGAGGCGCAGTGGAAGCTCGCGCTCAGCGGCGCCCTGCCGCGCGAACGCTACGATCCGCAGGACGTCGTTGCTCGCTTTGCCGCGTGGGATGCGCAGCGGCCTCGCCGTTTCCCGTCGCTCGAGGAGTTCGCCGGCAAGCGCGGTTTCTTGCGCAAGGGCGGCGAACCCGACTTACACAATGCCGCCCGTGCGTACCTCACCGAATTCAACGCGGGGACGTTCGGCCGGATCACGCTCGACGAGCCCCCGGTATGAAAAACGACGAAGTCCGCAAGAAACGCCGTCGCAAAGCCGACGCCGAACACCGCCGCCTGCTGCGCTTGCACCGATACGAACAAGCGGCGTTTGGGCGCGGCTTCGAACTCATCGGCGGGATCGACGAAGTCGGACGCGGCCCGCTCGCCGGCCCGGTTGTCGCCGCTTGCGTCGTCGTGAATGGCCCGTTGATGCTGAGGGGACTCAACGATTCCAAGCAAGTTCAACCGGAGCTACGCGTCGAGCTGGCCGAGCAGATCAAAGCACGATGCGTCGTCTGGGCCGTCGGCGTGGCGAGCGTCGCGGAGATCGAGCGCCTCAACATCTATTGGGCAAGCATCCTGGCGATGGAACGCGCCCTCGAAGCGCTCACGCTTCCGCCGGCGTACTTGCTTACCGATGCCGTGCGCATCCGCTCGTTCCCGGGCGCGCAGGAGCCGGTGATCAAAGGCGATGCGAAGTGCGCAACGGTAGCAGCCGCCTCGATCGTCGCAAAGGTCTATCGCGACGCACTGCTCGTCGAGCTTGACGCGCAATATCCGCACTACGGCTTCGCCGAGCACAAGGGCTATGCGACCCAGCGCCACATCGAGGCATTGCGCCTCCACGGCCCTTGCCGGGAACATCGGCGCGCATTCTGGCGCGTGCAAGAGGCGCTGATGCTTCCGGGGATCGTCGGTGGCGAGCAATCGTAGGGCCGCGTTCGGCCGGCAAGGGGAGGACGCAGCGGCGGAGCTGCTACGAAAAGCGGGCTATGCCGTTCTGGGGCGAAATGTTCGAATTCCTGGTGGGGAAATCGACATCGTTTGTCTAGACGGCGATGTCGTGGTATTCGTCGAGGTCAAGTCTCGCTCTCATGCAGCCTATGGAACGGCCCTCGGTGCAGTCGACGCCCGTAAGCGCGCGAAACTGCGAGCCCTGGCAGCCGACTATCTTCAAATCGTGGCCCCCGGGCGCCGAGCTCGCTTTGACGTCGTTACCTTCGAGCGAGGCCGCTTGAAGGTCCACAAGGACGCGTTCGCGTGAGCGAGCTCCTCGGGCAGACCATCGCGTCACGCTACAAGATCGAGTCGCTCATCGGACGGGGCGGGATGGCCGACGTCTATCGCGGCATCGACACCGTCCTGCAGAGACCGGTCGCGGTGAAAATACTCACCGAACGTTCCGACGACGTCCGCAAACGCTTCCTGCGCGAGGCGCGCGCGATGGCGATGCTCAGCCATCGCAACATCGTCGGTGTTTACGATGCGGGCGAGTTCAACTCCACTTCTTACATCGTCATGGAATTCATCGACGGCCGGACCTTGGGCGACATCCCGCAGACCGAGTTGACGATGCACAGGGCGGTCCGCTTTTTCATCGATCTCTTCGAAGCACTCGCATTTGCGCACGAAAAAGACATCGTCCACCGCGACATCAAGCCTGCCAACATCATGATCCTCAAGGACGGGACCGTGAAGATGATGGATTTCGGGCTCTCGCGGCGGACGACTGACGTTTCGATGGCGACGCAAGCCGGCGAAATCGTCGGGACGATCGCGTATCTCGCGCCGGAGCGATTTCTCGGCAAGCCGGCGGACGCGCGCAGCGACCTCTATTCGGTTGGGATCGTGATGTACGAGATTTTCACCGGAGCCCTCCCGTTCAAGAGCGAGAACGACGATCTCGTCTCGGTCATCTTTGCACATGCCAACGAGCCGCCCGTCCCGCCGCGGGCGCGCAATCGCAATATCCCGGCGCCGCTGGAAACGATCATACTGAAACTCCTGGAGAAAGACCCGGACCACCGCTACCAAACGGCCAAGGAAGTTGCAGCGGATCTGCGTGCGCTCATCACGCCGGCCGCCGGCGCAGCCCAGAGCAAGGGTGGCGCCGGTGCGGTTCCGGGCAGCTCAGCCCCCGCGATCCCGACGCCGCGCGAACCGATCGCGCCGGCCGATGCTCCACCCGGCGTGGAAGAGGCTCTGCACCAAGCATTCGGCAACACGCAGTCGCTCAATCAAGCATACGCCGACGTCCTTTCGGGCATGCTCGCGATGCGCAAGCACGACTACGCTCAAGCCGCGCATGCGTTGAAATCGGCGATGGCAGTCCTCAAGGGACGCAATGACCTGGAGTACGCGAAGACGGCGCTCAAGTACGCGCTCATGGTGTACCAGAAGAACTCTGAAGGGGAGAAGACTGTGCCTGCGGAGCTCGAGGAAGCGATCAGCGCGTGCAACGAGGCGCTGCCGGTCCTCCGGGGCAGCAATCAAACCAAGGAGACCGAAGACGGTGAACGTCTTCTTTATGCGTTGCATCGGGTAGCGACGACCCTGAACTAGATGAAACGCCTCGTTCGCAGCAAGGGTTACGCGCGCGTTCGCTTTGCGCTCGGCTTTCTTTATGTCGCGTTCGGGGCGCTCATCATCGTGCAAATGATGCATGGCGTGGGCCTGCGTCTCCAAGCCTTGCCCGGCCTCGCACTCGGAGCAGCCATGATTGGCCTTGGCGCGCTGCGCATCCGGGCCGGCTGGCCGGCGGAGTCCGCTCGATGACGATCCTCGTGCACGTGAATCCGGTGGGGGCCGTCATCGCCTTTGCGGTGCTCCTGAGCGTCACCCTAACGTTGTGGTGGATGCTCCACCCGCCCCGTTCGCGCGCAGACATCGCAGCGCGCGCAGCGGAGCAGACGCTCAAGCATCTCGTCGGCGCCATCATCGTTGTCTTCTCGTCTGAAATTCACTCGGAGCACATGATGGCGCTCGCGGCGCGCATCGCCAAGGGACAACGGGCTGACGTTCTCGCCGCTTACGTGGTCGAGGTTCCGTTCATGCTTCCCGCCAACGCGACGATGGAGGTCGAGGACCGCACGGCGCTCGACGTGCTCGCCGCGGCCGAGGCGATCGCGCAGAAGTACGGTACGTCGATCCGCACGACCACGATCCATCACCGCCAAACGGCCCAAGCCGTCCTCGACCTTGCCAAAGGCGAGCAGGCGCACCTCATCGTCATGGGATCGTTTCGCGAGGGGAAGTACAGCGGTGCTCCGCTCGGCCGAGCAATCGAACAGATCGCGGCCCACGCCAAGTGCGACGTCCTGATCGGCGTTGAAGGCGAGCACGGCACGGTTCTGACGACGACCGGCGAAGCCCGCGCAGAACTCACCAGCCCCTAAGTCAGCGTGCCACGTATCTCTTGCGCAACTGTTCGAGGATGACTGCGAGCAGGATCACGCCGCCGAGTACGATCTCCTGCGTATACGACTCGATGTTGAGCAAGTTCATGACGTTATTGAGGACGCCGATCAAGAGCGCACCGATGAAGGTCCCGATGATGAGACCCCGCCCACCCATGAGACTCGTCCCGCCGACGACGGCCGCCGCGATCGAGTTGAGCTCGAATCCCTCGCCGGTCTGCGGCGAGCCCGACGCAAAACGCGCCATCAAGAGCAAACCGGCGACCGCAGCGCACGAGCCCGACAGGACGTAGACCATGGTCTTGATGCGAACAACGTTCACACCCGCCAACCGCGCGGCTTCCTCGTTTCCTCCGAGCGCGTAGACGTAGCGTCCGAAGCGCGTTCGGCCCAGCAAGATCGCGAAGACGACCACGATCGCGAGCATCCACAGCACCGCAACGGGGATCCCGGGGAGTCCGATCGGCGCAAGCAAACCGCTGCCGACGTAGCCGATCCCCATCCCGTTGAAAGCATCGCTGTTGACCGGGATCGGACGGCCGTGCGCGATCTTGTACGCTAGCCCGCGTGCGATCTGCAGCATCGCGAGCGTCGTGATGAATGGTGGAAGGCCTAACCTCACAACCGGCAGGGCGTTGACGAATCCGGCTGCCGCCCCTACGGCGATGCCGACTGCCAGGGTCGCAACGATCAACGCAAGCCCGCCGAACGGCATTGCATTCGCGAAGATCGCCATCACGACGCCGGTCAGCCCGACGAGCGAGCCGACCGAAAGGTCGATCCCGGCGGTGATGATCACGAGGGTCTGCCCGACGGCCAAGATCGTGTTGTACGTGATCTGCCGCAGGACGTTGGTCATATTGGTCGGTGTCGCAAAACTGCCGCCCGTCAAAGCGTTCACGACGATGACGAGTACCAACAGGCCGACGACGACTGCCGCCGTCCGCACCGCGGTCAGAGGCTTCAGGCTGCGACTCCGGTCGCGATCGCGATCACGCGATCGGGCGTCGCCTCGGCGCGCTCCAGCTCGGCAGCGATCATTCCGTCGCGGACGACCAGGATGCGATGCGACATACCCAAGACTTCAGGGAGTTCGCTCGAGACCATCACGATCCCGGCCCCGTGCCGCAACAGCTCGACCATGAGCAAATAGATCTCGGCCTTCGATCCGACATCGATCCCGCGGGTCGGCTCGTCGAAGAGAAAGACCCGCGCCTCGCCGACGAGCCACTTCGCGAGCACGACCTTCTGTTGCGTGCCGCCGGAGAGATTGCGCGCGATTTGCTCGGGTCCCGGCGTACGGATGCGCAGCTCGTCGATGAACTTCTCCGTCACCGCGGTCTCTTTGCGGCGATCGACGAACGCTCCGGCGTCCGTAAATGCGGCAAGGTGTGCAAGGGTCGTGTTCTCGCGAACCGTCATCCCCAAGATAAGGCCCTGAGCCTTACGGTCTTCGGTGATAAACGCGATTCCGGCCTCGATCGCGCTCTCGGGCGACGTGATACGGACGGTCTTCCCGTCGATCGAAACCGTTCCGCGCACCGGGACGTCGGCACCCGCGATGGATCGCAATATCTCCGTCCGTCCCGCACCGACAAGCCCGGCGATCCCGACGATTTCGCCGGCACGCACGTGCAAGCTCACGCCTCCGACGCGAGGCGGCCGCGCCAGATCGCGGACGTCGAGCACGATCGGCGCATCTGCGGCAACGGCGGGCAATTCGGGGAAATGCGCGTCGAGCTTGCGTCCGACCATCAGCCTGATCATCTCATCCGGAGGCATCTCTGCAAGTGGCCGCGTCTCGATCGCCTTTCCGTCGCGCAGGACCGTGACGCGATCGGCGATGCGCGGCAGCTCCTCGAGGCGATGCGAGATGTAGATGATCCCGACACCGGACGCCTTGAGCTTTGCGATCAACGCAAAGAGCCGGTCGATCTCGCGTTCGGTCAAGGCGGCGGTCGGCTCGTCCATCACGAGGATCCGCGCCTTACGCAACAGCGCTTTTGCGATCTCGATCATCTGTTGCTGCGCGACCGAGAGCCGGCGGACCGGGACATCGAAGGGAAGCGCGATCCCGAGCTCGTCGAGGATGGCCTGCGACTCGCGCCTGGCCGCGCCGGCGTCGAGAAAAATCCCGCGTTGCGGCTCCTCGCCAAGCGTGATGTTGTCGATCGCGTCGAGCTCGGGGACGAGATTGAACTCTTGATAGATCATCCCGACGCCCAGGCGCTCGGCGGCTCGCGGCCCGTCGATCGCCACGGTCTTGCCGTCGATGGCGATCTCGCCGGCGTCGGCGCCGTGCGCGCCCGCGAGGATCTTCATCAGGGTCGACTTGCCGGCACCGTTCTCCCCGACGAGGGCGTGCACTTCGCCCGCATAGAGCACGAAACTCACCCCATCGAGCGCACGCACGCCCGGAAATGACTTCTCGATCGCGCGCATCTCAAGGAGCGGCGCCCCTGATTTCATCGCGCTACTTTGCGTCGGCCTTGGTAAACGTCCCTACCGCGACGGCGATTGCCGGCGGCGGCTTCTGTCCGGCAAAGTACGCGTGGATCGCGTCAATGGTCTTCACGCCGATTTGATCGGGATGCTGGATCGCATCGCCGTACATCTTCCCGGCCTTGATCGCCGTTCGCGCTTCCGCGGTCGCATCGTATCCGATCACCGCGATCTTGCCGCTCATCCCGGCCGCGTCGATGGCCCGGCTCGCGCCAAGCGCGGAGTCGTCGTTGATCCCGAATACGCCGTTTAGGTCGCGGTGGCTCTGCAGAATGTCTTCCATGACGGAGCTCGACTTCGCGCGCTCGCCGCCGCCGCTGACGTCGGCGACGATCGTTACGTTCGGGCACGTCGTTTTCAGCGCAGCGCGAAAGCCGCGCGTCCGATCTTGAACGCTCGTCACTTCGGGCTCGTCGATGATCGCAACCTTACCCTTGCCGCCCAATGCCTGGCACATCAACTTCGCGGCCTGGGCGCCGCCTTGTACGTTGTCGGATGCGATGTGCGCGACGACCTTGCCCGATTTCGACGTGTTCGCAATATCGGCCGTGAAGACGGGGATCCCGGCCCTGTTCGCCTCGACGATCGCGCTGCCGATCGCCTGCGAGTCATACGGCGTGAGGACGATCGCGTCGACCTTCTTCGCGATGAAATCCTCGACTTGGGACTGCTGCTTCGAGTTGTCGCGGCTCGCGTCGACGACGTTCACCGTGTAGCCGTACTTTTTGGCCTCGGAGCGCATCCCGTTCTCCATGTCTTGGTAGAACTGCGCCTCGCGATTCTGAATCGAGACGCCGATGACTTTGCCGCCCGCGGCAACCGCGGCTTCGAAAAGGCCTCGGCCGGCGATCGCGGCGGCCAAGACGATCCCAATCAACGCTCCCTTGCTCAAGCTTGCATCCCTTTCGCGCCCATGCGTTCGAGCGCGCGCATTCCATGAACGTGTGAATTGGGCCCCCCGGTGCCCGAGCCGGGGGGAGCCCCTCTTGAGAGGCCCTTCCATCAAGGGGTGGCTGACGCTTAAGAAACCGCGATGGAAAACTAGAGATATGTGCATTTTCCAGGCAGCAATATTAAGAAGTCGGCCTCTCGGGCATGCCTTGTCGCCTCGTAGGAGCGGCGGACCCTTATCCACAGCGCTGCGACCTACGCCTGTGCAACATGTGGAAATGCCTTGGGCTCCGCGCATCCCTTGCCGCGCTGGGCCAACGGCGTGAAAAGGGCGCGGGGGAGGTCGGGAATGCTTGCTTTGGCCTTTTCGGCGGCAATGTTCGGGATCGACGGGTATGTCGTCCGGGTCGAAGCCGACAGCTCCGCGGGGACTCCCACTCTCTCGATCATCGGGCTCCCCGACCGGGCGCTCGGTGAGGCGAAGGACCGGGTACGCGCGGCGATCATCAACTCCGGCTTCCCCTACCCGGCGGGACGCCTTCTGATCAACCTTTCCCCGGCGGACCTGCGCAAGGAGGGCCCGGCCTTCGACTTGGGGATCGCCCTCGCGCTGCTGGCGATCGACGAGCGCGTCGACCGGCTGGCGCTCGGCGAATATGTGGTTCTCGGGGAGCTCGCCCTCGACGGCTCGTTGCGTCCCGTCTCCGGAATTTTGCCGATGGTCTTGGCCGCGCGCGCCGCGGGCTTCACCAAGCTCATCGTGCCGCGGCAAAACGCGGACGAGGCACTCCTCGTCGAGCGCATCGAGCTCTACGCGATCGAATCGCTTCCCGACGCGGTCACGGTGATCGCCGGCCATGGGGGCAACCGGCGTGCGCACGCCGGCGTCGTCCGTAAACACGGACCGACGTCGCTCGGCGATTTTTCCGACGTCCGCGGGCAAGTTGCCGCGAAGCGCGCCTTCGAGATTGCGGCAGCGGGCGGGCACAATCTGCTGCTGCTCGGACCGCCCGGATGCGGGAAGACGATGCTCGCGCAACGGCTCGCCTCGATCCTTCCCGAAATGTCGCGCGACGAGTCTTTGGACGTCACGAAGATTTACAGCGTCGCCGGCTTGCTCGGCACGGGCTGGGGTATCGTCGGACATCGCCCCTTTCGGGCGCCGCATCACACGATCAGTCAAGTCGCGCTCGCCGGCGGAAGCGGCCGCCCCGGCGAGATCAGCCTCGCGCACCACGGCGTCTTGTTCCTCGATGAGCTGCCCGAGTTTCATCGCTCCGCGATCGAGGTCTTGCGGCAGCCGCTCGAAGAAGGCAGCGTCACGATCGCCCGGGCCGCCGGGACGTTCACGTACCCCGCCAGCTTCACGCTCGTCGCTGCAATGAATCCGTGCCCGTGCGGCTTTCGCGGCAGCCGCGTGCACGACTGCCGCTGCGACGACGCTGTCATTGCGAAGTACGCCGGGAAGGTCTCCGGCCCGCTGATGGACCGCATCGACATGCACGTCGCAGTCGCGCCGATCGAGCTCGACGAGTTCATCGGCCGCCGGCCGGCCGAGCCGTCAGCAACGATTCGGGAACGGGTCGAAGCGGCGCGCGAGCGGCAGCGCGTCCGGTACCGGGAAACCGCGATCTCCTCTAATGCCGCCGTCCCCCCCAATCTCGCACGCACGTTCTGCGCGCTCGATGATGCGTCGGTGGCGCTGCTGCGCGGGGCGAGCACCCGCGGCTACGTCTCGGCGCGGGCGTTCGACCGAATCGCTCGGGTGGGACGCACGATCGCCGACCTAGCCGGCCAAGCGACGATCGCGCGCGAGCACGTCGCCGAGGCGATCGGCTACCGGGCGATCGAGCGCCTTACGAGCCGCGTCGCGTGACTTCAAATGAGATTCTCGCGGGCTGGCGGAAGAGACTATGGGCGAGGGATTTCTAACGATGTCCGATTCCACCGCCTCCGTGAGCGAACAACCGGCCGAAGGGATCAGTGAAGATGCCTTCGGATCGCTCACGACGGCGCGCCCCTCAGAGGCCGTCGAGACGCCGGAAGCGGCGGAGCCGGTCGTCACCAAAGAGGAAAAGCTCAAGAAGCTGATCCCGGCGGAGCACCGCGAGAGTTTTGCCCACAGCGCGACGTGGTGGCAGAACGACATCGAGATCTTTAGGCATCGCGAAACGGGACGGTATCTCTACCTGTCCAAAGAGGCCGAGCACGAAACGAACGTGCACGCCTATCAGTACACGGCCAATGGCCACAGATTCGTCGAGGTACCGATGGAGGCCGCGATCGCGTTTGCGACCCTAGGCGAGAAAGTCGGCGAAAAGAAGCACTATTAGGGCTACGTCCCGCATTGCGCGCATCCCGCGGGATGGCTCTCCCCGATGTGCGCCTGGACTCGATCGATCGTCTCCTGCGCTTCGCGCATCACGCGCGAGACGTCGATCGCCGTGAGTTGACCGTGACGCTTGAGGATGCGGCCGTCGACGACGACCGTATCGACGTTCACCGGATGCGCCGACTGCACGATCATGTGCACCGGCTCGGTGAACGGCGCCATATTCAAGGCGTCGGTCCGAACGAGAATCAAATCCGCCCGCTTCCCCGGCGTCAAGGATCCAACCTTATCGGCGATTCCGAGATCGCGTGCGCCGCCGATCGTCGCCATCTCGAGCGCTTGCCGCGCCGGCAGCGCGAACTCGCTTTGTTTGCGCCCATTCTCTTGATTCTGGATCCCGCGCATCGTCGCGAACATGTCCGAGTGCCCGCAGAGGATCGGCGTATCGATCGAGAGGCTGATCGGGCAGCCCGTCGCGAGGAACTCGGTGATCGGTCCGAAGCCGAACCCGGTGCGCATCTCGGTGTACGGGCTGACGCTGACGTGCGTCCCGGTCCGCTTGATCCGCTCCAGGTCGCCGGGCGCCAGATTCGTCGCGTGCACCAGCTGGACGTCGGGGCCGAGCAGCCCCGCATCGTCGAGGGCTTTGATGCCGAACGTCTTCTTCGGATCGGTACCGATGTGCGACGTGATCGGGATCTTCAGGCCGCGCGCAAACGCCCATTCCTTTCGGCAGATGTCGATGGTATTGTTTTCCGGACCGCGCGACGCGATGCCGAGCGTCAGGAGCCCATCCGTTTGCCCGCCGAAATACAGCCTCTGCACGCGAACGACGTCGTCGAGGGGCAGCGTTTCGTTCGGGCCGGTATTGCGTGAATAACCGTACGAGAACCGAGCCCGCCCGCCAACCTCGCGGTGAACCGCAATCTCCGCGTCCGCATAGGCCGGAGTGAGCAAATTGTGCGACCAATTGTGAACGGTCGTCAATCCCGTGTTGAGCGCCTCCGCCAGCGCGAGCCGGACGCCGCGTGCGTTGTCTTCGGGGGTGAACAGGACTCCCAAGACCCGGCTGAACGGGAAATAGCCGGTCTTCGCTTCGTCCCCGGCAAGGTTGCGTGCCGCCGTCCCCCACATGTGCCAGTGCGTTTCGATGAGACCCGGCAACGCGATCATCGTCCGGGCGTCGATCGTCCCAGCGCCGGGCGCCGAAAGATTCGTTCCGACCGCGACGATCTCGCCGTTGCGTACGTGAATGTCGGCGTTCGGTAGATCGCCGAGCTTCGGATCCATCGTCAAGACGTAGGCGCCCCGCACGACGAAATCGCCGCGCCCCGGGAGCTTCGGCATCGGGCTCGACGATGCAGCGAACCCTGGTTGGGCGACCGTCTGTAGTGCTCCGAGCGCTGCGGCTCCGGTCAAAAGCCCGCGCCGCGTCGTCTTGCGCATCACGCTGCGATTCGCTCGTGCAGCATCGGCATCACGCGCGTGCCGAAGAGCTCGAGGTTCTTGCGCGTAAGATCGGCCGGGAGCGTGCCGAACTGCATCAAGCACAGTTGGTTGCCGTAGCCGATCATCTGTTGCGTTTCCAGGATCTTGCGAGCGACCGTCTCGACCGAGCCGCAGATGAAAGAGCCTTCTTCGAGCAGTTCGTCGATCGTCCGCTCGATGCTGTGCCCCGCCTTCGCGCTCATCACCGCTTGCGCCGAAGCGGCGCTCAAATATCCGGGCGGACGCGAGAGCTGCGACGGCATGCGCAAGAATTTGCCGATGAAGGCCTCGATGTGCGGCTTCGCCTCGGCGTAAGCCCGCTCGTCCGTCTCCGCGACGTAGATCGGAGCCATCCAGCCGAGCTGATCGGGCGAAGCGGTATAGCCGTTCTTCTGCGCTTCCTCTTTGTACATATCGAGGAATCGTTTCACCGCGGCGACCGGGCTGTAGGTCTGGAGATACGTATACTTCTTCTTTGCCGCCCAAACTATCGTTTCGCGACTGCCCTGCGACGGGATCCAGATCGGCGGATGCGGCTTTTGGTACGGTCGCGGCCACGTGTTCACGTATTGGAAGTCGTAGTGTTCGCCTTCGAAATGGAACGGACCGGTCTGTGTCCACGCACGCACGATCAAGTCATGAGCTTCGAGAAAGCGCGCATGCGATTGCGCGGGGCTGGTCCCATACACGTAATACTCTGCCCCGATGCCCCGCACGAATCCGGCGATCAAGCGCCCACCGGTGATCCCATCAAGTATCGCAAACTCCTCGGCAACTTGAAGCGGATTGTTCAAGAGCGGGAGCGCGCGGCCGAGGACGGCGATCTTCCCCTTGATGCGCCGCGACAGCGCGCCGGCGATGACACCCGGTGTCGCCATCAAGCCATACGCTGTCTGATGATGTTCGTTCACGCCCACTCCGTCAAAGCCGAGCTGATCTCCCAACTCGAGTTCGTCGAGGTAGCGGTTGTAGAGCTCGTGCCCGCGCGCGGGGTCGAAGTAGCTGTTCGGGAGCGTCACCCACGCCGTATCGTACTTCGCGGTATAGTTGAGATCGAGGTTCGCGTACGGCATGAGATGAAAGAGGAAAAACTTCATAAGATCGCTCCGCTTCGGAGGCTAACCATGAAACGTTCGGAAGCCGTTGCCCTCCTGAGTTCCGCGTTCCTGGCATCGCCGTCCGCCGTGCGCGCGCAAGGGCCCCGCGCGCGGCTGCGCGTCGGCGCCAATCCCGGCGAATCGCTTGCGGAGGGCCTGCTCGCGGCGGAGGGCGGCTTCTTTTCAAAGGCGGGGATCGACGCCGAGGTCGTCACGGTGACCAACGGCGGCGCTATGACGGCCGGCATCGTCTCGGGCGCGATCGACATCGGCCCGAGCAACGTCGCATCGATCTCGGCCGCCTATGTCCGCGGCTTGCAGCTCAATCTGTTCGCGCCCAGCGTCCTGATTTCGTCGAGCAACCCGCCCACTACGATCATCGCCGTCCTCAAAGATTCGCCGCTGCGCACCGCCAAAGACTTTGCCGGTAAGACGTTTGCGCTCAGCACCGTGCGCGACTTGCAGCAAGCCGCCGTCATGACGTGGCTCGACAAGAACGGCGGCGATTCCAAGAGCGCTACCTTCATAGAGATCCCCAATCCCGAGCAATTGGCCGCGCTCGAGGCCAAACGTGTCGACGCCGCGCTGCTCGTCGAACCGTTCCTCAGCGCCTCGAAAAACGACACGCGCATGGTCGCGCGCCCGTACAGCAGCTTGGCAAGTCAGCTGATGACGTTCGGCTGGATCGCGAACAAGAGCTGGTACGACGCCAATCCGGCGCTCGTCGGGCGCGTCGTCGGCGTGATCCGCGCAACCGCGCAGTGGGCCAACCGCAATCACGCTGCGACCGCGACGATCATCTCGAATATCTCGAAGGTTCCGAAAGAGACTTTTTTGACGATGAACCGTCAGGTCTTTTCCGAGGGCAAGCTCGATCCCGCGTTGATCCAGCCGATCATCGATGCTTCGGCGCACTACGGGTTCTTGACGCGGGCGTTTCCCGCGTCGGAGATGTTCGCCCCGAACGCAGGTTAGCCCAGCGCGGCCAACCCCGCGCGCGCGACGATCTCGTCCTCGGGGGACGGACGCCCCGAGACGCCGATGCCGCCGACGCACTGACCTTGGTACTCGATCGGCAGGCCGCCTTGAATCGGCAAGAGGTTGGGAAAGTTCAAGAAGCCGGTCCGATCCTTGAGGCGCTCCTCCCATTCTTTTGTCGAGCGTTTGGTAAGGGCGGCGCCGCGTGCTTTCGCGACCGCGATCTCGCCGCTCATCCCCTCTAGGCTGCCCATCCGCTCGACATGCGCGATGTAGCCGCCGTCGGTAACGACGGCGATCGCAACGTCCCAACCGTTCTTGGCCGCCTCGGCCTTTGCGGCAGCGACCATCTTCGCGACGTCGGAAGGCTCGAGCGTCGGCCGATTGCGCATTAGAGCGCGGACAGCACGTCTCGACCGTGCCCCTCAACGTTGACGTTCGGCCAAACGCGGCTCACTTTGCCGTCCGTTCCGATCAAGAACGTCGTGCGCGCGACACCCAGCGTCTTCTTCCCGTCGCGTTCGCGCTCGACGATCACGCCGAACGCGTCGCAGATTTTCGAATCCGTATCGGCCAACAGCCGAAACGGGAAACTGAACTTCTCTTTGAACGCGTGCTGCGACTCGACCGAGTCGCGACTCACTCCGACGATCTCCGCGCCCTTCTTCCCGAAGTCGGCGTAGAGATCGCGGAACTGATTACCCTCGTTCGTTCAACCCGGCGTGTCGGCCTTAGGGAAAAACCAAACGACGAGCGGCCGCTTCAAATCCTTCAGCTTGACGTCCGTTCCGCCGTCGTCTTTCACGGTGACGTCCGGCAACGCGGCTCCGGTCTCGATCATGACTCCTCCAAACTCCCTGCGAACGTATGCGCAGTTACGGCACGATGCCGAAGTACTCCCTTAGCGCCCGGGACCGCGCCTCGTCGCCGGCAAGTTCGCGCTCCTGGGTCGAAGCCGCCCGCACGATCTTCAGCCGCCGGTCGACCAAGGTAATCCGGCCGTCGAGCGTCGCGAGCCCGACCACGGGGACCGCGACGAACGGCGCGTCAGGTGCGGTCTGATGTTTGAAGCACATCGCCGCAAAGGCGCTCATCTCGTGCGGCTCGAGATCGAAACGGTACAAATCGGTCCACGCATCGCCGGCGCGCATCTGTAGAATCCGGAGCGGACCGTTTTCGGCGAGCCGGTACGTTACACCCAAGCGTTCTTGCGCCTCGGCCTCGTTCAGCCGGAGCGGTTCGCGGAACGAGTCGCGGCCGAAGCCGACGTCCGCCAGCCACGGCTCGTCGAGCTGCACGCGTAAGGCAACGTGGTCGAACGGCGCACCCCATGTGCCGCCCAGCCGAAAGACCGCGGCCGAGAGCAAGTCGACTTCGAAGCCGAGGGAACGCAGCAGTTGGGCAAAGAGTCCGTTGAGCTCGTAGCATATGCCGCCCCGGCGGCCCACGACGAGTTTCTCGAACAATGCATCCGCTTCGAGCACGAGCGGGCGGTGCAGCAGCGGGATGTCGAGATTTTCGAAGGGGACGGTCAAGAGATGCGCGAGATGCAGCCCTCGCAACGTCTGGACCGTCGGTGCAGTCGACCCGGAGTAGCCGATCCGTTTCAGGTAGGCACCGACGTCAATCACGCTGGGCGCTACCGGACCTACTCATGACGATCGATGAAGGCGGCGACGCAGCGGTGAAACTCTTCGGGTTTCTCCAAACACGAAAAGTGGCCGGCCTCGAGCGTCGCAAACTCGGCGCCCCGAATCGCCGCGCGCAACTCCTCCGAAAAATACATCGGGGTACACGCATCCCGTTTTCCGACGACGATGAGGACCGGGCACGAAATGCCGCCGAGCCGAGCGAGTTGATCGTGCGCCATCACCATATCGATGCGGGCGAGCGCGATCTCGCGGTTGAACGAGCCCGACGACGACGCCTCGACCCACGCCTCTATCCGCTCCGGATGCTCGCGATGAAACTCGGGTGAAAAGAGAAACAGCGCATTCGTCTCGACGCCGGCGCGCAAGCCGGAATCGACCAACGTGCGTTTCCGCGCTTCCATTTGGCGGCGAAAGTACGCGTCCGCGCGAGCCCACGTCGAGGCGAGGGTCAAGGTCGCAATCGTGTCGCGGTGATCGAGCGCAAGGACCTGTCCGATCGCGCCGCCGGTGGAGAGGCCGACGAGATGCACCGGTCCCAATCCCAGAGCGCCGACGAAGGATGCGATATCATCCGCATGCCGTTCGATCGAGTACCCGTCCCGCGCTTTGGTTGAGGCGCCGGCCCCGCGGTGATCGGGAGCAAAGACGCGATGGTCGCGCGCAAACAGCGCAATCTGCGGGCCCCAGGAGCGTCCGACTCCTCCGAGGCCGGTGAGCAGCAAAACCGGCGAACCGCGCTCGCCCGCCTGTTCATAGTGCAACGTGATGTCGCCGACCGCGATTTCAGGCAAGAAACTTCCTCCGCAAGAGCCAACGATGCCGCGGGAGGTGCTTCATGCACACAATCTCGCGACGCCGTCTGGTCACTTCGCTTGCTGCGCTCGGAACCAGCGCGATCCTTCCGGAAGGCGGCGCGTCAGCACAGACGGCGCCTGCCCGCCGCATGATCGACGTCCACCATCATTTTTATCCTCCCACATATCGCGACGCGCTCGTCGAGTTTGCGCAAAAGAATCCCGGGAATGGCGTGCCGCCGTTCGTTCGTACGTGGACCCCGGCCAGGACGCTCGAAGTGATGGATCAAGGCGGCGTTTCGACGGCGATCCTCTCTATCGCAACGATTCCCGCGAACTGGTTCAACGGCAACGATGCGGAGAAGCGGCGCTGGGCGCGGCTGTGCAACGACTACGTCGCCGGCCTCGCGCGCGACAATCCGGGTCGCTTCGGCATCTTTGCCGCCATGCCGATGCCCGACGTCGCGGGGACGCTCGCCGAGATTGCGTACGCGCTCGACACGCTCAAAGCCGATGGGATCGGCTTCATGACGAGCTTCGGAGACAAATGGCCGGGCGATCCGACCTTCGGGGCCGTGTGGGAAGAGCTCAACCGGCGCAAGGCCATCGCCTACTTTCATCCGGCATCGCCGTTGTGCTGCACCGTCCTCGCCGACGGCGTCCCTCCGTCGTTTCTCGAGTATCCCTACGACACCGGCCGCGCCGTTCTCAGCTTGCTCTTCAGCGGGACGTTCTCGAAATATCCTGACGTCAAGTGGCTCTTCTCGCACAACGGCGGGCCGATTCCGGTCTTCGCGGGACGAGTCAACTCGCTCAGCAGCTTTCAGGGGACTGCGAAAAACCTCCCGAACGGGATCGACTACGAGCTCAAGCGGCTCTATTACGAGACCGCGAACTCGGCGTACAAGGGGACGATGGCGGCCCTGCTCGACTACGTGCCGATCAGCCAGGTGATGTTCGGGACCGATTTTCCGTACGTCAGCGTCGACGAGAACGTCAGCGGCATCCACAAGTGCGGCCTGAGCAACGCGCAGCTTGCCGCGATCTCCCGCGACAACGCGATGCGGCTGATGCCGCGCTGGCGCGCTTAACCGATCAACGCGCCGAGCACACCGGCACCGACGCACCACCACAACGGATTCGCCTCGACGAAGATGGCGCACGCGGCGACGATGATCGTGACGACGACGTCCGCGACGGCGTGATCGACCGTCCGAGCGACGACGATCCCCGACGCGATCCACATCCCGCCGGTCAGCGGGCGGAACGCCCGGCGCAACAGCGCGATCGTTTCGTTTTCTCGATCGTGTAGGATTCGACCGACCGTCACGGACAGGACGAGGGGAATCGACATGAACGCAACCAGACCGACGAACGCACCGGGCCACGAAGCGACGCGCCAACCGATCAAGGGAATCAGGAGAAAGTTCGGCCCCGGCGAGGCTTGCGAGATGGCGATCAGCTCGGCGAACGCGCGGTCGTCGACCCAATGGTATTGGCGTACGACCTCCTCGTGAAGTTGCGGGATGAGGATGCTCACGCCGCCGCCGATCGCAAAGAGCGACAAGACCCCGAAACGCAGGGCGATCGTCAGGAGCGTCTCGGTCACGCGGTTTGCTTTCTCTCGCCTTTGCGGGCTTGCCACTCCGAGACGAGGCTCGCCGAAGCCAGGATCAGCACGACCGCCGGGATCCACATGTGGAAGACCGCGATCAACACGATCGCCAACGCAATGATTCCGACCCGCGCCGCACGCCATCGCCGCTGCTCCGCAGTGTTTGCCTTCCAGAGGACAAGCGCCATGCGGATCCCGTTGCCGATGAACAAACCTGCGACGGCGGACGTTACTGCCGTTTCCGCTGCGACGAAACGGGAGCTCGAGGCGGACAGACGCGTCGCGAGCGCGAGCAGCCCGATCGCCAGGAACATCGACGGCAGACAAAAACCGGCTAAGGCGACAAGCGTCGCAGGCAAACCGCCGAAGCGATCCGCGACCATCGCCGCGACGTTCGCACCGGTCGCGCCGGGCAACGCTTGCGCGACGCCGAAAATCTCCGAGAAGTCCGTCTCGCTTAGCCAGCGCTGTCGCACGACCATCACATAGCGCAAAGGGGACGCTGCGCCGCCGACGCTGCTCAGACCGATCTGGACGAATCCGAGTAGGATCTCCGCAAGCGTGGGCGGTCTCGCGCTCATGCGGAGACCTTCGCCGGCGCTACGGCTCTAGCTTCGGCAAGTCCCTCGGCTGGAGCAGCCGATCAGGGGCGCGTCCCGGATCCTCGGCGCCTAGGACCGGCTCTTCGAAGTGGTGGCTGAACAAGAAATTGGTCTTGCGGCGAGCGACGACCGCCAGAATGTCGCCGTCTCTCGGAAGCGCGCGAAGTTGCGCTCGCAATTCGTCGAGGTCGAGCAAGAGTTCTTCCGGTTCGAGCGCGCCGTCTTCAACGAGGCGGCAAAAACCCTCGTTTCCCAAAATGAGCGTCGCACCGCAATCGAGCATGTACATCGCTTCGGCGACGTCTTCCGCCGAGCACCCGCCCAACGATGTCCCGCCGCCGGCCAGACGGCGGACCGAACCGTCGGACGAGACGAGGAACGGCGCGGGGAAACCGGCCGACGCATAGCGCACGATGCCGTTGTTGTACAGCTTTCCATACCACGCACGGACCAACGCGTCGCGCTTGAGCAACGGCGCCAGGCGCCGGTTGAGGACACGCAGCGATGCCGGCGGGAGCGCACCGCTTCGCAGCCACAACCCCTTGAGCGCGGGCAACAGCATGGCCGCTCGAATCGGCGGACCCGAGACGCCGCATGCGAAGAGATCGATCCCACCCTTCCACGGCGCAACGTCGTAGAACACGCCGCCGACGTCGTGCTGCGGAACATGCAAGGCGGAGAATTCCCAGTCTCCGAGCCACGGCAGTTGTTCCGGCAGCAAATCGTCGTGCGCTGCTTTCAATTCGCTGAAATCGGCCAAGAACGAGCGCAGGCGAACGGCGAGCGAGGAGACGCCGTACATCAGGCCGAGCGCCGTGAGATAGCCGAACCAAAAAATGAGGGCGTTCCACCACACGTTCGGGTTGGTGAGCGTCTGAGGAGGGAAGGTCTCCAACAACGATACGATCACTGCGATCGGAACGGCGGAAATGACCGCAAAACGATAGTTGACGGTCAGCGCACACACGAGGATCGGTCCGATCGAGAACATCGCAAACTCGACGTCGGGAATCTTGTAGTCGAGCGCGATGAGAATCAGTTCCACGACGACCGCAAGCGAGAGCGCCACGGCTCGCCCGCGTTGCGTCAAAGCGACGAACAAGTACCAGAAAGGCCCGCGCGGCATACTATCCCTATTTACGCGCTTCACCGCTCGTCTTCCCCACTCGTTGCGTCAAGATTTGCCATAGATCTGAACCGCGTCCGACGACCATGCCAAGGTCGTCGGAGTGAAGACCGGCAGCCCAAACTTCTCCACCATGCTGAAACGCTGATGCAACGCGTCGCGCATCGCGGCCCCACCGCAATTGCGCTCGTCCCCGATGAGCACGACGGTCGACCCTTTATAGCAACGAATCGCACTACTAGCCATCTCATCGGGTTCGGGAGGTGGCCATGCGATCAGGAGCGTCCGCTTCGAGCACAGGTCGAGCGCCTCTTCGTCGCCTCGATAGAGTTTTGTCCAGACGTGCTGCTTTTGAAAGTATTTATTCATCGGGCTCTGGTCGGGCGGCTCGCTGTCGATCGCGAGGACGTCGGCGCCGGCCGAACGCAAGAGATAAGAAAGATAGCCGTTCCCGCATCCGAAGTCGACCAGGGGCGAGAGGACGAGAAGGCGCTCGATCAGTTCGGCTGTGGGAACGACGTACCCGTACACCTGCGTGTACGCATCCCACACGTCACCAAACGGTGTCGTCTTGAGCAGTGCCGCGATCCCCGCGTGCGCATCGCCAACGTATTTGCCAACCCGCTCTCCGGGCGGCCGAAGACTGCCGGGCTTTAGAACGGCTGCGCCGGAGATTTCCCCCACGATGCACCCTTGTTTTTAGGAGGACGACTATCATGCCGCAGACCGGGCCGATTCGCGAGATCAAGATCGGCGAGATTGCGGTTCCGCGACTGGGGTTTGGCGCGATGCGGATCACGGGACGCGGGATCTGGGGACCTCCGCCCGATCGTGCAGCGGCGATCCGGCTCCTTCAACACGCCGTTCAAGCAGGCGTTCGCCTTATCGACACTGCTGATTCGTACGGTCCATTCGTGAGCGAAGAGCTGATCGCCGAGGCGCTGGCGCCATATCCAGCCGGACTTCTGATCGCGACGAAGGGCGGACTCGAACGCGGTGGCCCCGATGATTGGCGCTCCAACGGCGACCCGAAACACTTACGCGAAGCCTGCGAGGCGAGTCTGCGACGGTTGCGCCTCTCACGCATCGACCTCTACCAGTTGCATCGCGAAGACCCGCGGTTCCCGATCGAAGAGTCGATCGGGGCCTTGAAAGAGCTGCAGTCCGCGGGCAAGATCCGCTACATCGGCGTGTGCAACGTCTCGCTCGATCAGTTGCGGCGCGTTCGTTCCATCGCGCCGGTCCTCTCGGTTCAGAACCGCTACAACATCGAAGACCGGCACTCGGAAGACGTGTTGCGCGCGTGCACGTCCGAGGGCACGGCGTTCATTCCATGGCATCCGCTCGGGGGGCTGGAAAGTATGCCTCGTCACATCGTCGACGCGATCCGGCCGATCGCCCAGCGGCACGGCGCGAGCTTCAATCAGCTCCTGCTCGCGTGGCTGCTGCACAAGTCGCCGATCACGGCGCCGATACCGGGGACCGCCTCGATCGCCCACTTCGACGAGAACATGGGAAGTACGAACATCTCGCTCTCCGCGTCCGACCTCGCGGAGCTCGATAAACTCGCCGGCTAAGGAGGACAACGCCCGCTTCGTCGAAGAGGCGGCCATGCCCCAAAAGCGCTGGTCCCTTATGAACTCGGACGAACGGTTGCGCGAGTGGCTGCACGAGCGCCGGAACAAGGATGCCGGCCTCTCGAGCTACGACCCGGGGACGTTCGAGCAGTATACCGCGCAGCGCTCCCAAGAAGAGTCGCAGATGAAGCGCGTGAGCGACATCCGCGACCTCCTGCGCACCTCGGTCGGGAAAACCGTCCATCTAACGATGGCCGACGGCAATCACCTTAGCGGGGTCCTCGACTCCGAGGGGGCCCATACGGTCTTCCTCCGTGCCCCGGGTCAATCGCGGCCTCAGCAGATCAGCGCCGACGGGATCGTCGACGTCACCGTAGGATAGCAGCGACGCGGTCTCTCGGGGCGCTCGCCGCTGCGGCGTTCGCCCTGGCCTTGCTGTGCGGCTGCGCTGCCGGAGCGGCCCGCGATCCGAACTCGCTCGTCATTCTCGAAGCGGCCGACGGTGCGACGCTCAATCCGCTGTTCAGCACCGATGCGGCGTCAGCGCTCTACGAGCAGTTTATCTTCGATCCACTCGTCAACGTCGGCGACGATTTCAAACCGATACCGTGGCTCGCAACCGCTTGGCGGAGTTCCGTGAATCACTTACACTGGACCGTCGATTTGCGCCGCGACGTGCACTGGTCGGACGGCGTCCCCTTTACTTCGAAGGACGTGGTCTGGACCTGGCAGGCTCAGCTCGATCCCGCGACCGGCTTCCCCTACCGCGGGCAGTTCGACTACATAGCGAGCGTCCGAGCTTCCGGGCCGTCCACCGTTGAGTTCACCCTCTCTCAACCCAACGCGCTCTTTGAATCTCAGGCGCTCAATGCCAGCATCCTGCCCGAACACATCCTCGGCAAGATCCCGCGCCGCCAACTCCGGTTGTCAGCCTTCGGCGAGCATCCCGTCGGTACGGGGCCGTTCTTCTTGGAGCGCTGGCGACATGATGAGGAGATCAGCTTTACCCGCAATCCCCGTTGGTGGCACGGTCCGGTCACCGTCCCGCGCATCGCGGTGCGAATCGAGCTCAACGATCAGGCTCGCCTCGACGCCATGCAGGAAGGTTCCGGCGACGTGCTCGACGGCCTCGGCACCTCGGGCTATGCGATCCTGCAGCAGCAAGCACCAAAGCTTCGTTTGCTGCACCTGCCCGATCTCTACAGCTTCTTCATTTACACCAATTTGCGCCGCCTCGGACTTGACGATCTGCACGTGCGGCAAGCGATGCTCTACGGTTGGGACCGCCGTGCCGTCGTCCGCGGCTTGTTGCACGGCGACGCGATCGTCGCGACGGGCGTCGTCCCCATTGCGCTTCGGCTGTGGTACGATCCCAACGTTCGGCGGTACGACTACGATCCTGCGCGCGCCCAGGACCTGCTCGATGCGGCCGGCTGGCCCAAAGGCAACGACGGTATCCGTGAGAAGAACGGCCACCGGCTCGCCTTCGAGCTCCTACTAACAGGGGCCGACGCTGCGACCGAGGATCTGGCCGCAGAGTTTCAATCGGATATGCGGGCGATAGGCGTCGCGATCACGGTCCGGTCGCTCGACTTCGCCACCTTCCTCACGGAAACGCAGTCCCTTCATTACGATTTGGCTCTCGGCGGCTGGGGCGGAGTACCCGATCCCGATCAATTCACGCTGTTGGAGTCGAAACAAATCCCGCCCACCGGAAACAACCTGATGTCCTATTCGAATCCGACCGTCGACCGAGACGTCACGCTGGGGCTGCGCGCGCTCGAATACTCGGAGCGCAAGGCCCTGTACGATTCGATGCAGCGCGTAACGGCCGAGGATCTTCCGGTGCTGTTCTACATCAACACGTACTATCGCGCCGCTTTCAACCCACGCGTGCGAGTGAGCGTCAAGGACGTCCTGCCCGATCAATACGTCTTTCGCGACGTCTACGCTTGGAGACTCGACCGCTGACCGCTTACATCGCGCGACGACTGGCCGGCGCGATCCCGCTGCTGCTGCTCATCAGCCTGATCTCCTACGGTCTGATGGGACTGGCGCCGGGCGGTCCAACCGCCATCCTCTCGCAGCAGGCCCGTTCCCTGACACCTGCGGCACGGCATGCCTATGAGGTTGCGCTTGGACTCGACAAGCCATGGTACGTGCAATACTTCTACTGGCTCAAAGAGCTCATCGTCCACGGAAGCCTCGGCAATTCGTTCGTCGATCAGCGCCCAGTCCTCGCAAGGATAGCGGAGAAGCTGCCGATCACCGTCGAGCTCCTGAGCTTGGCGCTCCTGCTCACCTTGGTCATCGCCATTCCGATCGGCATCCGCGCCGCGGTAAAGCGAGATTCGTTCTTCGACAATGCTTCAACCGCCATCGCGCTGATCGGTTACGGCGTCCCCGTCTTTTGGCTCGGCATCCTCCTCATCGACGTCTTTGCGATGCACCTGCGCTGGCTCCCCGGCTCCGGGATCAACTCGGTTGGGCGCGAAGGCGACCCGCTCGATCTCTTGCGGCATCTCATTTTGCCGGCGTTCACTTTGGCGATCGTGAGCGTCGCCGGCTGGCTGCGCTATCAGCGCGCCTCGATGCTCGACGTGCTCGACGAGCCCTACGTGCAGACGGCCCGCAGTAAAGGACTTCCCGAGCGGGTCGTCTTGTACCGTCACGCGTTGCGCAACGCTCTGCTCCCGATGATCACGCTACTCGGTTTGCAGCTTCCCGGGCTCGTCGGAGGCGCGTATTTCGTCGAATACATCTTTTCGATCCCCGGGATGGGGTATCTGGGAATCAACTCGATTTTTCAGCGCGACTACCCGACCGTCATGGGGATCACGATGCTGTCCGCGCTGATGGTCATCCTCGGCAATCTCCTTGCGGACGTGCTCTATGGGGCAGCCGATCCGCGGATCCGTTACGACTGATGCGCTTCGCGCAGCGTTACTTCAGGCGACCTGCGTCGCTGCTCGGCGTCGCAATCGTGTCGCTCATCGCGGCCGTCGCAATCCTCGGACCGATGGTCGTTCCATACTCTCCCATCGCTATTTCGCACGTGCTACTGGGGGCGCCGCAGCCGCCGTCGCTGGCGCATCCACTCGGAACGGATATTCTCGGACGCGACGAGCTCGCCCGTGCGATGGTTGGTGCGCGAATCTCGCTCACCGTCGGGATCGCAGCGATGATCATCGCAATTGTCGTAGGTACGCTCTACGGCGCGATCGCGGGCGCTGCGGGCGGCGTTGCCGACGCCGTTCTGATGCGCATCGTCGATGCGCTGCTCTCGTTTCCTACGTTTTTCCTCGTCATCGCCGTCGAAGCGCTCACCAATAAGTTCGCGCTCGGCATCATCATCTTGGTCATCGGGCTACTCTCGTGGATGGGCGTCGCGCGGCTGGTGCGCGCCGAAGTGCTCTCGCTGCGAGAACGCGCCTTCGTCGCCGCCGCACAAGCGCTCGGCGCCAGCCCCGAGCGCGTCCTCTTGCGCCACTTGATCCCAAATTCGCTCGCGCCGGTGATCGTCGCCGCGTCGTTTGCCGTCGGCGACAACATCCTCACGGAGGCGGGGCTCTCTTTCCTTGGACTGGGCGTGCAGATCCCGACCCCGTCGTGGGGCAACATGCTCCAGGACGCGCTCCTCCCGGCAGTACGATCGGCGTGGTGGCTCGTCGCAACGCCGGGCGTGCTGATCGTCCTGACGCTCTTCGGCTTTACACTGATCGGCGACGGCTTGTCGTATGCGCTCGGCTCATCATCGACGCGCCGCTAGAAACCCCACAAACTCAGCTGCGTCCGGGTTTATAGGCCCCGAGCGTCTTCACCGCGGCGTCTGCGAAGCTCGTGTCGACGACCTGGCTCATCGCCACGTCGCTCGTCAGCAATCCGTGCTGCTTGTAGATGTCGTAGTCTTCCGCGAGGCTCTTTACGTTGACGCGCCCGTTCGGATCGATGCTCGCTGCCCACATCTCGCGCAGGATCTGCTTGTCGACCTTTAGCCCGTCGCTATAGATATCGATCGCCTCAGCGGCCGCCGGTCCGGTCATGTGACCGGCACGCACCGCGTCGTTGTAAAAGCGAATGGCGCGAACATATGCGACCATCCAACGCTTGGCAACGTCCGGTCTTTTGTCGATAAACGGGCCGCCGAAAACGACCGTCGTGATTTGCTCGCCCGGATAGAACGCGTCCGCACCGCAGATGCGGACTGCGTAGCCGGCCTTCACCGCTTGACTCGACCACGGCTCAAGCCCGATCGCGGCGTCGATCGAACCGTTGCGAAAGGCGACCACCTGATCGGAGAAACTCAGGAAGATATGATCGAGGTCGTCGTATTTGATGTGGCCTTTCTCGCAGGCTTTGACCAGTTGACACAACGGTGAAGCGCCTTTGGCCGGCTCAGCGACCTTCATGCCCTTAAGATCGGCGTAGGATTTGTACTTGCCGTTGGTGACGAGGTCTTTGCGTACCATTAGGTTCGAGAAGCCGTAGCCCGGAGGGTCGGAGCCGCGGTCGGCTACGATCTTGATCACGATCCCACGCGCGATCGCGTTGTACAAGCCCGCCGACGGAGCGCCGCCGCCGACGTCGATTTGCCCGGTCCCAAGCGAGGGCGTCATGAGGGCGGCCGCGTCGAAATTGATGAAGTTCGCTTTGATCCCGGCGTCGCGGAAGTAACCCTTGCGCTCCGCGATGAGGAACGGTCCGTCTGCCACGCTGTTCACCGAGCCGATATTCACGGTATCGAGATTTTGACTCGACGCCGTGGAGACGATGCTGCTCGAAAGCGCGACGGATCCGACTTGTGCAACGAACGCAGAACGCTTCATGTGACCTCCACCTAAATCGTCAGGAGCGAGTAGACGCCCACGAGCGCGACGACCAGACCGCTGAGGACCTCGCCGTACCGTTCGAGCGCGCCGAACGAGACGCGCTGGAGGCCCGCAATCGCGGAGACCGACGTCACGACGTACGTAGCGATCGTCGAGACCGCGAAGACGACGGCCATCACTGCCAGCAAGGCCGCCCCGTGCGTCGAGGCGGCCAGGAAGGCGGGCAGCCCTTCAAACATCGGCGAGGAGCCGAGGATCAACACAAGCGCAGTCCGGCCTGCGACCACATGCCCATGCTCGTGCATTATGGCTGCTCCCGAAGGGCTCACGTGTAAGTCGTGATGCTCGTGCCAATGGACGTGCTGCGTTCCGTCGTTGTGCCCGTGCAGGTGCGCATGCCCTTGGTGCTCGTGATCGCTCCCCGCGCGAACCTCTTGCCAGCCGCCGTAAGCGATCCAGAGTCCGAAGGCGATCAAAGCACCGGCCGCGACGAGATTGACCACATAGCCGTAACGCGACGCGATGGTCGCGCCAAGCACCCACAACACGATTCCGAATGCAAGCGTCGAGGTGACGTGTCCGAACCCCGCGAGTGCGGCCGCGCGCGCGGTCTGCAAGCGCGTCCAGCCTTGCTGGCGACCAACGACGACGATCGGCCCCCAATGATCGGGGACCAGCGTGTGCAAGACGCCAACTGCGGCGACGGCGACGACGAGGACCCACGCAGTCGTCATAGGCGCCTACCGCAGCGCCGCCTCGGTTGAAACGTCGCTTTCAAGCAATCGCGGCGATCCGTCGCCATTCAAGAAGCGCGGCAACTCGACCGCCGAGAACTGCATCCCGGTGTAAAATTTGCCGAAGGCTGCATACTTCGCGCTCGCTTCATCGAAGCGCATCTCGTAGATCAGCTTCTTGAAAATTAACGGATCGTCGGCGTAGAGATCGACGCCCCACTCCCAATCATCGAACCCGATCGAACCCGAGATCACCTGCGTGACGAGTCCATGGAACGAGCGCCCGACCTTGCCGTGCTCGACCATCAGTTTGGCGCGCTCTTCGAACGGGAGCGTGTACCAGTTTACGGTCTCACCACGCTTTTTGTCCATCGGGTAAAAGCAGACGTAACGGCGGCGCGGAATCTTCGCCCACAGGCGCGCCGCATTGCGCGGATTCTTCTCTTCTTCGGCCAAGAGCGCGTCGAACGCTCCGTTCCATTCTTCCGAGTGCGGCTTGTGGTCACGCTTGCGCAACTCGGCGTGGATGCGGCCCGTCGCCTCGTACAGCCCCAGCTCCAAAATGGAGACGTACGACGCCTGCGTCTCCAGGTAATCGGCCAGCCGAAGCCGTTCGACATGCGTCTGGACTTCGCCGAGCGCATCGAACGACTTCGCGTAGTGCGTCAACATCAAATCGCCCTTGTGCCCCAGGATCTGCGCGAGGCCGCAGTCACCATCCCGGTCTGCCGCAAGGTCGCGAAAGACCTTGACGGCCTCCATCTCGATCTCGAGCCGCTCAGACGGCGAGACCCGGCTCCACGCCCGATGACGGAACCGGAACATCCGGTGCAGGATCTTCCAGCTATCGAGCGATTCAGGAACCTCAGGGTGCCGCATGCCAGAGTTTTCGTCGCGTGCGCTGCATCTCCGCGCGAACTTCGGCCTCGAGCACCTCCGGATGTTCGCGGTACTTGGCCCAGAGTTGAGGCATGTGGGCGATGTCGTTGAGGACGCGAGCGTAGACGGCGTTCACCGGGGCGCGCAGGCCGGCCCCATCGGCGGCCCGCGCAACGGCGCCGTTGAGGACATCGACTTCGCTCTGATTCTTCCCGGCGCGCAGATCCAGCAACAGCGAAGGCGGCTTGCGGCCGCGGGCGCTCGCAATCCGGTTCGCTAAGACGACTCGCGCAAGCGGCGACGGCAACGTCGCAATCCCCTGCAGCGCGCGTACCGGATATCGGGGCAGGTCGATCGGGACGATCCCGAGCTTGCTCATCACCGCGCGGACTTCACGGATCGCACGAATCTCGAGCGTGAAGATATCGCTGAAATGCACCAACCGCTCGGGGAGGACGTTCAAGATCGCGCAGGATGCGTTGGCAACGACGTTCAGCGTGAGCTTCGACCATTTGAGCGCACGGTAATCCGCGGCTGCTTTGACCGTTAGGCCGGCTGACCCGAAAGCGGCGAGCAACCAATTGTGCGAGACCGATCCGACCGGCGCGAACGCGATCCCGCCTTCATGCGCCGCCGAAACGTGACCGTCGCGATCGCGATCGACCGGGACGGTCAGCGCGCACGCGACGACGGCGTCCGCTCCGAACGCAGCCGCCAGCTTCTCTTCGTTCCCGACGCCGTTTTGCGGCGAAACGATCGTCGTCGCCGCGGGGTCGCGCAGCGCCCGTCGCAACGTCTCGATCGCTCCGTCCGTGTCGTACGCCTTCACGGCGACGATCGCGAGCTCGGCGTCGATCGGCTGCACCGCCTCGAGATCGCGCGGCGCGTACGTGACGTTGTTTCCGATTCGCTCGAGCAGCTCGCCCAGATAGGTCCCAAGCGCGCCCGCGCCGACGATGTAAACGTTCACGTGCTCCCAAAACCGCCCGATCCGCGCTTCGTCGGAGAAAGCCCGTTGACCGTTTCGAAACGCGCCTGCGCGACCGGTGCGACGACCATCTGCGCGATCCGATCGCCACGTCGAACGGTGAAAGGTTCGCTTCCCAAGTTGATCATGAGGATGCCGACCGCGCCGCGATAATCCGAATCGATCGTACCCGGAGTATTGAGTAAGGTAACGCCGGAACGCAGCGCGAGCCCGCTGCGCGGCCGGACCTGCACTTCGTAGCCGGGCGGGACCGCGAGTGAAAAGCCTGCCGGTATGAGCGCGCGCTCGCCGGGAGCGAGGACGACGTCCTCCCGGATGGCCGCTGCAACATCGGCGCCCGCTGCGCCCGCCGTCATGTAAGTCGGCAGATCGAGACCGTCGCTTTCCGGTAGTCGCATGACTTCAATGCGGACGTCACCTTGGGACGTCACTTTGCCAAGAGATCTCGAAGCTCGGCTTGGAAGCTCTCGACGTCCCGGAACGAACGGTACACGCTCGCGAAGCGGATGTACGCGACTTTGTCGAGCGCCTTGAGCGCCTCCATGACCTTCTCGCCGATCAAGGTCGAGGCGACTTCGCTCTCACCACGGGAAAACAGATCGCGCTCGAGCGCGGCAACGACCTCTTCGAGCGCAGCGTCCGCGATCGGCCGCTTCTCGCACGCACGGCGCAGGCCGCTCAAGATCTTGTCGCGGTTGTATTGCTCGCGCCGGCCGTCCTTTTTGACGACGAACAGCCGCGGCGCTTCCATACGCTCGTAGGTGGTGAAGCGATGTTTGCACGAGAGGCACTCACGCCGGCGGCGGACGACGCTCTCGTCGTCGCGGGAGTCGACGACGCGCGTCTCGCTCTTACGACAGGTGGGACAGATCAGGGGCCGGATGCCTCGTTCTATGGGAACGGCCCCAATATGTTGGGGCCGTTACCAGTATAGAACACAAGGGCACGAGTCGTAAAATCGTGCTTCCCTGTCCTAAGACGCTGCTCCGATCTTGAACATCTTGGTGCCGCATTGGGGGCACTTGCCCTCAGTTGCGGGGCGGCCGTTCTTCATCGTAATCTGGACCGCGTCTTTCATCTCGCGCTTCGTCTTGCACTTGACGCAGTATGCTTGCGCTGCCATTACCCTCTCTCCGTGGTCGGGCGGTTTTTACGGCCGTTCGAGCCCCCTAGACGCACGGCCCCCTAGCGTGAAGGGCAGGCATGGAGACTGGGGAGCCCACCTACGTCCCGGCCGGCGACCTCGACGGCCTCTCGGCTGGACGGACCGGCGGGCTGCGGCTTGCCGGCCTCTACGTCCAAGGGAGCCTCGCGGCGCTCTCGGGGCCGACCGTCGCGGTCGTCGGGACCCGGGCGCCCAGCGATGCGGGGCGGAGGCTCGCCCAACGCCTCGCGGAGGGCTTGGGGCGCGCCGGCATCTGCGTGATCTCGGGCCTTGCCCTGGGGATCGACTCGGCGGCGCACAGGGGTGCGCTGGCGGCCGGTGCGCCGACGATCGGCGTGCTTGGCGGAGGCCACGCGTGCTTTTATCCGTCCGCGAATCGCGGGCTCGCCGAAACGATCGTAGCCGGCGGAGGCGCGGTCGTCTCACCGTTCGCGCCGCGGCATCCCGCGCGGCCGGCGCAATTCTTGCAGCGCAACGCCCTTATCGCCGCACTCGCCGACGCGGTTGTCGTCGTTGAGGCGGCCGCGCGCAGCGGTTCACTCAATACCGCCGCCTGGGCCGCCGACGCGGGAAAGCCGGTGATGGCGTTTCCGGGCGACGTCGATCGCGCGAAAGTGGCGGGCTGCCTTGCCCTCATACGGGACGGCGCGCTGCTGGTACGCGATATCGACGACGTCGTCGCGGCGCTTCCGTCGTTCGGCACGATACCTGCAGCAATCACGTCGCGATGCGCATACGAACCGCAAAGCGAGCTCGAGCGCCGCCTCCTGCGTGCGCTGCACGACGCCGAATGCGACGTCGACGCGTTACTCGCCGGGATCGATCACGATCCCGGGCACGTCCTCGCGGCTCTCGCCGATCTCGAGCTCGCCGGCGCGATCGAGCGGCGCGGCGGAAGGTCTTATGCGCTCGCCAAAGCGTGATGGATGCACGTTCGCTTGATCGCCGTCGGCCGCTTGCGCGAGCCGTATATCGTCTCCGCCGCAGAGGACTTTCGGGCGCGCTTGCGCCCCTATCACCGGCTCGAGGAGATCGAGGTGCGCTCCGACGATGCAATCCTGCGGCACGTCGAACCGGGCGACGAGGTATGGTTGCTCGAACGAACCGGGACGCAGCTATCGAGCGAAGGACTGGCGCGCAAGCTCGAGGCGATGCAAACCCACGGGCATTCGCGCTTGACCCTCATCGTCGCCGGGGCATACGGAGCTCCGGCCGGCGTCGTCGAGCGCGCCGCCTTCTTGTGGTCACTCTCCGAGTTGACGTTCTTGCACGAGTGGGCGCGGGTCATCGTGCTGGAGCAACTCTACCGCGCGGCGAAGATCATAAGGAATGAACCCTATCACCACTGAGCGCGACAAGCTCGCGCGGAGTGTCGAAAAGGCGGTGCGTGAGCTCGTCCCGGGAAGCGACCCGACGGTAGACTTAGAGCCACCTCGCCGCCCCGAACTCGGCGACTACGCGACAAACGTCGCTTTTACGTCGGCGAAAATCATGCGCAAGCCGCCGCAAGAAATCGCGGACCAAATCGTGACGCGCCTCAACAACGACCCTGCGGTGCAGGCGCTGCAGGTCGTGGGGACCTCGGTCGGTGGGTTCATCAACTTTCGCATGTCCCCGGCGTCTTGGCAGGGCGTGGTCGCCCACATCCTCGCACAGGGTTCGGAGTACGGGCAGCGCCCGAAGTCGGGCGAGCCGATCTCCCTCGAGTTCGGCAGCGCAAATCCGACCGGGCCGCTGGTCGTGGTCCAAGGTCGCGCGCTGTCGATCGGTGCGACGCTCGCCAACGTGCTGCGCTTTGCCGGTCATGAGGTCTTCACCGAATGGATCATCAACGACGCCGGCTCGCAGCTCGACACGCTCGGACGTTCCTTGTACGCGCGCTACCGGCAGCTCTGGGATCCGGCCTTCCCCTTCCCCGACGACGGCTACCCCGGCGACTATTTGATCCCAATAGCCGAGTCGATCCGGGAGCGCGACGGCGAGCGCTGGATCGCCGCAAATGAATCCGAGTGGCTACCGTACTTTTCGAAGACCGGCCGCGACACGATCGTCTCCGAGCAACAGGCGGTTTGCGCGCGCTTTGGCGCGACCTTCGACCTTTGGCAAAGCGAGCGCGAGCTCCACGATTCCGGTGCCGTCAGTGCCGGGATCGAGGCGCTGAGCGCCCGCGGTTTGACCTACGAACAAGACGGTGCGCTGCTGGTGCGGACGACGGAGTTCGGCGACGACAAGGATCGCGTCATCATCCGCTCCGACGGGCGCCCGACGTACTATGCCGGCGACGTTGCATATCACTACGCCAAGTTCGCGCGGGGCGATCGCGTGATCGACGTCATGGGACCCGACCATCACGGATACATCTCTCGTCTGAAGGCAATCGCCGCGGCCTTCGGCTATCCGGGGAAACTTGACGTCCTGATCGCGCAGCAAATCACCCTGATGCGCGGCGACGAGCTGGTCTCGATGAGCAAGCGCGCCGGCAACATCGTCACCTTGGCCGAGATCATCGACGAGGTCGGCGTCGACGCGGCGCGCTTCTTCTTCGTCATGCTCAGTCCCGAGCAGCCGCTCACGTTCGATCTGGCCCTCGCAAAAAAACGGAGCGACGACAATCCCGTCTTCTACGTGCAGTACGGACACGCGCGCATCGCCTCGCTCGTCCGCCGGGCGCTCGAACGTCACGGTGCCCAGTTCGTCGAGCGCGCTCGTAAGGGCGAAGGTCTCGCGCGCCTGGATCATCCGGCGGAGCTGGCGCTCATCCGGCGCTTGGCGGAGCTCGGTGACGTCGTCGAAGGCGCGGCCAAAGCGCTTGCGCCGCACCGTTTGACGAAGTACGCGCGCGACGTCGCCGCAGAGTTCCATCAGTTTTATACCGTGTGCGTCGTGCTTGGAGACGACGAGGCGCTCTCCATCGCGCGGCTTGGGCTCGCTATCGCGGCTCAGACCGTGCTGGCGCAGGTCCTGGGACTAATCGGCGTCAGCTCGCCTGAGTCGATGTAACGACCGCTTCTTCCATCATCGGCGACTCGTCGACTTCGATCGTGACGCGCATGTGCTGCGCGTGCTCCTCGTCGCTCATCTGCGCCCGCACGATGAGCGGCGCGACGAAATATTCGAACAGGACTTTGATCAACGCCGCCGCCGGTATTCCCAACAACAGGCCGGGAAGCCCAAACGCTTCCCCGCCGGCGAAGCTCGCGAACATCACGCCGATCGGTGAGACGCCGACGGCGTCGGCCATGACTTTGGGTGAGATGACGCTGTCCGCGATACGAGCGATGACGAAGATCACGACCGATACCCACAAGACCATCCCGCCGCCCTGCGGGATCGCGAGGACTGCCGCGATCAGTTGCGCGACGATCATACCGACGTACGGGATCGCGTAACCGAGCCCGCAGAGCAATCCGGCCAAGAGCGCAAACTGGAAGTGCATCGGCAGCAGACAAACCCAGCACGCGATCCCGACGATGGAGCACACGATCGCTTCGCCGGCGACGAAACTCCCGAAAATGTGCGCGATCTCGTGCAGGAGCGCATTCCCTCGTTCGCGCCGCGACGGCGGCAGGAGCGAGATCACCCCGTTCGCGATCCCCTTGCCTTGTGCCAGCAAGAAGAATGAAAGAATCAGAGCCGAGATCGCGACGAAGAAGGCGTTCGCCGTATCCAAGACGATAGCGCCGACCGAAGCGACGAGCAGCGTCATGAAGTCCTGCGTTTTCGCGGCGAGTTGAGCCTGAATCTGGGTGAAGGCGCCGACGACCAACACGTCACCGAACCGTGCGCTCAGGATATCCTCGATGCGCTTGAACCAGATGCGAAAGAGGTGCGTAAAATCAGGGGCGTTCACGATGAGCGCCTGGATCTGCGAGAACGTCGCCGGGACGATGAGGAACGCCATGGTTACGATCGCTGCAGTCAGGACGCCGAAGACCAGCGCGATCGCTCCCCAGCGAGGCATGTAGCGCTCGAGCCGCGACGTCACCGGGTAGACGCCGAGCGCGACGATCGACGCGAGGACGAAGATCGAGATCGTCCGGGGGATCCGCCCGACGACGAAGACGATGGCCGCAATCGTGACGATCGCAATGCACGCGACCCAAATGCGGTGAACGAGCCGGGCGCTCACAGCGGCTTGCACATCAGGCGTCGTTCGGTGATAAAGCCGGCGCGCTCGTAGAGACGCAACGCCGGGCCGTTCTCCTCGGTGACCATCATCGCGATCGTTGGGAGATTGCGCTCGCGCGCGATCCGTTCCGCTTCGGCAAGGAGCGCCGCCCCAATGCCCTTGCGCCGCGCTTCGGGCTCGACGGCCATGTAAGCGACGAACGCTTGCGGTGCCAGCGTCACTTCGTCCGGCATCCCATCGAGAAGGAGCAAGAAGCCCTGCGGTGTGCTGCCGTCCTCGGCGATCAGGATCACGTGCGGCTGCGTGTAGACGAAGTCGACCAGGCGCTCGAGACTGACCTGAGCCATCGCCGGGATCGCATCGCGAAACCTCGAGACGCTGTCCATAACCGTCCGGCCGCCCAAATCGACGATGAACGCGCGATCGCGATCGTCGCCCGTCCGAATCGCAACCGCCGCGTTCATGCGAGGGCCGCGGGGCGCTTGCGCCAGGTCGGCAGCAGCTCTTCGAGGGCGCCGATCAGCGCTTCGTTCTCGGCTTGCGTCCCGACCGTGATCCGCAGGAAATTCGGCAGATCGACCCCGTCGCCGGAGCGGACGACGACGCCGCGCCGCATCAAGTCTTCGTACGCGCGCTCGGCAACGGCCGGCACGCGTACCGCCACGAAATTCGCCGCGGTCGGATAGGCGAAGAGGCCCAGGCGCGCGTACTCGCGATCCACGTATGCCTTACCGGCGACGTTGAGCGCGATCGATCGCTCGACGAAGTCGCGGTCGCCGAATGCGGCGATCGCGGCCGCCATTGACGGCCCGCTGACGTTGAACGGGACGCGGATGCGGCGCATCCAGTCGATGAGCGTCGGATTGCCCAGCATGTACCCGACGCGCGCCGACGCCATCCCGTAGATCTTCGACATCGTCCGCGCCACGAGGACGTTCGGACGCGAAAGGGCGACGGCGACACCGTCGACGTGCACGTTCTCCGGCATGTATTCGCCATAGGCTTGATCGATCAGAACCAGGACCGTCTCGGGGATCTTCCCGAGAAAGCGCGTAAAGTCGGCGCGCTGCACCGCCGTCCCGGTCGGATTGTTCGGATCGCACAAGACGACGAGCTTGGTGCGCCCGCCGACGGCGGCGAGCATCGCGTCGAGGTCGTGCACGCCGTCGCGCAGCGGGACCTCGCTGACCTTCGCGCCTTGGACGTGCGCATATTTCGGAAAGAGCGAGAACGTCGGCTTCGCCATGACGACATGCTCGCCGGGGTCGACGAACGTCGAGAACGCGAGCCAGACGAGCTCGTTGCTTCCGTGACCGGCGATGACGTTCTCCGGCGCGGCGCCGTATTGCCGAGCGGCCGCTGCGCGCAGCTCCGGATAGTCGTCGTCGTCGTAGACGTTGAGCTGATCGAGACGATGCAGCGCGTCGAGCGCCGCCGCCGGCGTCCCAAGCGGATTCTCGTTGGACGAGAGCTTGACGACCCGCCCCAGACCAAAACGCTTGCGGGCTTGTTCGATCGTCGTCCCCGCCCGATACGGCTTGCGCTCCAAAACCGCTTTGCGGACGAGAGCACTCGAAGGCTCCGTCATGCGAGAAAACGCGACCCCGGCTCTTCGAGCGGCACGCCGCGGACGCAGAACGGACAGTTCGAAGCGTCAAACGATTCGACCGGGATGTCGAGCAATGCGACGGTCGGAACACCGAGCTCGACCGGCTCTCGACGAACGATGATCCCGGCCGCGACGACCGACGCGCCGGCGCCTCGAACGACGTCGATCACCTCCTTGACCGACTGGCCGGTCGTAATCACGTCCTCGACGACGGCCGCACGGTCGGCCGGCCCCAGCGCAAAACCTCGGCGCAACGTCGGGACGCCGTGCTCTTTCTCGACGAAGATCGCCTTGGTCCCGAGTTGCCGCGCAACTTCATATCCCAGGACGATCCCGCCGACGGCGGCGCTGACGACGATCGTCGGTTCGTAGCGGCGCAACTGCTCGGCGAGCGCACCGGCGACGGTCTCGACGAGTGCGGGGTCTTCGAGGATGCGAAACTTTTGAACGAAGCGATCGCTGTGCCGTCCCGAAGAGAGCTTAAAATGCCCCTCCAGCAGCGCGCCGCGCCGCGCCATCTCCTCGCGCAATCCGCCGAGGGAGACGCTCATCGAGCGGCTCCCACGGTGCTCATCTCCTCGAGGATCGCACGCGCCGCAGCGACCGGGTCGTCCGCTTCGGTGATGGGACGGCCGACGACGATGTAGTCGGCGCCGGCCTGCAAGGCCTCGGCCGGCGTCGCGACTCGCTTTTGATCGCCGTGCGCGCTCCCGGTCGGACGGATCCCAGGACAGAACGTCGCAAAACCGGTCCCGAAAAACGACTTGATGTCCGCGGCTTCATGGGGGCTGCAGACGATGCCCCCGCAGCCGGCGTCGCGCGAGAGCGCGGCAAGCCGGATGACGTTCTCGCCGGGCCCGCCCATGAGTCCAAGCTCGTTGAGATCTTCTGCTCCGATGCTCGTCAAGAGCGTCACCGCAAAGATCGCCGGCTCGGGGATCCCGAGCGCCGTTGCGCTTTCCGACGCCGCCTCGACGGCCGCGCGCATCATCTCGTTCCCGCCCAGCGCATGGACCGTGACGATCTTCAAACCGGGGCGAACGACCGCGTTGACGGCGGCCTCGACGGTCCGCGGAATATCATGCAGCTTCAGATCGAGGACGTAGGGCGTCTGCTCCCCGGAAAGCTGCGCTATAAGCGCGTCCCCGAAGGCGTACAGCGCTTCATACCCGATCTTGAACGTGACGCCGAGCGGGCGCAGGAGCTCGACAAGGGAGCGAGCGCGCTCGAGTTCCGAAACGTCAAGTGCGACGACCAGTTGACTGCTCACCCCGAGTCTCCCTCATATTGCTGCGCGTCGGCGAAGCCGACGTTTGCTTTGCCGACGATCTCGCGCAAGCTCCCGTGGCCGTGCTTCTCGAGGTAGGCGCGCAATCCGTCGGCGACATGCAGCGGCGCGCGGGGATCGGTGAAGTTCGCCGTCCCGATGCAGACCGCGCTGGCGCCGGCCAGAAAGAACTCGAGCGCATCACGTGCCGTCTCGATCCCGCCCTGGCCGACGATGGGAATCTTCACCGCGCGCGCGACTTCGTAGACCGCAAGCACTGCGATCGGCCGGATTGCCGGACCCGAGAGGCCACCGGTGACGTTGCCGAGCATCGGCCGGCACCGCTCGACGTCGATCGACATCCCGCGCACGGTGTTGATCACCGCGAGCGCGTCCGCGCCGGCCGCCTCCGCTTCACGCGCGATTGCGGCAATGTCGGTGACGTTCGGCGAGAGCTTGACGATGATCGTCTTGTCGGTGACGGCGCGGACGGCGGCGGTTACGCGCGCGGTTAACGCCGGATCGCAAGCGAAGGTCTCGCCCTCGTCCGCAACGTTCGGACACGAAATGTTGACCTCGAGTGCGTCGATCTCGCTGCGCGCCGCAAGCCGCTCGCCGACGTACGCGTAGTCGTCGACGGAAAAACCGGCAACGCTTCCGATGACCGCGCAGGGCCGCGTTGCAAACTTCGCGACGTCGTGCTCGAGGTAGTGCTCGATACCGGGATTCTGCAGACCGATCGCGTTGAGCATCCCGCCGGGCGTGTGGACCAGGCGCGGAGTGGGATTCCCCAACCGCGGATACCGCGTCACGCTCTTGAGGACGACGCCGCCGATCAAAGAAAGATCGATGAACGGCGCGTACTCCTCACCTGAGCCGTAACAGCCGCTCGCGCCCAGCGTCGGATACGCGAGCTCGAGCCGTCCGATCCGGACTGCGAGCGGGCTTGTCGCGACGGCCGCCTTTTGCATCACCACCGCAGCTCGTGTGCCCAGAAGACCGGCCCTTCCTTGCACACCCGCGCGTTCGCATGCTCGCGCCGCTCGTGGATATCCGCAGCCGGGAAGGACGGCGCTCGCGGGCTCGCCCGATCGATCGGGACGACGCAGCCCCAGCACGCTCCGACGCCGCACCCAAACGTCTCTTCGAGCGAAAGCTGGGCTGCGACGCCCAGGTGCTCGGCTTTGCCGGCCGTCGCGCGCAGCATCGGCGTCGGCCCGCACGCTATGATCAGCTCCGGCGGTTTGCCTTGTTCCAACAGATCGGTCACGAAACCGCGGTAGCCGCGCGATCCGTCGTCGGTCGCACAACGGACGCTCGCCCCCACCCCTTCGAAGAGCTCGACGTCGACCAGCGCCGCTTTCGTGCGCGCGCCGTAGAGCAGCTCCGCGCGCGCACCGCGCTCGACGCAGGTTTTCGCCGCGAGCAAGACCGACGCGAGGCCGACGCCACCCGCGACGATTGCGACGCGTTTGGGAAGATCGTCGAGGAAGAAGCCGTTGCCTAGCGGAGCGAGGACGTCGAGCTGATCCCCCGGCTGCAGCCTTGCCAGCTCTGCCGTGCGCGAGCCGACTATGATCAGCATCACGCTGATGCGACTTCCGTCCGCTTCGTAGATTCCAAGCGCGGTCGCTGCTGCCACGCCCGCCGGCGGGATCGCCATGAGGAAATGTCCGGGTTTGACGAGCGCGACGAGCTCAGGCGCTTCTAAGCCGAGGATGACGATACCGGGGCCCGGCTCGCGCCGGTCCAGCACGACCGTCGCATGGATCGAAGGCGCAGCGAGCGCGCTCTGCATCGGTGGAAACTTCGTTGTAACCCGATTTTTACATCCGAATGCGACAAATAACTGAACTCAGGCGTGCAATTAGCCGTTTATATGTAGTAGAATCTGTCGGAAGGAGGACCGCCGATGCACGGTCTCGTGGTCTTCAAATCGTTAGCCGACGCGCTAAGAGCGGGCTATCAGATTTACGATCGCACCGAGAACGGCTACCTCGTCCGCATGAAAACCGCGGCGGGGTGGGCCATGGCAATCGTAACCTGTAAGTAGGCTTTTTTCGACGTCATCAGCATGAGAGGACGCCCCGGCGTCCTCTCATCGTTTTCTAAGGCCACTGCTCGAGCGAGCGGAGGAACCGGCCCCCGGCCACCCGCAACCTTCCTCCTAATGCCGGACGAACGCCGCTATACGATTTTGGTCGTCGAGGACGACGCACAGATTGCGCGCGTCCTCCAGCTCGAGCTCGAGCACGAAGGCTACGTCGTCGAGGTCGCTCGCGACGGCCTGAGCGGCTTGGAGAAGGCGCTCAAGGAGCCCGATCTGATCGTTCTCGATCTCATGCTCCCGCGCATGGACGGTCTCGAAGTCACCAAGCGAATCCGTGCGAAGAGCCGGACACCGATCATCATGCTGACGGCGAAGGACCGCATCCCCGACCGCGTCGCGGGCCTGGACATCGGCGCGGACGACTATGTCACCAAGCCGTTCTCGGTCGAGGAACTCCTGGCGCGCGTCCGCGCCCGGCTGCGAGAGCGTCATCCGAGCGACAATATCCTCCACTACAAAGACCTGCTCATGGATCGCGACCGGCATGAAGTCGAGCGCGGCGGTAAGGCGGTCCATCTGACGGCCAAGGAATATGCGCTGCTCGAGTACCTGCTGCTGCATCGGAACAAGGTGCATACGCGCGACGAGCTGTTCAACGGCGTCTGGGGCAGCGACTTTCTCGGCGACTCCAATCTGATCGACGTTTACATCCGCTACCTGCGCGCCAAGATCGACGACGGCTTCGACGACAAACTCATCGGCACGGTCCGCGGAGTCGGCTACACGCTGAAAGACTAACTTGCACTCGCTGCGGACTCGCATCGCGGTCTCGTACGCGATCCTGCTGGTCGCCGTCATCGTCGTGATTGCGATCGCATTGAACTTTGCTTTCAGCTCGATCCTCTTCGATCAAGCCAAGACGCGCGCGCTCTATGCGGCCGACGAGATCACACGCGTCACGAGCAGCGGGCTCTCGGTCCTCAACGAGCCGGTCGAGCTCATCCTCGCGAACCAATACAATCTCGACCATTGGGCAGGGCCCTCGACACTGATCCAAATCGACAATCCGCAGGGCGATACCCTAGGAAAAAGCTCGAACATGGGCGGGCTGCATTTTCCGCCGGCCGCCGGGATGCAGCCCGGATCGCAACGGTTCACGACGCTGCGTACCGAGTTCGGCAACGTCCTCGTCCTCGATCGTCCGATCGCCTCGAGCGGCCGCGTCGTCGCCGTGATCCACGTCGGCGAAAAACTGGACCTGGCCGATGCGGCGCGTGCCCGCGCCCAACTGATCCTGCTGATCGTCACGATCCTCGCATCGATCGCCGTCGTCATCGCTTCCTATGCGATCGCTCGGCCGGCGATCGATCCGATCAATCGGCTCACGAAAGAGATCGACGAGATCGGCTCCGATCGGCTCGACCGGCGCCTAGGTTGGACGACGCGCTCAGACGAGGTCGGCAAGCTCGCGGCAACGTTCGATGCGATGCTCGCACGGCTCGCCGAAGCCTTTGCGCGCGAGCGACAGTTCATCTCGGACGCATCGCACGAGCTCAAGACCCCGCTCACCGTCATCAACGCGAACGCGCAGATGCTTGCGCGCTGGGCCGATCGCGATCCACAGATCCGCGACGAGAGCTTGCAGGCGATCATCGCGGAAAGCGCCGCGCTCGCGCAGATGGTCAACGGGATGCTCACCTTGGCAAAGGCCGATTCGGGCGAGGAGATTCCCAAGGAGCCGCTCCCGCTCGACGCGCTCGCGCAAGACTGCGTGCACCATCTGGAGGAGCGCGCGCGCGCCAGGGGCCTGCAGCTTCGCTACGTCCCGCGCGACCCGGGGCTGACACCGCTGGTGATGGGCGACGAGAAGCTGCTGCGTCAAGTCGTCACCAACCTCATCGACAACGCGCTGAAATTCACCGAGACGGGAGGGATCGAGGTGAGCGTCGGGATCTCGGGCGACCAGGCGGTCATCGAGGTAGCCGACACGGGCCCCGGCATCGCGCCGGAGGCCGCGGAGCACATCTTCGAGCGCTTTTACCGGGCCGACGCATCCCACTCGCGCGCCATCGAAGGGACCGGCCTGGGCTTGGCGATCGTGCGCAGCATCGTCCGGGTCCACGGCGGGGCGGTCACCGTCCGGCCGCGACCGGGCGGCGGGTCGCTCTTCACGGTCCGGCTCCCCCTCCTGGAGGCCGTCCCGAACCCTCAGAAATCTGTCATCGAATCTTCATGACCCCCCGCCGGAGCCCGCCTACAATCGGAGGGTGTCAATGGCCTGCAACGTGCTGCGCGGTGCTGCCGCCGTCACGTTTCTCTGGTGTGCCCTGCAGGCGGGTACCGGCGCGGACGCGCAGCCCGTCTTATTAGACACGGGCGAGTCGCCCGTCGTCCAAGTTGGGATTCGCAGCGGGACCATCGTCATCGACACGTGGGACCGGCCCAACGTCAGCGTCGAGTCGGCCGACGATGTCAACGTCCGCAAAGTAACGGCACGCTTCGGCAACGAGCCGGGAGCGATCCCGATGAGCGTCCCGATGCTCTCCGCGCCGGTCCGGACACCACAAGGCGATGATGTCACGTTGCCGCCCGAAAACTTCGTGTTCTCGACGGTCAGCCCGGGCGCGCACGAAGCGGTCCTCGTGACCGCGACCGACGCGGTCGTCGCTACCGTCCATATACCGGCCAACACCGCGCTGCTGGTCGTCCGTTCCGGTGGAGCCTCACAGATCGAAGTCAATAACTACCGGTCCGGGACGATCATCGTCCACTCACGCGCGGGCATCGTCCGGCTGAACAACGCCGGCGGCGACGCCTTCGTCCAAGTCGTCAACGGCACCATCTTCGCCAACAACTCGAATTTCAATCGGATTCGAGCACGCACCGCGGTTCGCAACATCGCCTTCGAGCACTGCAGCGCAAAGCAAATCGAAGCGACGAGCGTCGCGGGATCGATCCTTTATGACGGCGGGACGCTTCAGTCCGGGCTCGCGCACTTCGAAAGCGATCGCGGAAACGTCGCGATCGGCCTCAACGGCGGCGCTCGCATCGCCGCGCGTTCCGGCACGGTTGGCCGCATCTACACGGCGTTCGATTCGCCGACGAACGTTCAGCAACACAGCGGCGACGAGACCGTCACGGTCAGCGGTGGTGGGCCGCTCGTCAGCGTTGCATCGACACAGGGCTCCGTCTATCTCTACGATGGAGCGCTCGCGGCGAAAAAGCAGCTCAGCGCCGAGTGGGAGCCCATCAAGCAAAGCTTCCCCGCAATCGCAAAGGCGCCGCAGCCGCCGGCGCAGACGCAGCCGCAAACGCAGAACAAACCCGCATCGTCGACGACGACAACCGAGAAGACTCAGACGCAGCAGCAGAAGCCCGCCGCCGAACCGGCCGAGGGAACGGCGCCGAAACCTGCGGCTGCGCCAGTCGAAGCGAAACCACCGCCTGCCCCACCGAAGACGGCCCCGAAAGCAGCTGCTCCGCCGCCACCTCCCCCTCCGAAGATCGCGGCGCCGGCACCCGCGCCGGCTCCCCACCCGGCAGCTCCGAAAGTTGCAGTCCCACCCCCCGCACCGCACCCGGTCGTCCTCCCGAAAGCCATCGGAATCCACTAGCTCTTAAGAAGAGCTGCAGTAGATCAGTTTACGACCGAGGCGACCTCGGTTTCCACGTCGAGCATCCACCCGTCGCGGGCGGCGTGGACGCGGATCCCGAGCTCGTCTTCGAGCTCGGCCGCCAGGCGATCGGGATCGCGTTCGAGCAGCCGCGTCCCGAAATGCGTAAAGACGGCGACCCTCGGTCGAATCTCGGTGACGATTCTCCGCGCTTCTTCGAACAAGAGATGATCGACGTCCATGCTGTCGCTATACCGCAGCACGTTGACGATGAGGACGTCCGGGTCGTGCGCCTTGTAGTCTTCGATCAGACCCGCGAAAAAGCGCCCGCACGGAAGATACGAGACGGTCCGGCCCGCATACCGAAAGTGCATGCCGAACGTCTCGACGGAATGAATGTGCTTTATCGACGTGCGCAACTCGACGTCGTTGATCGCGTACGGTCCGGAACGCTCGACCAAGAACTCCTCGCGCTTGACGAATTTCCGCACGTAGGGGAAGATGACCGCCTCCCCCTCGAACGCGTCGCGCGGCGCGAACAGCGCTCCACGCGGACGGTAGCCTCCTTGCGACATCGCCTCGACCATGATGTTCACGTCGTTCGCATGGTCGAGATGCTTGTGCGAGAGAACGATCGCATCGAGCTCGACGGGATTGCACGGCGGGATGACGGAGAGCGCCCGGACGAGAGCGCCCGGTCCCGGATCGACGTGAATCTGCGTCGCGCCGAAGCGCATCCACATGCCCCCGGACGCGCGAATTTGGCGCGCGACCGTGAAACGCGCACCGCCGGTCCCCAAGAAGCGGACCGAAATCACCGGTTCCACTCGCGCAGATTCAAACCCATCGCGGCGAGATCGTAGAGCGTTCCGTCGGCGCCCTTTGCATGATCGAGCAGTGTCCCTTCGTGGCGAAAGCCCAGTTTTTCGAAGACGTGGACGCTGTCGCGATCTTCGATGAGGATGCGCGCGGCGAGTTTTTCGAGTCCCAGGACGAGGCCGTTCTCGACCGCTGCACGCAGCAGCTGCGTCCCCAGACCCGCGTTGCGCAGCTTCGGTTCGACGACCGCGACGATGTTGCCGACATGCAGCGTCCACGGGACGTTGTAGCGTTGAACGTAAGCGAACCCGACGATCTGCTTGCCCCGTTCGGCAAGCGTCGCGACCGTCTCGTGCGTGTTCACGTCGAGCCAACCGCGCAAGACGTCTTCGTTTCCGACGTCTTGGCGAAAAAACAGCAGATCACGCTGCGGCAGCGCGCGCAGAAATTTGCCGAGCGCCGCAACGTCGCCGTGCCCGTACGGGCGCAACGCCACCTCCGACCCATCCCGGAGCTTCACGTTTCTTCCTTGCTGCGTGGGATCAGCCACTCCTCGATTGCAGGCCAGAGGACGTCGCGCGCGGATCGGCCCGCGACCAAGCCGATGTGGCCGCCGGGGAGGACGAGGAACGTGCGGTCTTCGCTCGAGGTGCGCTCGATGAGCGGACCGATCGACGCGGGCGGCGAGATTTCGTCCCGTTCGGCCGCAATCGCCAAGACCGGTGCGGTGATCCGGCGCAAGTCGATCTTCTCACCAGCGATCCGCAAACCGCCACAGATCAACCGGTTCTCGCGATAGAAAGACGTGATCCAATCGCGAGCCGCCCGGCCGGGGAAAGGGATCCAGTCGTCGGACCATTCGGCGAGGGCGGCGTAGGCTTGATGCGCGCGCCGATCGCGGGCGTTCTCGAAGAAGCGCAGGGCCGCGCGGACTTTCGCAGTCGGACGCAAGAGCGTAAATGCCGCTTCGATCATGACCGCGGGGACGTTGCCGAACGTCTCGACGACCTGCTCGAGGTCGAGCACGGCGGGACTGCACCATTCGGCGAGCTTCCCGCCGTGCGCGAAATCGACGGGCGCTGCAAGCGCGATGAGATTGTTCGGCGGCTTCAAGCGGACTAGCGCGGCGTAGACCACTGCCAGCGTCCCGCCCATGCAATAGCCGAGCAGGGTGACGGGATCGCTGTTCGCATCGTCCCGTATCCGCTCCAACGCGGGCGACAAGCGGTCCATCAGAAGGTCCTCGAGGCCGAGCTCGCGATCTTCGTCGCCCGGCACTCCCCAGTCGATGAGATACACGTCGAAGCCCGCGCGCGCCAAATACTGCGCGAGCGAGCCGCCGTCGTAGAGATCGAGGATCGAAGCGCGATTGATGAGCGCCGGGATGAGGACGACCGGCACCGCGAAGCGCCGGGGCGACGCGTGATAGGCACGGACGGCGAGCTTTCCATGCCGGGCAACGACGGAATGCGCCGTCATCCGCGATTCAGGCTCACCAACCCATGTAAATGCCGCCGTTGATGTTGAGCGACTGTCCCGTCATGTAGTCGGCCTCGGTGACGAGAAACCGAACGCCGCGAGCGATCTCTTCAGGTTCCGCGACGCGATGCATCGGGATCCGGTTCAAGATCTGCTCTCGCACGTTTTCGGGGACCGAGCGCCACATCTCGGTGTTGACGAAACCCGGGCAAATCGCGTTCACCGCGATGTTATAGCGTGCGAGCTCGATCGCCAGCGATTTGGTGAAGCCGATGATGCCGGCTTTCGCAGCCGAATAGTTGCACTGCCCGAAGTTGCCCATCTGGCCGACGAACGAGGAAACGCTCACGATTCGCCCGCCGCCGTTCTCGATCATCAGCGGGACAATGTAGTGGCACGTGTTCATGACGCTGGTCAAGTTGGTATCGATCACCTCGTGCCAGTCTTGCAGCGTCAGCTTGCGAAACGTCCGGTCGCGCAAGATGCCGGCATTGTTCACGAGGACGTCGATGTGCTTCGTGCGCTCGAGGACGCGGTCGACCATCGCTTTGACGTCGTCCGCTTTCGAAACGTCGGCCGCTTCCGCGTGGGCGTCGCCGCCCGCTTCTTTACAGCTCGCGACCATCGCGTCCGCCGCGGCCTTCGAGCTCATGTAGTTGATCACGACGTACGCGCCGCAACGCGCGAGCTCGCGCGCGATAGCCGCGCCGATCCCACGGGAGCTGCCCGTCACGAGCGCAGTTTTTCCGGTCAGACTGCCGACGCCGATCTCGTTCCGGCGAATTGCGGTTGCTTCCATGGGGCCTCTTTAGTTGGATGCTGGGGCCCGATGGCTTCGCACTGCGCCGAGGACTTCCTTAGTGGTTTTTGCCTTTAGTTTTCCGGTCCGACTTGCGGCCTTTTTTCTTTTTCTTTTTGCCCTTGACGGGCTTCACGCGATCGTGCAAGGCTTCGACCGCATCGGCCAACGACTGAACGGCGTTCGTGAGGTCGTCGAGACGCTTGCCGAGCGCTGCGACGTCGGCGCGCGACGGAAGATTGGCAGCCTCGAGATAGCGCGCGACGTTCTCGCGCGAGAGGGCAGCAGTGGTTAAGTACGTTTTCAGGGCAGAGGCGAGTTGTTCGGGAAAGGCGCTCGAGCCCGTCATCCGCTCGAAGAGCTTGCTCCATTGCTCCTCTTGCGCTGAGAAGGTCTTGCGCCAAGCGGAGAACGGGTCTTCCGACCCGTTCCCGCGCTCTTTCTCGTTAATTGGTGCTGACCGTGCGCGCCTGCATCTCTTCGACGCGCTTGGTGAAGCCTTCGAACTGCTTGTCCGTCGTGTCTTTGACGTAGTTCAGGTTCGAGATCATCGTCTTCATGAGGCCCCGAGCCGACCCCATCGTCTTCTCCTGCCAGAGCGCACTCTGTGAAACGAGCGTCTGGCCGAGCTTGGCCGCCGCCGTCCCTGCGTGCTGCAGTTCCGAGACGGTCAGTTCGACGATTTGGTTGGCACGATCGAAGTTCTCGCGGTAGGTCGTTTCCATCGCGGTCGATGCGTACGGGCGCGTCAAGACCTCGTAGGCGGACTTGCCGTAGGCGAGGTTGCGCTGCTGCGCTTGCGAGTACGCGTCGACGAGGGTCGCGTATGTTTGGCTCGCAAGATCGACGTAGCTCTTGGTCTGCGCGTCAATGGTTTCGTTCATCATTTTCCTTTTTCTCCTTTACCCATTGTCCGGTATAGAGGCTGAAAAAGGCATCGAGATTCGTGCGGTATTGCTCGAGCGCGGAGCTCCACAGTTTGAGCGCGTCGCTGCCGGCGTCGGTCAGCGTATAGATCCGGCGCGCCGGTCCCTGTTCTTTGGGGTCCCACCATGAGGAGATGTAACCTTCTCGCTCGAGCTGCCGCAGAGCGCGATACACGGTCCCTGGATCGGAGACGACCGCAAAGTTCTCTTTGAGCTCCTTCATGATCTCGTAGCCATGGAGGTTGAGGTCCTTGAGCATCACCAGGAGCCACGCCATGAGGTAGTTCTTCGGGGTCCCCCGGGGAGGGAGGCCCGCGTCGGTCTTGCCGTTCGTATCCGTTGTTTTGTTCATTTCAGCCCTATGTGCATTTTACATATACCTGCATGGTGCGTCAAGCGCTTAAGCCGCTGGTGACTTCCGCCGTTTCGGCGGCCTCATCCAGGGACGACGGGCGCTCGACTACGTCGGTAACCAGACAAACCGCCTGGCCGTCGACGACCTTGTCGCCGGCCTGGTTGAAGCACTCGGTGACGAGCGTCAGGACGCCCTTTTCCGCCCGGTACTTCGAGACCGAGACCGTCGCCGTGATCGTGTCGCCGATGAAAACCGGCTTGAGGAACGAGACGTTTTGGCTCAGGTAAATCGTCCCGGGGCCGGGGAACCGCGTCCCCAGGACGGCCGAGATGTAGGAGACCGCGAGCATCCCGTGGGCGATCCGGCTGCCGAACCGGGTGGCCGCCGCGTAATCCGCGTCGAGGTGGACGGGGTTCGTGTCGCCGGAGACCTTGGCGAATGCCTCCACGTCCTCGGCCGTCACCTGGCGCGTAATCGATGCGCTTTGTCCCTGGCGATACTCCATTCGGTCCGTCTCCGTAGCAGTCTGTATCTGGGTTTTTCCCCTAAGGACAGAACACCTAGCAGCGCATAGTAGGTGGCATGTTCCTACGGAACGCTTGGTACGTCGCAGCCGAAGCCTGCGAGCTCACGCGCGAGCCGCTCGGCCGGGTCGTCCTCGGCGATCCGATCGTGCTGTATCGGAAGGAAGACGGCAGCGCGTGCGCCCTCGCGGACCGCTGCGCTCATCGGCGCGCACCGCTGCACAAAGGCCGCGTCGTCGGCGATACGTTGCAATGCGGTTACCACGGCTTTGTCTTCGACTCCGCGGGTTTGTGCATCGAGATTCCCGGTTCCGACATCCGGCCACCGGTGACGGCGCGCGTGCGGAGCTATCCGGCGTGCGAACGGCATCGTTACATCTGGATTTGGACCGGCGATCCATCGCTCGCCGACCCCGGAACGATTCCCGATTTGCGCACGAACGACGATCCGGCGTGGGCCTCGACCGGCGAGCGAATGCCGATTGCCGCCGACTATTTGCTGTTCGTCGACAATCTGCTCGATCTCTCGCACGTCGCGTTCGTGCACCGCGGGACGATCGGTAGCGACGACAGCGCGGCATCACTTCGGCTCGAAGGGGGCAAAGAATCGATCCGTCTGGTGCGCGAGGCGCAGAGCATTCCGACGCCGCCGCTGTATCTCAAACAAGGCTTTGGACCACGCGCCAACCAGACGAAGGTCATCACGTATCTCCCGCCCGCGAGCGTGACGATCGAAATCACGACGACCGAGGTCTCTGAAAACGGCTCGACTCCCCGCAGCAAACACATCCTCATCATCAACGTCATTACGCCCGAGACCGAGCGGACGAGCCACTATTTCTGGGCGAGCACCCGCGATTTCGACATCACCGACGCCGAGCTGACAAGTTTCTTCAACCGCGAAACACGCAAGGCGTTCCTCGAAGATCAAGCCATCTTGGAAGCCCAGCAGCGTTCGATCGACCTCGATCCGTCCGTGCCCGACGTCCTCGTCGGCGTCGACGTCGGTCCGATTCAAGCTCGCAAGCTGATGGCGCGCCTTCTCGAAAAGGAGAGTTCACTCGCATGCACTTCCTAAGCCGCGCGGCCATGACGATTGCCGCTATCGCAGCCCTGTGTTCTCTCTCTGCTCCGGGCAGCGCTCAGACGACGCCGATCCGCGTCGCGATGATCCCCAACGAGCCGGCGGTCGAGGTCTATTTCGCGCAGGACATGGGCTTCTTCACGAAGGCCGGAATCAACGTCGATATCGCGCAAAATCCCTCGACGCCCGCGATTGCCGCCGCCGTTGCGCAGGGAACATACGACATCGCGTACGCGACGATCTCGACGCTGGCCGTCGCGCACGTCAAGGGTCTGCCGTTCGTCATCATCGCGCCGGGCGTCGGCAACCTGCCGGGGAAAGCTGCAGGCGCGATCATGGTCCCGGCTAACTCGACGGCGACGACCGGCAAAGATTTCAACGGGAAGACGTTCGGGACTGCGGGATTGAACACGCTCGCCGAGTACATGCCGCGCGCCTGGATCGACAAGCACGGCGGCGATTCCACGACGGTGAAGTTCGTCGAGATTCCGTTCCCGGAGACGCCGGACGCGCTTGCCGCGGGGCGCATCGACGGGTCGTATCTGACCGAGCCGTTCATCACGATCGCCGAGGACAGGAAAGTCGCGAAGCTGCTGACGACCGGGGACGATGCGATCGCGCCGCGCTACACGTCAACCGCGTGGTATACGACGTCGGCTTGGGCCAAGGCGCACCCCGATCAAGTCGCGCGCTTCGTCAGCGCGATCCATGAGGCGGCCGTCTGGGCAAACAAGAACCCGGACAAAGTCGTGCCGATCGTCTCGAAGTACCTCAAATCCGATCCTGCGCTCACGGCTAAAGCATCGCGTCCGTACTGGGTCGAGCAACTGACCACGGCGCAAGTTCAGCCGTGGATCGACGTCACCGCGAGGTACGCGAAGTTCGCGCCGTTTCCAGCAGCGGATCTCCTCTACGTAGCGCCCCGGTAGCGTGGGAGCAGCGCCAGCGCATTCCCGCGATTGATCGCCTGAAGATCGGCCGTTCGCAAACTGCAGCCGGCTAGACCGGTGACGTTTTCCGAAGAGAAACGGTAAGGAAAATCGGTCCCGAAGAGAATGTGCGATGTCGGAACCACCTTCATGAGTGCGCTCATCACTCCGGGATTCGACGATTGCGCGGTGTCGTAGTAGAACTTCTTCAGCTCATAGTCGACACCGTGGGGAAGGACGGCTGCAAACTTGGGGTCGCGCGCTTGAAATTCGAAGCGCTCGATCAAGTAGGGCATCGTTCCGCCCGCGTGTGAGAAGATGATCCGCACGTCGGGATAGCGTGACGCCGTCCCGCTGAAAACGAGGCTTGCAATCGTGCGCGTTGTATCGGTTCCGAACTCGATCATGTTGTCGTTGAGACCAGCCAGCTGATTAACGCAGCACGCGTTGGAAAGCGGGTGCGTGAAGACCACAGATTTGCGCCGATTGAGTTCTTCCCACAACGGCGAGAAAGCGACGTCACCGAGCCACTTATTGCCATAGCTCGTCGCCATCGCGACGCCGTCCGCGCCAAGTGCGTCCAACGCGTAGATCGCTTCACGCAGGCTGCCTTCGACGTCGGGCAACGGCAGTTCGGCCCAAAATCCGAACCGCCCCGGATACGCATGGCGCACCTCGGCCGCATACTCGTTGACTCTGCGCGCCAGTTGCCGCGACGTATCGAGGCCGCCGAAATAGACGCTCGGCGAGCGCGGCATCGACAAGAACGCCGTCGCGACGCCGGCTTTCTCCATGTCGGCGAGCGATTTTTCCGGCGTCCAACCGACGAGATTCGGCGTGACCGGCCGCGGCTTCACCGCGTCGGCGAAAAACGGCGGATTCAAATGATGGTGAACGTCGAGCCGAAATGGCCTTTCGCTCGGTGTTTGCGCTCGAGCGGCGCTGCTCATCAGCGCGCCCTCTGCGGCAAAGACGCCGAGGCCACGTAGAAACAGCGCTCGATCCATACCTCGCATCCTATCGCAGGACGGTCCGCAAATGCAATCGGGCGCGAAATGCCTGCGAGACGACGTCGCCCGCCACGACGAGCGCGACCGCGAATATGACGTACGCGATAAGCTGATGGTAGAAGAGCAGCTGTTGCGCGTTGAAGATCGCCTGGCCGATCCCGCCCGCGCCGATCATCCCGAGCGTCGTCGACGCGCGGACGTTCCACTCCCAGCGGTAGGCGAGGTGCGAGAGCAGCGCGTTGAGCGCGCCGGGGACGAGCCCGACCAAGGCCGCGGCGGTCGCCGGCGCGCCGGTCGCGACCAAGGATTCCGCCTCCGTCAGCGGCGCGATTTCCAAGCTCTCTCCGAACAGCTTTCCCAGAACGCCTGCGGTGTGGAGCGCGAGCGCAACGGCACCCGCCTTCGGCCCCAGACCGACGATCGAGAGCGCGAGGAGTCCCAGCGCAAGCGGCGGGATCGCGCGAACGATCGCGAGACCGAAGCGCGAGATGATCATCGGGACATACGACCACGGCGCGTAGCCGGTCCCGCGCATCCACCCGAGCGCAATCCGCGGCGCAGCAAGCAACGCGAGCGGTACCGCGAGCAATGCCCCGCCGAACGTCCCAACGATCGCGACCACGATCGTGACCTCGATCCCGTCGGTCGCCGTGGCAATGACTTTCGCCGAAAAGTCGGGCGGCATCTCGTCGGCGAGAAAATGGACGACGCGGGGCAGCGCGCGCGCGAGATCGCTCCCCGACACGTTGCCGCTCAACGCGATCCCGGCGACCCCGGCGGCCGCGATGGCACAGAAGACGCCGACGGCTGCGAACGCCGGAGCACGCTCCCGCAGCCAGCCGCTGAGCGCATCGACCAAAATCACGATGACGACGAGCCACGCGATGTACATGAAGAACTCATGGTAGTTTGCCAGATTGAAGCTTTGGACGATCGCCGATCCCAGGCCGCCCGCCCCGACGATGCCGACGATCACGGACCCGCGGATGATGCTCTCGAGCGCGTAGGCGGCAAAGCCGACGAGCCCCGGCCATGCTTCCGGGACGAGTCCGATCAAGAAGCTCGTGAGCGGGCTCGCGCCGATCGCGCGCAATGCTTCTTCGGGCTCGCGGCGGACTGCGAGGAGCAGCTCGGCGAAGAGCTTTGCTAGGACGGCGCCGGTATTGATCCCGAGCGCCGTCACGCCGGCGACCGGGCCGAGGCCGAGCGCCGCGACACAGATGATCGCCAACACGAGGTCGGGTATCGCGCGGACGGCGGTGGCGAGGAAGGCGACGATCTTTCCCACGATGCCGCCTCGAACGACGATCACTGCGGCGGGGAGCCCCAAGGTGAGTGCGATCGCGAACGCGCAACCGGCGATCGCGAGCGTCTCGAACGCAAGCTGAACGATCATATCGAGAAGAGCGACGTTCCGGCTGCTTCGTCGCTGACGACTCTCCCATGATCCAAGCGGATCACGCGGTCGAACGACTCGGCCAACTGCGGTTGGTGCAGCGAGCAGATCAGCGTCGTACCGCGCGCGCGAGAGTCGGCGAGCATGAGATCGACGATTTCTCGCGCGAGCTCCGGATCGAGCGACGCAGCAGGCTCATCGGCGAGGACGAGCTCGGCCTGCTGAACGACCGCACGCGCAATGGCGACCCGCTGCCGTTGCCCCCCGGAGAGCGCGAACACGCGATCGCGCAGCCGCTCGGCGAGGCGGACGCTCTCGAGCGCCGAACGCGCCGCCTCCGTCTCGCCGCCATTCGGCGCGAACGTGCAGCGCAAGGCGTCAATCGTCGAGCGTTTCCCAAACGTCCCCGCCAAGACGTTGGCACGGACCGAGAGCCGCTCGACGAGCCCATGGGTCTGAAAGACGACCGCGATTCGCGAACGGGCTTCGCGCAACGCATTGCCGTGCAACGTCGCGAAGTCGATTCCGTCGAAGAGCACCTTGCCCGACGTCGGGACGAACGCGCCGTACGCGAGCCGGAAGAACGTCGTCTTCCCCGCGCCGCTCGGGCCGACGAGCGCGAGACGCTCGCCGCGCCCGACGCGGACGGAAATGCCGTCGAGAGCGGTGTGTTTACCGTACCGCTGCTCGACGTCGATGAACTCGAGCACTACCTACGAGAGGAGCTTTAACCGATCGGCAGTCGCTCGGATTGCGCTGTATTCTTGGTCGAAGGCCACGACGTATCTCGAGGCCCGCAGAACGCTCAGCACGCTCGGGTCGATCAAATTCAAGAACGCATCGCGCAAGGCGCTGATCGACGCCGGATCGAGATCCTTGCGCGCGGCCCAAACGTAGTCGACGAACGGCTCGCTCGTGTAGAAAACGCGGGCCTTCGCAGGGTCGATCGCCTTGCTGTTGACCATGCTGCGATAGACGGTCTCATCGAGTGCTCCCGCGTCGACTTGACTGCTATTAACGGCGATCGCCGTCGCCGGATGGTTGCCGGTGAAGCGCGCCGTGATGTCCTTCTCCGGATCGATCTTCGCGTCGTACATGTCCTTGGCGGGGATCAAGTGCCCTGACGTGGACGCGACGTCGCCGAAAGCAAAAGTCTTGCCTTTCAAGCCTGCCACCGAATTGAGATTCGCGTTGGCCGCGTTGCAAATGAAAAGCGAATGGAACTGCTTGTCCTCGGCGCGCTGCACGACCGGGATCACGCCGTAGTGTTTGCGCGCGATGACGTACGTCAAGCCGCCGAAATGCGCAAAATCGACGGTCCCGCTGCCGATCGCGGTTACCGTAGCCGCATAGTTCTGCGGGATGATGAGATTGATTTTCCTCTTGAGTCTGCTTTCGAGGTAATCGACGACCGGCTTTTTCTCGGCGATCGTCTGCGGGGTCGAGCCGACTTCCGGGATGAACGCGATGCGCAGCGTATCGTCCGCGCGCACGGCGCGGGGGATGCCCACGGTCCCGGCCGCTGCGATGCCGGCCAGGAACGTAC
>Ga0209415_10000545_pt1 | contig 70186 bp, 72 predicted proteins | sample PeaSoiSIISIP2007_FD_187696 | JGI IMG/M metagenome (GOLD analysis project Ga0209415, IMG submission 187696) | Peat soil microbial communities from Weissenstadt, Germany - SII-SIP-2007 (SPAdes) (version 2) | ecosystem: Environmental > Terrestrial > Soil > Wetlands > Peat | place: Germany...
CTAGCTGCAATTCCCAGCCTCAGCCGACCAGGCCGCAGTCGCCCCCGAGCCCGGTGCAGCTCGACTCGGCCAGGTCGAGACCGACCGGCAGCGGCTCGCCGGCGAAGAGCCCGGCCGCGCCGGTCGTGCGGCTGAGCGCGTCGGCGGCCAACACCATGGCGGCCGCGGTGTAGGTGGTGCGCTCGCCGGTCGGGAACGTGCTCTCCTCGGGGAACACCATGCCCGTCCAGTAGGAGCCGTCGGGCAGGCGCAGCCCCTGGCCCGCCGCGAACACGGCGCGGGCGGTGGCCTCCATGCCGAGCGCGTCGAGGGCCAGCACGCACTCGGCCGTCTCGGCCGCGGTCACCCAGTCCCCGGTCGACACGCAGCGCACGCCGCGGCCCTCGATTACGAAGGTGTCCCACCCCTCGACCACACGCTCGCGCCCGCCGTCGCGCGTGAGCGCGCCGGCCAACACCGGGTAGTACCAGTCCATGGCGAACTCGTGCTTGGGGGCGAAGGATCGTCGGTGGTGGGCGACCGCGTGCCCGAGGCGCCCGGCCGCCAGCTCCCAGTCGGGGCGCTCCTTGCCCAGGGCCTCGGCCAGCGCGATGGCACAGCGCAGGCTGTGGTAGATGGAGGACGAGCCGGTCAAGAGCGCGTAGCCCTCGCGCAGACCCGAGGCGTCGAGCGACCAGGTGACCGATCCGTCGCGGCGCTGCCAGCGCAACACGAAGTCGATGGCGCGCTCGGCCATCGGCCACAGGCGACGCGCCAGATCGAGCTCGCCGGTGACCAGATGGTGGTGGAAGAGGCCGGTGGCGACGTAGGCGCAGACGTTGGTGTCGAGGCGCTGATCCTTCACGCCGTCCGCCAGGTAGTAGTTGAACCAGCTGCCGTCGGCCAGCTGCCGCTCCGCCAGCCACTCGTAGGCGAGCTCGGCGGCGGTGGTGAGGCCGCACACGCTGAGCGCCATGGCCGACTCGACGTGGTTCCACGGGTCGCAGTGACCGCCGTCGAACCACGGGATCATGCCGTTGCGCCGTTGCACCTCGACGATGGACTCCCCCGAGGCCAGCACGTCCGCCGCGCTGAGCACGCCCTCCACCTCGGGGATCACGACGGCGTCGGACCGCACGATGTCGGTCATGCCGCCGCCCCGCGCCACGCCGACCGGCCCCTCGCCGGACGCGATCTGGCCAGGGCCGGTTCGTCCCCCCGGATCGGCTTGCGCAGGTAGACCACGAGGCTCTTGCCGATGAACGGGCTGAGCACCGCGTCGAGGAGCCGGGTGGTCCGGGGAGCCTTCTCGATGTCCCAGACGAGCAGGCGGTGGTAGGCGGCGACGCCGCGGTGCCCGTCGTTGTTGACGCCGACCAGGCACTTCAACCACCAGTAGGGCGAGTGCAGCCCGTGGGCGTGGTGGGAGACGAGGGGGCGCAGCCCGGTCTCGCCGAGCCGGCGCCACAGCGTCGAGCGCCGGTAGATGCGGATGTGGCCGCCCTCGACGGCGTGGTAGTCGTCGGAGAGGAGCCAGTTCACGATCTCGGGGCCACAGCGCGGCACGGTGACGGCCAGCACCCCGCCGGGCCGCAGGACGCGGGCCAGCTCGGCCATCGTCGAGCGGTCGTCCGCGATGTGCTCGAGCACCTCCGAGGCGATCACCCGGTCGAAACTCCCGTCGGCGAACGGCAGCGACCGGGCGTCGCCCTGCACCACGGCCGCGCTCGCCTTCTCGTCGAGCTCGCCCGCCTCGACCATGGCGCCGAGGGTGCCCCGGACCTGTCGGACCTCGGCTTCGGCCGCGTCGAGCGCCACCACGGCGGCGCCGCGGCGCGCCGCCGCGAAGGCATGCCGGCCGAACCCGCACCCGAGGTCGAGCAGGCGCTCGTCGGCCGAGAGCCCCAACCGGTCGTAGTCGACGGTCAGCACGGCGCCCCGGTCGCCGCTCCATTCGAGGCCTCCTCCGGCGCGCCCGGCAGCGGCCGGCCGGCCAGCATGGCGGCGTAGCAGGCCGCGGTCCCGCGCGCCGTCACCCCCCAGGTGAACCGGTGGAGCACCCGTTGGCGGCCGGCGTCGCCCAGGCGACGACCGAGCGCCGGGTCGTCGAGCAGGCGGCCAATGGCCCCCGCCAGTGCGCCCGGATCGTTCGGCGCCACCAAGAGCCCGGTCTCGCCGTCGCGGCCGACGACCTCGGGCAGCGCGCCGCCGGTGGTGGCGACGACCGGCACGCCGCAGGCCATCGCCTCGATGGCGGGCAGCGAGAACCCCTCGTAGAGGGAGGGGACGACGGCGACCTCGGCCTCCCCGTAGAGGGCCGCCAGCTCCTCGTCGCTGATCCCGGTCACGCAGCGCACGATGCCGTCCAGGCCCAGCCGGTCGATTGCCTTGGCCACGCGCCCGCCCGGGCGCGGGTGGCCGACGACGACGAGCTCGATCCGGCGCTCGGTGGCCAGCTTGGCCACGGCCTCGAGCAGGGGGACCAGCCCCTTCAGCGGCACGTCGCTCGACGAGGTGACCATCAGGCGACCGGGCACCGGCGTGCGGTCGTGCGGGGGCTTGAACACCTGGTGGTCCACGCCGACCGGCACGACCGTGACCCGCTCGGGCGCGACGCCCAGCTCGGTCGAGATGTCGGCGCGCGAATTCTCCGAGACCGTGACGACGGCCGGCAACCGGCGGGCCACGCGAACCTGCATGCGCAGGAAGCCGAACCAACGGCGGGTGGTGAAGCGCTGCCAGGGGTTGGTCGTGTGGTCGAGCGCCAGCTGACGGTCGACCGTGATCGGGTGGTGCAACGTGGTGAGGAGCGGCCAGCCGTCCTTCACCATCCCGAGCATCCCGTAGCCGAGGCACTGGTTGTCGTGCACGATGTCGAAGTCCCCCCGGCGGTCCCCCAAGACCGCCCGGGTTCGGCGCGCGTAGGCCTGCGGCTCGCCGAACCCGGCGCCGCACATGACGGCGAACTCGAGCAGGTCGGTGAGGGTGTGGAACTCGCGGGGATGGGGCACGCGGAAGGGGTCCGGGTCCCGGTAGAGGTCGAGCCCCGGCACGGGCGTGAAGCCGACGCCAGGGTCGAGCTCGGGCCAGGGCTGGCCGGCGAACACCTCGACCGAGTGCCCGAGGGCCACCAGCTCTCGCGTGAGGTGGCGGGTGTAGACGCCCTGGCCACCGCAGCGCGGGTTGCCGCGATAGATCAGGAAGGCGATCCGCAGGCCGCCTTCTTGGGGCGGGGCCGGGGCGATGGGCGGTGGCACCACGATGTGCCGGCTGCGCTCCGAGGAGGCTCGGATCTCCCGCCAGCGCTGGCGCGGGGTCTTAGGCATCCGACACCCCCGACCCGAGCATGGGCGTCAGCCTCCCCCGACCCCCCGTACCTGCGCAAGGCTAGTGGGTCAGTTTCGACCCTCTACGGGGACGAGTCGCCGCTGGGCCCTACCGGCCCTCAGGATGTTCAGGGCCGCGTTCAGATCGGCCTGGGCCTCATAACCGCAGGCCAGGCATCTGAACACCACCTGGGAGCACCGGTTGGCCGCCGCCACGTGCCCGCAGGACGAGCAGCGTTGCGACGTATGGCGGCGCCGATTCCCAGGGCCTCGGTAGCGTGGTCCGCATGCTGGCTGACTACGCCGAACACGACCGGGCGATCGGCCTCGACTGGTACGCGCTCGATCCCAACCTCTCCTTCCTGCTCGACCACTACCTCCCGGACCCCGACGACCGGGCATTCGCGGAGGAGCACGTCGGCGCCTACGGCGACCTGGTCGGCCGCGTGATCGCGCCGCGGGCCGAGATCACCGACGCCAACGGCCCGGTCCTCCACCGCTACGACCGCTGGGGCCACGACGTGGGAGAGGTCGTCCACCATCCGACCTGGCTGCAGAACAAGGCGGACCTCGTGCGCACCGGCTTCGTCGGGCTGCCCCAGCACGCCGGCCGGCCGGTCCCCGGAGTCGTGACGGCGTCACGCGCCTACCTCGTGTGCCAGGCGGAGACGGCCATCTACTGCGGCCTCGGGATGACGAGCGGCGCGGCCGACGTCGTCGAACGGCTCGGTCCCGCGGGGGTACGCGACGAGATCGTCGGGCGCCTGACCAGTCTCGATCCCGAGACCGCCTGGGAGGGCGGCATGTTCCTGACCGAGCGCCAGGGCGGGAGCGACGTCGGGTCCAACACCACTCGGGCGGTCCAAGACGGCGACGAGTGGGTTCTCTTCGGCGAGAAGCACTTCTGCTCCAACGTCGACGCGGACATCTTCATCGTCCTAGCCCGGCCGGACGGCGCCCCCGAGGGGACGCGCGGGCTCGCCACCTTCATCGTGCCGAGCGCCCGCCCCGACGGCACGCCGAACGGGTTCGTGATCAAGCGCCTGAAGCCCAAGCTGGGCACGGTCGGCGTGCCGACCGGCGAGGTGGCGCTCGAGGGGGCGCGCGCCTGGCTGGCCGGACCGCCGGGCGGCTCGGGCGGACGCTCTGGCGACGCGGCCCGAGACGGTCGCGGCCTCAACCGGATGATGGAGATGGTGAACGCCAGCCGCTTCGGTGTCGCCCTCATGGGACTCGGCATCCACCGCCGGTCGTTCCTCGAGGCGGCGATCTACACCGCCCGGCGAACGCAGTGGGGCCAGCGGGTCGACAGCTATCCGCTGGTGCGTCAGACCCTGGTCGAGATGCTGGCCGACCTGGAGGGTGGCCTCGCCATCACCTTCGAAGCCGCCGCCGCGGCCCGGCGTGCCGAGGACGCGGACGAGGGTCGGCTGCTCCGCCGAATCCTCATCCCGTTGGCCAAGATGCGGACGACCCGGGTCGCCGTCTGGGCGGCCTCCAACGCGCTGGAGTTGTTCGGCGGCAACGGCTACATGCACGACTGGCCGATCGCCCGTCAGCTGCGCGACGCGCAGTGCCACACCATCTGGGAGGGTACCGAGAACATCCTCTCGATCGACGTTCGCCGGGCCATCCGCGGCGAACAGGCGCACCTGGCGCTCGCCGCGCGCGTCGAACGCGCCCTCGACGGCGCCGCGCACCACAAGGTCCTGGCCGGCGCGCTCGACGCGGTCGCGGAGAGCCTGGCCGACGCGCGGCGCGCGGTCGACCACGTGATGGGACTGCCCGAGGACCTCTCGCTCCTCCACTCCCGGCGCCTGGCCGAGCTCCTGGCCGACCTGGCGGAGGGGGCCCTCCTCGTGGAAGAGGCGGCGTGGTCCCTCGAGCGAGACGGTGACGCACGCAAGGCGGCGATGGCCCGGCTGTTCGTCTCGCGCCGGCTGGCGACCGAACCGGTCCGCGGGCTCCTGAGCGCCGACCGCACGATGCTCGACCACTTCGCGGCGCTCACGCGCTACGGCTCGATCGAGCCGAGCGATCTGGCCGCCTGAGGGAGTTCAGTACTTCGGGACGTAGGCCCCGTGGCCGAGCGAGGCGCTCTCGAAGGGATCCATCGACTCGTCGAGCCCGCCGATGACCTCGGTCACCCAGGGGAGCCGGTCGCGCATGATCCGCTCGACGCCCCCCTGGAGGGTGGCCGAGCTGATGGCACACGAGCTACAGGCCCCCTGCAGCTGGACCTCGACCACGCCGGTCTCCACGTCCGCGCTGACGAGCACCAGGTCGCCGCCGTCGGACTGGACGGCGGGGCGCATCAGCTCGATGAGGCCGCGCAGCTGCCCCAGCCGCTCGGCCCGTACCTCGTCGCCGATCGGGCCGGTGGTCTCGGGCGCCTCGGTCCCCTGGTCGTCCATCAGCCGCCTCGTCCCGTCCGCCCCGAACGGGGCACCCCCAGTCTCGCGTGCCGGCGCAGCGGCCCGTGCAGGGGAGTCAGCGGGGGTCGCTGAACTCGTGGTACGCCGCCAGCGCCCGCGGGCCCCACACCGTGCCCGGGCCCCCGTTCATCATGATGGCGACGCCGATCATCTCCTTCACCTCGGCGACCGTGGCGCCGCGCCGGGCCGCGCCGCGGGCGTGGGCCGCGATGCAGCCGTCGCACTCCCGGGTGATGGCGATGGCGAGGGCGATCAGCTCCTTCATCTTGGCGGGGAGATCGCCCTCCCCCATGGCGGACCGGTGGATCTCCGCGTAGCCCGACAGGACGCCCGGGATCGCCTCTTGGAGCTCCTGGTAGGGAGCGCGGATCTCCTCGAGCACCTCGTGGTAGTGGGCCATCGGACACCCTCCTGGTCGCCTCGCGCCCCCGGGCGGAACCGCGTGACCCCAGTGTGCCTCCGGCTCCCACCCGGCGCTGGGTCGGGGGGTCGTTTCAGCTGGCCTGCTCGGGCTCCGTCGACTCGGGGCCGCGGGCGCGAACGGTCTCGACGTGTTCGAACGCCGAGCGCAGGTCCGCGATCCAGGCCTCCTCGTTGGCCCCCACCAGGCGAACGCACCAGGCCAGAGCCTCGCTGCGGCTGCGCGCCACGCCGGCGTCGATCAGGGTGTCGAGCACGGAGCGGTCCGTCATGCGCAGGCGGGTCATGACGGGCACGTTGGCCGTCGTGAACACCTCCGAGGTGTCACCGCAGCGGGCACCCCACGACACGACCCGGCCGAACTCGTCCTGCGCCTCCTCGGCGATCCGCACCCGCTGCTCTCGCGACTCCTCGCGAAAGCCGCTGATCCTCGCCTTCTCGGCGACCGCCCGGTCCTCGGCCGAGCCGTCGGGCAACGTCACGGCCGGCAGGGGGCCGAGCACCAGGATCTCGTCGGCGTCGACGGTGACCTGGGGCGCCTCGGTGAACCAGCCGGGGGGTACCCGGCCGGCGAACCACGCGCTCACGTGCTGGCGCTGCTCTGCTGTGACCCGCTCCTCGCCCCCGCGCCGGGGTCGACCCCGGCCGCGCCGGGGACCCATTCTGGGCCCGGGACCCCCGCCGGGCGGCCCGGCCCAACGCCACGCCCTGCCACCGGGACCGGGCACGTGAAACTGCCACTGACCTGCGATTCCATATTTCATACTTACAATATTACACGATTACAGGGGCGCGGTCAGGCCTCGTCGTCGGCCCCGGCCGAGCGCATCCGCTCGTCGATCATGTTGACCACCGTCGGGTCGAGGAGGGTGGTGACGTCGCCCAGCTCCCGGTGCTCGGCCACGTCGCGCAGCAGGCGCCGCATGATCTTGCCGCTCCGGGTCTTGGGCAGCTCGGGGGTCAGCAGGATCTGTCGGGGCTTGGCGATCGGCCCGATCGTGGTGGCCACCTGGGCGCGCAGCTCGTCGACGAGCCCGTCGGCGTCGGCCGCCGCGGCGTCCCCCTTGATGGTCACGAACGCGACGATGGCCTGACCCGTCGTCGGGTCCGACGCGCCGACCACTGCGGCCTCGGCGACGGCGGGGTGGCCGACGAGGGCGTGCTCGATCTCGGTGGTCGAGATGCGGTGACCCGAGACGTTCATCACGTCGTCGATGCGCCCGAGGAGCCACAGGTCGCCGTCGTCGTCGCGCTTGGCACCGTCGCCCGCGAAGTACTGGCCCGCAAAGCGCGACCAGTACGTCTCCCGGTAGCGCTCCGGGTCCCCCCAGATGCCGCGGAGCATGCCGGGCCAGGGCTCGGTGAGCACCAGGTAGCCGCCCTGGCCGTTGCCCACGGATCGGCCCTCGTTGTCCACCACGTCGGCGGAGATGCCGGGGAAGGCGCGCATGGCGGCGCCGGGCTTGGTGGCGGTGATGCCCGGGAGCGGCGTGATCATGATGCCGCCCGTCTCGGTCTGCCACCAGGTGTCGACGATGGGGCAGCGCTCTCCCCCCACGTGCTTTCGGTACCACATCCACGCCTCGGGGTTGATGGGCTCCCCCACCGAGCCGAGGAGCCGAAGGCTCGAGAGATCGTGCGCGGCCGGGTGCTCCTCTCCCCATTTCATGAGCGTCCGGATGGTCGTGGGCGCGGTGTAGAGGATCGACACCTTGTACTCCTCGACGATGCGCCACCATCGGTCGCGCCCGCCGGCGTCCGGGGTCCCCTCGTAGAGGATCGACGTGGCCCCGTTGGCCAGCGGGCCGTAGACGATGTAGCTGTGGCCGGTGACCCACCCAATGTCGGCGGCGGTCCAGAACACGTCGGTGTCGGGCTTCAGGTCGAAGATGAGGCGGTGCGTGGCCGACGTGTGCACCAGGTACCCGCCGGTCGTGTGCAGGATCCCCTTCGGCTGGGCGGTGGTCCCGCTCGTGTACATGATGTAGAGCGGCTGCTCGGCGTCGAAGGGCGGCGCGGCGTGCGTGGCCGGCTGACGGTCGACCAGGTCGTGCCACCAGTGATCCCGTCCCTCGGTCCAGGCGACCGGCTGCCCGGTGCGGCGCACGACCACCACGCTGCGCACGTCCGGGCACTGCTGCAAGGCCTCGTCGACGTTGGGCTTGAGCGGGGAGGCAGCGCCGCGCCGGTACCCGCCGTCGGCCGTGATGACCACGCGCGCGTCGGCATCCTTGATCCTCCCGGCCAGGGCCTCGGCCGAGAAGCCGCCGAAGACGACCGAGTGCGGCGCGCCGAGGCGCGCGCAGGCAAGCATCGCCACGACCGCCTCGGGGATCATCGGCAGGTAGATCGCGACCCGATCGCCCGCCTGGACCCCGAGCTCCTCCAGCGCATTGGCGGCGCGGCAGACCATGGCCAACAGGTCGGCATAGGTGACGGTCCGCCGGTCGCCCTCGGGCTCACCCACCCAGTGGAAGGCGACCTTGTCGCCCAGTCCCGCTGCCACGTGGCGGTCCACGCAGTTCACCGAGGCGTTGAGCTTCCCGCCGACGAACCAGCGGGCGTAGGGGACCTGCCAGTCGAGGACCTCGGTCCAGCGCGTGTCCCACTGCAGCCGCTCGGCCTGGTCTGCCCACCACGCGACCGGATCGGCCGCGGCCTCGTCGTAGATGCCCGGCTGGGCGTTGGCGGCCGAGGCCAGATCGGCGGGCGGCGGGAACCGCCGGTTCTCCTGGAGCAGGGCGGACAGGGCCACGCCTCCCACCGACTCGGCACCCTCCGCCACGGCCGTCACCTCACGTTTCTCCCGCCGGTCGCCGCCGGCCGGCGGGCCGGCCGGCCACGCCGTCTCCGCCAATTTGGCACGGTCGCGCCCCGTCCGGGCCAGGACCGATCGCGGGGTCGCCGGGGGGGGCCAGTCACTAGCCTGGTGCCATGGCACCCGACGCAGACGCCGAGCAGCTTCCCCGTTGGCGGGGCATCAACCACCTCGCCCTCATCACGAACGACATGGACGCCACCGTCCGCTTCTACCACGGGGTGCTGGGCGCCCGGCTGGTCGCCGACCTGGCGGGGCCGTCGTTCCGGCACTACTTCTTCGAGTTCGGCCCCGAGAACACGGTGGCGTTCTTCGAATACGCCAACGTTCGGCTGGAGCCCTTCGCCAAGCCGGCCGGGATGCCGGACCCCCGCGCCGTCCAGTTCGATCACCTCTCGTTCAATCTGCCCGACGAGGCGGCCCTCATGGCGCTCCGCGACCGGCTGAAGTCGGCCGGCTGCGAGGTCACCGACATCGTCGACCACGGGTTCTTGCGCTCGGTCTACTTCACGGACCCGAACGGCATCGCGCTCGAGGCGTCCTACTGGGTCGTCGACCCGACGGGCCGCCCCGCCGACTACGCGGACGAGGGCCTCTTCTCCGATCCCAACCCCGTTCCGGCCGTCGTCGAGCTCCGCTCGGTGGGCGCCGTCGCCTCTACGCCCACGACGCAGCTGGTTTGAGGCCGGCGCGCGGTCCGGGTGATTCCGGCCGCCCCGGCTAGGTTGCCGACCGGTGGAGGAGGCCCATGAGTGATCCCAGCGGTCCGGTCGGAGCACCGCCTCCACCGCCCGTTCCGGGCGGCTGGTACCAGGCGTCCGACGGGCAGTGGTATCCGACCCACGCCCCGCCGACCGGGGCCTACGGCGTCCCATACGGGTACCCCCAGCCGGCCCACTACGCCCAGCCTGGCTCGGTTCCCCGGGCCAACGGCCTCGCCATCGCCTCGCTCGTCTGCTCGTGCGTGGGGGTGGTCCTCTTCGGGGTGACGGCGGTCCTCGGGGTCATCTTCGGTTTCGTGGCCCGGTCACAGATCCGTCGCTCGGGCGGTCTGCAATCGGGGGACGGCCTGGCGCTCGCCGGCATCATCGTCGGGTTCGCCGTCATCGGCCTGTTCGTGATCGTCCTGATACTCGCCATCGCGAGCTCCTCGGTCACGCCCAACTGCTGCTAGTTCCCTGAGGCGTCGAGCGACCGGGCGGACCACAATGGAACGCACATGAGTGCCAAATCAGCCGACCGGGCGCCCGGGGCGACCGCCGGAAAGAAGCTCGGCCCGCGCCGCTATGAGAAAGAACTGCTCCAGCTGCAGATCGCGCTCGTCCAGCTGCAGGAGTGGGTGCGCTCCTCCAACCGGCGGGTCGCCGTCATCTTCGAGGGCCGCGACGCGGCCGGCAAGGGCGGCACGATCAGCCGGATCACCCAGTACCTGAACCCCCGAGTCGTCCGCGTGGCCGCGCTCCCCGCCCCGACCGAGCGCGAGCGGTCGCAGTGGTACTTCCAGCGCTACGTGGAACAGCTCCCCCGGGGCGGCGAGGTCGTGCTGTTCGACCGGTCCTGGTACAACCGGGCGGGGGTCGAGTACGTCATGGGTTTCTGCACGCCCGAGGAACACGAGATCTTCCTCACCCAGTGCCCCATCTTCGAGCGGCTCCTCATCGATTCGGGGCTCCTCCTCATCAAGTACTGGTTCTCGGTCAGCGACGACGAGCAGGAGAAACGCTTCAAGACGCGGATCACCAACCCGCTCAAGCACTGGAAGCTCAGCCCGATCGACCTCGAGTCCCGCCGGCGCTGGGTCGACTACTCGAGGGCGAAGGACATCATGTTCGAGCACACCGACACCCCCGAGTCCCCCTGGTACGTGGTGGAGGCGGACGACAAGCGGCGGGCGCGTCTCAACTGCATCTCTCACCTCTTGAGCAAGGTGCCCTACGAGAACGTGCTGAAGCTGCCGGTGACCCTGCCGCCGCGCCAGAAGGGCGGATACGTGCGCCCCCCGCTCGACATCTACACCTACGTCCCCGACGTGGCGGCGGAGTTCTTGAAGGACTAGCCGGCGCAGCCGGCCGGCGGGTCATTGTCGACTCCCGGCTCGCCACCGCTGCCGAGGCCCGCGGTCAGTTCCCCTGCAGGTCCCGGCGCGCCAACGCGAGGCCGCCCACCGCGGCCATCGCCACCCCGATGGCCACCATGACGGCGTCGGTCGACCAGTGCACCGACACGGCGGGAGCGGGGGCCATCTGGTGGAAAACCGATGTGTCGAGCACCCAGTGGTTCAAGCCGATGAGTCCGCCGATGAGGTCCACCAGGAAGGACCAGGCGACCAGGCCATAGGCGGCGGTCGAGACCGCGCGCGGCCAGAAGCCAAGTGCCAGAACGCCGACGCCGAGCACGCAGACCGCTGGCGGCACGATGTTGGCTCCGGCCGAGACGAGGTCCCCCAGACCGACGTGGGAGTGCTGACTGGTCGCGCCGAGCCAGGTGGAGAGGCCCGCCAACCCGCCGCTGATGACGAGGGCGGTGGCGGTCACCACCAGCCGACCGGCGAGCCACGACGCGCGGTGGACGGGCCGAACGAGGAGGTTGTCGAGTTGTCCCTCGGCCTCTTCAGTCCGCGCCGCGACCGCCTGGCCGGCGGCCACCAGGGCCACCAGCAGCGCCACCATCAAGAAGGTCACCCCGAGGAAGAGGCGCGCACCCGTGCCGGAGACGCCGAGACGCGCGATCGCGTGCTCGGCGCTCGAGGAGCTCGTGATCACCGTGCCCGCCGCCTTGGCGATGAAGCCGATGACGAGCGCGAACAGCGCGATCGCGGCCGCCCAACCGACGAGCGTCGGCCGGGCCAGGCGCACGGCCAGACCGGTCGTGCCCGACAAAAGGCGCGTCCGGGCCAAGGCGCTGGCCCGGTCGGGCAGGACGCTCGCTCCGAGATCGCGCCGCCCCGCCAGCCACACGGTGAGCACGACCAGCGCGGCGGTGAACCCGGCGATCGGCAGGAGGGCCAGCGCCCGTTGCGCCACGACCGGCTCGAGCTCCTCCACCCAGCCGAGCGGCGAGACCCAGCGGAGCCAGCCGAACCCGGACGTCGAGTCGGCCACCAGCCGGAGGGCGTAGCTGAGACCGAGGAGGGCGCCGCCGTAGGCGGCGGCCTGCCGACGGGTCGCCGCCAGCTGGCTGGAGAGCGCGCCGACGGCCAAGAACATGGTGGCCCCCGCCACGAGGGACAGGGCGAAGAACAGCGCCTGGCCGGCCTCGATGTGGACCTTGGCCGAACGGCCGACGACCGTCGTCACGATCGCGGTGAGGGTCCACAGCGTGGCGGCACCGGCGCCCAATCCGACGAGGGCCTGACCGGTGGCCCGCCGCCTGGTGGTCTGGCCGGCGACCAAGACCTCCCACCGCCCGGCGTCCTCCTCTCCGCGGAGCAGCCGGCTCCCGGCCAGCAACCCCCACACGGCCCCCACGATGCTGAGCACCCCCAGGCTCCGCCAGGCCGTGAAGCCGGCCACCGTCTGGATCTGGTGGGCGGGACCGATGAGCGCGTCGATCGCCGCGTTCGTCCCGAACGTGGCCGCCAGGTGGTCGCGCGCGGTCTGCGTCTTGTAGGTCGCCGCGTAGCCGAGCGCCGTCGACGCGACAAAGAGACTGAACACATAGCCCCACAGCAGCCCGGAACGGGCGGCCCGACGCGCCGTCAGGCCCGCCACGACCGCGCCGGGCCGCCGCCCCTCCCGGGTGGGGGCGCGGGTCGGCGCGTCAACCGGCATTCGGCGGTTTGCCCTCGGGCTCCGTGCTCGCGCCGTAGTGGGCCAAGAACAGCTCCTCGAGCGATGGCTCGCGGCTGAGCAGCTCGTGGACGGAGGACGCCGCCAGCACCTGTAGGAGCGGCTCGACCGATCCGCGTACCTGGCAGCGAACGACCCGACCGTCGTACTCGACCGAGCTCACGCCCGGGACCCGTGAGAGGTCGGGGACCGACCCGTCGAACGTCGCCTCCACGGTCAGTGACGAGAGGTGGCGCAGTTCGGCCAGCGTCCCCATGTCGATCAGGACCCCGTCGCGCAGGATGCCGACGCGATCACACAGCGCCTCCACCTCGCTCAGGATGTGCGAGGACAAGAAGATGGTCTGACCCTGCTCTCTCGCCTCGTGGACCGAGTGCCGGAACGCCTGCTCCATGAGCGGGTCGAGGCCACTCGTCGGCTCGTCGAGGACCAGCAGGTCGGCTCGGGTCATGAGGGCGGCTATCAGGATCAACTTCTGGCGGTTGCCCTTGGAGTAGGCCCGGACCTTCTTGGACGGGTCGAAGTCGAACCGCCCGATCAGTTCGTCCCGGTAGGCACTGTCCACCCGGCCCTGGACCCGGCCGAGCAGATGGAGGGTCTCGGCCCCGGTGAGCGAGGGCCACAGATTGGCCTCGCCGGCCACGTAGGCCACGCGCCGGTGGGCCTCCACCGCTTGGCGCTGGGAGTCGAGTCCGAAGATCTCGGCTCGTCCCCGGGTCGGCCGAATCAGCCCGAGCAACAGGCGGATCGTCGTTGTCTTGCCCGCCCCGTTGGGGCCGAGATAGCCGACCACCTCGCCCTCGGCCACCTCGAGATCGAGGTCCGAGAGCGCGTCCACCGAGCCGTACCGCTTGGAAAGGCCCTCCGTCCGGATCGCCTTCACGTCCACCGAGGGCGCCCCTTCACGACGGGCTCAAGGCTGCCCGGGGGCCGGCGTGGTGTCCGGCCGGCCGGCGGCGAGGCGCGGGTCCGGCGCCGCCACCGCACGGTCCGGCGCCACGGTCAGGCCACCACCATCCGCGGGGACAGGCCGCCCGGCCAGGGCGTACACCGCCGAACCGTCGACCGTTTCCTGAGCCAGCAGCAGGACCACCAGCTGGTTGAGGACGTCGAGGTGCGCCTTCAGGATGTCGACGGCCCGCCCCTCGGCCTCGCGCAGGAGGCGGGCAACCTCCGCGTCGATGACCGCCTGGGTCTGCTCCGCGAAGGGCCGGCTCGAGAACGCGCCGCCATCCTGGCCCAGGAACACCGACCCACCCGACGGATAGCCCACCGGTCCGACGGCCGAGGAGAGCCCGAACTCGCGGACCATCTTGGTCGCGAGGTCGGTCGCCTTGGCGAGGTCATTGCTGGCCCCGGTCGAGCCCTGACCCAGCACGACCAGCTCGCTCGCCCGACCACCGAGGAAGACGGCGAGCATGTCGTCGAGATAGTCCTGTCCGTAGAGGTGCCGTTCGACGAGCGGAAGCTGCTCGGTGACGCCGAGCGACTGTCCGGCGGGAAGGATCGTCACCTTGGCGATCGGGTCCGCCTTCTCCGAGTAGGCCGCGACGAGCGCGTGGCCAGCCTCGTGGACGGCCACCGCGTGCTTCTCGTCCGGCAGGAGCACGTTCGAGCCTTCGCGCCGACCGAGGATGATTCGATCGCGCGCTTCGTCAAAGTATTCGGCCGTGAGCACCTCGCCGCCCGCCCGCACGGCGACGATCGCGGCCTCGTTGACGAGGTTGGCCAGGTCCGCCCCCGAGAAGCCCGGCGTGCCTCGGGCGACCACCTCGAGGTCCAGACCCTTGTCCAGCTGCTTGCCCCGACAGTGCACCTGCAGAATCGCGACGCGCTCGGAGAGGGTGGGGAGCGGGATCGTGACCTGCCGGTCAAAGCGACCAGGCCGCAGCAGGGCGGGGTCGAGTACCTCGGGTCGGTTGGTGGCGGCGAGCACGACGATGCCCGTCGCCGGGTCGAACCCGTCCATTTCTGCGAGCAACTGGTTCAGCGTCTGCTCGCGCTCGTCGTTCGCCACCACCGAACCAGCACCGGCCCGCCGTTGCCCGATGGCGTCGACCTCGTCGACGAAGATGATCGCGGGGGCCCGCTTGCGGGCCTCCTGGAAGAGATCGCGGACCCGAGCGGCCCCGACGCCGACGAACATCTCGACGAAGCTCGACCCGGTGACCGAGAAGAACGGGACGTCCGCCTCACCGGCCATCGCCCGAGCGAGCAGGGTCTTTCCGGTGCCGGGCGGTCCCACCATCAGGACGCCTCGGGGGGGCGTGGCGCCGGCGCGGGCGTACCGCTCGGGCTGGCGGAGAAAGTCGACGACCTCGCGGATCTCGAACTTTGCCCCTTCGTACCCCGCGACATCGGCGAACGTCGTCTTCGGCCGCTCCTCGTCGAACACCTTCGCCTTCGAGCGGCCGACGCCGAGCGCGCCCTGCAACTGGCCGGACGCCCCCTTGGAGAGTCGCCACCAGATGTACCCGATGACGAGGAACGGCAGGAGCAAGATCACCCACGACAGCACTTCGGAGCCGAAGGAGGTGCCGGACGGCTGCGAAGTGATCTGCACACCGTCGTTCCGAAGCTGCGTGAGCAGCTCTTGCCCCGCCTGGGGCGGAATGGCGGTGGAGTACGGCCGGCTGTTGGTGAGGGTCCCAGATGCGCTGCCGCTCGGCTCGATGACGACCGTCTTGACCTGGTGGGCCGAGACGTCATGGAGGAACTGGGAGTAGTTGAGCGTGACCGCCTTCTGACCCTGGGTCGCCGGCAGGACGAAGAACAAGACGGCAAAGGTCGCCAGTGCGAGGATCCACAGGTAGTGGCGCCACGCCGGAGGTGAAGGGGGCGCGACCGGGGCACCCTTGTCCGGAGTCGGCGAGTTCGAGACCTGCTTCGTCATGGGCTCAGGCCAACCCTAGGTGGCCGGGCAGGTACCCCACGGAGCTCCCGGCCAAGCCCGGGGTGGCACTCGGCGGACGGGCCGACGACGCTCGACCACTGCGATTGGTCTGCGCGAGGCGAGGCTCGGTCAGTCCTAGCCTCGCGGCACTCGGCCGCCCGACCGGGCGCCCGCCGATCCCGTCACGCCCCTGGTACCCGGCTGTCGTGGTGGCCGAACACGACCTCGGCCGTCACCGGCCGGCTCAGGTCCGAAAGATCACCGGCCAGGTCCATCAGCAGGTCATCGATGGTGATCATGCCGACGAACTGCTCTCCTCGGACCACGGCCAGGCGGCGGACGGCGTTGGCGCGGAACAAGGCGAAGGCGTCATGGAGGTCGGCGTCGGCGTCGATCGTCACGACCGGTGCACTCATGACGCCGTCGACCCGTCCGTCCGCCGGCAGCCCCTGGGCCAGCGCTCGCCGCACGAGATCACGGTCGGTGACCACGCCGACCAGTCGCTCGCCGTCGACGATGGCCAGCGCCCCGACGCCGGATTGCTCCATGACGACCGCCGCGTCGCGGATCGTGCGCTCCGGTCCGATTCCGACGCCGGATCGCCGAAGTGCTTCGATCGTCCGCATGGCTGTGCTCCTTTGTCCTTGGATGACCGGCTCGCGGCGCTGGTGACGGTCAGTTCGCCGAGTGCTCGAAGTGTTCGATGGTGGCGTCCGAACCCGGGAAGAAGAAGGTCTCGTGTCCACTGTCGCCCCAGCGCACGACGTAAGGCGGGCGCCCGTCGGGCCCTCGCACCTGCAGCACCTCGCAGTCGCGGTTCGGCTCATCGCCACTGTGGCCGTGGACAATGATCCGATCGCCGACCGATGCCTGCATTGCTGCCTCCTTTCGCCACTCCCATGGTCGGCCCTGGCGGCCGGGGTCCGCTAGGGCCGAAAGTCCCCGCCACCGCGCGGGACCCGGGGCCTGGTTGGCTTGCCAATTCCTCGAGCTCTGGGAGGGTTTGGCCGTGCCGGTGATCGCGACCACCCCGGGCGTCCCGGACCCTGCGGGACCAACGGCCCTATCGACCCGATCGGGCAGCCTCCACACTGGGAGGTGGGGTCGTGCGCCCCCAGGCAAGAGAGGGCGAGATGCCAGACGTGGACACGATGATCGATGCCTTGCCGCTCGAGCAGGCCCTCCACGTGGCCCGTGGTGCCACCCTGCGCGAGGTCGCCGGCCTCATGCAAGACGCCAAGGTGTCGTGTGTGCTGGTCGGCGAGCACCACGGACTGGTCACCGAACACGATCTCGCCGGTGCGCTGGCGGCCGGCCTGGGGCCCGATTCGGCGGTCGGGCAGGTCACGACGAGCACGCCGGTCTGGGCGACGACCTCCACGACCCTCCTCGACGCCATCATCATGATGGTGGAGCACCGGATCCGACATCTGGTGGTGCTGAGCGCGCAGGGCGAGCCGCTGGGCGTGCTCTCCCTGGCCACGGCGACCGAGCTCCTCTTGGATGTGACGACCCCGCTGCAGATGTGGCCGGGTCCGTAACCAGCGAGGCGGCGGCACTTTCGGTTCAGGGGCGGGTTCCGAGCTCCTGGTGGACCCGCTCGAGGAGCTGGCGTCGGGCGCGCAGGTTTCGTCGAAACTCGGCGTTGTCGGTGTCGGCTATCTCCGAGCTGAGGTCGCGCAATGTGTCGGTCAGTAGGCGGCGCAGCTCGGCCACCTCGTCGTCTCCCAGTCGTAACTCCATCGCCCGCTACCGTCCCTCCTTCGTTTGGATCCGGGTGCCGCCGCCCCACCTCAGGTCGGCGGGATCACCTTGCCACCGGTCGGCGTGCGACACGAGGTGAGCGCGCTCAGCGCTCGGTCGACCGCTTGGTCGGGCGCCAGGTGGGAGGTGTCGACGACGATCGCCGTGTCCCACGGGTCCATCGAACCACGCATGGCCTCCCGGACCTCGGCGGTGGCCTCCGAGGGGTCGGTGTGCGCCAAGGCCCGTCGCCTCATCCGGTCCACCGCTTCGGTCGGGTCGACGACACAGCACAGCTCGACGAGCTGGCTGGAGGTGCGCTCGGCCAGCGCTCGCGCCGCGTCGCGCCAGCCGGCGTCCTGCCAGGAGGCGTCGAGGACCACCGAGTCGCCCGAGCCGAGCCGCGATTCGGCCCGCCGCACGAGCTCCTGGTAGACGCGCGCCCTGGACGCCCTGCTGTAGCGACCCAGTCCGTAGCCGGGGGCCGGCTCCTCGACCACCCCCCCCTCCTGGCGGATCTCGTCCGAGCGCAGGACGGTCATGCCCCGAGCCTGGGCGAGCCCGGCGGCGACCGTGGACTTGCCCGACCCGGGCAGCCCCCCGACGAGCACGAGCACCACCCGAGCGGCTCGGAGATGGTCGAGGGCGAGCGCTTGGAGCTGACGCGCTTGTGTTCGGGCCTCGTCCACCCCCTCGGCGCTGCGAAGACAGGCGACCTTGGCCCGGACGTAGGCACGGGACGCGCAGTAGTGATGGATGAGCGAGGGGGGAAACTGGTCGCCCGAGATCTCCTCATAGCGGCGTAGGAAGTCGGCACCCGCGTCGGCGTGGCCCAGCCGTTCCAGATCCATGGCGAGGAAGGCCACGTCCGCGATGACGTCGCCGTAGCGGAGCCGGTCGGAGAACTCCACGCAATCGAGGATCCGAACCCCGTCGTCGAGACAGAAGATGTCCTCGGCTTGCAGGTCCCCGTGGCCGTCGCACACCCGGCCGGCGGCGATGCGGGACCCCAACAGGTGCTCGCGGCCGGCGATCCAGTCGAGCGCGAGCGGCCGGAGCTCGGCTTCGATCGCTTGGTCGAGGACGGGGCCGACGAACCGGTCGGTTTCGGCGAAGTTGGCTTCCCACCCGGCGCACAGCGAGGCGCCGGTCCCGGCCGCCGATATCTCGGGCGATCGGTCCGCCGAACGGTGGAACGAGACCAGGACGTCAGCGATCTGCTGCAGCCACCCATCGAGGACCGCCCCCTCGCGGGCGAGCGTGGCCAGCCGCCGGCCTTCTGGCAGTCGCCGCATGACGACCAGGTGGTCGACGGGGGCCCCGGCCATCACGAGGTCGGCCACTCCCAGGTAGACGTCGGGGGCCAGCCGCCGGTTGAGGGTGACCTCGCGTCGGCAGTCCGCCGCCCGGGCGGCGCGCTGGCGGAAGTCGACGAACCCCAACTGCACGGGCTTGCGAAGCTTGTAGACCCGATCACCGACGAAGAAGAGAATTGAGATGTGGGTTTCGACGACCGAGGTGGACGATGGAGCGTCACCGGCGTCTTCGGTGGCACCGCCCGGTGGCCCGGCGATCGAAGCTGACCGGCGGCGCGTACTAGCCACTGCCGCTCGCCGATCCGGTTCCCCTCACCGGCCCTCGTCCGGCTCGCCGGGGCGTCCAGAACGGAGCAGGACGGTCGCGAAGCTGGCGTAGAGGGCCGCGGGCTCCTGGGCCCGGACCAGCACGGAGAAGAGCTCGGCCATCGAGACCACACCGATGGCTTGCCCCTCCCGGTCGAGCACGACGAGGTGGCGGATGCCGAGATCGACCATGATGGCCGCCGCCTCGGCGACGCTGGCCGACGCCGGCGCCCAGTAGGGCCGATCGGTGGCGACCGCCCCCACCTCGTCATCGGCGCCGCGGCCGTCTGCCCAAGCGTTGACCAGGTCGCGCTCGGTCACGACCCGTAGCGGCGGCTCGGCCAGCAGCGCGCACGACACGCCGCGCGCCGCCAGCGCGGTTGCTACCGCGGCCACGGGGTCGGTCTCGGAGACCACCGTGAGGCGGCCGAGCGACAGCTCCCCCAACGTCGCCCCCAACCCCCGGTTCGGATCGCTCTGCATGGCTCCACGCTCTCTCTTGGCCGCGCCGGTCGCTAGGGCCATTCGTCCTTATCCGGGACTGACCGCCTCCCACTGCCACTGCGCGATCTCGGGCGGATCCTCGCCGTGGCGGCGCCCATACCGGCGGTGGTCGAGGCGAGCGTCGATCATGCTTACACCGACCCCTCGTCGCTCGAGGCGACGGACCAGATGCCGACCCCGCGGGTGCAGTGGTCGATCGCCTCCTCCATGCTCAGCCAGTCGTGGCCCCGCCGTCCCGCTGGTCTCCCAAGACCCCTCGAACGTTCTTGAGGCGGCGAGGAGTGCGAGGAGGGCGCTCAAGCGCCGCGCAGCACCAGCACGGGGCAGTGGGCATTGGTGACGCAGTGCTCGCTCACCGATCCGAGCAGCATGCCGGCGAACTCGCCGTGACCCCGACAGCCGACCACGAGCAGCGTCGCCCCCCGCGAGGCGCTCACGAGGACGGGTGCTGGGTGGCCCTCGAGGACGGTCAGCCGGGCATCGACGCCGGGGTGGCCGACGCGCATCTTGGTGACCGCTTCCTCGAGCACTCGTCGAACGTCGGCCGCCGGGTCGTAGTCGGGCGGGAAGGCGATGGGCGCGCCGTAGGTCGTCGGCCACTCCCACGCTCCCACCAACTCGAGATGGGATCCGGTGAGTTCGGCCTGGTGGGCCGCCCAGTCCAGGGCGGCCGCCGAGGACGGCGAGCCGTCGACTCCCACCACGATCCGGCCGGTCTCCGCTTGGGTGCTGGTCACGTTGTGCTCTTTCGACTGGATGATCGTGGCGGTCTCCGAGGTTACCGGGAGCGCCGTGGAGGGCGTCTCACCGAGACGCGGGATCGCGCTCGATGCGGGTGCCTTTGGTCCCGTCGAGCAAGCCGGCCGCGTCGCCGAGTCGGCCGATCATGGCCGGCCTCCCCGTGGCCTCCACGAAGCGACAGGCGGCGTCGACCTTCGGTCCCATGGAGCCGGCCGCGAACTGGAGCGAACGCAGGGCGGCCGGGTGGCAGCGGTGGATCGGGTGGGCCTCCTCGGTGCCGAAGCCGAGCTCGACGGCGGCGACGTCGGTGAGGAGGAGGAGCGCGTCGGCGTCCAGTTCACGGGCGAGCAACGCGGCGGTCAGGTCCTTGTCGACGACCGCTTCGACCCCGCGCAGCTGGCCGTCCGCGCTCCGGCAGACCGGCACGCCGCCGCCGCCGGCACACACGACGAGGACCCCCTGGGCGAGCAGGGTCCGGATGGTCGCCAGCTCGACCAGCTGGCGCGGCTCGGGGGAGGCGACGACCCGGCGCCAGGCGGCGCCATCTCGGCGGACCGCCCAGCCGAAGCGCTGCGCCACGAGGCGGCCCTCCTCCTCGCCGTAGGTCGGTCCGACGAACTTGGTCGGGTCCTCGAACGCGGGATCGTCGGCATCGACCACCGTCTGGCAGATCAGGCTGGCGACCGGCTGAGCCGGCAGCGCGTTCTCGATCGCCTGCAAGAGGAGGTAGCCGATCATCCCCTGGGTCTGGGCACCGAGGATGTCGAACGGATAGGGATGCGGGAGGACCGGATCCTCGGCACTCTCGCGCGCCAGCAGCCCGACCTGCGGGCCGTTGCCGTGGGTGAGGAGCAGGTGGTGGTCCCGGACGAGCGGGACCAGCGCGGCGACCGCCGAGACCACGTGGCGCTGCTGGACCTCGGCCATCGGCACCTCCCCCCGCTCCAACAGCGCGTTCCCGCCGAGCGCGACGACGAGTCGCACCTCACTCGCCGAGTTCGTCGGCGCTCAAGTCAGCGCGGTGATCCATTGGTCGGCGTCCCTCCGGGAACCGCGTCGGCTACGCGTCCCGCTCGATCGGGCAGGTCATGCAGCGGGGGCCGCCGCGGCCGCGGCCGAGCTCGCTACCGGCGATGGTCACGACCTCGATGCCGTGCTTGCGCAGCATCGTGTTGGTGGCGACGTTGCGCTCGTACCCGAAGACGACACCGGGGGCGACGGCCAGATAGTTCGTGCCGTCGTCCCACTGCTCCCGCTCGGCGGCGCGCACATCCTCGTCGGTGGTGAGCACGCTGATCTGGTCGACTTGCAGCGTCTCGGCCAGCGTTTCCCAGAGTTGGTGGTTGCGGGTTACGGCCAGCTGTCCCGGCTCCTCCCCGGCGGTGATCGTCCAGCTGCGCAGGTGCCGGTCGAAGTAGGGATAGAGCACGAAGGTGGCCCGATCGATCATGGTCATGACCGTGTCGAGATGCATGAACGCGCGCGAACGCGGGAGCTCGGTCGCCACCACCGTGGTGGCCTGACCGGCGGCGAACAGCGCTCGGGAGACGATCTCGACCGCCATGGGGGTCGTCCGCTCGCCCATCCCGATGAGGACCGCCCCGTTCCCGATCACGTGCACGTCGCCGCCCTCGAGCGTCGCCGGCTGGTGCCCGATGTCGTCGTCGCCGTAGTAGGTGACGAAGTCGGCGCCGGCGAACATCGGATGGAAGTTGTAGATGGCGCGGGTGTGGAGCGACTCGCGTTGGCGGGCCGGCTTGGCCATCGGGTTCACGGTCACACCGCCATAGATCCAGCACGAGTTATCGCGTTGGAAGAGGTGGTTGGGCAGCGGCGGAAGCACGAAGTCGTCGGCGCGGAGCATGTCCCACTTGAGGCTCTGGGCTCGCAGCGGCTGCAGGTCCGCCTTCAGGACCCCGCCGACGAGGTGTTCGGACAGGGTGGCTCCGTCCAGTTCGTCGAACAACTTTCGCGCCGGACCCACCAACGAGGGACCAAGGATCTCGGGGGTGCACACCCGGTCGAGCACGAAGGCCCGGCCTTCCTTGAGCTCGAGCGTCTCGGCCAACAGCTGACCGTAGTAGTGGACCGACACACCCTTCTCCCGCAACGCTTCGGCGAAAGCGTCGTGCTCCTCCTTGGCCTTCTTGGCCCACATGACGTCGTCAAAGAGGAGCTCGCCGATGTTCTCGGGGGTCAACCTGGAGAGCTCCAGCCCCGGCCGGTGGACGATGGCCTGCCGGAGTTGGCCGACCTCGGACTGCACGCCGAATGTCATCGCTCGACCCCCCTGCTGTCGGCCTCCGGACCGTGGCCGTCTCCCGACGCGGCAGGATGGCCCGCCATGCGGCTCTCGGCCATCGGGACTTCCACCCGGTACATACCTGCACCGTAGGAAACGGACAGGCGTAGGAACAGGGGAATTGGTCCCATGGGCGCGCCGATCAGCCGGGACCAGGAGAGCGCTCGGCGAGCGCGCCGACCGTGGCGCCGCCACTACGGACCGACCGGCACCTGCCACGTGAGGAGCGTCCCGCCTCCGGCTCGACGTTCGATCAGGAACTGCCCGTGGAGCTTCTCCGCCCGGCGTCTGAGATTGTTGAGACCGAGCCCGCCGCCGGCCGCGCCGCTCTCATCGATCCCGCGGCCGTTGTCCGAGACCTCTAGACGGCACTGACCGTCCCGCACGCTGAGCGCCACGGCGGCCTCGCTGGCGTCGGCATGGCGACCGATGTTGGTCACGGCCTCTCGAACGGCCGCCAACAGGTGCTCGGCCACCTCATCGGTGACCGCGGCGTCGATCGGTCCGTCGAAGGACACCTGGACCTCGAACCCCACGACCGGCGCCAGGTCCCGAACGAGCGCCAGCACGCTCGTCCGAATGCCCGCGCTGGTGGGTGCGAGCTCGAAGATGCTGACTCGCACCTGGCGGATCGTGTCGTCGATGTCGGCGATCGCCGCCTCCAGGCGGTCGGCCAGTCCGGCCGTCGCCGCGCCAGCCATGCTCTGCAGGGAAAGACCGACCGCGAAGAGCCGCTGGATGACCGTGTCGTGGAGATCGCGGGCCACTCGGTCCCGGTCCTCGTAGATGGCCGCCTGCGCCGCCCGCTGGTGGAGCCGGGCGTTCTGGATAGCGACCCCGGCCGCCAGGGCCAGGGCTTCGACGAGCGCCTGGTCGTCCTGGGTGAACTCGGCGCAGCCGACCTTGTCGGTGAGATAGAGGTTGCCGTAGACCGCGTCGCGGACCTTCACCGGCACCCCCAGGAACGACGTCATCGGGGGGTGGTTGGGCGGGAACCCGTGGCTGGCGGGGTGGGCGCCGATGTCGCCCAATCGGAGTGGGCGGGGATCGGTGATGAGCAGCCCGAGCACGCCCCGGCCCGTCGGGCGGGGGCCGATCCGCTCCTGCTCGGCCGCATCGAGCCCGATCGCCAGGAACTCGGCGAGGCCGGTCCCCGCATCGTTGAGGACACCGAGGGCTCCGTAGCGGGCGCCGGTCAGCGAACGGGCCTCCTCGACCACGTGCCGGAGCAGGACCGGCAGGTCCAGGTCGGCCTCCAGCAGCAGCGTCGCCTGGAGCACGCGCCGAAGCTTGACCGGGTCCTCGATGGATCGGTATGGCACTTTGCACCAGCGTAGCGACCGCCGGCTCGAGAACGAGGCCGTCCACCAGCCAAATTGCCTGCTCTGGGACGGTTCCGGTCCCTCGCCAGGATTGCCTCGGGGCGGTCGACGTTGGAAGATGGGCGGGTGACGCTCCGTGTGTTCCTCCTCGACGACCACGAGGTGGTCCGGTCCGGCCTGCGGTCACTGCTCGAGGCCACCGACGATCTGGTGGTCGTGGGCGAGGCAGGCACGATCGCCGATGCACTAGCCCGGATCCCCTCCATCCAGCCCAACGTGGCGATCCTCGACGTCCGGTTGCCCGACGGGAGCGGGGTCGAAGTCTGCCGGGAGATCCGCTCGCGGTTCCCGGACATCGCCTGCGTGATGTTGACGTCGTACGCGGACGACGAGGCGCTCTTCGCCGCCATCATGGCCGGCGCCGCCGGCTATGTCTTGAAGCAGGTGCAGGGCACCGACCTGGTCGACAGCATCCGGCGGGCGGGGGCCGGCCAGTCCCTGCTCGACCCGGCGCTCACCAAGCGGGTCCTCGAACGGCTGAAGGACGGGCCGAAGGAGGACACCCGGTTGGCCAGCCTCACCCCGCAGGAGCGACGCATCCTCGATCTCATCGCCGAGGGACAGACCAACCGCCAGATCGCGGGCGAGCTCTACCTGGCGGAGAAGACCGTCAAGAACTATGTGTCGAACCTGTTGGCCAAGCTCGGGATGGAGCGCCGCACGCAGGCTGCGACCTACGCGGCCCGACTCGACGAGCGCTCGACCCAGGCCGCAGAGCACGACGCCAGCGGGACCTGACTGAGCACAGCTAGACGAGGGCCTTCGGCCTCTGTCGTGCTCCGTCCCGCCGCTCCCACCGGTCCGATCGAGCGTGAAATGACCTTTTCCCCTACCTGTGGGGTCGGCGCGCGCCGAGAATGGGTAGGAGAAGTCTTGACAAACGGGAGGTCCGATGTTCGAAACCCTGTTGCTCGCACTGGACGAGTCGACCCACTCCGAGAAGGCGCTCGCGGCCGCGAAGTCACTGGCGAAGCTCTCGGGCGGTGAGGTCGTCGTGCTCCACGTGCGGGAGTACGGCTTCGCCGGACGAGCCGGCCAGATAGATCTCGAGGAGAAGGGGCCTGCGCACAAGATCGTCGACGACGCCGTGGCCGATCTCACCGGCGCCGGCGTCAAGGCGACCGGGACGGTCCGTGGGGCGCTCCATGGGCACCAGGCCGCGGAGATCCTCGACGAGGCCGCGTCGAGCGGTGCGAGCGTCATCGTCATGGGGTCGCGGGGTCTGAACGACCTCGAGGGCCTGCTCGTGGGGAGCACGACCCACAAGGTCCTGCACCTCGGGAAGCTCCCGGTCCTCGTCGTCCGCTGAGCGAGCGGCTCGGTCGAAGGTCGAGGAGCGAAGGGGAGGAACGGTGAGCAACGTCGGCGACCTGGGGCGTCGGGTGCTGGAGCGCCGGCGGGAGCTCGGGCTCAGCCCACAAGAGGTGGCGGTCCGGGCGGGCATGGACCCCGCCTACTTCGAGAAACTGGAGACGAGTGCGTCCCCCCAGCTCGCCCGCGGGACGCTCGTGCGCCTGGCCGTGGCCCTCGAGACGACGGTCGAGGCGATCAGCGGAGCCGGGGCTCTGGCCCCGCCGGGGCGCGGCGACCCGGCGCAACGGCCCATGCTCGCCCCGCTGGACCGGGACGAGTGCCACCGGTTGATCAGTGACGGCGGCGTCGGCCGGGTCGTGTTCGCCGCGCCGCGGGGACCGGTGGCGCTCCCGGTGAACTTCCGCATGCTCGACCGCGACGTCGTCTTCAGGACGGCACCGATGCCTGCGCTCGCCCCCGCGCTCGACCAGGGAACCGTCTCCTTCGAGGTCGATCGCATTGACGCGGCGCTGGTCGAGGGGTGGAGCGTCTTGCTCAGCGGCAGGGGTCACATCGTGGTCGACTCGAACGAGCGCCAAGTGGTCGAGAAACTGGGCGTGGCCCCGTGGGCCGGGGGTGAGCGGGATACTTACGTGCGCATCGCCCCCGATGAGGTCACGGGTCGGCGCATTCGGCGGGGGTGAGCGGCCCGGTGGCTCGCCGAGGTGTGACATCGGCCGCTGGTGGACCGGCCGACACCGGCCGAGGATCGGGCACCGTCCGGGCCGGCGCCGAGGAAGCCGAGGTTGGGGCCAGCCCGACCTGGGGACGATGAGATGACGACCGTGCCCATGAAGAACGGCTCGCCCGAGGGGACCCCCGGGGCCCGCTATCCGGCCGAGCTGGTCTGCGACGTCACGACCCCGGAGGGAACGACGATCCACCTCCGGCCGATCCGGCCCGACGACGCCCCAGGGCTGGTCCGGTTCCACCAGGGCCTGTCGCCGCAGTCGATCTACCGGCGATTCTTCTCCGTGCATCCGAAGCTCTCGGATGCCGAGGTCGCGTGGTTTACCTGCGTCGACTACGTCAACCGGCTGGCGCTGGTGGCCGAGGACGGTGGCCGACTGGTCGCCATTGGGCGCTACGACAAGAGTCCGGGCTCCCGCGAGGCCGAGGTCGCCTTCGTCGTCCTCGACGAGTACCAGCACCACGGCATCGGGACGCTGCTCTTGGAGCGGCTGGCCGACGCGGCCTGGCGCAACGGCGTCACGACCTTCGTGGCCAGCACGCTGGCGGACAACCGAGCGATGCAGCACGTCTTCGCCACCTCGGGGTTCAAGGTCACGAGGGTCCTCGACGGCGGCATCGTGAGCTTCCGCTTCTCGATCGAGCCCGACGACGACTACCGAGCGGCCCGCGCGGCCCGCGCGGCCCGCCACGCCTCGCACCAGGATGACCCTCCCGGACCCGAGGCGCCACCTTGCTGATCGTGAGCGGCTCGACCGGTGAGCCCGAGCACAGCCGAGCGGGCCACCCGGAACGCCCCGAACGCGTGGCGGCCGCCCTGGCCGGCGTCGACGAGCTGCGCCTGGGTTCCGATCTGACGGTCGTGCCACCCCTCGTCGCGACGCGGGCGCAGCTGGCCCGGGTCCATGCCGTCGCCTACCTCGATCAGCTGGCGGCGTTCTGCCGGGGTGGGGGCGGCGACCTCGACCCGGACACCTACGCCACCGCCGACTCCTGGGATGCCGCCTGCCGGTCAGCCGGCGGCGGTCTGGCGGCGATCGATGCGCTGCGACGCCAGGGGGACGGCGTGGCGTTCGTCGCCACCCGCCCGCCCGGGCACCACGCCCTGCGCGATCGACCGCTCGGGTTCTGCCTCCTCAACAACGTCGCGGTGGCGGCGGCCGAGCTGACCGCAGCCGGCGAGCGGGTCCTCATCGTGGACTGGGACGTCCACCACGGCAACGGGACCCAGGAGATCTTCTGGGACGATCCCAACGTCTTGTACGTGTCCACCCACGAGTGGCCCCTGTTCCCCGGGACCGGGAGGGCGCGCGAGGTGGGCGGCCCCCGTGCCCTCGGACACATCGTGAACGTGCCGCTCCCCGCCGGCGCCACCGGCGACGTGGTGCGCCGGGCGATCGACGACGTGGCCGCCCCGGCCATCGACGACTTCAAGCCGACCTGGGTGCTCGTGTCCGCCGGCTTCGACGCGCATCGGGCCGACCCCTTGGCCGGGCTCGAGCTTTCGAGCGTGGACTTCGCCGGCCTGGCGAGCATGGTCGCCGCGTTCGCGCCGCAGCCGGGGCGCCTGGTGCTGTTCTTGGAGGGGGGCTACGACCTCGGGGCGTTGCGGCAGTCGGTGGCCGCCGCCCTCGGCGCGCTGGTGGGCGCCGCGCACCCGACCGACGACCCGACGAGCGGCGGACCCGGCATGGAGCTGGTGGCCCAGGCCCGGGCTGAGCGGATCGCCGCCCTGCGTCGGGCCGAGGAACTGGTCCTGCCCGAGGGGAGCGCCCTGTGACCGTGTTGAGGACCGTCGCCGTCGGCTTCGATGGCTCGCCGGACGCCGAGGCGGCTCTTCGGTGGTCCGTCGCGGTGGCGAATCGGGTCGGCGCCGACGTTGTCGTGGTGCATGCGACCGGGCTGCTCGAGCACCTCGACCGTCCGGCCGCGGCCGGTGATCTGGAAGCGGGGGTCAGGGCGCTGGCCGCCGAGGAGGGGCTCGACCCGGGTCGGCTGCGCTGGCAGGCAGGGGACGGCGACCCGTGCTCGGTGCTCCTTCGGGCGGCCGATCCCCCGATCTCGGCGGACCTGTTGGTGGTCGGCTCGCGCGGGCAGGGGGCGCACGCCGGACTCACCCTGGGGAGCACCAGCCACGAGTTGGCGGAGCACGCGTCGATCCCGCTGGTCATCGTGCCCAGCGGCAGACCGGCCGGCTGAACTTCCTTCGTCCGCCGGCAGAGCCCGACCCCGGCCGCGCGACCCGGCGCGCTTCCAACTCTCGAGACCCCTCCGCCGGCGACGGCGGCGCCCAAGAAGTTTGGGCGACTCTCTGTCAGGATTTCCCTGGTCCCGAGGCCAATCCGGGTACCGGCACTTCGGACAGGGAACGATGCCCATCGTGACGACAGCCACCGCGGCCAGGCGATACCTGCCCCGGACCGCGCTGGCCACTTTGTCATTGGTGCTGTTCTTGACGTTCTTGGACACCACGATGGTGAGCGTCGTGCTGGCGAACGTCCAGAACGACCTGCACACCGGGGTGATCGGGTTGCAGTGGGTGGTGAACGGCTATGCACTGGTCTTCGCCAGCCTGATGCTCACCTTTGGCACCCTGGGCGACGTCTTCGGCCGCAAGAAGATCATGCTCGGCGGCGTGGCCGTGTTCTGCGCCGGATCCGTGATCGGCGCGGTAGCGCCCGACGTCCAGGTGCTCATCGCCGGCCGGGTGGTCATGGGGTTGGGGGCGGCGGCATCGGAGCCGGGCACGCTGTCGATGATCCGTCACATCTATCCGGATCGCCAGGAGCGGGCCCGAGCCCTCGGCGTCTGGGCGGCGGTCTCGGGACTGGGGTTGGCCCTGGGTCCGGTCATCGGTGGCGCCCTGGCCGGGGTGTGGTCATGGCGGGCGGTGTTCTGGTTCAACCTCTTCTTCGGCCTGGTCGCCCTCGTCCTGGCGGCGTGGGTGCTGCCGGAGAGCTCCGACCCGACCAAGCGTCGTGTCGACCTACCTGGGTTCCTGCTCAGCGCGATCGCGTTGGCCGCGGCGTCGGTGGCGGTGATCGCCGGCGAGACGGCCGGCTACGCCTCGGGATGGATCGACGCGCTCTTCGCTCTGGCCCTGGTGGCGACGGTCGGATTCATCGTTTTCGAGCGACGCGCCGCCAACCCGGTCTTGAACGTCGGGTACTTCAAGAGACCGGCCTTTGCCGGGTCCAACTTCGTGGCCTTCTCGATCTATTTCTCCACGTTCGCCATTTTCTTCTTCGTCGCGCTCTACCTCGAGGAGGTGGGCACCAGCTCGCCCTATACCGTCGCCGTCGACTTCGTTCCCATGGCCGTCGGCTTGGTGCTGACCGGTTGGTTGGCCGGTCGCTGGGTGGCGGCGCGAGGGCCTCGGCTCCCGATGTTCTGCGGCTGCGTGCTGGCCGGCGCGGGGGTGCTCCTCACCGACGCCCGTCTCACTCCCAACTCCGGGCTGGCCAGCATCGGGTGGACCATGGCCTTGGCCGGCATCGGCTTCGGCATGGCCATCGTGCCGGTGACGACCTCGGCGCTGGCGGTCATCCCCCCGGAGAACTCGGGCATGGCGGCGTCCATGACCAATACCAGCCGCGTGCTCGGGGCCGTCGCCGGTGTCGCTGTCTTGGGCTCCGTGGTGAACGGCCAACTGACGGTGGACCTCGTCCGTCGCCTGACCGCCATCGGGGTCCCCAAGGCGTTCCAAAGTGAGGTCATCACCGCCGTGACGACCGGCACTTTCAGTCAGCAGGCCGCGGCCGCCGCGGGGGGGAACAAGAGCTTCGAGCAAATCGTGAACAGGGTGGTGACCGCGGCATTCGGCGCCTTCGCCAACGGACTCGACATCGCCCTCATGATGGCGGCCTCACTCATGTTCGTGTCGGCCCTGGTGGCGCTTGCGTGCCTGCGCGTCCGACCGACTCCGCTGGCCGAGCAGGACTGACCTCGGTTCTCACACGTTTGGTCCTGCAAACAACGGCGCCGCGCCGATCAGCCCGGCTCGGCGACGGGCCGATCGGTCCCCCCTTGGGCCACGCCCGGGCCCGTGGGTTGGACCACCCGCCCATCGAGCATGTACACGATGCGGTCCGCCACGCCGGCCACCGATCCGTCGTGGGTGACGAGGACGATCGTCATCCCACGCTCGGCGCGGAGCCGCTGGAAGAGACCGAGGACGAGCGTCACCGACGCGCTGTCCAAGCTGCCGGTCGGCTCGTCGGCCAAGAGGATGGGCGGGTCGTTGGCCAGCGCCCGGGCGATAGCCACCCGCTGGCGCTCGCCGCCAGAGAGCTGGGGCGGTCGCCGGGAGACCAGGCCGCTCAGCTCGACCTCTGCCAGCAGGCGCTGTGCGTAGTCCGCCCGGGCCCGTCGCGGGCGCGACGAGCCGGCCATTGCGATCTCGACGTTGGCCAGCACCGAAAGCCGGGGCAGCAGGTTGTGCAACTGGAAGACGAGGCCCACTTCCTGGCGCCGATACCGGTTGGGGTGGCGCAGGTGAGTGAGATCGTGGCCGTGGACCCGGATCACCCCGCCGCTCGGCCGGTCGAGCGCGGCCAACAGGTGCAGCAGCGTCGATTTTCCGCAGCCCGAGGGTCCGGTGATGGCGACGAACTCCCCCTCGTCCACGGTCAGGTCGAGGCCGTCGAGGGCCCGCACCATGCCGTCGTCGTAGACCTTCGTCGCGCCGCGGGCCTCGACGACCACGTCGGTGCGGCCGCCCTCACTCACGGCTCAGTGCCTTGAGGGGGGCCAGGTCCGCCGCCCGGACCGCCGGGTAGAGGGCGCCGATGACCGCCATGCCGAGCCCGGTGTAGAGGCCGCGCCAGAACGCCTGGGGGCTGTAGTTGGCGTGCAAGACGCCCACGAGCTGGGGCAGGGACTGGAGGACCGCGGTGGCGGCGAAGGACAGGCCGACACCGACGGCGGAGCCCACCAGGGCCAAGCCGATGCCCTCGCCGACCACGAGGCCGACCACCCGGGTGCGGGCCCAGCCGATGGCGCGGAGCAGCCCGAACTCCCTCGTGCGTTCGAACAGCGACAGGAGCATCGTGTTCCCGACGATGACCGCCCCGATGAGAATGGCGAGGATCGTGCTCCCGGTCGTGGCCGCCTCGAGGAAGACGAGGTTGCGGTCCGCCCGCCCGAACTGGCTGGCCGTCTGGATGGTGGTGAGCTCGGGATGCCTTGACGTCAGGTTTCGCTCCGCCCGGGCGATGGATGCGCCGGGCCGGGTCTTCACGAAAACGAGGGTGACCGAGCCCGGCACCCGGTTGTAGGCCTGGAGGGCGGGCAACGGGAACATGCCCCCCAGGTCCCCGTAAGAGATGCCGGTCCGGAAGATCCCGACGACTCGGTTCCACGTGCCGTTGCCGTAGAAGCGCGAGCCCACGTGCAGACCGAGGTTCTGCGCCGCCCGCCAGCCGAGCATCACCTGGTGACGGGCGTTCGGGGCGTAGGGGCGCCCGGCCAACACCGTGACCCCGAAGCTGCGCAGGTCCGACGGGGCGATGCCGATCTCGATGAACAGCGGGTTGGCGGCGTTGATCCGCTCGGTCTCGAGCAGGACTCCCACCGCGCTCTGCACGCCGGGCGTCGACCTGACCGCCCTCACCTCGCGGTCGTCGAGGCTGCTGAAGAGCACGTCGGACACCCCGTTCTGGGCCACGGTGAAGTCCGCCTTGCCCACCGTGAGCACCTCGGCCGCCGAGCCTTCAAGCCCGCTGCTGACGACGGTCAAGGTGACGACCGTCATCACCGCCACGCCGACCGCCAGGGCGATGCCGACGGACCGGGCCTTCTTCGCCCACAGGTTCTCGAGGACCAGGGTTAGGAGCGACATCGATATCCTCGGAGCCGGGTCGTCGATCAGTTTTGGACCGGTGCCGACGGGTCGACGATAGCGGTCGGCCCCGCTGGCCGTTGTCTTCGCCGCGGTCGCGTGCCCGGCGGCGCCCGGCCGGCCGGGAGAGAGGATCGCTTCTGTGGCAGCCGAGTTCATGCGGGCATGGGCGGTGGACGCGCCGGGGCCGATCGGGCGGACGCCGCTCGCCCGCATCGAACGGCCGGTGCCGAGCCCCGGCGCCGGGCAGGTCCGGATCCACGTCCGGGCCTGCGGGGTCTGCCGAACCGACCTGCACCTGGCCGAGGGCGACCTCCCCCCCAAGGCCCACCTGGTCATTCCGGGCCACGAGGTGGTGGGTCTGGTCGACCGGGTCGGTCCCGAATGCTCCCGTTTCGCCACCGGTGACCGGGTGGGCGTCCCGTGGCTGGCGCGCACGTGCGGGGTCTGCCGATTCTGCGCCGCCGGCCGCGAGAACCTCTGCCTCTCGCCGTTGTTCAGAGGCTGGGACCTCGACGGCGGCTACGCCGAGTATGTGGTCGCCGACGAGGGCTTCGCCTACCCGATCCCACCGGCCTTCAGCGACGAGGAGGCGGCGCCGCTGCTCTGCGCGGGGATCATCGGCTACCGCGCCCTACGCCGCTCCCAGCTCCGGCCGGGTGGTGCGCTCGGGATCTACGGGTTCGGCGGCTCCGCCCACCTCACGGCCCAGGTCGCCCTGGCCGAAGGGGCGAGGGTCCACGTGCTCACCCGGTCCGTCGACGCCCAGCGACTGGCGCTCGAGCTCGGCGCGACGAGCGCCGGCGACGAGGCCGACCCGCCACCCGAGCCCCTCGACGCGGCCATCCTCTTCGCCCCCGTCGGTACCCTGGTCCGGCCGGCGCTGGCCGCGCTCGACCGGGGCGGCGTGCTGGCGATCGCCGGCATCCACCTGACCGACATCCCGACACTCAACTACGAGCAGCACCTCTTCCAGGAACGAACGCTCTGCAGCGTCACCGCCAACACCCGCCGGGACGGCGACGAGTTCTTGGAGATCGCGGCCCGGATCGCCATTCGGGTCTCGGCCACCCCCTACCCAATGGAGCGGGCGAATCATGCCTTGGCCGACCTCGCGGCGGACCGGGTGAACGGGGCCGCCGTGCTGGTCAACCAGACCGGTGAGTGAGCCGGTAACCCCGGCGAGCGACCATCCGCCGCCTCCAGCTCTCCGCTCACGCCGAATGAACAGGAGTCGCCGTGGAGTACGAAATCAGCGTGCAGACGGTGGAGGCCCGACCGACGGCCGTGGTCGCGCAAGCGACCACTTGGGCGGACTTCCCCCACGTCTGGCGCGGACTACTCGACGAGGTCTACGCCTTCGTTCGAGCCGGCGGGGCCACCCAACAGGGCCAGAACATCATGCTGTACCGAGACGATGTGCCAAATGTCGAGGTCGGTATCGAGGTCGCCGGTTCCTTTGCCTCTTCAGACCGGGTCGTGCCGTCCGAGCTCCCGGCCGGGCAGGTGGCAACCACGGTGCACCGCGGGCCATATGACCGACTCAACGAGGCTCACCACGCCGTCCGAGCGTGGTGCCTCACGAACGGCCACGCGATCTCCGGTACTCGATGGGAGATATATGGAGATTGGAGAGACAACCCCGAGGAGCTCCTGACCGAGGTCAGCTACCTCGTCGGCTGATCAGATCCCGCACCAGTCGCGCTGACACGGCTGTTCATAGTGGTAATTGCCGCTGACCCCAGGTCATGCTTGGCGGGTGCCCGAGGACTATCCGCCGCCTGACACTCGACGAGATCGCCTGTGGACCGCGGCCGAGTCAAAGGGCATCCCGCTGCGGGCCATCCTGGCGGCGGCCGGGGTCATCGTGCTGGTCTACGTGGCCGCCAAGCTCGTCTACCGCCTACGAGACGTCATCCTCATCATCGTCGTGGCGGGTTTCATCGCGGTCATCTTGAACCCGCTCGTCGTTGCCCTGCACCGCTGGCATCTCCGGCGCGGCTGGGCCGTCGCCGCGGTGACCCTGTGGGCGATCCTGGTCTTCCTCGGACTGGCGGTCGCCTTTGGCTACCCGCTCGTCAACGGGCTCACGCACCTGGCCGACCGACTGCCGACGTACGTGAAGCAGGCGGAACACGGAAAAGGCTGGATCGGACACCTGATTCGCCGCTACCACATCGAAGCCTGGGTGAAGCGCAACGCCCCCAAGTTGACGTCGTTCGCAAAGAGCCTCGCCAAGCCCGCCCTGAGCCTGGGCAAGGGCGCGGCGACGCTCGTGATCACCCTCTTCACCATCTTCGTCCTCGTGGTGCTCATGCTCCTCGAGGGAGCGAAGCTGCGCGTCGCGGTGCTGGGCTTCATGTCTCCCGCGCGGGCTGCGACCTACACCCGGGTGGGTGGCGAAGTCAACCGGTCGGTCACCGGGTACATCCTCGGGGACCTACTGACGTCGCTCATTGCCGGGATCGTCGTGTTTGTCACTCTCGTGATCCTTGGCGTCCCCTTCCCGTTTCTGTGGGCGCTGTGGGTTGCGCTCGTCGACTTCCTTCCCGTGATCGGCGGAGCGGTGGCCGGCATCCCGACGGTGTTGTTCGCCGCTACGCACTCCCTCGCGGCGGGCATTGTCACGTTGATCGTCTTCCTCGTCTACACCCAGCTCGAGAACCATGTCCTGAACCCGGTGGTCATGAGCCGGACGGTCAAGATCAATCCGCTCCTCGTGCTGTTGTCCGTCCTGGTCGGGGCCTCAATCGGCAGCTGGGTCGGCGGTTTCTTCGGCGGCTTCGTGGCGGCCCTGCTCGCGATCCCGATCGCCGGCGCCATACAGGTGGTCATACGAGAGCTGTGGCAGGCGACAGCGCGACCGGCGTCGCGTCAGGTGGTGAGCACGGTTCCGGAGGGGACCGAACTCCCGTGACGTAGTCGATCTGCCACCACGCGCTATCGGCGCCGGGTTCGGGTTGTCACCGAAGGAACTCGAACCGTCGATGAGAACACTTTTGGCCGGGTGGGATCCCGGGAAGGGAGTGGCGGATGTGCGGCGTTCGCGACCCCTCACTCCCATCGCGTCACACATCTCGTGGGCGCCCCAGGCAGGACTCGAACCTGCGACGCACGGTTTAGGAAACCGACGCTCTATCCTCTGAGCTACTGGGGCCCGGGTTGCAGTCGCGCTCGAGGCTATCGCCCGGTCCCGATTGCCGAGAGCCAACCACCAGAGCTCCCCCCGGTCGTCAGAGCCGTCCCCACAGATCGGCGGCGTCGGCGATCTCGCCCGACAGCACGCCCCGGCCGACAGCTCGAGCGCATTCTCTCTCGATCGGCCCGAGGTAGGTGGCCGGAGACTTCCCATCCACTCGGGCGAGGAGCAGGCATCCGACTTGGAGCAACAGATCCTCGGGGACGGCGCTGACCGTCGACGCACCGAAATAGCTGTCGAGGAAGACCTCCGAGCAGGCGCGGTAGCCGGTTGCGTTGCCCGGCCGGTGGATCGCCTTGCACACGAGATGCGACACCAGGAAGGCCAGGTCGAAGGTCGGGTCGCCGATGTGGGCGATCTCCCAGTCCACGACCCAGAACGATCCCGGCGCGACCAGCACGTTCTTCGGCGAGAAGTCGCCGTGCACCAGGCAGACCGCCCTGCCCATCATGCGTTCGACCACGGCACCGATCGTCGGCGCGAGGTCTCGGTGGACGTCGGCCGCCGTCTCGAAGAACGGGGAGACCCGCAAGTCTGAGAAGTGACTGCGGTCGGCGAATCGGCGCCGGACGTCGGGGTCCGCGCCGCTGGCCGAGTGCCAGTCCGCCAGCGCCAGCCCGAGGGAGCGGCCGACGGCCGGGTCCGTGACCCCCTCGAGCAGTTCGGACTTCCAGTCCCTCATGTTGGGCGGCGCCGCCGTCATCACGATGGTGAGGGTTTCCTCGTCCACGTCGAGGATCTCGGGGACGTTGTCCGGACGGATCCGACGGGCGAACCCCAGCGCGTCCGCCTCGACGATCACCCGGATCGGCGAGGAGAGCCACTCTTGGGCCACCCGGAGGCGCCCGAGCGCCCGCTTCACCACCAGGCGTCGGTCGCCGAAGGACAGCGCGATGACGTCGGCCGAGACACCGCCCACGAATGGTGCGACCCGCACCTCGACGTCGGGCGGGAGGACGCCGCGCCGGACCAGTCGGTCCAACAGCGCGTCCAGCTCGCGATCGTCAGGCACTCGCCGCCCGACGTCTTCGGGCGAGGAAGACGAGCGTCACATACGACATCGTGACCCGGCCCCCGGCGTCGTCGAGCACTCCGGCCACCGCGTCGAACAGCCGGTCACGCTGCGTCGGCTCGAGCAGGACGTGGTCCGACTGGGTGCCGAGGAGCTCGAGGTACTCCGAGGTGGAGTAGTTCCGCCGCCACGGATGGGAGTGGACCTCGACCTCGCCGAAGAGGCCAGAGGACTCGATCTCTCCCGGGCGGCGCGCGTCCGCCTCGGTCCCGACGAGCCCCGGGAAGGTGGGGGTCGCCGCCAGCAAGCGCGGCGCCAGCTCCTCGTAGACGGCGACGAGCGCGTCCCGCAGGGGTCCGTCGTTCCAGATGGAGCGGTGCCACAGGAGGGCCAGCACGCCCGCGGGTCGGAGGACCGCGTGGGCCTTTGGATACCCGACGTCGGGGTTCACCCAATGCCACGCCTGGGCCGACACCAGGAGATCGAAGCGCCGCTCGCCCGGCTCCCAGGCCTCGAAGGTCGAGCGCTCGATCCGGACGTTCCCGAGGTCTCGGCAACGCCGCGCCGCGACCGTGACCATGTCGGCATCGGGCTCCAGCGCCAGGAGGGCGCCAGCGCGGGCTGCGAACGCCACGGTTGCCTTCCCGGTCCCCGCCCCTATCTCGAGCACCTGGGGACGGCTCGCCCCGGCGAACGCCAGCACGTCGTCGACCAAGAGATCGGCGTAGCCGGGCCGGGCCCGGTCGTAGAGCTCGGCCACGCTGCCGAAGACCCGGCCCTTCGATCGCGGACCCCGCTCCGGGTCGACGTGTGGAACCGGCACGGTCCGATTCAACTCGGCACCCCGACGAGGTCGCCACCGCCGGACCGCAGCCACGACCGGCCCGCGGACTGTCCGGGCGGTGGGGCGCCATCCAATAGCCTGATCGGGGAGCCCAGCAAGGAGGACTCATGCCCACCGCCCAGAACCGACCTGCCTTCAAGGTCGCCGACCTCTCGCTCGCCTCCTTCGGCCGCAAGGAGATCGAGCTGGCCGAGCACGAGATGCCCGGGCTCATGGCCATGCGGCAGGAGTACGGCGCGAGCCGGCCGCTCGCCGGCGCGCGGATCTCGGGTTCGCTGCACATGACCGTGCAGACCGCGGTCCTCATCGAGACGCTGACCGCACTCGGTGCCGAGGTGCGTTGGGCGAGCTGCAACATCTTCTCCACCCAGGACCACGCGGCTGCGGCCGTCGCGGTCGGCCCCCAGGGGACGCCGACGGACCCGAAGGGGGTGCCGGTGTTCGCCTGGAAGGGTGAGTCGCTCGAGGAGTACTGGTGGTGCACCGAGCAGGCGATGTCCTGGCCGGCCGACGGGCCGACCATGATCCTCGACGACGGCGGGGACGCGACCCTGCTCGTGCACCAGGGGGTGGAGTGCGAGAAGTCGGGGCACGCGCCGGATCCGACCACCGCCGGCTCCGAGGAGTTGGCGGTCGTCTACGCGCTGCTGGCCGGCACCCTGGCCGCGGACCCGCAGAAGTGGACCTCCATCGCCAACGGGATCAAGGGGGTCACCGAGGAGACCACCACCGGCGTCCACCGCCTCTATGAGATGCAGCGGTCCGGCGAGCTCCTCTTCCCTGCCATCAACGTCAACGACTCGGTCACCAAGTCCAAGTTCGACAACAAGTACGGCTGCCGCCACTCGCTCATCGACGGCATCAACCGCGCCACCGACGTGCTCATCGGTGGCAAGGTGGCGGTTGTCTGCGGATTCGGCGACGTGGGCAAGGGCTGTGCCGAGTCCCTCGCCGGCCAGGGGGCGCGCGTGGTGGTCACCGAGATCGACCCGATCTGTGCGCTGCAGGCGGCGATGGAGGGCTACCAGGTGACGACCCTCGAGGACGCGGTCGAGTTCGGCGACCTCTTCATCTCGGCCACCGGCAACCGCCACGTGATCACGGCCGAGCACATGTCGCAGATGAAGCACCAGGCGATCGTGGGCAACATCGGCCACTTCGACAACGAGATCGACATGGCCGGCCTGGCCAAGACGGCCGGCGTCGAGCGGGTGAACATCAAGCCGCAGGTCGACAAGTGGGTCTTCCCGGACGGCCACGCCGTCATCATCCTGTCCGAGGGTCGTCTGCTGAACCTGGGCAACGCCACCGGCCACCCGAGCTTCGTCATGTCGAACTCGTTCACCAACCAGACCATGGCGCAGCTGGAACTCTTCCTCCACCCGGACCGGTACGAGAACCAGGTGTACGTCCTGCCCAAGCACCTCGACGAGCGGGTGGCCCGGCTGCACCTCGACGCGCTGGGCGTCAAACTCACGACGCTGACCGAGAGCCAGGCGGCCTACTTGGGGGTGCCGGTGGACGGGCCCTACAAGCCCGACACCTACCGCTACTAGTCGAGCGGGGTCCGGCGCGGCCGGCGACCAGCGGCCGGTCAGACCTTGACGGTGGCGCTGGCCAGCACCGTCCCGTCGCTGGCAACCAGCCGGGCCATGCGCACCCTCCCTGCGGGGACCGGGAGCGCCGAGGCCCAGTTGGCTGCGCCGGCCGACAGCCAGAATGTGCCGATCTTGATGTGCGCCCCGCTGTCGGTCACCAACTGGCAGGTGACGTAGCCGCTGGCGCCGGCGTTGTGGACGGTCATGAACAACCAGCCCGGCTGGCCCTGGGCCAGGTAGAGCTCGCCCCGGTAGTGGGTGGCCGAGGTGAGGTCCGCCTCGAACAGCCGAGCCACCGTCGACGGGGTCGGCGCGGGGACGGGCGATCGGTCAACCCACAGGCCGACGCCGAATGCGCCGCCGAATGCGACCGCCGCCGCGGCCACACCGAGCAGCACCCGCCGATGTCGAGAGAGCGAGGGCCGACCGCGGGAAGGCACATCGATCCCCATCCGCTCGAACACCCTGACCTCGAACCCGGCGGGCGGATTCACCTCGGGGGCGAGCGGGAGCAGCGCGTCGGCGGCCAGCGACAGCTGCTCGACCTCGTCGCTGCAGCTCGCGCAGCCCTCCAGGTGCTGCAGGACCATCGCCCGGTCGCGCCCGCTGAGCGTGCCCAGGGCGAGAAGGGCCAGGTCGTCGGAGAACGCCTCGCAGGCCGTCTCAGCGCTCATGGTCCACCCGTTCGTCGGCCATGGCGGCCCGCACCTTGGACAGGCCGGCGCGGATGCGGGTCTTGGCCGTCCCGAGCGGGATGCCCTCCTCCTCGCTGATCTCGGCCGCGGTTCTCCCGTAGACCGCAGCGAGCACGAGGGCGCGGCGCTGATCGGGCGGCAAGGCGGCGAGCGCGGAGCGGATCTGGGGGATGGCGGTCGACGCGACGGCCCGGTCCTCGGGGGACTGCGCCAGGCTCACGAGACCGAGCTGCCCGAAGTGGTCGGGATCGGTCGGGATCGCTCGCCGCATGCGTAGCGAGTCGATGGCCAGGTTCCGGGTGATCGACAGCACCCAGGTGGTCACCGACCCACGCCGGGCGTCGAAGACCTGTGCGTGACGCCAGACCCGGAGCATCGCCTCCTGGGCCACGTCTTGGGCGGCGGTCGCGTCACCGATCATGGAGTAGGCCAGGCCGAACACGCGCCGCTGGTAGCGGCGGACGAATTCGACCGACGAGCGTTCGTCGCCGGTCGCCATGCCGGCCAGCAGTGCCTCGTCCGAAGGCTGGGCCACGCCCAATACTCCCATCGACAGGTGTACGGCCGCCGGACCGCGAGGGATTGTTCCAGGTGGGCCGCCCAAGGGCCTGGGCGAAGTCGATGACCGCCCCCTCGGGCGCTTACGGCTCGGAAGCGCCCCGAGCGCGGGCCACTGCGGAGCCGCGCTCGGCCAGGCAGGCGGCCCTCGGCCGGCAGACGATCGTCAGCTCTGCAGGCCCGCCACCGCGTCGGCCAACCCGGCGAGCTCCTCGTTCCACCCGGCCGGCACGGCGATCGGGCGCAACACGAACTTGGAGAACCCGACCGTGATGAACGCCTCGAGGAGCTGTCGGAGCCGGTCGTAGCCGACGGGCACCAGCTCCTCGAGGGGCCGGCCCTTGGCGCGCACCGCCAGCCCGGCCGCGATCCGCTCGTCCAGTGGCGTCGTGGCGTAGCCGATGCTGACACCGAAGTGCTCCGGGTCGATCCGGCGTCCGGCATCGTCGGCGGCCCGTTCGATCACCTGGCGCCCCCGCTCGGCCTCGAGCGGCGTACACAGCGCGGGCAACCACCCGTCGGAGAGCCTCCCGCAGCGGATCAAAGAGGCCGGGGCCAGCCCGCCCAGCCAGACGTCGATCGGCTGCTGGACCGGGAGCGGCGAGATCGTCGTCTCCGAGAAGGCGCCGAACTCGCCGGCGTAGCTCACGCGCTCGCCCGACCACAGCGCGCGGAGGACCGGGAACAACTCGTCGATGGCCCGACCGCGGGCCGCGGGTGGGACGCCCACTGCGTCGCGTTCCGCGCCCTGCGCGATGCCGGGCACGAAGGTGAGCAGCAGTCGACCGCCCGAGAGCGAGTCGAGCGTGGCGATCTGCTTGGCCAGCCGGAGTGGATGGCGACCGGGGAGCAGCATGGTCGTCCCGAGCTTGAGCCGCCGGTGGTGTGCGCCGGCCCAGGCCAGCGCCACGATCGGGTCGAGTGCGGACTCGGTCAGACGCTCCGGCAGCCAGAGCGAGTCGAAGCCGAAGCGGTCGATGTCGTCGACCAGCGCCGTCAGTTCGTCACCGGTCGAACCCAAGCGCCCGGCGCCCACGCCGATGCGGACCTTCATCGATCGATCCGGGCGATGGCGCGGCACGCCTGCTCGATGCCGGCGTCGTCGACATCGTGGTGGGTCATGAGGCGCACGACGCCCGGCGCGATCGTGCCCGCCAGGACGCCCTCCTTCGACAGGGCGTCGACGAGGGCGAGCGGCGCCGGGTGGGTGAAGGTCACCACGTTGGTGAGCACGCAGGCGGGATCCAGGCCGGCCCCGGGCCAGCGCTCGGCCACCGCGTCGGCCAGACGCCGGGCGCGCAGGTGGTCGTCGGCCAACCGGTCGACCATCTTGGTGAGCGCCACCAGACCCGCGGCGGCCAGCACACCGGCCTGGCGCATCGAGCCCCCCAGGCGCTTGCGCTCGATCCGCCCCGCGTCGATCACGTCGGTCGGTCCGGCGAGCAGCGAACCCACGGGGGCGCACAACCCCTTGGACAGACACGACATGACCGTCGTCGCGTAGCCGGCGATGTCGGCGGCGTCCACCCCCGTCGCCACCTGGGCGTTGAACAACCGGGCGCCGTCCAGATGGACCGGCAGGTCCCCGGCCGCCGCCCTGATGGTGGAGAGCTGCTCGATCGACCACGGCGCGCCGCAGGCCGCCATGTGCGTGTTCTCGATGCAGACGAGGCCGGCCGTCGGGTAGTGGTGCGCGGCGGCCTCGCGGGCCCAGTGCACGTCGGCCGGGTCGAGGACGCCGTCCCCGTCGTCGACGGTGTGGAATTGCACCCCGGCGTTGCGCGAGGCCGCGCCGAACTCGTAGGCCACGATGTGCTGGCGGCGCCCCGCGACCACCGCCGAGCCGGGCCCGGCCAGCACCCGGACGGCTATCTGGTTGGCCATGGTGCCCGACGGCACGAAGACGGCCGCCGCCTTGCCGGTGCGCTCGGCGTAGAGCGCTTCGAGCTCGTTGACCGTCGGGTCCTCGCCGTAGCCGTCGTCGCCTACCTCGGCGTCGGCCATGGCCCGACGCATCTCGAGGGTGGGCCGGGTGACCGTGTCGCTCCGGAGATCGACGAGAGGCGACACGCTGCCCGATGCTATCGGGAGGCCCTCGGTCAGCCGTCCGCCAACAGGAGCTCAACAGCGTCGGGGACCGAGGCCACGATGGCATCGGGCGCGTAGTCCGGCTCCTCCCAACGGCGGCCTCGGTGCAACCACGCGGCGCGCATGCCCGCCCGGTGGGCACCCTGGATGTCCGCGGCCGGCATGTCGCCGACCATCCAGGCCCGGCCGAGCGCCTCCTTCCCCCCACCGACCGCGGCGACCGCCGCCGCGAAGATCCGGCGGTCGGGCTTGGCGAATCCGAGCTCACCGGAGATGCAGATCGCGTCGAGCCACGGCGTGAGCCCGGCTGCGTTGATCTTCAAGCGCTGGGTGCTCGGTCCGTTGGTCGCCACGGCCACCCGCCACTCGGCTCCCTTCAGCCGTTCCAGCGCGACCTGGACCGCCTCGTCGGGGGCGAAGTGGGAGAGGTACTCCGGGTAGTAGGCGGCGACCAACTCGTCGAGGGGGTCGGCGAGCCCGAAGTGCGATCGTGCCCGTTCGAAGAGGTACGGGCGTTCCGCCAAGCCATCCCGGTCGGCCTCGATGAGCCACCGGGCGCCCTCTGTTTGGAGACCGTGCCGCTCCGCGAACTGGACGGCGAAGCGCTCGAAGGCGGCCTGGCGATCCACGAGCGTGTTGTCGAGATCGAAGATCGCCACCCGGATCACGGCCGCTCGGTTCTGGGGTAGTGAGTCATTTTCAACTCTTCGCGTGCATTCCGCTCTACGTCGGCAGCTCCGAGGAGCAGTTTCACGCTCCCTCCTACCAGACCGCTGAGACTCCACTACCGATCGCCTCCGAGTGGAGGCGCCGCCCGTAAGCTCGGGCCATGACCGAGATCCCGGCGCCGACCGGTGGTCGCCCGGCCGATCCCATCGTCGATCCCGACGTCGATCCCGAACTCGTCGAGGGCGCCGTCGGGGGGTCCGGGGTGATCGGTCTGTTGGGCGTCGAGGTGCGCGAGCTCACCCGGGAACGGGTCGTCATGGCGCTGCCCGTCGGCCCGAGGGTCCACCAGCCGGGCGGGATCCTTCACGGCGGGGTGTCGGCACTCCTGGCCGAATCGGCGGCCAGCTTCGGCGCCGCGATCTCGGCCCAGCCGGGCCACTCTGCAGTGGGCATCGAGATCAACGCCAGTCACCTCCGACCGATCGCCGAGGGCATGCTCATCGCCACTGCCACTCCGGCGCGCAAGGGCCGGACGGTGCACGTCTGGGACATCGCGCTCACCGACGAGAGCGGCCTCGCCATCTGCGTCGCCCGCTGCACCCTGGCCATCCGCCCTCGAGTCGAGCCCGCCAACCAGGAGGGTCGGTCGGGATAGGGGTGGCGCTGTCCGAGCAATCGGCGCGACCGGGCCCGGCTCTGGCGCGGCGCGAGGCCCACGCATAAGATGTGATGTGCCACTGGTGCGACCTGGCGGCGGACCAGGAACCCTCGGACTGATGCTGCCGACGATTGACGTGGGGAAAGTCCCAGCTAGAACCCGTACTACTGCAGGTAGTACCATTGCCTACCGCAGTAGTACCGCAAAGGCCTTCGCCGAGATCTGCGGCGAGGCGGAGCGTCTCGGTGCCGATGCTCTCTGGGCGTCCGACCACTTGTTCTGGCCCCGGCCGATCGTCGAGTGCCTCAGCGCGCTGGCGATCGCGGCCTCTGCAACCACCCGGGTGACCATCGGCACCTGCGTCCTCCAGCTCCCCCTGCGCGACCCGGCCACCGTGGCCAAGCAGGCCGCGACCTTGCAGCATCTGTCCGACGATCGGTTCATCCTCGGGCTCGGGGTGGGGAGCCACCCCGGGGAGTACGCCGCGGCGGGCACCGACTTTCGGACCCGGGGCCGCCGGATGGACGACTCGCTGGCCGCCCTCGCCCGAGCCTGGGAGAACGACCCCGACGACCCCTACCCGCTCGATCCCTCGCCGCGGGTGCCGCTGTGGTTCGGCGGGGCCGGACCCGCCGCGCTGCGCCGGGCGGGCGCCATGGGCGATGGTTGGGTCCCGATGTTCCTCTCCCCCGAGGACTATCGGGTGGGGCTCGAGCGCCTGGCCGCCGCCGCGCTGGCCGCCGGTCGGACGACCGAGGACATCGACCGGGCGGTCGTCGTCTTCGCCCGGGTCGGCGCGGCCGAGGAGTCGTTCCGCGAGGGATCCGAGTGGCTCGCCTCGCTCTACACGCTTCCGCCGCGGGCGTTCCGCCGCCACCTCGTCTCGGGCCCGCCGGACGACTGTGCGGCGGCGATCGACGCCTACCGCCAGGCCGGCGCCGACCACGTGGTGGTGATGGTGGCCGCCGATGACGCCCTGGAACACTTCGCGGCGCTGCGAGCTGCTCTTCGCCCGGACAACCGCCGTTCGGTTCTGGAGGTGTCCGCGTGAGGCGCCCATCGAGCAGCCGGAGGGAGCCGTGAGCGCGGCGGACGCGGTCGCCGTGACCGGGATCGGCATGACGGACATGAGCCGCCGAGATCTGACGCCCGAGCAGCTGGCCCACCAAGCCGTCTCCGAGGCCATGGCCGACGCCGGCGTCGGGCCGGCCGACCTTTCCCTCGTCATCGTCGGCAACGCCACCGGCGGGCGGTTGAACGGGCAGGGGTGCATCCGGGGCCAGTCTTGGCTGCGCAAGGGCGGCCTGGGCGACGTGCCGGTCGTCAACGTCGACAACTCCTGCGCCGGCGGTGCGAGCGCCCTCCACCTCGGGACCCTGAGCGCGCGGGCGGTGGAGCGGGCGGTGCTCGTCGTCGGGGTCGAGAAGATGTGGACCGGAGACCGGGCGGCCACCCTGGCCGGCATCGAGGATGGACTCCCGGCTGACTACCGCGCCGACATGCACGACCGCCTCGCCAGGGAGCCCAATCCCGCCAGCAGCATCTTGATGGGGCTGAACGCCCACTGGGCCAGCCAGCTGATGCTCGAGCGCGGCACCACGCTCGAGCAGATCGCCGCGACCGCCGTGAAGGCCAGACGGCATGGCGCGCGCAATCCCCTGGCGCAGCTCCAGCAGGAGGTGACCGTCCAGGAGGTGCTCGACTCCCCGCCGGTGGCGCTGCCCCTCAGGAGGCTCATGTGCAGCTCGTTCACCGACGGTGCGGCCGCCGCCGTCCTGGCCGGACCCTCGCTCGGCGCGTCCGCCGAGGCGCCGCGCATCCTGGGCGTCTTCGCGCGTTCGGGGAACGGGAGCTTGGACTACCACGACCGCCTGGCCGAGACCGCACGGGGCGCCTGGGAGGAGTTCGGGTTCGGGCCAGAGGACGTCGACCTCGTCGAGCTGCACGACGCCACGAGCGCAGAGGAGCTCTACTCGCTCGAGTGCCTGGGGTTCTTCGAGCCCGGCGCGGCCGGACCGGCCACGCTGGCCGGAGACACCACCATCGGCGGCCGGGGCCTGACCGTGAACCCGAGCGGTGGGCTGGTCGGGCGCGGCCATCCCCTCGGTGCGACGGGGATCGCCCAGGTGGTCGAGCTCGTCGCCCAGCTGCGCGGGACCGCCGGAGGGCGCCAAGTGGCCGACCCGCACCTCGCCGTCGCCATCAACACCGGCGGCGTGATCGACGGTGACGCGGGGTTCGTAGGCATGGTCGCGCTGGCCGGGGGGCGCTGAGCCTTGAGGGGCATCGCCGTCCGCGGCTGCGGCATCGCCGTCCCCGACAAGGTGCTCACGAACGAGGACCTCTCGGCCCGCCTCGACACGAGCGACGATTGGATCACCGAGCGCACCGGCATCCGGGAGCGCCGGGTGGGTGGGCTGACCTCGGCCATGGCCATCGAGGCGGGCCGCGCCGCCCTGGAGGCCGCGGGCCGCACGGCGGCCGACGTCGACATGATCGTGCTGGCCACCAGCACCCCCGACGCGCAGGTGCCGGCGACCGCCGCCACCGTCCAGCACGCGCTCGGGGTGCACGGCGGCGCCTTCGATCTCAACGCGGCCTGCTCGGGCTTCGTCTACGGCCTCGTGGTCTCGGCCGGGCTGATCGCCACCGGCTCGCGCGGCGTGCTGCTGATCGGGGCCGACGCACTGAGCCGGATCACCGACTGGGACGACCGCTCGATGGCGGTCCTCGTGGGTGACGGCGCGGGCGCCTGCTTCATCGAGGGCGTGGAGGGCCCGGGCGACCTGCTGAGCCACAACCTGAGCGCCGACGGATCGCTGCGCCACCTCCTCACCTGCGACCACGGCGGGTACCTGGCGATGGACGGCAAGGAGATCTTCCGGCGCGCCGTGCGGGTCGTGGTCGAGTCTTCGGAACAGGCGCTGCGCGACGCCGGAATCGGCATCGAAGACATCGCCCTGCTCGTGCCGCACCAGGCCAACCTTCGGATCATCCAGGCCGCCTGCCAGCGGTTGGGCATGCCCATGGAGAAGACGGCCGTCGTCATCGACCGCTACGGCAACACCTCGTCCGCCTCCATTCCGCTGGCCCTGGAGGACGCGGTGGCCGCCGGCCGCGTCCAGCACGGCGACCTGTTGCTCTTGAGCGGGTTCGGCGGTGGGATGACCTGGGCGAGCGCGGTCCTACGCTGGGGCGGGTGATCGAGGCCGCATCCGGACCCGCGCTCGTGGTGCTGGCCGCCGGCCAGGCCCGGCGCTATGGCGGCTGCAAACCGCTGGCGCCGGTGGGGCCCGGCGGCGAGGCAATCATCGACCTGGTGGCAAGCGACGCCATCGCCGCCGGCTTCTCCACCATCGTGCTCGTCCTCAGCCCGAGCACCGGGCCCGCCATCCGCTACCACGTGGAGCACGAATGGCCCCGCGCGATCGACGTCCGGTTCGCCGAGCAGGCGACCCCGCGGGGCACGGTCGACGCGGTGGCGTCGGCCTGGGGGGAGGTCGACGCCGACGCCCCCTACGGGGTGGCGAACGCCGACGATCTCTACGGCCCCGCCCCGCTCGCGCTGTTGGCGTCGCACCTGGCCGGCGGCCGCGAGGAGCAGGCGATCGTGACCTTCGCGCTGTCGTTGGCGACCATCGGCGGGGCACCGGTGACCCGCGGCGTGTGCACGGTGTCTCCCGACAGTCTCCTCTCGGGCATCGACGAGCGTCGGCTGGTGGTGCCCGACGGGCCGGGCCGGTTCCGCGCCGGTGACGGCCGGGAGCCGGCGGCGCTGGCCGGGGACTCGCTCGTGTCGATGAACCTGTGGGGCTTCACCCCGGGCATGCGGCCGCACTTGGAGGCGGCGCTGGCGGGGGCCGATCCGGACCGGGGGGAGGTCCTCCTACCCGACGTGGTCGCCAGCCTGGTCGACGGCACGGCCGGCGGCCGCCAACCCTTCCGCGTGCTGAGGGCGACGACGCGCTGCGTCGGCGTCACCCACCCCGACGACCTGACCCTCGTCCAGGAGGCGATCGCCCGGCAGGTGGGGCGCGGCGAGCGGGCGGCCGAGCCCTGGTCGGTCCTCCACCCGGCTCCCTAGCCCTACGCTGGCCGGGTGACTCGCACCACCAGGTTGGTGCTGGCGCTGGCCCTCAACGCCACACTGGCGATCGGTGAGGTCCTGACCGGCCTGTGGTCGCACTCCGCCGGGCTGCTCTCCGACGCCGGGCACAACCTGACCGACGTCGTCGCCGTGGCCATCTCGCTCGTGGCGGTGCGCTGGGCGCTGCGCCCGAGGACCGACCAACGGTCCTTCGGCAACCACCGCGGCACCATCCTCGCCGCACTGGCCAACGCCGCGATCCTGGGCGTCGTGACCGTCGCCATCATCGCCGTCAGCATCGAGCGCCTGGTGCACCCGGCCCGCGTGCACGGGGGCGTGGTGGTCGTGGTGGCGGCGATCGCCATCGGGGCCAACGCGCTGGCCATGCTGGCGCTGCGCGACCGCAGCGCCGACCTCAACATGCGGGCCAACCTCGTGCACATGGCGGCCGACGTCGGTGCCTCCGCGGCCGTGCTGGCCGCCGGCGCGCTCATCGCGGCCGGCGGGGCGGGCCTCGACCGGGCGGACCCGATCGCCTCGCTCCTCGTGGCGCTGGTCATCTGCGTCGAGGCCTTCTACCTGCTCCGTCGCAGCGCCGACGTGCTCTTGGAGTCGACGCCGCGCGACGTCGACCTCCGGGCGCTGCGCGGCGCGATCACCGGCGTCGACGCCGTGGCCGAGGTGCACGACCTGCACGTCTGGAGCCTCTCGAGCGAAGTCCGGGCGTTGAGCGCCCACCTGGTGCTGGCGGGGCACCCGAGCCTGGAAGCGGCCCAGGCCGTGGGCGAGCAGGTGCGGGTCCAGATCTCGCAGGACTTCGGCATCGCCCACACGACGTTCGCCCTCGAGTGCGAGCGCTGCGAGGAAGACGACGACCCTTGTGACATGGACGAGGTCACGAGCGTGGCGGGCCGCGCCGTCGACCAGCGGTAGGGGGCGGGGCGGGCGGGTCCCCAGGCGCGACGCAGCCCCGAGTAACCGTCCGGCCGAAGCCGTCCAGCCCCTCGGGGCTACGCCTGGCGGTCTGCTGCCACCTGCAGCCGGAGCCGTGTCGGACAACCCCGACCCGGTACCGAGCTGGCGACTCCAGGGAAGTCACCGGCTCGTGCAGAGCCACCGTTTCGGGCACCTTTCCTCCGCCCCAACCGACGACTCCTTGCGGTGCCCCCGGTTGTCCTCCGGACCGTCTTGCGACGACCCCTCGGATCCTCCTCTGATCTGCCTTGCGGCTTCTCTTCGGTCTTGCTCCTTCGGTCCACCTTGCGGCGGTCCTCTGGTGCTGTGGCGGGCTTTAGCCACCCGAACTGAGGGCAAGCCTGAACCTTTCGATGTGGGAGGTCAAGGTCTCGTCGCGAAATCCCGAACGTATCCCCACAAATGTTGGAACGTCCCCAAGACGACACGCGTCATCCCCAACACCAGTCACACATTCCCCAAGTGATCCCCAACCGACGCGCGCGCGGCGCGGGCCGGTCGCGACCGTTCCGGCCCTCATCTACCATCCGCGCCCATGACCAACCGAGACGACTCCGACCGAGCGACCACCCCGGGCGTCGAGGCCCTCGACGTCTCGCGCTGCGGGTGGGCGACCGGCGAATGGCTCACCCCCTACCACGACCGGGAGTGGGGGGTGCCGGTCCACGACGACCGCCGGCACTACGAGTTCTTGGTCCTAGAGGCGGCGCAGGCCGGACTGAGCTGGCTCACGGTGCTGAAGCGCCGCACCGGCTACCACCAGGCGTTTGCGGCCTTCGACCCAGAGGCGGTGGCCCGGTTCTCGGCCAAGCGCATCGAGGCCATCCTGGCCGATCCTGGGGTCATCCGGAACCGACAGAAGATCGAGGCGGCGGTCGGCAACGCGCGGGCCCTGCTCGAGGTGCGCGACGAGCTGGGCAGCTTCGACAACTACCTCTGGGCCTTCGTGGGCGGCACCCCGCTGCACAACGGGTGGCGGTCGACCGACCAGATCCCGGCCACCACGCCGCTGTCGGTGGCCCTGAGCAAGGACCTGAAGCGGCGCGGCTTCCGCTTCGTCGGGCCCACCGTCTGCTACTCGCACCTCCAGGCCGCCGGTCTCGTCAACGACCACCTCGTGTCGTGCTTCCGCTGGGCGCAGCTGTCCGGCGGGTCATGACCACCCGGGCGCCGTGGTGGTCGAGCCCGGCGCGCCGCTCGGCCCGGCGGATCTGGCGCAGGCCGGGCGTCCAGTGCCGGCGGGCCAGGACCTCGAAGCCGCAGCGGGCGTAGAAGGGGCCGTTCCAGGGGACGTCGCGGTAGGTGCATAGGGTGACGGCCTCGAACCCGGCGCCGGCCGCCCAGTCCGCCACCGCCGCGACGAGCGCCCGGCCGAGGCCCGCCCGGCCGTGCTCGGGGAGGACGGCCAACTCCTCTAAGTGCGCCTGCCCGTCGAGCAGCTCCACCCAGGCGAACCCGACGGGCGGCCGCCCGGCCACCCAGACAACCGCCGGCTGCCGGCCCGACCGGGCCACGGGAACCTCCGCCTGGAGGTCGAAGCCGATCTCGTCGAAGCGGGCGCCGGCCGCCAGCTCGATCGGTCCGAGCAGGTGGAGCTCGTCGGGCTCGGCCAGCCGAACCCGGTGGACACCTGGGGGGGCGGGCTCAGGACGCTCGGGGATCACCGAGCGGCGCGCCGGCGCCGCGAGCGAGCGCCGCCGAGGGGCACCGACCGCCGGTGGCTCAGTCCTCGACGACCTTGTCGGCCGGCTCCTTGGTCATGCGGGATACCAGTTGGCGGGAGATGCCCCACGTGCGGGCGATCTCGGCCAAGGAGAACCCCTCCTCGACCGCCAGGAGGAACAGGCTGCGCTGGCTCCGGTGCCGCATCCGCTGCACCTCGGCCAGCGCCCCGTTCACCTCGGCCCGCGACTCCATCACGTGGGCGACCCGGGGCAGATCGGCCGCCGGGCCACCGGCGGCGAGGTGCAACCGGGCACGCTCGACCCGCGACTCGAGCAGGGACAGCTTGGCGCGCAGCGCCGAGACCGCCTGCTGGAGCTCGAGCAGGTCGGCCACCACGTCCTGACGGAGCGCGGAGGGGGCTGCCGCGGGTTCGGCGTCGGATGGCTTGGTTTGGATCTGCATCGTTGAATCCAATCGTCGGGCAACGGACCGACCGCAACGACATAGGTCGGTTTCCGACCCACCATACCCACGGCCCGAAACCGGGAAACCTGCATTGCGCAACGCCGGAGGCCCGGCCGCGGGGTCCCACCGGTCGTCGGCGACCGGGCCCCAGAGAGGCGCTACTAGGACGCCCGGCGGCGCTTCTCAGGCGGCGCGGCCTTGGGGGACTTCGCTTTGGCGGCGGGTTTCGCCGCGGCCCCGTCCGTCGGGGCGGCACCACCACGGCCGGAGCGGGGCGGCTTCCCCGCGGCCGCCACGGCGTCGACGCTCGCCTGCAACGCGGCCATGAGGTCGACCACCTTGGGCTTCTCGGGTGCGGCCGGGGTGACGATCTCGTCTCCCCGCAGCTTCTGCTCGACCAGATCCTCGACCCGCTGCCGGTGGCTGTCGTGGTAGTGGTCGGCGGACCATTCGACGGCCATCGAGTCGATCAACATGCGCGCCATGGCGACCTCGCGCTCGCTGAACTCCTCGGCCACCGGGAGGTTCGGGATCTCTTGGGCGGGGTCCCGCACCTCGTCGGAGAAGTACATGGTCTGCAGCACGAGGACCTCGGCTTCGGGCCGGATGGTCACCAGGTACTCCTTGTTGCGCATGACGAGCGTGGCCACCGCCACCTTGTTGGCGTCGGCCAGCACCTGCCGGAGCAGGGCGAAGGCCTTGCGCGCGCCCTCACCCTGGGGGGCGAGATAGTAGGCCGAGCGGTAGTAGACGGGGTCGATCGAGTCGAGGTCGACGAAGTCCGAGATGCCGATGGTGCGCGAGCGCTCGGGGTCGGCCGCCGTGAGCTCGTCGTCGCTCAAGATGACGTAGTCCCCGTCGCCGACGTTGAAGCCCTTCACGATGTCGCTCTGGGAGACCTCCTCGCCCGTCCGCTCGTTGACCTTCTTGTAGCGGATCCGGTCCGAGGTGCCGGCCTCGAACTGGTTGAAGTGGATGGTCTTGTCCTGCGTGGCCGGATAGAGGCCGACGGGCACATTGACCAGCCCGAAGCTCAGCGATCCAGACCAAATGGTTCGGGCCATGGGTCCCAATTTACCCAGCTCAAGGGGTAATCCACCACATTGTCACAGGCCATCGTCACACTGGGCTTTGTGCCTGCGACGACGCGAAAGGTCCCACCCCACTTCGCCACCCTCCTGGCGCTCGGTTTGGCCGAGCTCGAGCCCGAGGACCTCCTCCGGAGCAAGCTGAGCCTGGAGTTCGGCGCCAGCGCCTGGCTACGCCGGTCCGGCGCCGACCTAGCCGAGGCCGAGCGCAGTGCACTCGGCCTCCGGCGGGCCCTCCTGTCGGCCTCGGCCCTGGACCAGGCGACCGAACCGGTGCCCCTCATCGCCCGCGACAAGACGCTCGCCCTGCGCAGCCTGTGCCTCTACCTGCACGGGCTGCTCAGCCGCGCGGCCGCCTCGATGGACCTGACCCGGCCGGAGATGGCCGAGGCGGCGCTCGCGGCCCTGAGAGCCGACGGCGGGCTGGAGCGGAGGCTCTCCTCCTAGATCGATCCGCTCAGCGGGTCGGCCAGGCCGCCGACGTGACCTCGCCGCCGGCGATCACGACGGGCGCCTCGGCACCGTCGGCCGCCCGCAGGTGGTAGACGCCCGAGGGGATCGCCGGGAAGACGGCCGCGTAGACCGGTCCCCCCGGGAGCAGCCGTTCCCGGACCTCGGTGTGGGTCAGCGGCCGAGCCGCGGCCAGCGGGACCAACTCGATCTCCTGGCCGCACCGGTCGCCGTCCGCGGCGACGATCAGCGCGCCCACGTCGCCCCCCACCTCGAGGACGACGCTCCCCGAGGTGCTGGCGGGCAGTCGCGCCTCCCCTGCCGCTGGCTGCGGCCCGGGCTCCACCGAGGTCGGCACCTCAGTACGACGAGAGGATGGACGGGCTGTTGTCGGCCGGGACGTCGAACCCTGCGTAGGGCTGACCCAGGTAGGGGAAGCTCCCGAGGTAGTTCTCCGTCCCGATCACCGACGGGTCGTTGGAGTTGACGATGTGGTAGATGGCTCCCGCCGCCCCGTCGGCCGAGTAGCTCGGTGCTACGAGCGGGTAGGTGGCTCCCGCGATGGCGCGCAGCTCGATCGTGGTGACGTCGTCGAACACCCGCCGGCCGTTGGGGAACCCGGCCGGATCGCCGCCGATGAGGCCGAAGATGTTGGGGCTGCCCGCCGGCGGGATCGCCATGTTGAGCCGGAGCATGTCGGCGAGCGTGTTGCCCGTCGTGTTCTGGAAGCCCGGCACGACGCCCGCCGGGATGCCGGTGAGCAGGATCGCCACCAGGTCGGCGCGGGCGGCCCCGGAGGCCACCAGGGCACCCAGGTTGGGGAACACCCCCGGGTACAAGACGGGCAGGAGGCCGGCCAGCTCGGGCTGGGTGTAGTACGCCTGGAATTGGGAGTCGCCGGCCGGCGACTGGGTGTTCCAGTAGTCCTTCTGACCCATCGGGATGACCACCTCGTTCACCAGCGGGTTCCCGAGCCGCGAGACCTGCACGAAGGGGCCCGAATCAAAGGCGCCCTGCCCACGGACCTGCACCTGCTGGCGGCTGGCCGTCGTCCAGACCCCGATGGTCGCACGCGGGTCGGTGACGTCGGTCGGTGTCGAACCGTCGCGCGTCAAGAGCGAGATGGGCAGCTGCAGGGCGATGCTGTGGACGTTGACGTTCTTGGTGGCGTTGACCCCGCCCGCGTTCGACAGCGGTGACATGCCGAACGGCGTGTGGGCCGCCGCGAACGGTCGGAGGTCCCCCAGGTCGAAGATGGCGCCGAGGTCGACGTAGAAGCCCTCGGCCCGTTGCCCGGCGAAGACCGACCCGCCGCCCGGGAGCCCGTGGATCGCCTGGGCGGCCAGGCCCCCGTAGTTGGGGGTCGACAAGGGGCCGATGTTGCAGGGTGGGCAGGACAGCCCCGACGCCAGCAGGTGGGAGCCGAAGGCGTCGATACGGGTCACGGTGTAGCTCTGGCGGCGGTTCCAGTGCGGGTCCTCGAGCGAGGCGATCGGACCCGTGTTGTACAAGAAGGTGTTCGGGTTCTCGACCACCGTCGTGAACTGGAACTGGTAGGTGATTTCGGGCTGCGCGTCGCCGTTGTTGTCGATGAGGATCTGATAGAGGACGTCGTCGCCGAACTGGTAGAAGTTCGGCCCGCCCGCCGGACCCTGGAGCGGGACGTAGTTGGCCAGGATGGTGACCGTGCCGCCCACGTCGGGGCTGACGAACGCATAGAGGTCCGTGCTGTCGGCGACGGGGTCCTGCGCGATCTCGGGGGCTTCTCGGTGTGACGACATGACGCTCCTCAGTGGGTCTCGGCGTGACTAGGAGGCAGGCCCCAGCGGGACCTGCGTGGGCGAGATTCGAACGGCGACCGAGACGCCGGCCGCCAGGTGGCTCGGCTGGCTACTTCTTCGTGGCTCGGTAGAGCTGGGCGGCCAGGCCGCGGTCGTGGCGGGTCACCTTGTGCGTGCCGAAGAAGAGGTGGATCTCCCCCGTCTGCAGGTTGGCCACGTGGGCCACGATCGGGTCGTCGAGCTTGGTCCCCGCATCCATCCCGGGGGTGTGGCTCGGGGCGGCCACCAGCGCGCCGCCGGTCGAGAGGATCCGGGGCAGGCCCGGCATGGCCGCGGCGGCGCCGGCCACCCCGACGGCCGTGGAAGCCTGCTTGATGAACGTCCTGCGGTCGACCTGCTCCATGTCCAACCTCCCTCTCGGACGGCCCGGGAAACCCGGGCCGGACCGATGGCCGATGCGCCACGACGGCCCGTTGGCCGTCGGAGGGGATTCGGTGCCGCCGATCACTCCGGATGAGCTGGGACGACCAATTCCTCCGCGCGGCCGGCACTCCCCGCGAGACCGGGACGGCGCGGGCCGGAATGGTCCCGGTGGCGCTATAACCGCGGCGGCGCGAACGCGCCATGAAGACCCGAGGAGAGAGCATGGCCAAGATCGTCTGTGTCCTCTACGACGACCCCGTCGACGGGTACCCGCCGCCCGCCGCCCGCGACGACCTGCCGGTCATCCGCCGCTACCCCAACGGGCAGCGCACCCCCACCCCGTCGGCGGTCGACTTCGAGCCGGGCGCCCTGCTCGGCTGCGTCTCGGGCGAGCTGGGCCTGCGCCCGTTCCTAGAAGCTCGGGGCCACACGCTGGTCGTGACCTCGGACAAGGAGGGACCCGACTCGGTGCTCGACCGCGAGCTGGCCGACGCCGACGTCGTGATCTCCCAGCCCTTCTGGCCCGCCTACCTCACGGCCGAGCGCCTGGCCAAGGCACCGAAGCTGGGGCTCGCGATCACCGCCGGGATCGGGTCGGACCACGTCGACCTGCAGGCCGCCATGGACCACGGCATCACGGTGGCCGAGGTCACCTTCTCCAACAGCATCAGCGTGGCCGAGCACGTCGTGATGATGATCCTGTCCCTGGTCCGCAACTACCTGCCCTCGCACGAGTGGGTGCTGAAGGGCGGGTGGAACATCGCCGACTGCGTGGCCCGCTCCTATGACCTGGAGGGCATGACCGTCGGCACGGTGGCCGCCGGCCGCATCGGGCTGGCCGTGCTCCGGCGCCTCCGGCCCTTCGACGTGCACCTGCACTACACCGACCGGCACCGGCTGGACGAGTCGGTCGAGCGCGAGCTCGGCCTCACGTTCCACGAGAACACCGCGACGATGCTGCCCCTCTGCGACGTCGTGACCATCAACGCGCCGCTCCACCCCGAGACCGAGGGCCTCTTCGACGACGCCATGATCGGCCGCATGAAGCGTGGCGCCTACCTGGTCAACACGGCGCGGGCAAAGATCTGCGACCGTGATGCGGTCGTCCGCGCCTTGGAGAGCGGTCAGCTGGCCGGGTATGCCGGTGACGTGTGGTTCCCCCAGCCGCCGCCGGCCGACCACCCGTGGCGGTCGATGCCCCACCACGGCATGACGCCGCACATCTCGGGCTCGTCCCTCTCCGCCCAGGCCCGCTACGCGGCCGGGACGAGGGAGATCCTGGAGTGCTGGTTCGACGACCGCCCCATCCGCGAGGAGTACCTCATCGTCGACCAGGGCACCCTCGCCGGCACCGGCGCCCACTCCTACAGCCCCGGCGACGCCACGTCGGGGGCGACCATCTGAGGCAGTCCCCGAGCTCGGCGCGGATCGCACCGTCGAGCCGGGGCGCCCCACACTCCTAGGCGAGGGGCCGGCCCGCCGCCTGGTAGCTCGCCTGGATGAGCCCCAGGCTCCGGGGGTCGCCCAGGACGTTCTGCATCATCTTGTTCATGACGTAGCCGACCGCGATGCCCTGGTCCGGGTCGGCGAAACCCACCGACCCGCCGGCCCCCGAGTGCCCGAAGGCCCCCGGCGCCCCGCCGAAGGGGGACATCGGGCTGGCCGCCCAGAACCCGAGCCCGAACGCGGTCTCGATGTCCAGGCCGGGGAACGAGAGCACCCGGTCGCGACCCTCGGTCTGGCGGGTCCGGGCCTTGTTCACCTGCACCGGACTGAGGAGCGGCCCGGCAGGCCCGCCCTCGACTGTTCCGATGAGGCCCGCGTAGAAGCGGGCGAGCGAGCGAGCATTGGTGATGCCGTTGGCGGCAGGCATCTCCGCCCGCATGAGGGCAGGGTTGTTGAACCCGTGCTCCAGTCCGTCGAGCGCGCCGTTGAGCGTGGTCGCCCGTATGATCAGCGAGTCGGGGGGCAGGACGGCCACCGACGCCTCGCCGTCGCCGGGCGTGTCCCCGGCCAAGGCGCCGACCAGCCTGGCGACCCGGTGCTCGTGCTCTTCGGGCAGGCCGATCCAGAACTCCAGGCCGAGGGGCCGCGCGAACTCGTCGTGGAAGAAGGTGCCCAGGCTCTTGCCGCTGATCCGCCGCACCACCTCGCCCACCAGGTAGCCGTAAGTGACGGCGTGGTAGCCGTGGGTCGAACCCGGATCCCAGATCGGCGGGGACGACTCGAGCGCCCGGATGACGGGGTCCCAGGCGAACACCTCCTCCGCGCTGAGCGAGCCCTCGAACACGGGCAGTCCGGCCTTGTGACACAGCAGGTAGCGAACCGGCAGGCGCGCCTTGCCGGCCTGCGCGAACTCCGGCCAGTAGTGGGCCACCGGGAGGTCGACGTCGAGCTCCCCTCGCTGCGCGAGCAGGTTGGCACACGCTGCGGTCGCCCCCTTCGTCGTCGAGAAGACGAGCTGGAGCGTGTCCTCGTCGTAGGGCTTTTCGCCGTGTTGATCGGCGGTACCGCCCCAGAGGTCCACCACCTGGGCCCCGTCGACGTAGAGGGAGAAGCCCGCGCCCACCTCGCCCAACTCCTCGAAATTGGCCATGAAGCGGTCGCGGACCGCCTCGTAGCCCGGCTCGACATTCCCACCGACCGCCACTGCCATCCTGGCCGTCCTCCTCGCGTGCGCGTTGGCGTCCTGTCTAGCCTGCTCTGTGGGAGGGAGGCGGCGGGAGCGCCCGACGATGGCGGTGGAAGGGAATCGGTTCCGGCTCGAGCGGTGGGTCACCCCGTATCCCTCGCCGCCCGGAGCCACGGTCGGCCGAAGGTCCCCTCGCCCTCCAAGCTGGGGTGGTGGGGCACGCTCAGCAACGGCCGGTGGCGACACCGGTGCGGGAGGGCGACGCAATAGCGTGCCGTGCATGAACATCGTGGTGAGCGAGGAGGCCAGAGCACACATCGCCCAGGCCGGCGGCGTGCTCTACGTCCGCTCGCGCACCCACCGCTGCTGCACGGGCCAGATCACGATGCTCGAGGCCGCGACCGAGGCTCCCCGGGACCTCGCCCCGTACAGAACCCTGTCATCGGGCTCGCTCACGGTCCTGTTCGCCGCGCCCGGAGCGGGTCCGGCCGAGCTCGCGATCGAGCTGCGAGGGCGCAGGAGGAAGCGGCCCGTAGCCTACTGGGACGGCTGCGCCCTCCGGCCCTAGCCGTCCTCTTGCGCTGGCCGCTCCGGCGCGTCGATCGACGGGCGGCCGCTGTCCGAGCGCCACAGGCCCGGCAACAGGAGGGCTACCACGGCGGTGGCCACCACGCAGGCGATCCCGCCGAAGACGATCGACGTGCGGAGCCCGACCAGGCTCTCGGCGATACCGGCCTCGACGTTGCCGAGCGCCGGCCCCGATGAGTAGCTCACGAGCTCGATGCCGGCCATTCGGCCGCGCAGCAGGTCGGGGACGGTCAGGTTCCACAACGTCATACGCATGAGCCCGCTCACCATGTCGAAGACGCCGGCGATCACGAGGACGGCGAGAGCCAGCCAGAGCCAGCGGGCGAGGCCGAAGACCACGATCGCGAGACCCCACGATCCCGCGGCGAGCACGATGGCGCGGCCCTGTCGGCGCACCGTCGCCACCCAGCCGGCCGTCACGCTGACGATCAGCCCGCCCAGCGCCGGCGCCGCGTAGAGGAGGCCGAGCACCGCGGCACCGCCGAAGCGCGTGGCCAGCTGCGGGAACAGGGCCTCGGGCATGCCGAAGAACATGGCGGCCATGTCCACCGCGTAGGAGCCGAGGAGATCGGGCCGACCGCGCGCGTAGCGGAAACCGTCGGCCAGGCGCGGCCGCGCGTCGCCCGCTTGATCCGCCAGCGGCGGCACCGGCTCCATCCGGGACAGCACCAGCAGGGAGATCCCGAACGTGCCGAGGTCGATCGCGTAGGTCGGCCCGAGGTGGATCCAGCTGATCAGCCCCCCGGCGAGGGCGGGCCCCACCACCTGGCCGACGTTGCCGCGCAACGAGGTGAGGGCGCTGGCCGCCGGGATGTCCGCGCGCGCGACCACCCGTGGCAGGAGCGCCGTGAGCGAGGGCTGGCCGAGGGCCCCCAGCACGGCGGTGAGCGCGGCGACCACGAAGAGCACCCACAGGCGCCCGTGGCCGACGGTGGCGTTCTCCACCAGCGCGCCGGTGCAGGCGCACAGGCCGAACTCGGTGAGGAGCACGATCCACCGTCGGTCGCGGGTGTCGGCGAGCGACCCGCCGACGAAGCTCACGACCAGGTACGGCACCACCTCGGCGGCGCTCAGCAGCCCGACCACCAAGGACGAGTGACTGAGGGCGTAGGCCTGGAACGGGATCGCCACCGCGGTGATCATCGTGCCGACGAACGTGACCCCCTGGCTCACGAACAGCATCCGGAACTGGCGCGACCGGCGGAGCGGGCCGACGTCGACCCGCCAGCGCGGCGTGGTCGGTGGTTCGCGGCGGGGCGTGGTGTCCGCTGACACCGCGCCACGGTAGGCCAGCGCGGTCGATCCCCACGGAGACGGGGGTCAGCGGCTCCGGGCGGCGATCAGCGCCCGCAGGCGCTCCACGATGGCGGGGTCGGCCTTCTCGACCGATCCGCTGTCGAACGGCGGCTGCGGGTCGTACTCGATCCCCAGCTGGATGGCCTGGGCCGTCTCGGCGCCGGCGATGAGCGACGCCAGGTGCAGGCCCATGTCGATGCCCGAGGACACGCCCGCCGACGTCACGATCTTGCCCTGCACGACGACCCGCTCCGTCGAGTAGGTCGCCCCGTAGTCGGCCAGGCGATCGGTGGCCGACCAGTGCGTGGTCGCCGCCAGTCCCTGCAGGAGGCCGGCCAGGCCCAAGATGTCGGCACCGGTGCACACCGACGTGGTCCACTGCGTGGTCGGGTGGACCGCGCGGACCCAGTCGGCTAGCCCGGCCTCGGCGGCAACCCGGGAGCTCGGCCCACCCGGCACGACCAGGATGTCGCAGGCGTCGATCTCCGACGTCGCCACGTCGGCCACCAGCTTGAGCACGCCCGGCTCGGTGCGGATCGGGCCGGGACTGAGCGCGGTCCACACGATCTCGGCGCCGGGCAACCGAGACAGGACCTCGTAGGGACCAACCGCGTCGAGCGCGGTGAACCCGTCGAACAGTGGGATGACGATGCGCATGGTCTCTCCGTTCAGGCCGTTCGCCGCTCGGGGCTGAAGCGATCGCGGTACTGGCCGGGTGTCACCCCGAGGGTGCGCTTGAAACACCGGTGCAGGGTCTCGATGGTGCCGAACCCGCAGGCGCGGGCGATGTCGCCGATCCCCCGCCCGGTCGTCTCGAGCAGGCGGCGTGCCGCCTCGACCCGCATGGCGCCGACGTAGGACCCGGGCGTCACCCCGAGCTCGGCCCGAAAGGCACGGGCGAAGTGGCGCGGGCTCATGGCACAGCGCGCCGCGAGGACGGGCACCGCCAGGTCCTCGTCGAGGTGGTCCGGGATCCACGACTCGATCGCCCGCAGGGCCGACGCGGCCGGGCGCTGCGCGGCCAGCTGGGTGCTGAACTGGGCCTGCCCGCCCGGCCGTTGGACGAACAGCACCAGCTCGCGGGCGACGGCCCGGGCGGTGTCGGCACCGAGATCGTCCTCCACCAGGCGCAGCATGAGGTCCATGCCCGCCGTCACCCCGGCCGAGGTCCACACGTCCCCGTCGTGTACGAAGATCGGGTCGCGTTCGACGACGACCGCCGGGAACGCTTCGGCCAGCCGATCGCAGTGGGCCCAGTGGGTGGTCGCCCGCTTCCCGTCGAGCAGTCCGGCCGCTGCCAGCAGGTAGGCGCCGGAGCAGACCGACACGACGCGCCGGGACCGCCCGGCCGCCCGGCCGACCCAGCCGACCAGCTCGGGGGACTCGAGGGCGCGCCGGGTGCCGGCCCCGCCGATCACGACCAGCGTGTCGATGCCTCCCCGGACCGCCGCAAGCGCCCGGTCCGGCCGGATCTCGAGACCGCAGGACGCCCGCAGGGGCTCGCCCACGAGGGTCGCCACCTCGGTTCGGTAGGCCGGGTGCGGCCCACCGTCGATGCGGGACGCCATCGAGCAGACCTCCAGGGGGCCGGTCAGATCGAGGATCTGGAAGTCGTCGAAGGCCACGAACACCACGCGGCGGGTCATGCCTCGATGATGACGGAGGTCCGGCTTGGCTGCAATGCCACAGACATGACGATTTCTGCCACCTGCCGGACCGGTGGTCACCGGTGCCGGAGGGTTACCATCGCCCGATGCCCGACGCCGAGCTCGCCCGCAAGATGTGGCGCACCCTGGAGCCCTACCACGGCATCATCTACTTCACGCCCCACGCGGCGGCCGCGTACGCCGAGCTCGGCATCGAGGGGACCGACGGTTACTTCGCGTCCCGCTCGGCCCCGATGGGGGCGGTCGGACCCGAGCTCGTGATCGCGACCTTCTACAACTTCCACCCGCCGCTCGTCCGCCACGCCATTCCGAGCGCCTGGGCGAAGGCGTCCCCGGCGCGGATCCTCGAGGCCCGGCTCGCGGCGGCCGACGCCGCACTCAAGGAGATCATGGGAGACGCGATTGCGGGTGACGAGGTGGTCGAGGCGGCCGTTCTGGCCGAACGTGCGGCGCGCGCCTGCTCGCTCGAGGGACGCCCGCTCTTCGCCGCGCACGCCCAGCTCCCGTGGCCCGACCCGCCGCACCTGGCCCTGTGGCACGCCATCACCCTGCTGCGCGAGTTCCGGGGCGACGGCCACATCGCGGCGTTGGTGACCGCCAATCTCGACCCATGCGAGGCGCTCATCACCCACGCCGGCGCCAACGACGCCGGGGTCTCGCCCAACGCACTGCAGCGGTCCCGGGCCTGGCCGGAGGCGGACTGGGAGGCCGCCAAACAGCGGCTCGTCGCGCGCTGGCTGTTCGACGGCGAGCGCCTGACCAACGAGGGGGCAGCCCTGCGGGCCCGCGTGGAGCAGCAGACCGACGAGGCGGCGATGGCGCCCTGGGGAGCGCTCTCGACCGACGAGGCGACGCGACTGCGCGCGCTGGTCCGCCCCTGGAGCCGGGCGATCTCCGAGGGCGGGGTCTTCGGTCTGCGCTAGGCGACGGGGTTGCTCAGGACCCAGGAGCGCTTGCCGCTCCCGGTCAGCAGCCGGCCGAACTGCAACCCGTTGAAGTGGGCGGCGGCCACTGGGATGTCCGATCCCTCGAGTTCGCGCGCCAGCGCCACCCGGGTGCGCCGGGCCAGCTCGGGGTCGACATCGCTCATGCCGCCCCACTCGTCGTCCAGCAGCTCGACCGGGCAGTGGACCACGTCGCCCAGCAGCATCGCCCGGTCGGTCCCCGACGAGACCACGATGATCGTGCTGCCCGGGGTGTGCCCGGGGGCCGACATCGTGTCGATCCCGGGGAGCACGGGACCCGATGCCGTCCAGGGCTCGAGCTGGCCCTCCAGGGGGGAGAGCTTCTTCGTGGCGCCGGGATCGGGCCCGACGAAGTGCTCCCAGTCGCGACGGTCGCAGCGATAGGTGGCGTTCTGGAAGACCACCTCGCCGTGGTGCGTCGACCAGCCGACGTGGTCGAAGTGGAGGTGGGTCAAGAGCACGTCGGTCACCTGCTCGGGGCGGATGCCGAGGGCCTCCAGCTCGAGGAGGAAACGGCCACCCTTCATGGGCCCGCGCTCGAGGTCGCCCACCCCGGTGTCGACCAGCACCACCCGATCGCCGGTGCGGACCAGGAAGCCGCCGAGCGCCAGCTCCAGCCTGCCGTCGGCGTCGAGCAGATCGAGGTGCGCCGACCAGTCCTCCGGGTTCCCCCCGCGCGAGCCGGCCACGCCGCCGACCCCGCGATAGGCGGCGCTGGCCTCGATGCGGGCCACGCCGTCGAGCACCGGATCGATCGTGATGTCCCCGACTCGCATGGGGGTGGAGGTTAGCCATGGCGCTCGAGCGGCGGGGTCCGGGTCTTTCGGTCCCGTGGCACTGAGTGAATAAGGTGCCGGCGTGGCCACGACCCGAGGACGCCTCCGCCCGCCGTCGAGCGCGCCATCGGCCGGAGAGTCCGTCGAGATCCTGGCCCGCGGTGCCACCTGGCGGATCGAGCAGATCCTGAGTGGCGAACTGGCCCAACCCGTCGAGGACCGCCTCGACCACGACGAATGGGTGGTCGTGCTGGCGGGCGCCGCCGTGCTCGACGTCGACGGCGTCGAGGTGACGATGGCGGAGGGCGAGTGGATCCACCTCCCCGCTGGGGTGCCCCACCGCGTGCGCTCGACCGCGCGCCCGACCAGCTGGCTGGCGGTCCATCTGGGTGCGGGGCCCGCGCCATGAAGAGCGCGCAGCTCTTGCACAACACGCACCCCGCCCTCCGTCGGTGCTGGCACCCGGTCGCCCGCAGCTCGGAGATCTCCGAACAGCCGACCCGGACCGTCCTGCTCGGGCAGCCGCTCGTCCTCTACCGGAGCGGCGGGGTCGCGGTGTGCTTCGAGGACCGCTGCCCCCACCGGCACTCGCCGCTCTCGCTCGGCTCGTGCGACGGGGACGTCCTCCAGTGCGCCTACCACGGGTGGCGCTTCGACCGCGACGGGCGGTGCGTCGAGATCCCCGCGCTCGGACCCGGCGCGGCGGTGCCGAGCCAGGCCCGGCTCACCGGCGTGGCCGCGGTGGCGGAGCGCCACGGCATGGTGTTCGTGGCGCCCGAACCGCCGCTCGCGCCGCTCGGTTGCATCGCGGAGGCCGAGGACGACACCTTCTTGGCCGGAGAGCTCGCGCCCATCAGGGCCCGCGCCTCTGTCGGTCTCTTGGCCGACAACTTCTTGGACATGGCGCACTTCCCCTTCGTCCACCGGGGGACGTTCGGCGCCGACGAGGCGGCCGAGGTGCCGCGGTTCGAGGTGGCCCGGGACGGGTGGGCCTTCACCGCCTACCGGGAGCACCGGTTCACCAACCGCGAGGACCCGGGCGTGGCGGCCGGGATCCGCCCGCTGGTCCAGTCCCGGCGCCTCACCTACCGGCTCGACGCGCCGTTCCACCTACAGCTGCGCATCGACTTCGTCGAGGCCGGCGGCAGCAACGTGATCGGGTTCTTCCTCCAGCCCGAGACCGACGACTCGACCCGGATCTACACCACCCTGTGGCGCAACGACCTGGGCGGCGACCCGGCCGCCATGGCCGACGCGGTCGCCTTCGAGGGGCGCGTCCTCGAGGAGGACCTGCGCATTCAACAGGCCTACGACGAGCTGGCCCTGCCGCTCGACCCGACCGCCGAGCTCCACACCCGCGCCGACCGCAGCACGCTCGAGCTCCGCCGGCTCCTGGCCGACCTGGTGGCCGCGGCCGAGGCGGAGCGCGGGGGCCGATAGCGGGGATCCGGGTGCGCGCATCCGCCGACGCCATGACGGCCGGTTGCGTCCGATCCGGCGGCGCGCGGCGGATCTGATTGAATCGCGAGGTGGACCGGTTTTCCCAACGGTGCCGACGCGCCCCGACGCCCGAGGGGGCTCGCTGAGCGCGCAGGTGATCGACGGGCGGGCGATCGCCGCACAGGTGCGCAGCGAGGTCCGTCAGCGGGTGGCGCGGTCCGGCGCCCGTCCCGGCTTCGTCGACCTGCTCATCGGCCACGATCCGGCGTCGCTTCAGTATGTGCGCATGAAGAACCGGGCGGCCGAGCGGGCCGGGATGGTCTGGTTCGATCGGCGGCTGCCGGCGGACGCCAGCGAGATCGAGATCGTCTCGGCGATCGAAGCGACGAACCGCGATCCGGCCATCCATGGCGTGCTGGTGCAGCTCCCGCTGCCGGCCGAATGTCCGGCCGACCCCTTCGTCGTGTTGTCGGCCATCGACCCCGGAAAGGACGTCGACGGACTCACCCCCGCCAGCCAGGGCCGCCTGGCCATGGGGACGCCCGGCTTCGAGCCGGCGACACCCCTCGGCGTGGTCGAGCTTCTCCACCGATGCCAGATACCGGTCGACGGCAAGGACGTCGTCATCATCGGGCGGTCACTGCTGCTCGGGCGGCCCCTCTCCATCATGCTGTCCCAGAAGGGCGCCGGCGCCAACGCCACGGTCACGCTCTGCCACACCGGAACCACCGATCTCGCCACCCACGTCCGGCGCGCCGACGTCGTCGTCGCCTGCGCCGGGCGCCCCCAGACGGTGACCGCCGACATGGTCAAGCCCGGGGCCGCGGTCATCGACTGCGGCACCAACCTGCTCCCGGACGGCCGGACCGTGGGCGACGTCGACTTCGAGGCGGTGGCCGAGGTCGCCGGCTGGATCACGCCGGTGCCGGGCGGCGTGGGCCCGATGACGATCGCCATGCTGATGCACAACGTGGCGACCGCCGCCGGCTGCTGAGTCGGGAGGTCTCCCGCCCCTACCAGCCCTCGGGGGGTTCGACCAGGGACTCGCCCGGCTCGGTGGCCAACGCCGGCCGGCGCCACGGCTGGGCGACGGCCACCCAGGTCGTCGCCAGGGCGAGGAGCACGCCGCAGAGCACCCACCCGAGCGTCGTCGTGCCCAGACCCACGTACTTGAGGCCCGACGCGAAGATCACGAAGGTGATGACCGGACGCGTGAACCGGTCCGACGCCCTCGACGAGATGAGGGATCCGACGATGACGGCGGGCACGCTGCCGACGATGATCGAGCTCGTCACCGAGAACTCGACGTGCCCGAAGGCGAGCGCCCCGAGGGCGGCCGCGGCCGTGAGCGGCACGGCCTGGGTCAGGTCGGTGCCGACCAGCTGCTTGGCCCCGAGCGCCGGGTAGAGGAAGAGGAGCAGCACGATCATGAGCGATCCCGACCCGACCGAGGTGATGCCGACGACCAGGCCGCCCACCATCCCGATGGCGACCGACGCCGCCGGACGAACGACGATCGCGTGCAGCTCGCCGTCGCGCTCGTTGCCCCGCCGGCGGTCGAGCACGTAGCGCAGGCCCATGGCCGCGGCACCGGTCAGCAGCGCGCCGCCGAGCGCGATCTGGACGTTGGCCTCGGCCGCGCTCGACTGCCCGAAACGATGGAGGATGTAGGCGCCGAGGAAGGCCATCGGCACCGAGCCGATCAACATCCAGCCGACCAGCGCCAGATTGACCGTCCGGTTTCGCAGGTGCACCGCGGCCCCGAACGGCCGCATCACCACCGCCGCCACGAGGTCGCTCGAGATGGCGGTCGAGGGCTTGACGGAGAACAAGAGGATGAGCATCGGTGTCATCAACGCCCCGCCGCCCGCCCCGGTCATCCCGACCAGGACGCCGACGACCGCGCTGCCGAGGACGATGTAGGGATCCACGCGCGACGGGAGGGACTAGCGGTTCACGCCTGGTTGCCCAGCGCCGCGTAGGAACGGCACGGCTCGCCGCGCAGGGCGCCACAGGCCGGCATCGCTCCGGCGACCTGGACCGGTGCGACCTTGTCCACGACCAGCACCGACCCGTGCGCCGTGCCGAGCGCGACGGTGTCACGCATGGTCGAACCGACGTCGAGCGTGTCGAAGGCCCACGACGGGCGGTCGCCGCCGGGCGCCGAGATCACGATGCGAAGGCTCGTCCCCGGCCGGAATATGTGCGCGATGGGGTCCACCGGGATGCGCACCGTCGAGAATTGGGTCTTCGACAGCGCCAGGCGGTCCGTGGGCAGGTAGACGGGCTTCGGGCTGAGGGCGGTCGATCCGGGCGAGAGCACGCGGAAGGAAGAGCGCAAGAAGCCCGACGTGATGTACTCCTCCTGCGTGTCGCCGGGCCGCACCTCGGTGACGGTGACCTGGAGGTCGGTCACCGGGGAGTTCGACTCGAGGGACAGGTCGAGGCTGGCCGGGCCGACCACGGTGGTGGTCTTGGTGAACGGCGCCGTCTGGAAGGCGACCCCGTTGGCGGCCGGGACGGTCGTCCACTGGTAAGGGGGCTGCGCCGCCCAGGCGTTGCCGGTCGGCAGGTCGATGGCCGGCCGGACGGCCGCGTCGGGCCGGAAGGTGGCCACCGACCGGTGCGCGGCGGGCTGGGTGGTCAACCGGCCCTGCGACCCGAGGTAGAGGGACGTGTCGGTGCCCGGGGGCGGCCAGCTCGGGTAGTCGGCCGACGCGGTCGGCTGCAGCGCGCCCGGCCCGAGGCTGCCGCCGCCGTTGTCGAAGAGCACGCGGACCCGAGGGTCCTGGGCGGCGTAGGCGGTCTTGGCGGCCGCCAACGAGGGCTCGGCGGTGAAGCGGATCGGCGGGAGCGATACCGCCGGCGCCTTGTCGGTGGCGCCGGAGTAGAGCGAGGCGGCGAGCGGCCCCAGGATCGGCTGGTTGGTGGGCACGCGACCGGCGACGTAGATGTCGAGGAACTCGAGCCAGCGCGTGATGATGTCGGGACCGAGCGACTCGAAGTGGGTCCCGTTCACGATCGTCACGTAGACGTTCTTGTCGTGGCTGAGGGCCGGGATGATGGCGGGCCACTGCGGCCCCACCTGCTCGTCCTCCAGCGCGCCGGCCAGGAACACGGGCACCGTGATGTGCGATGCCCAGTCGGTGGGCGACCGCCGGTCGAACAGGGACGGGACCCGTTCCAGTCCCGGCCCGGTCAGCGTGGCCAGCTTCTGGGCCTCCGGGTGCAACGCCTGGTTGGCCAGGCAGGTGGCGTCGCCCGCCTGGATCTCGGCCGCCGCCCAGGGCTGGCCACCGCCAGGCGCCGCTTGGGCGTCCGACACGCGCTGGGCCGTCCAGGTCTTGGCGAAGCCGTCGTTGTAGATGCCGCCCGGGTAGCCGGTCGAGAAGAGGTCATCGGTCGGGCTGAGCGGGGTGATGGCCGCCAGGTCGGGCGGGTCGGTACCCGCGACGATGAGCTGGGAGATCCCCGAATAGGAGATCCCCACCATCCCCACCTTGTGGTTGAGCACCCAGGGCTGGGCCCCCACGGTCTGGATCATGTCGTAGCCGTCGTAGTCCGACGGCAGGCCGAAGAGGTCGAACGCCCCGCCCGAGCACCCGGTCCCCCGCATCTGCACGCTCACGGTCACGAACCCGAGCAGCGGGGCCACGACGGCCCCGACGACGGTCGCCGTGTCGGGCAGCAGCGGGTCGTTGCTGGGTGCCGTGCCCTCCTCCGCCGCGATGAGGCTGTGCGGCGCCGCGGTGTTGTAGCCGGAGTACTCGATGACGGTCGGGAACGGGCCGTCGGCCAGGGTCTTGCCCGGAGGGAGCCGAACGGTGGCGGCGAGCGTGACGCCGTCGCGCATCGTCACGTAGTTGAGGCCGGCGACCAGGTGCTGGTTCGCGTAGAACGAGGGTGGAGGGGCCGAGTGGGTCGACAGGACGCTGAACGGCGCGGTGGCGCTCGGCTGCGCGCTGACCAGCGCCTCGAACCGGTAGCCGGCGCCGGGCCGGACGTTGCGCACGACGAGACCGCCGAGCTTACTCACCACCCCCGTGCCCACCGCGTTGCCGGTGCCGTTGACCAGGCTGAGGCGCTGTCCGACCGGCGCCCCGAGCGCGTAGGCCTCCTCGATCGACCCGTGGCCCGAGAACGTGGCGCGCGCCAGGCCGGCCGCGCCCGCCGGGCCCGGGGTGATCCACAGAGAGGTGGCAACCAGCACGGCCGCACAGGCGCCCAGGCCGAGCGGGCGGCCACGCGGCACCGGGGCTCCCCGTCGGCGCACTCGCACGGCCAAAGGGTACCCGGATGACCGTGCCGGGCGGCGCCGGTGCCGGCTGGGCTGGAAACCGGGGCGGCCGGATCGGCCGAGCGTGGACCGGGCACTCGGCCGGCCGGGCGGTCCCGAACTCGGGTCCTTCGACCCTGGAAAACGACGGCCTGGACTCGGACACTGGGGGTATGGACGTGACGCGCACGAAGCCGGGTGGCTGCGAGGTCACGCTTGCCGCAGACCTCGGCGGCACCCATCTGCGCGCCGCGTTGATCGACGATGCCGGGGAGATTCTGCTCCACGAGAGCGTCGAGACGCCCCATGAGGGGTTGCTGCCGACGACGCTCGTCGAGTTGCTGACGTCGGTGGCGGGGCCGGGTAGGCGGCCCGTGAAGGCCACGGTCGTCGGCGTGCCCGGACCGGTCAACTACGACCTGGGCGCCTTGGCGTGGGCCCCCCACCTCCCGGCGAGTTGGGTGGACGAGCTGCGGGAGGACTGGCTCGGCGAGCGCCTGGGCCGAGCCGTCACGCTCGCCAACGACGCCGACCTGGCGGCCGTCGGGGAGGCCTACTTCGGCGCCGGCCGCCCCTTCGACGATGTCGCCTACCTCACCGTCTCGACCGGCATCGGCGCGGGGGTCCTCTTGGGCCGGCGCCTCGTCCATGGACACCGTTCGATCGGCGAGCTCGGCCACACCGTCATCGATCGGCTGGCGTGGCGGGAGCTGCGACCAGCCACGGTCGAGCGCCTGGGCTCGGGGTCGAGCATCGCCCGGCTCAGCGAGGAGGCGGGGCTCGGTCCGCTCGACGGGCCCCAGCTCGAGGCGGCGGTGGTCGCGGGCGACCGACGGGCCCACCAGGTCTGGGACGGGGTCATCGAAGCCGTCAGCATCGGGGTCCTCAACCTCTGCCGGCTCTTCTCTCCGCAGGCCATCGTCATCGGCGGGGGCCTCGGATGCCGCGAGCGACTCCTCCAACCCGTCCGTAAGCAGCTGGCCGACCGCGAGGGGATCGATGGCTGCGTGCTCCTGGCGGCCGCGCTGGGCGACGATGCCGGTCTGCTCGGCGCGCCGGCGTGGACGCGGGCGTTCGGGCGGGCGCCGGGGCGCGAACGGGGGAGCCAGAGCTGCAGTGCGCAAAGAGGTGGTCATGGCCTTCCGTGACCGGGCCGAAGCCGGCAGGCGCCTGGCCGAGCTGCTGGGAGGCCGGCGACTCGGGGTCGGCGAAGTGGTGGTGCTCGGACTGCCGCGCGGCGGCGTGCCGGTCGCGTACGAGGTGGCCCGGGCCCTCGGCCTGCCGCTCGACGTCATGGTGGTCCGCAAGCTCGGAGTGCCCTTCCAACCCGAGCTGGCCATGGGCGCGATCGGCGAGGGTGACGTCCGCTTCGTGAACGACGAGGTGGTCCGCGAGGCCGGGGTGAGCAAGGACGAGCTGGCCGCGGTGGAGCGCCGGGAACGAGCCGAGCTCGAGCGACGGGCGCGCCGCTACCGGCACGATCGCCCGCCGATGGCGTTGGAGGGCCGCACCGCGGTCGTCGTCGACGACGGCATCGCCACCGGCTCGACCGTCCGGGCGGCCTGTCGCGTCGCCCGGGCCCGCGGCGCGACACGCGTGGTGGTGGCGGCGCCCGTCGCCTCCCCGTCGTCGATCGCCGAGTTGGCGGACGCGGCCGACGAGGTGGTCTGCCTGGAGGCCCCCAGATGGTTCTACGCCGTCGGCGCGTGGTACCGGGACTTCTCCGAGGTCTCCGACGACGAAGTGGTGACCCTGCTCGACCGCGCGGCGGCGGGGTTGGCGCCGCAGCCGGCGACAGGTGCCACGGGAGGTGACGATCCCCCTGTCCGCGACGAGGAGGTGAAGGTACGCGCCGGGAAGGTCGCGCTGGCCGGACATCTGACCGTGCCCGAAGCACTGAAGGGGATGGTCGTGTTCGCCCACGGGAGCGGCAGCAGCCGCCACAGCCCTCGGAACCGCTACGTGGCCACCGTACTCAACCAGGCCGGGCTCGGGACGCTGCTCTTCGACCTCCTCACGACCGACGAGGAGGTCGACCGGGCGCAGGTCTTCGACATCGGGCTGCTGGCCGAGCGGTTGGTCGCGGTCACCGAGTGGCTCCGGGCGCAGCCCGAGGTCAAAGGGACGCGCATCGGCTACTTCGGCGCCAGCACCGGGGCCGCCGCCGCACTGTGCGCCGCCGCCCAACCCGGATCCGGGGTCGCCGCCGTCGTGTCACGGGGCGGGCGCCCCGACCTGGCGGGCCTCCTGCTCGGCGAGGTGCGGGCGCCGACGCTCTTGATCGTGGGTGGGGACGACCAGACGGTGCTCGAGCTCAACCGCCGGGCCAAGCAGCAGCTTCGCTGCGAGAGCCGCCTCGCAGTGGTCCCCGGTGCCTCGCATCTCTTCGAGGAGCCGGGCACCCTGGAAGCGGCCGCCGACCTCGCCGGTAACTGGTTCCTCCACTACCTCTGGTC
>Ga0209415_10000546_pt1 | contig 70169 bp, 69 predicted proteins | sample PeaSoiSIISIP2007_FD_187696 | JGI IMG/M metagenome (GOLD analysis project Ga0209415, IMG submission 187696) | Peat soil microbial communities from Weissenstadt, Germany - SII-SIP-2007 (SPAdes) (version 2) | ecosystem: Environmental > Terrestrial > Soil > Wetlands > Peat | place: Germany...
CGGTACTTCTCCAGGTTGCGGTCCACGCAATTGTAGCTAACGTTCAGCTTCCCGCCGACGAACCACTTCCAGAACGGGGCGTTGCTCGTGTCGAGGGTGGTCGTCCAGTACTTGTCCCAGCTCAGCAGGTCGGCGTACTCTCGATAGCACTCCGGGAAGTTCTTCTCGGCGAATCGCTCATTGACGTTCGGGTCGGTCAGGTTCGCTTGGCCGATGAAGCTCGGCTTCGGATAGAAGACCGCCTCCTCCTTCCAATGGACCGCGATCTCGGCCTCGGAGAGTCGGGGCTCCTCTTCCTTCCCCGCGGCGGCGTTGGTAGCTGACGGCATCTCGGTGGACCCCGGTCCGCGCGGCGAGGGTCCTTCGGAATATAATTGGTTACGCGTTTGCATGGGATGCCCTCTCATGGTGCGGGACGCCCCGCCGCGGTGGGCACCGGGGGGTCCAAAGGTAGGTACGACGGCAGGAGGGTCGACCGAAGTTCGGAGGCGGAAGCGGATCGGGCGGCCCAGGAGAGGATTAGGACCTGCGCCCTTCCCCGCGCCGGGACCTCGGAGCGCTCACGCGGTGGTGGGTCGGACCAGTCCCCGGCGGTGCCGGCTCCGAGGTCGGCTCACGATCGAGGGAACAACGATCAGCGGGCATCCGTCAGAAAACCAGACATCGATGCAACCACAATTGCACACTCGGCCCAGCGATGACGTCGGGAATCACTCGGCCGATTTCGTAAGCCCCAATCCAGCGAGGTCTCGCTGCATTTCATCCTTCTCCACGGGGGTCAAAGGGAGGAGGGGGGGTCGAACGGATCCCCCGGCCATTCCCATCAGCTCGCCCCAGTGCTTCACCATTTGGACCGGGAGGGCGCCACCCGTACGTCCGGCCAGTCGCGACCACCATTTTCGGGACACCGCCTTGATGGGTTGGATCTTCGGGTACAGGCGGAGCGCCTCCTCCCGGTGTCCTTGGGTCGCGAGGTCGATGAATCGAACGTAGTGGTTCGAGGTGGGGGTGTCGAATCTCCAGTCGCTCGTGTTCGCAAACATCACCTGCTGATGGATGCCGTAGGGTTCCCCGACGAAGAAGATCTCCTCGTCCGGCATGCTCACGACCGCCTTACTACCCGCTTCGAGGTGAGTATCGATCGAGAGCTGGATGTTGAAACTCGCTTCCTTGATGGCGATTAGTGTTGGCAGGTCGGCCATCCGTGACAGTGCCCTGGCGGAGAGGACAATACCGAACTGGGGCGAGTTGTAGAACGCAATGCCAATGTTGACCCGCTCGGCAATGCGGGAGACCCAATCGAGGACTTGTTCTTCGGTCTTCGTTACGATGTAGGGCGAAGCAAGAATCACGAAGTCGAACCCAAGCTCCTCGGCTCGATGGGCCATTGCGACAACGTCCTTCAGAGCGGTGTCCGTGACCTGGAATGCGACCAAAGCCCGACCTCGTACGAGTTGAGGAGCGAGCTCCATCAGACGGTACCGTTCCTCCCGTGTCAGGCTCCAGAACTCCCCCATGTTCCACGAGAAACCTAGTCCGCGGGTGCCGAGGCGGAGGACGTGCTCAATATTGGCGGCGAGTCCTTTCTCGTCAAGTTCGTCATCGTCAGTGAACGGGGTGATCATGGTCGTCCACTGTCCGACGAGCTTCTCTCGGGCCCACGCCTTGGCGTCCGATCGCGTGTAATGCACGGTTTACTCCCGCAGATCCGTTACGTTTCGTCTCGAATCAGCGTTGACTTATCACGGCTCCCGAAACCACCGTTTCCGCACGACTTCCACCCTTCGCAATGAGCAACTCGAAGACGTCACCTGTTCGTTGTTCGTTCAAAATTCGATGCCCCTTTCGGTCGGCCCATGCACGAACGTCGATCCGATTCGGCACGTCATTCACCAGGACTCGGGCCCGGCTGCCCGAGGGGAGGTCGGCGAATGTGGCTTCGAGCCGAGCGATAGCCCCCTTGCAAGTCAGAAGGGTGCCGTCGACCGTCATGGCCACGTCGGGGGCGCTCACGATACAACCCGAGCGGCGGGAGGCTCGGCCTCGGCAAACACATCGATCTTCCCCGTGAGACGTTGTCGAAGCTCCTCCCGAAGAGCTGCCACAGCGGAGGCGACAACATTTCCGCCCTCTCGATCGCCGCGAGTGCAGACAGCGCCCCGAACCCCAACGATATCGGGATTGATCCGGACGAGCGTGTGTAGATTCGCCACCTTGAGGGCTCCCGAAAGGGCCGTGCTCATTCCCCCTTCTTTGGCCTCCAAGACGAGCTCCTTCAGTTGCGGCTCGCCGAGGAAGTCGAAGAGATTCCGACCATCCTTTACGAGCGTGTCGATGAGCATTCCGTCACTCCGACTCTCGCGGCCGAGCTTCACTACCAGCGTGGGGTCAATTCCGCCGTAGAGGTGACTATCCGCGAACGTCGCGGCGATGAGCTTGGTATCAAATCCCTCGAGCGCCCGCCGACTCTCCTGGAGAATTCGGAGGGCGGTGGCGTAATCGCTCTCGACAAAACCGACCTTCACGGATGTCGCACCCAGAGCGGCGGCACCGTAGACCGCCATGGACACGGTCCCGGCCTGATTCGGCACCACGCCGAGGGTGACACTCACGTGCATCGGCGGCGGGAAGGCCCTGCGAACCTCTCGGATAACGGGTGGAAAGTTGGATCCGACCATCATTTCGCGTAGGTTTTTCACGTCCACAATGTCCGCTCCACCGGCGGCCGCTTCGCGCGCCTCCTCGAGATTCTGGACGCTGACCATCAGCATCATGGTGCACAGCAATCGCGGGTCGGCTTATTACAGGGCAGGGTGGAAGGTCTACTGGTCAACCCGGAGTCGACGAGCCAAGTGAGAGCATACCCCATCGACGAGGTTGGCCGCTCGCCAACTCTTCGGACCGAGCTCGACTCACTCGCGGAAACCAACCTGAGTCTGACCTGCGAGCAAGTGTAACTACAATTGCCCGTAGCCCGTTCGCGAGAGTTCTCTCGAGCGCTTCGGCTCATCTATGGGAGAATCAAGCCGGGCGAACCCTGGGCAGGTCTACTTTCGGACGGTGCTGTTGGCGCATGATCGAGAACTAACCGCGGACCTGACCATCGCTCCTCGCCGCCGCCGGAACGGAAACAAGGTGGGGGAGCGAGACCAGCCCGAGGAAGATCAGGATGACCCCAATGAACTCGGCATAGTAGAGTGCTGCAGGGAACGACGCGATGTACAGGGCGCCTCCGGCCGCGAGGACCGAAGCCCCGATCCCCATCATCACCGTCCGCCACTGCCACGATTTCCGTAGGGAGAGCACGACGGCGGCGAACAAGACCACCGTGGCCGGACCGGTGACCAGGGTAGAGAGGACGAGCAACGTCAGTGGCGGGTTGCCCGTGATGACCCCACCAGAGACCATGGTATTGGGAAGGGGCGTCGCGAAGCTCAGACCGCCGACCAACGCGCATGCGGCCAGTGTGTACGCGGAGTAACCCGCTCGAAACCGGGGGCTCCGAATCACATGGGTACACCCGAGCGAGAGGACTCCCACGATAGCCGCCGACAGGAACACATAGGCCTGGAGCAGGGGCACGTCGACGACACCGACGTACACTACCAGCTCTATTGCGGTCGCCACGGCGGCGAAACCGAGCCCCGCCCCCCAAGCCAACTGGCTCGCGACACGGACCCGTATGAAACGAACGAGGCCTCGCGCCGAGAGCGCCGCGAGGGTGGCGGTGAGAACCACCAAGGAGCCAGCGATTCCGAGCGCCATCGTGTCCACGTTCCCCACCCCCGGCGTTCTGCCGCTGTTCAGGCCGAGGATTTCTCGGGTTCGGGAACCTTCGGTGTCGCCTTAGTCTCGGGCGCCTCGACCTCCGCCTCGGAGGTCGGAATCTTGTCGAGGCGACCGACGTACACTGCGACCATCGCCAGGAGCAGGAATAGATCCATCAAGATGAACCCGACGTTGAAGACCCAATACCCTGAGCTGCCCTGGTCGGTTCCGTACCAGACGTAGACGTAGGCACCTACCGTGGCGATCAAAACCGAGATCATGGCCATCGCCGCGACCGGGGTCCGTACCCCTCGCTTATCGACATAGAAGTCGACCGCGAGCAGGGACATGCACACGAGCGTGATGCCGATCAGAGCGAAGTACTGCAAATTTCCGAAGACGAGGTCGGCCGGTCCGCCGGAAAGAGTCGCTTCGTGGAACTCGATGTAGAACCCTTGGATCGGGGTCGCGATGAAGGAGAAGATCCACGTCAGAAGGATGCTAGCGCGAACCGGGTCCTTCCAGGCCGGCCTCCCCCGGACCTTGGTATAGAGCAGCGGAACGAGTACGATTATGGCACCCAAGGCGGCCCAGAGCATCGTGGTATCGTCCCCAGCCATTCCGTTGGGTGCAGTGAGGGAGGTACCGAAGAGCTGGACGGACCCTCCCGGACTACTTGTGAAGAGGCTGTCCGGCACCCCGCCCGGAAAGACCGTCGTGAACCCCTCGAGGATGTACACGGTAGTCAGTGCCAGTATACCGGTGATGCTGACCCAAAGGCCAACCTTGGCCATCCCTCGCTTCCACCCATCGAGCGCGAGTACGTCGAATCGCTTGGCCACCACCGCGACGACCCCGAGGATGAGGGCCATCACCATCATGTGGGAGTGGGAACCGAGCGTGACGTTGACCACTTGATTAGCGCCACCCAACCACGCGATGTAGCCGCTGAAGATGGCAGGCGACATCCCGATGTCGATGACGAAGTAGTTCACCCAGAAGAGGACGAAACCGATGACTCCGGCGATGAACGCCGAGACCACGGTGACGAGGGTGAGCCAATAGGTGGAGTCCATCTTGCGGAAATCCTTCCAAGACGGGAGGTACTTCCACTTGGGGATCATTCCGAGACGATTCTGACTTGGGTCGTAGGTTCCGGAGATCTTCCCGGGCAGGAGGTAGAGTTGGACGAGGAGCGCTCCTCCCACATCGGCGAGGATGATGAGACCGAGGAGAATCAGACCAAGCGGGATGGGGGCCAGATTCGCGTTGAAAATTGGTCGAAGGTAGAAGAAAGCTCCGATGGCCCCGATCACCGTCGCGGCAAGCGCACGGTACGGGATCGGGAAGTCGATGCCCGGTTCGTACTTGTCAAGGTCGAACGCCATGAAGACGAGGTAGACACCGAGCGACGCCATCCCAATCGCGATCGAGTGAAAGTAGAGGTCGGAGGCTCCGAAGCCGAACGCCGGTGGCAGGCTCCCCTGGGCACTGGGGTCGAGACCCAGGATGTAGTATAGTAAGGACATCAGGCCAATGATGAGTAGCGTGATCCAAATGTAGGTCTTCATCGGGTGCAGGTATCCTCTCTCGGTCATCAGATACCGACTCGAGGGTTTCGAACCCGCCGCGCTGGAGCGCGGCGGCTGGGCCTGGTCCGGACCCGTGCTTTCAGGTACCATGTTATCCACCGTTCCTAGCGGGCCCGGCGGACCCGGGATTCTTCAATGGCAGGCAAACCGTCCCGCCTGCGCAGGTCCACTCCTGGGCCTGCAGCGTTGGCGAGCACCCACCTAATCCCATGCGCCGGACCTTGGGTGACTCAAGAGTGAGTCGAGGGTAGTTTGTTTCGTCAACTGGGCTCGACGAGCCGGCGAGGTCAGCTGAGCTTTACGAGCCATACTTAGACGCGTCACGTCCTCACGCGGTCCAAAGGCGGAGCCGGGGCGGAGAGCTGGAACGATTCCATGGGACTTGTCGAGGAGCGGGGAAGATTGGGATTCCCCACCGAACTCGAGCCCTCGACCGTTGTGAGGGCTCAGCCCTGGTGGGATTCCCTATTCGCCTACGGCCAGCTCTTGAAGCCGAGGATGGTGGCTCTGCTCGTGTTCACCGCCGCCGTGGGGATGGTGGTGTCAGCGAGCGCCCTCCGATTGGCTCTCAGTCCGGGGACGGTGTTGTGGGGCCTTGCCGCGATCATTGCCGGGACAGCCGGATGCAACGCTGTCACCGGTTATGTCGACCGGGATATCGACCGAATCATGGAGCGGACCCGCGAGCGGCCGTTATGCACCGGACGAATCGCACCGGCGACTCGGGCGGTCTGGCTCGGCGCTGGACTCCTGGGGGTCGCGCTGGTGCTCTCGGGTCTTCGCAATCCTCTCGCTCTCTCCTTCATGGCGCTCGGGATTGTCGACAATGTTGTGATCTACAGCCTTTGGCTCAAGCGGACCAGTCGATGGAACATCGTGCTTGGCGGCATCTCGGGGGGAATGCCGGTAGCGTTCGGGTGGGCGTTTGTCTCCGGATCGATCGGACTTGCCGCCGTGCTACTCGCCGCCATGGTCATTCTTTGGACACCGACTCACATCTGGAGTCTCGCCCTGCGCTACCGCGACGACTACGCGCGCGCCGGGATTCCTATGTTGCCTGTCGTGACCTCCGAAAGGACGGCCCTGCGATGTATGGTGGTCACCGGGGCTCTCCTCGTGCCTTTCAGCATGGCGCTTCCGTTCGCGACGCCGGTCGCCGGCCCGGGTTACGTGCTGGTCGCAGCGACCCTAGGAATTCCACTTCTTGCAATGAGCGTCTGGTTGTGGATTCGGCCCACACCAGAACGAGCGTGGACGTTGTTCAAATTCTCTAGCCCGTACCTGGCGGTCGTCTTTCTCGCCCTCTTGGTCAGTGCTCTTTGGTAGGTCCAAGAGCGGACTATCGTACTGCTTCGCACGGGGGAGTACTTGCCAACGGCGCAAGAGCATGGGTCGCCCGCGTCCCAAGATTGAAGATCGGAAAAGGACGGCGGGGGAATCTACCAGCTACCCCTTTCAAACGGGGATCGGTCCGGCGGCGGGGGGGTGGCAGACCCGCGGAGAGGGAAAATGGGAGCAGGGGGATTTGAACCCCCATATGCGGGTCTCTCCGCGCGCTCCAGTCACTCGTCATGGGGGCGCGGTGCGCCCCTCCGCAAACCCTAATCTCAGGGGACCCGCAGGTCGCCCTGACTGGAGCCCGCTGGTCTGCCAAGTTAGCCTATGCTCCCTCCGGGGTTTCCCAGAGGACCGACAAGATATCCTTTTCCTAAGGACGCGGTAGTCCCTCATCCGGACTACCCTGGTCTCGGAACCTTTATGTTCAACCGCCTTTGCCTCCAGTACAATGTCATTGAATCCTCCCTCCGCGAGCCTGCGGACGGTCACGAGCACGATCGTCGTGGTAGCGATCCTCGTGGCCGCCGGAGTGGCCGTGATCGCAACGGCGGCGTACTACGGGTCTCGGACGACCCTGACCCCCGGGAACGTTACCGTCGTGGACGACGTGGGACGGACGGTCGCCGCCCCGTCGGACACGAGCCGGATCGTCGTGCTCGCCCCGAGCGTCATGGACATCGTGTACCGCCTCGGGTTGCGCGACCGCGTCGTGGGCATCGGATGCACACCGCCGCTGTACGGAGGGATCCTGAACGAATATTCTCCCAACCAGACCGCGGCGTGGAATCTGTCGAGCTCGATGTGCGTGACGGATTTCCCCACTCTGAACACCCAGGAGCTCGCGAGCCTCGCTCCCCAGTTGGTCCTCGCGTCCACCCTCACGTCGGCTTCCGACGTCGCGACCCTGACCAACACCTATGGGCTGCCGGTCGTCATCCTGTCCCCGTCGACCCTGGACGGGATCGTGGGTGACGTCAACCTCGTCGCCCAACTCTTCCCGAGCGCCCGGCCGGCCGCGACGACGCTCGACGCCAGTCTCGAGGGGATCCTGGCCAACGCAACCGCGTTCGACGGCCTCCTCGAGGAAAACGCGACTCCGATCCCCTCGGTCCTCCTGACCTACTATTTCGATGGGGGCGGGTACTACACCTTCGGTCCCGGAACGTTCGGGCAGTCGCTCGTCGACTTGGCCGCGGGCTCGAGTATTGCGGCCGGCGTGCCGCTCGAGTACGCCGAAATCAACGCCACGGTCGTGTTGGCCGACCAACCGACCGTCGTGATCTATGGGACCAGTTGGAATGACCCCTACTTGGTCGCGAACGAGACCCCGACCGCCTGGCCGGGCGCGCCCTACTGGGCTCAGCTGGACGGAGCCAAAATCCCGATCGACATCACCGTGCTGACGGAGGCCGACCCCACGATGCTCCTCGAGCTCCCCTGGTTCCTCCACTGGCTCCATCCAACCCTCTCTCCCGTCCCTTCGGATTGAACCGCTGGGCCCCTGGGCATGGCGGTGACCTCCCCTCCCCGAGATGCGCTGGCCACCATCCCACCTCTCCGTCGGCCCCGTCGGTGGCTCGTCCTGGCGGCCTTGCTCGTCGGCCTGGCGCTGCTCGTCGTACTCTCCACGATCATCGGACCGCTGACCGGCACTCAGATCATCCCGTGGTCTACGGTGCTCTGGATCGTGGGATACCACCTCACCGCAGGGCTTCTGCCCTCCGCTCCCTGCCCTCCCTCGATCCACGGGTTGGAATGCACGGTCCAGACGGAGATCGTGTGGGGCGCGCGGTTCCCTCCCCTCCTACTCGCGGTACTGGTCGGGGCGGCGCTGGGTATCTCGGGCGGTGCCCTCCAGGGCGTGTTCCGTAACCCGCTCGTCGACCCCTATCTCCTTGGGCTCTCGACGGGAGCGGCGGTCGGCGCGTCGATCCTCTTCACCTTCAATCTCGCCCCCGCCCAACAGGCCACCTTCTTGCCGGTCCTCGCCTTCCTAGGAGCCCTGGTGCCCGGCACCGTGGTCTACCTCGCGGCCGGTGGCCGAGCCCGTTCCATCGAGACCCTGCTCCTGACCGGGGTGGCCCTGAATTTCCTATTCGCCGCCCTCCTGGACGCCCTGCTCCTCTACAACCCGTCGAGCGGCGTGCAGGTCAACTTCTGGCTCCTCGGGGGCCTGAGCGATGCCACCTGGACCCGGGACGGTATCGTGTTCGGTGTCCTTCTCATCGCCGGCACCGCGATCGCACTCCACGGGCGTTCCCTCAACGTCCTCCAACTCGGTCGAGATGTGGCCGAGAGCGTCGGCGTCGACGCCCGACGCACCACGCGACGGATCATCGTGCTCTCCACGGTCCTCACGGCTGTCGCCGTCGCCTTCTCCGGCGTGATCGGCTTTGTCGGTCTCGTTTCGCCGCACGTGGTCCGACGCATGGTCGGACCCGACTATCGACTCGTCCTCCCGATCTCGGGACTCTTCGGAGCGACCTTCCTTGTCCTCGCGTGGGACCTCGCGCAATCGGTCGTTCCTTCCGTGGTGATCCCGGTAGGGATCCCGACGGCCTTTGCCGGGGCACCGTTCTTCCTTTACCTGCTCTACCGCCGCGGCGGTCTCCGTGGCGGGGGGAGGTCGGCCGGATGACCGAGCGCACGGTTCCGCCGCTGACCGTCGAAGCGGCCACGGTCCGGTACCGGGACCAGGTCGCCGTGCGGTCGGTGACCCTCTCCGTGCCCCGAGGCGAGGTACTGGCCCTGGCGGGGCCGAACGGTTCCGGGAAATCCACCCTTCTGCGGGCGATCGCCGGCCTCGAACCTCTCGCGGGAGGGTCGGTCCGAATCCTGGGTCGCCCTCTGCGTTCCTTCTCCCTGCGAGAGCGGGCGCGCATGGTCGCCTGGATGCCCCAAGAGGAGGCGCCCGGCGACAACGTTCCCCTCCTCGACTACGTCCGGTACGGTCGATTCGCCCACGTCCCCCCGTTGGCCGCCGAACGCGAGGCGGACGAACGGGCCGTGATGGCCGCCCTGGCGGACGCGGACGTGACAACGTTCGCCTGTCGCGGCATCCTCGAGCTGAGCGGCGGCGAGCGCCAACGGGCCCGGCTCGCCAGGGTACTCGCCCAGGAGACCCCGGTCCTCCTCCTCGATGAGGCGACCGCCCATCTCGACGTCGGGCATCAGCTGGACCTCCTCGGCCGGATCCGGAAGATCGCCTGCCGGGACGGGAGGGCCGTCATCGTCGCGCTCCACGACCTCAACCTCGCGGCCCGGTTCGCGGACCGGGTTGCCGTGCTCTCCCACGGGCAGCTGGTAGCCGAGGGAGCTCCGCCGGCGATCCTTTCGCCCGAACTCCTCGCCCGGGTCTGGGGGATCGTCGCCGTAGTGCGCCGAGACGCCGCCACCGGGCTCCCCTACCTCATTCCCCAGCTCCCGCTCGGGCCTGAACCGGCGTCCGTTCACCTGCCCCGCCGCCCCAAGGTTCACGTGGTCGCCGGCGGCGGAACCGGGATTCCCTACCTTCGCCGGCTGGTCGAGGAGGGGTACGATGTCTCGGCCGGCGCATTGCCGCTCTTCGACTCCGACACGGAGGCCGCCGAGGAACTCGGCGTCCCGGTGGCGGTCGAGATCCCGTTCGCTCCTCTCGGTTTGGAGGCCCGCGCCCGGAATCGGGTGCTGCTCGCGTCGGCCGGGGCGATCGTGGTCGCACCGTTCCCGGTCGGGCCGTCGAACCTCGCGAACCTGGAGGATCTACGGGAGTTCGTCCCGCGCATCCCTATCTTCCTCATCGACCCGCCCCACGGGACGTCTCTCGAGTTCGCGGACGGGCGAGCGACCGAGGTGCGGGAGGAGCTCGCCCGAAGGGGCGGCGTCCGCGTCGAGAGCGTCGACGCCCTAGTCGCCGCGCTGGCGGCGCGGCTGCGGGGGCCGAACGACGCGACGGACGGCCCTCCGGGGCAGGGGTAAGAATTCAACGGGTGGAACATCCGGACCCTCGATCTGCTCGAACACGCGAGGAAGGTCCCGGTCGACTACGACGAGCACACAGTCGACCCCCAATCGGGTGGCCTCCACGATCGCCGCGGCCACGCCAAATCGGATCATCGGGCGGGAGGGACTCGCTCGGCCGAGCACATGAACCGCCTCGAGCCCGTAGGCGAGGAGAAGGCCGCCCGGAGCGGCGGCCACGGCGGCCCGCGTCTGGGCGACCAGCGCCGGGTCGTGGAGACGGTCGACCGGGAGGGTGAGCACCCTCAACCGCCCGTGGGGCAACGGGACGATCCCCTCGAGCTCACCGACTTCCACCAGCTCCCCCGCCGCGGCGCCGGAATGCGCCCGACCGCGCGAGCCGTGACCCGGGCCGGTGCGCGCGGTGAGTACGCCGTCGCGAATCTCGAGGGTTACTTTTTCCCCCTTCTGGATGGGTCCCGCCGCGACGGCTCGAGTAGTCCGGACGATGTGCAGCCGGTCCAGGCGGTGGGCGAGGTCATCGCGGACGCTTCCGAGGGCCGAGTGGAGCCAGTCGACCCCTCCCACGGTCGAACGGTACCGTCCGCCGCTCAGCTCGACCAGGCCGCGACGGGAGAGGCTGCGGTAGGTGTGGGAGGCCGCCTGGACGGTCAACCCGAGACGCTCGGCGACCGACCGGAGGTTCGTCACCTCCCGCGTCTCGCACTCGTACAGGAACAGAAGGTCGCTGACGGTGCCCGCTCGTCGGAGGGTGCCCAGGCCGCTTCGACGCGGGCTCTTCGGGGGAGCGCCGGGAGCCACGGGCCCGCCAGACCCTGCCCGGTACAAGAGCCCACGGAGCCGCGGCGGGTCGGCTTACGCCTGCGCCGCCGGCCGTCGGGTCGCACTGGGGGCCGTGGCGTCCCGCTTCACCTCGCGGATGCGGTCCCGGATGCGGGCCGCCTCCTCGAAATCCAGGCGCTCCGCCGCGAGGCGCATCTCCTCTTCCAGGTTCGCGAGCAGGAGCGGCAGGCGTTCTTTCCACTTCCTCCCGAGTCCCGACGTGGAGAGCGACCCCGAGGTGGCGTCCTCACTGGGCGCGAGGAGGGAACGGACCTCCTTCTGGACCGACTCGGGGACGATCCCGTGCTCTCGATTGTATTCGAGCTGCACGGTTCGCCGGCGGGTCATTTCACCCATCGCGCGGGCCATCGACCCCGTGACACGGTCCGCGTAGAGCACGACCCGTCCCCGCTCGTTGCGGCTGGCCCGTCCCGCGGTTTGGACGATCGACGTCTCGCTCCGGAGGTACCCCTCTTTGTCCGCGTCGAGGATCGCGACAAAGCTGACCTCGGGCAGGTCGAGCCCCTCGCGGAGGAGGTTGATCCCGACGAGGATGTCGAACTCGCCGATCCGGAGGTCGCGGAGCACTTCGACCCGCTTCAGGGTCTCGATCTCGGAGTGGAGGTACCGGACGCGCAGCCCGAGGCGGGCGAGGTAGTTCGAGAGCTCTTCGCTCGTCCGTTTCGTGAGGGTCGTCACGAGGGCGCGGTCGCCGGCCTCGACGCAGGCCCGCAGTTCCTTCACGAGGTCCTCGATGTGCCCCGTGAGGGGCCGGACCTCGATCGGAGGGTCGACGAGCCCGGTCGGCCGGATGATCTGTTCGACGACCCCCTTCGAGACCTTCCGTTCGAAGGGCCCGGGGGTCGCGGAGACGAAGACGGCCTGCGGGACCCGAGAGAGGAACTCGGGGAACGTGAGCGGCCGGTTGTCCCGGCAGGAGGGCAAACGCCAGCCGAATTCGACCAGATTGTCCTTGCGGCTGCGGTCCCCCTTGTGCATCCCCATCAGTTGGGGGACGGTGACGTGGGACTCGTCCAGGAAGACGAGCATGTCCTCCGGGAAGAAGTCGAGGAGCGTGTACGGGGGCTCCCCCGGCTTTCGGCCGGCGAAGTAGCGTGCGTAGTTCTCGACGCCCGTGCAGTAGCCGGTCTCGCGCAGCATCTCGAGGTCGTAGTCCACCCGACCCTTCAGGCGCTGGGCCTCCACGATCTTCTCGGCCCGGACCAACTCCTTCACGCGGACGTCCCGCTCCTTCTCGATCTGGGGGAGGATCTCCTGCATCCGATCGTCGACCGTCAGGAAGTGCGTCGCCGGAAAGACGGAAAGCTGGTCCAGGTCCCGACGTTCTTCCCGGGTCACCGGGTCGAGTTCGGCGATGGCCGAGACGGTCCGGCCATCCAGGACAATGCGGTGGACGGTCTCCCCCGCCCCCATGACGTCGACCGTCCCCCCGCGAACCGTGAAACGGCCGCGCTTCAGCTCGACGTCGTTGCGTTGGTACTTCATGTGGACGAGCTGCTCGAGCAACGCCTGTCGGGTGACCGTCTGGCCCACCCGGAGCTCCACGACCGACGAGCGGTAGTCCTCGGGCGAGCCGAGACCGTAGATGCAGCTGACCGAGGCGACGACGATCACGTCCCGTCGCGTCAGCAACGCCTGCGTCGCCCGGTGGCGGAGGCGGTCGATCTCCTCGTTGACGGACGAGTCCTTCTCGATGTACAGGTCGATCTGAGGGACGTAGGCTTCGGGCTGGTAGTAGTCGAAGTAGCTGACGAAGTACTCGACCGCGCTGTTGGGGAAGAGGGCCCGGAACTCGCTGACGAGCTGGGCGGCGAGCGTCTTGTTCGGGCTGACCACCAGCGTGGGCCGCTGCAGGCGTTGGACCGCGTGGGCCATCGTGAACGTCTTGCCGCTGCCGGTGACGCCCAGCAGGGTGACGTACTTCTCGCCGTCCGCGATACGTCGCACGATGCCCTCGATTGCCTGCGGCTGGTCCCCCTGCGGGACCATATCGGTCTCGAGCTGGAATTGACCGGGGAGATGGGCGGTGGCGGGCGCACTCGTCTTCGGGGGGCTCACGGGGCGACCCCCGCCGGTGCGGGACGGCGACCGTAGCCCTTCGGGTCGATCACGACGGACCCGAATCCGAGGCTCCGCACGGAAGAGAGGATCTCCGAGGAGAGAGGAGCGGTGGAGAGTCGAGGGACCTCGCTCGGGTCGACCTCGATGCGGGCGTCCTCTCCCCGCACCCGCACGCGAACCCGGCGGAACCCCTGCTCGAGAAGGATCGATTCGGCGGCTTCGATGCGAGCCAGCAAGGAGGGGTCGATCGGGTTCCCGTGGGCCACGCGGGATGCGAGGCAGGCGTCCGAGGGCTGGTCCGCGTTCCCGAGGTGGTGGGAGCGCGCTGCGTGCCGCACATCCGCCTTGGTCCAGCCTTCCTCGGCGAGGGGGTGACGGAACCCGGCCTCGTCCATCGCCCGCAACCCGGGGCGATCGTCGCTGTAGTCGTCCGTGTGGATCCCGTCGAGGTACTGGTGCGCTCCCCACTCCTTTCCGAAGGAGAGCAGACGCCCGGCTTCAACGGAGCGGCAGAAGTAGCAGCGGTTGGTGGGGTTCGCCCGGTACTCCGCCCGCTCGAGCGGGTCGACGGTCAGCAGCTGGTGCGGGATCCCGATCTCGCGAGCGACCCGCTCGGCCCGGTCCACTTCCACCTGGGCCACCGCCGGGCCTCGAAGGGTCACCGCGACGGTGTCCTGCCCGAGGGCCTCGAACGCGAGCGCGGCGACGACCGCGGAATCGACCCCGCCGGAGAGGGCGATCAAGGCTCGGCCGCCGTCGGCGATGCGGTGCACGACCAACCCTTCGTCGCGCAGGACCGACGAGGAACGAGAGAACCCGGACATGGAAGGCTCATTGTCAATCGGGGGGGGCGGAAAACCGTATCTGCCGTCGAGGCGGCTTCGGGACGCGAGGCCGACCCAATGCAGAGCGTGCACGAGGGCACAGAATGGGTCCTCCGGCTGGACGACGGACAGGACCTGTTCGAGGCACTGACCGGGTTTGCCCGGAAGGAGAGGGTTCGGGCCGGAGCGGTGCTGATCGGAATCGGGATGTTCCGGACGGCGACCTTCGGTTATTGGGACGGCTCGCAGTACCGACCGCACGAGCTGACGGTCCCGCACGAGCTCGTCGCGTTGCATGGGACGATCGCCACCGTCGACGGAAACCCGTCGGCTCACCTGCACGGCGCGGTCGCCGGTCCCGAGCACCGGCTCGTGGGGGGCCACCTCCTGCGCGCGACGGTCGGCATCCTCCTCGAGGTCGTCCTCGAGACCTTTCCAGGCCGGACCTTCGGCCGACCCCTCGGGGAGACGTTCGGACTTCGCATGCTCGATCTGGAGCCGGTCGTCGACCCGTAGGCGGCCCGACACCCCTTTCCTCCGGACCGACGTTCTCTGACACCGACGTATGGCGACCGATGTCCCCTCCGCGTTCGACGGGATCGACCCGCGGCTGGCCGAAGCGGTGGGACGGCGCGGGATCCGCGAACTCTCGGAGATCCAGCGGCTCGCCTTCCCTCTCCTCCGGGGGGAGTCCGACGCATTGCTGCTATCGCCGACCGGGACCGGGAAGACCGAGGCTGCGCTCCTCCCGCTGCTCTCCCGGCGCCTCGCGGACCCGTCGCCGCCGATCTCGCTCCTCTACGTCACTCCGCTGCGCGCGCTCAATCGCGACCTCGAGCACCGGCTGGTCTCGTTGGTGGAGGAGGTGGGCCTCACTGCCGCCGTCCGGCACGGGGACACGAGCGCGTCCGCTCGGGTCGCCCAGTCTCGAAAGCCCCCGGACCTCCTGCTCACCACTCCGGAGACGCTCCAGATCCTGCTCGTCGGGGTCCGCTTGCGAGAGGGACTCCGGAACGTGCGGACCGTCGTGGTCGACGAGATCCATGAGTTGGTGGGGTCGGACCGGGGCGCCCAGCTCGGCCTCACGCTCGAGAGGCTGGACGCGCTGACGGGCCGAAAGGTCCGGCGCATCGGCCTCTCCGCCACGGTCGGCAACCCGACCGAAGTGGCCCGCTTCCTATCGCCCGAACCGAGGTCGGTCGAGGTCCAGTCGGCCCAGCAGCGACGCGTCCTCGAACTCTCGGCGCGGCGTCCGGCGGACTCGTACCCGCCTCTCGACCCGGCGCTCCAAGCCGAACTGAAGGCGGACGCCCCTCTCCTCCTCGGGCTGCGGGCAGTGGAGGAGGAGGTCCGCGCCCACACGACCACGCTCATCTTTGTCAACACCCGCCCGACCGCGGAGGGGCTCGCGGCCCGGCTGAAGCGACTGGCCCCCGACCTCGCCATCGCGGTCCACCATGGGTCGCTCTCCCGGGAGGTCCGTGAAGAAGCAGAGCGGGAGTTCCGCGAGGGGCGGCTGAAGGCGCTGGTCGCCACCTCCTCCCTCGAGCTTGGGATCGACATCGGCAGCGTCGACCATGTGATCCAGTTCGGATCCCCGCACCAGGTCGGGCGTCTCGTTCAACGGGTCGGGCGGTCCGGCCACCGGCTCGACCGGACGATCCACGGGACGGTCCTGGCGCTGGACGACGACGACCTCGAAGAGGCCGCGGTCCTCGCCCGACGGGCGGACGAGGGCCTCGTCGAGCCCGCGGCGTGGCGGACGCGGAATCGCCTCGCCGCCGCCCAGCAAGTGGTCGCCTCGCTCCGGGCCGGCGGGGCGGTCGTGCCCAACGACCTCATCCGGACGCTCGGCCACGCGGCCGCGGTCGCGGACCTCACCCACGCCGAGTGGGACGCTCTCTTCGACTACCTCGTCGCCTTGCGTCTGGCGCGCCGCCTGGACGACGGACGGCTGGCCCCCGGTCGGGGTACGCTCGCCCGCTTCTACGCTTCGCTCTCGCTCATACCGGACGAGCGGACCTACCGCCTGCGGGATATCGCGACTCGCCGCCTCATCGGGACGTTGGACGAGCGATTTGTCCTCACGCAGATCATGGCCCAGCCCGACCAGATCTTCCTCCTGCACGGGCAGACCTGGAAGGTCGTCGAGTTCCGGGAGGGGGAGCTCCTGGTGGAACCGGTCCACGAGATCGGAGCCGAACCTCGCTGGGCCGGTGAGGACCTCCCCGTTCCGTTCGATGTGGCCCAGGAGATCGGCCGGATGCGGCGCGAGGGGGGCCTCGACGTTTACCCGATCGACGCCACGGACCGCGCACGGCTCGCCCACCGCCGAGAGGAGGGTGACCGGGCCGGGACCTTGCCGACGGACCGGCGCGTGACCGTCACCGCCCGGGGTCGGGTCGTGGTCTACGGGTCCTGCTTCGGCACTCGGACGAACGACACGCTCGCGCTCGCGGTCGCCGGCCTCTTGACCGCCCGGCTCGGCGCCCGGACGGACGTGGCGGCGGTCGAGCCGACCTGGTTCGTCCTCGAGCTGCCGGTCGCGGTCGATTCGGCGACCCTCATCGATGCCTTCCAGATCGACCCCGAAACCCTGCTTCCGCTCGTCGAGCGCCTGGTCCCGAGCGGGCTCGACTACCGGTGGGTCTTCCTCTCGATCGCCCGGAAGCTCGGGGTGATCCCCTCCTCCGCGGACCCCCGCGACCTGCGGACGCTCGAGCCACTGCTCGCAGAATCTCGAACGAACCCGCTGGGGGAGGAGGCGCTCGAGAAGACCCTCCACGACCGGTTCGACGTCGTCCATGCCCGCGAGGTCCTCGAGCGAGCTCGGACCGGGGCGCTCGAGGTGGTGGCCACTCCCCCCTCGACGTTGACCGACGGGCCGCTGGAGCGGCTGCGCTGGCGCGTCCTTCCGGAGACGCCCCCCCCCACGCTCCTCAAGGCTGTGCGGGAACGCCTCGCCAACGAACCGCTCGCGCTCGTCTGTCTCCGCTGCGGGTTCGTCCGTCAGACGACCCCGGGGCGCTATCAGAGGGAGGGGGGGAGTCGCTGCCTCTTGTGCGGGGGCTCGCTCTCCGCGGTCCTTTCTCCCCGCCGGGAGGCGGACCTCGAGCGCCTGCGGACGTACGCGAAGAGAAAGTGGAAACCGGCGGGGAGGCGATCGACGAAGCGGGCCTCTCGGGGCGAGCGACCACCTTCGCCGGAGACCGAGTCCCTCGTGCGGACGGGCTACACGTCGGCCGAGCTCGTCGCCCATTACGGAGACCGAGCGCTCTATGCCCTCGCGGCCCGGGGGATCGGGCCGGACACGGCTCGCCGGCTCCTCTCGCGGCTGTACCAGAGCGACGATGCGTTCTTCACCGAGATCCTCCGCGCAGAGCGAGCGTACGCACGGACCCGGGCCTTCTGGGACTGACCCCGGCGCGTCCCGGCACACCGCCCGGACGGCGTCACGCGGGGGACCTCACTCCGGCCCGGACCCCTCTCCGAGACGGACGGCCGCCCGCGAGAGTTCCACGGTCGTCGCTTCCACGACCGCCCTAGGGGCATCGGTACGGAATCCCTCGGGTCGCATGTGGGTGCGCGAGAACCGGTATCCCTTTTCGGTCAACGCGCGCGAGAGCCCTTCGCGAGAGGGTGGGAAGGGCAGGCCGAGGGCACCGGCGAGCTCGTTCGCTTCGAAGTAGAACGGGCGGTCGACCTCCGCCTCGGAGCGGATGCGGGAGAGGAACTCCTCCGTCTCCCGCGGGCGAGCCGCCGTAGGGGGCGTCGCGAGTCGGGTCGCGAGCTTCGGGTCGAACAGGGGACCCAGCCACATCGGGCCATACGGTCCAAGCTCCCCGAGGAACGGACCTGTCCAGGTCTCCGGTTCCACGAGCCCGACCGGATCCGGCGGAGAGACGCCCGTGAGCAGAGGCACCTCGAGGTAGACCCGAAGGTGGTGCCCCCGGACATACGCGAGGAGGGGCCGGACGGTGCGGCCTTCCGTGCGGGCCGTCCGCGCGAGATACGCCAGCAGGATACGGAGCCCGCCCTCGGGACCGAGACGTCCCCGCACAGGGTGACTTCCGTAGAGGCGTTCGCACGCGCCCGGCTGCACGCCGGCGAGCACCATGAGGTCCGTCGCCGTCGCGGCGAGGATGCCGCCCGGGCGGAGGGCCCGGATCGCGATCGGGACGAACGGGAGGGGCGAGCCGTACGGGTCGAGGTCCACGTAATCGAACGGCGCCTCCACCGGCAGGGTCCGAGCGTCGGCCCACCGGACGGTCGCGCCCGGGACCTTTTCGGCGTTCTGGCGCAGGACCTCGGCCGCGACCGGATGGGCCTCCGTGAACAGGAACGAGGAGAAGGCACCCGATTCGACCAGGAGCCGCAGTCCGCGGGCCCCGGTGGCCGACAGCATGTCCCACCCGTGACCCGAGATGCGACCGAAGTGGGTGCTCACGAACGCGACCCCGAGGTCACGGTCGAGGACCATGTCCGGATTGTAGAAGACCGAGGACTTAGGTCGCGGGCCGGGACCCGGGCGGGTCGGGGGGAGGAGGAGCTCGACGGCTCCTTCGCGGGCGCGGACTAGTGGGCTTGGCCCGTGATCAGGTGGACGATCTTGAACGCGAGGAGGTTCTTGTTCACCGGGGTCACTTCGAGGAGCCGTAGTTCGTCCCTCCTTCGGATGTCCTGGAGCAGCGGGTTCCGGGACTTCTTGTGGAGGGTCATGATGATCGACTTCTTGGCGTCCAGGGTGTCCATCACGCTCTTCGTGAAGACCTCGCTTTCGACCTCCATCTTGCCGACCTCGTCGATCACAACGACATCGGACTCCTCGCGGCCTTGGGCGAGCGCGGCGGTCCCGAGTCCTTCGAGGGCGAGCAGATTCACGCCGAAGCGCCCGGACCGGATCCGGGACTTGAGGTTCTCGTGCGCGAAGACCTCGTGCTCCTTCGTGATCCAATTCGTGATCTGGAAGCCGACCCGGCGCTGCTTCACGACGATCGGCTCGGTCACCATGCCGCCGACCTTGAGTCCCTCCTCCTCAAGGAGCTGGATGATGCGAAGGAGGGTCTGCGTCTTTCCGGAACCGGGGAGACCGGTGATGCCGATCTTCACCGGTGCCGAGAGGCGACGAGGCATTGGGTAGAACTCCTAAGGACGCCGCGTCTAGGCGTGGCGCGAATAAGAAGCCATGCCGAGCGGGTCACGCCATGACAGTCGGGACGATGTCGTAACTCGGGTGGTTCGAGGGCGGCCCGGCGAGCCGGCTTCGGTGTATCCTTCACGCGAGGACACGTTCCTCCTTCTCCCGTTCGCCAGGGTCGCTTCCGGCACGTCCTTCCTCGAGGTGGGAACCGGCGCCGGACTCGTCGCCCTGACTGCCGCCCGGCGGGGGGCCCGCGTGGTCGCGACGGACCGCAATCCCCACGCCTTGCGCCGGCTCGCCGCCATCGCCCGGGCGAACCGCCTCGACCTGGAGGTCGTCCGTACCGACCTGGCACGGGGTCTCGCCCGATTCGACCGGGTCGTCGCCAACCCGCCCTATCTCCCGACCCGGCCCGAGGAGCGGGACCCCGACCGGTGGCACAACCTGGCCTTGGACGGCGGACCGGACGGCTGCGCCACCACCGCCCGGTGGGTAGCGGAGCTCCGGGAGCACCTCCTTCCCACCGGGAGCGCGTTCGTCGTCACGTCCACCCTCCAATCCGGCGAGCGGCTGCGGCAGATCTGGGACTCCTGGAGGGAACTCGGTGGGTCCGTGCTCCGGGTCGCTCGTCGGGACCTCGAAGGCGAGCGCCTCGAGGTCTACCGGCTTCGCTGGCGCGCGGGTCGAGCGTCTACGTCGGATGTTCCGCGAACGAGAGCACCGCATCCAGGAACCGGTGTCCGTCGCCGATCCCGACCGGCCCGCCGGTCCGGGTGAAATCGGGGGCCTGGGCCCGGAAGAACGACCGTTCCGGATGCGGCATCAGTCCGAAGACGTTGCCCTCCGGGTTCGTCAGACCGCCGACATCCCCCTCCGACCCGTTGGGGTTCCAGGGATACGTGGCGGGGCCCCCGTCCGGAGCCACCCATCGGAAGAGGATCTGGCCCGCCCTCTCGAGCTCCCGGAGCCGCAGGGCCGAGTCACCACCGAGCACGAGCTTTCCTTCCGCGTGAGCCGAGGGGAACAGGAACCGGGTCCCCACTGGAATCCGCTGAAGGGCCGGAAATATGCCTCCCGCCCAAGCAACGAACGTCGGGCGGCACTCGAAACGACCCGAATCGTTGGTCATCAGCACCGCATCGGGCGGGCCGAGGCGACCGCCCCGGTGCCCCGGTAGGAGCCCGAGTTCGGTCAAGACCTGGAACCCGTTGCAGATGCCGGCCACGACGCGGCCCGACCGCACGAACTCCTCGAGGTCGGGACCGATCGAGGCGCGGATCCGCGCGGCGAAGATCGCTCCCGCCCGAACGTAGTCCCCCGCGGAGAAGCCGCCGGGCACGAAGAGCGCGGAATAATCCCTAAGGCGTCGCCGCTTGGAGGCGGCGACATCGCGCCCTTCGAACTGCTTGAGCTGGACCACCTCGGCCTGCGCTCCGAGCGCGGCGAGGGCGACACGAAGCTCGTCGTCGCAGTTCGTTCCCTCGATCGCCAGCAACGCGACTCGAAGGTTCCGACGGACCACGGCCGGGTACCGGTCCCGCGGGTTTAACCGTTCCCGAGCGCGGGCGGACCCGCGCCCGGCCCGAGAGGTGGGACGAGCCAATGGACCGGCACCCGAGCTCCTTCGCGCAGGGTCTTCCGGCCCGGCGGGAGCACGGTGAACCCCACCGACCCGGAGAGGCTGGAGATCGAGGAGGACCCATGGTACCTGGAGTAGACCCCCCCGTTCCGCACCGCGAGAGGGACCACGGTGGCCAGGCCGCGGGTCGCCGATAGTTGCCCGCTCTCGAGGCGAGCGTCGGAGTCGGACCATCCGGGTCCCTCCTTCCCCGCGAGGCGACGGAGGAGTGGCAGGAGTAGCCAGTAGGCATTCGTGAGGCAGGAGGAGGGATGACCGGGCATCCCGACGATCACCTGATCACCCACTCGAACCGCGAGCGTGGGCTTGCCGGGACGAACTGCGATCCCGTGGAACAGGAGACGCCCCATCCGGGGGAAGATGCGGGGAAGGAGGTCCCGTTCCCCCACGGAACTCCCCCCGGTGGCGAGCACGAGGTCGGCGGTGCGAAGGGCTCGGCGCAGGGTCGACTCGATCCGCTGAGGGTCGTCCGGGACGGGGCGAAAAGTTCGAGGAATACCTCCCGCCGCCCTGACGATCGCGGCCAGGCTCGCGTTGTTGCTCTCGTAGATACGCCCTGCGCGGGTGGGCCCCCCGGGGGGGAGCAGTTCGTTACCGTTCGGAACGATAGCTACCACCGGTCGCGCGACCACCGGCACGGTGGCGAGACCGCACGCTGCGACCATCGCAAGAGCCGATGGAGTGAGCTCTTCCCCGCGCCGAACGAGGACCATCCGCTGCTGAAAATCGTCGCCCGGGGCGGCCAGCCTCTCGCCGGGTCCGACCGAGCGGGATATCCGGACCGAACGACCGCGGCGCTGGACCTCCTCGAAGATGACGACCGTGTCCGCTCCTCGGGGAAGGGTTCCGCCGGTGGCGATGGCCGCGGTCTCGCCGGACTGGAGCGTTCGAGCGAACGACTGCTCCGCAAACACTTCTCCAACCACGCGCATCGTTATGGGATGGGAGGGACGAGCCCCCCGGGTATCGGCGCTGCGCAGCGCGTACCCATCCCACGTAGCGCGGTAGAAGGCCGGGACGGGACGGGGGGACCTCACGGTCCGGGCGAGGCCCCGACCGAACGCGTCCTCGACCCGGACCCGCTCGATCCGGTCGAGGGGACGGACGGCGGCGAGGAGACGTCGACGGGCCACCTCCATCGGGATCAGGCGACCGAAGGCGTGCATCTCCATGGTCGAATGCGGGCTAGCGCGCCCCCTCCAGCCACCGGGTGGCGGCCCGCTCTCCCGCGGTCAGGCACTCCTTCAGTCGCTGGCCCGCAAACCACGCCGCGTAGAACCCTCCGCGGAAGGAGTCCCCCGCGCCGACGGAGGTCCTCACCTTGCGGTGCCGGGTGGCGCGAACGTGGACCGACCCCGCTCGGGAGAACGCCGTCGCCCCTTCGGCTCCTTCCGTTCGAACGATGAGCGGCACGAGCTGCAACAGAGCTTCGGGTCCGCGAAGTTCGAGGAGGGATGCGGCCCGGTCGATCTCGGAGCGATTCCCCCAAAGGACCTCCGAGTCTCGAAGCAAGCGTCGGAGGTGAAGTGAATCCCATCGATAATGGGTTTCCTGCCCGGGGTCGGCGGCGACATGGAGGCCGGCGACGCGGGCCGCCCTCTGGAGCGAAAGGAGCGCGGCCGGAGGGCCGGTCGTCAGGTGGAGCCAAGAATACTCGGAGAGCCACGGTCCGACCCGGAATCGGTGCGGCGAGCCGTCGGCCATCGCGCCCTGGTCGATCAGGGTCCGTTGCCCCCCGCGCCGGTCCTCCACGATGTAGCACGTCGGGGTAGTGCGGTGCGGGAGGGTCTCGAGGCCCCGCAGGTCGACCTGGCCCGCCTCCAGGCGCTCCCGGAACGCCGCCGGGAATCCCGTGCCGAGTCGGGCTACGAGGCCGCAGACCACCCCGTAGCGGGCGGCCGTAAGCGCGAGGTTCGTGGCCGTACCACCGAGCTCCGAGTGGCGGGCGACCACCGGCACGGTCCGGTCCGCGAGGGGGAAGTCGGTCACACGCAGGAACTCGTCGACGTTCACATGACCGGCGATCAGAAGGTCCCGCGGTCGGTTGCGCAACGGGTCGTCCATCGGGGGAGCTCGGGACGAGACGTCCGGGCGCATAGCCGTTCGGGAGGGACGCGGGCTCGGCCTTAAGCGGGCCGGAAGCTCCAACGCTCGGCCCATGCTCGTGGAAGGAGCGATCCTAGACCGGGACGGCTCCCGGCGGGCCTCGGTGCGCCTCCGCGACGGTCGGGTCGTCGAGGTAGGGCAGCCCGGCACCCTCCGTACTCGTGGCGATGAGCGACGGGTCCGAGGGATCGTCGTCCCGGCGCCCGTGAATGCCCACACCCACCTGGGGGATTCGGTGTCGACGCGCGAACCCCCGACGGGACCCGTCGAGACCCTGGTGGCCTCCCCGGATGGCTACAAGTTCCGCCTTCTCGCCGAACGTTCGCGAGCGGAGAAGATGTTGGCCATCCGTGCCGCGCTTCGACGGATGCGCAAGGAGGGAACGGTCGCGGTCATCGACTTCCGCGAGGAAGGCACGCCCGGGGAACACGTCTTGCGAGCCGCGGCCCGGGGCTCGGGCGTCCGGACCTGGATCCTCGGCCGACCCCTCGTCCGACCGGTTGACCCGGACGAGCTCGCTGCGGTGTTAGAGGCCGGCGACGGGATCGGGCTCTCGAGCGCTCGGGACGAGTCTCCGGAGACGCGCCAGGTCGTCGCTCGGGCGTGCCATCGGGCGGGGAAGTGGTTCGGCCTGCACGCGAGCGAAGCGGTCCGCGAACCCCCCGATTCGTTCCTCCTACCCCGACCGGACCTCCTCGTCCACCTCGCGGAAGCGACCCCGGACGACCTCCGTGCGGTCGCGGCGGCGAAGGTGTCGGTCGTGGTCTGTCCCCGCTCGAACGCCCTGTTTGGTCGCCAGCCGGACCTGGCGGGGATGGAGCGCGAGGGGATCCGGATGATGCTCGGGACCGACAACGCGATGTTCCACGCCCCCTCGATCTGGAGGGAACTCGAGTTCGCGTACGTCGCGACCCGGCTCCGAGGCCGGCCCGTCTCGGCCGAGTTCCTGGCCCGGAGCGCTCTGGTCGAGCCGTACCGGTGGCTGGGGACCCCGGACGGTGCGTCGATCTCGGCCGGCTCCTCGGCGGTCCCGCTCGTGCTTCGTCTGCCGGCGGACGACCCGGCGTACCAGGTCGTCACGCGCACCACCGAACACCTTATTGTCCGCCCGGGCCGGGCTCCGTAGTGGGTCGGTTCCGATGAAGAGCGAAGAGCTGTTCGCGCTCCTCCGGCGGCGGGGCGTGCTCTGGCCTTCGGCCGAGATCTACGGCGGAACCCAGGGGCTGTACGACTACGGTCCGCTCGGGTTCGCCCTCAAGCGGCGGGTCGAGGAGGCCTGGGCGGCCTGGTTCGTGGGCCTCTCGCACGACTACCACCTCATCGAGCCCGCCGAGATCCTTCCCGAGGCGGTCGTCCGTGCCTCGGGCCACTTGGAGAACTTCACCGACCCCGAGGTCACGTGCGAGTCGTGTCACTCCGCCTTCCGCGCCGAGACCATCCTCGAGAAGGTCCGGCCCGAAGGGGTCGACGGCCTCTCACCGGAGCAGATCGGCGAGATCGTCTCGTCCACCCACGTGAAGTGCCCGACCTGTGGATCGCTCGCGCTGAGCGTCCCCCGCCCGTTCAACCTCATGTTTGGGGTGGACTGGGGGGTCACCAGCAAGGAACGGGCGTACCTTCGGCCCGAAACCGCCCAGGGCAGTTACCTCTCCTTCGCTCGGATGTGGGACGTAGGGCGTCGCGCACTTCCGCTCGGGATCGCGGTGATCGGGAAAGCCTACCGGAATGAGATCGCGCCGCGGCAGGTGCTGTTCCGGATGCGGGCGTTCACCCAAGCCGAGCTCCAGATCTTCTTCGACCCCGCCGGCTTTCCCGTTCCGTTCGACCGGGTCCGGGAGGAGTCGTTGCCGATGCTGCGCGTCGACCGTCGCGAACTGGGCGAAGAGACGCCCGAGATGGTGCGGGCCGACGACCTCGTCCGTACGGGGGGGCTTCCCGAGTTCTATGTCTACCACCTCGTCCACACGGTTCGCTTCTTCCGGGATGTCCTCCGCTACCCGGCCGACCGGATCCGCCTGTTCGAGAAGTCGGACAAGGAGCGGGCGTTCTACAACCGCCTCCAGTTCGACGTCGAGGTCCGCCTGGACAGCCTGGCCGGCTACAAGGAACTCGGTGCGGTCCACTACCGGGGCGACTACGACCTCACCCGCCACAGCCTGGGGTCCGGCAAGGACCTCTCCGTGCACCCCACCGGGCGCGACCCCCTCCTGCCGCACGTCCTCGAAATGACGTTCGGCGTCGACCGCAATATCTGGGGCCTAGCCGACCTTCACTTGACCCGCGAGGGCGAGCGGAACGTCTGGAAGCTCCCGAGCTATCTAGCCCCCGTGGCAGTCGGGGTCTTCCCGTTGATCGGAAAGGAGCACGCCGCCTACGCGCTCGCGCTCACCGACGAGCTCGCGACCCAAGGGATCTCCGCCCAGTACGACGACGGGAGCTCGATCGGCAAACGCTACGCCCGGATGGACGAGGCGGGGACGCCGTTCTGCATCACCGTCGACGGCGAGACGCTCGCCGACGGCCCCTCGAAGGACACGGTGACCCTCCGCCAGCGCGACTCCCGCGACCAGGAACGGGTTGCGCGGGCGGAACTCGGGAATCGGATCCTTCCGGCTCTCCGACCCCCGCGACCGTCCCGGGCGTAGCCTGAGCCCGCTTTCCGTGGCACAACAACGGATATATCGCGCGGCCCGGTGTGTTTCTCTCGATGGCAACCGGCGGAACCCCTCCCGAGTCGCCGGGTCCGGGCACCCCCCTCGCCGCCCGACGGTCCCGTTGGATCGGCCAGCAGTACGCGGACATCACGAAACTGCGCGAACATGCCGCGCGCTACGACCGAGCTTCCGCCCGCGCCCAGCAGCGTGTGGCCCGCATCAACACGAGGATCGAGAAGCTCCGTCATCAGGCTACGCTCCTCCGGGAAAAGGCGCAGAAGATCCTCGCCGAGACTCCCGAAATCGAACAGCAGATCAAGCAGCACGAACGCGACATCGCGGCCTCCACGAGCCAGCGGCAGCGCGCCGCTCCCCCGGGTCAGCCGTACGCGATCGGAATGACGAGCGATGTCACCAGTCTTCACTACCGGATCCGAAAGCTGCAACAGAAGGTCGTCGACAAGCAGCAGAAGTCGCGCCATCTGGAACTGCGGGCGGCCCAGAAGACGCAGAAGACCGCCGAACTGAAGGTGAAGGTCGACCGCTACACGGAGGCCGCTCGGCTCCATGAGCAGGAGGCGAACGCCTACCGCCAGCGGGCCGACCGGCTCCAGGCAGTAAGCGAGAGCGACGTCTCCTCCCACCTGACAGCGACCGCCACTCCGCCGACCAGCCCGAGCGACGAGCCCCCGCGACCGCCATGAAGCTCATCGTCACGGTCGGGATGCCCGGCTCCGGCAAGGACGAGCTCCTCGAGATCGCCCGCTCGATCGGGCTCGCGACCCTCAAGATGGGCGACCTCGTCCGGGACGAGACGCGACGCCGGGGCCTTCCGCTGACCAACCCCAACGTCGGGCGGGTCGCCTCCGAGGAGCGCGACAAGCACGGCGGTGGCATCTGGGCCCAACGGGCCTTGCCGAAGCTCACCGAGACCCGGATGCTCGTGGACGGGTGCCGGTCCGACACCGAGGTCACGGTCTTCCGCCACAACTTCGGCGACCTTTTCGTACTCGGGATCTTCGCGTCGCCCGAGACCCGGTACGACCGCATGACGACCCGCAGCCGGAACGACGACGGCGGGAGCCTCCAAGACTTCTTCGACCGCGACCGGAGGGAACTCAAGTGGGGGATCGGGAACGCTTTCGCCCTCGCGGACGGGATGCTGATCAACGAGGGCCCGATCGAGACGTTCCGGCGCGACGGCCGGGCGACGCTGGAGAAGATCCTCGCCCACAAGGACGAGGACTGAGGTCCGGGGCCTAGGACGCCGGAGCCGCGAACAGTTCCCGCACGCCGTCGAACCGCTCCCGGTCCACGACCACCACGACGCGGGAGTGGGTCGCGGCGAGGCGTCGGGTCGACTGGACCAGATGCAGGTCGCGGGCCGCGGCGAACCGCCGCGAGCCCCGGCCCCGTGCGATGTGGTGATCCCACCGGAGAGCGAACTCGTCCGGGCTGTCCGGTGCCGGAGGGTTGCGCGAGACGTTGCGTTCCCGGACCGTGCGCCGCACGAGTTCGAGGTACCCGATGTTCTCTGCGAAGAGCGTGGCGATCTCGTCCTCGCTGGGGTCGAGGCCCTCCACCCGGATCCCGCCGGCGGTCGCCCATCGGGCGACCTCGAGGAAGGAGGGGTTGGGCACGGAGACCTCCCCGAACCGGACGAGGCCCCGGACCTCGCTGCGCTCGGCCGTCGTGAGGGGGACGACCGGTTCCGCGGGGGAGCGTACGAAGTACTCGATCAATCCCCGGAGCTCCTCGGGGGAGGTCCCGAATCCGACCGCCGAGGGGGCATGCCCCTGGACCGATCGGACCGCCGTGGGCGCCTCGCTCGCCAAGCCCCGCACCGGGGCGATCAGCAGGATGTCCCCGACGTCGGAAAGGCGGGCGGTGATCACGGACCTTCGCGCTCCGACAGGTCGTCGAAGAGGTCGTCCCGGTCGCGGTGTCGGCGTAGCTCGCGCACGTTGAGGATCGGCAGACCGTCGATCGTGGGACGGTGAACGCTCTCCGCCACGACGAACATGGCGTGCCCCTCGGCGACACGAGAGAGCTCGTAGAGGATCTCGGCCCGGTGGAACGCGGTCCGGAGGCTGCCGACCCCGGTGAGAAGGATCTGGGGGGATCGGGAGAACGCATCGAACGGAGCGCGGACCGTTACCGTCACCTCAAACCCGAGGCCGTCCAGTTGATCGAGGACCCCGTCCCGCAGGGCGTCCCCCGTCCGGACCCGGGTTCGGATGGCCGATGCGCTACCTCCCGCCTCGTTCGACCGAGCGGGGGTGCCGGTAGCGCCGTCGGGTGTCTGCGCGGATGCGGGCCTCGGCGCGGTCCCGCCGAAGATCTCGATCGGGGAGACGATCGGTTCGCCGAGGAACGTCTCGATCCGCTCGATGACGTCAATCTCGGCCCCGGCGCCATCCTCGTACAGCTGGATCGCGCGACGTGACACACCGGCCACGGTAGCCAGGGTGCCCAGCGACAACCCGCGCCCCAGCCGGAGGTCGCGGAGCCGCTCGCCCGAGATCCGCGCGAACGTTCCCCCCGGACTCGCGTAGAGGAAGGGCGGAACGCCCTCCTCCAGGTACTCGCGGAGGGTCTCCTCGTTGACGATCGGGACCCCGTATCGGGTGTAGACCACCCCTGGGTCGAGCTCGGCCGCCCCCGAGGCCTGGCCGATGATCAGGACCGTCGCTGGAAAGAGATGCCCGAGCTCGAGCAACCGGATGGCTTCCTCGGACCCGAGCGCGTCGATGTTCTTCAGGACCTTGATGAGGAGGAGAGTGGCATCGCGACGGGCTGCCAGGTCGAAGCTAGACGGGCGTACCCCGTGCGAATCCGCGACGTAGAACCCCGACCGGCCGAGAAGGTCCCGGATCTGCTCGATCCAGCGTTCGCGGGTCCGCGGCATCTCTGACCCCTCGAACTACGATTACAACTTCTACATAAATACCTATGGTCGGTCCTCTCGAGAGGGGGTGTCGCGTGGGGAGTCGGAATGGTCATGCGGCGGATCCGTGTCCCGGGGCCATGGTACCGGGGATCGCTCCGGTCCCGGGAGCTCCGGTCCTCCGGCTCGACCCCGGGTCGGACGAGATGGTGAGCCTGCTGCTCGCCGACCTTCACCTGGGGCTCGGCGCGAGCCATGACCGCCCCGCCGGACCTCCCGAGGCCTCGGGCCCGGTGCTCGCGGAGCGAGTGCTGCACCTCGCACGTGCCGCGCGGGCGGGTCGCGTAGTCATCGCGGGCGACGTGAAGCACCCTATCGTCGGTACCCCGCCGGCGCTCCGCTCAGTGATCTTCGATTTCTTCTCCACCTTGCTCGGAGGTGGGCTGCGAGTGGAGGTCGTGCTCGGGAATCACGACGTCGGTCTCACTCGCCACCTGCCCCGAGAAGTGGCCGTCCATCCGGCCGCCGGCGTTGTCCGGGACGAGGTCGGAATATTCCATGGGCACTGCTGGCCATCGAACCGGGTCCTCCGGGCCCCGCGACTGGTCGTCGGCCACCTCCATCCCGGCTTCCGTCTCGCGCCCAGCCCGGACGACCCTCTCGGAAAGCGACGCTGCTGGGTCCGGGTGGAATTCCCGCCGCTCCGGATCCCCTCGCGCCGACGGCGGCGTCATGCCATCGTGCGGGCGCGCGAGCTGATCGTCCTCCCCGCGTTCAACCCGATCGCCGGCACGGAGGCGCTCAACCGTGAGCGTCCGGCCCGAGGGCGGTCGTTCCTGTACGGGAGGTTCCTCTCCCGCGGCACGGCCCGGGCCTACTTGCTCGACGGGACGGACCTTGGCGTTCTCACGCTGCCCCGGCCGACGGCCCGACCTCGAGCAGTCTCCGCAGCGCCGCGGAGTCGGTGACGGGCGGGGCGCACGAAGTCCCGAAACAGACCAGCGCCCGTGGGGCCTCCCCACGGCCCGGGGCGGGGGCCGCGACCGGAAGGGCGAAGGGCGGGGGCGGGTGGCCCTCGAAGACCCAGGCGTTCGGGTGCCACGTCCGTCGGGCGGTCCGGGCGAGCCCACGGGCTTCCGTCCCCGAGCCCTCCACGATGACGGTCGCCGGCTCCCCCGTCGCGAGCCCACACGCGAGAGCCGCACCGGCCGCGAAGAGGCCGGCGTGGCCGATGCGCTGGGCGATGGGAGGGAGGAGCGCCACGGCCTTCGCGCGCCAGCGGTCGTCGTGCGTCAAGCTCGCGAGGCGAACGAAGGCGATCGCGGCCGCGGAATTGGCGGCGAGATGCGGGCTGTCCTCGAGCGGGTAGCTCGGTTCCTTCAACGCGCCGAGAGACGGACCGTCGTAGAGCCGGGGCGAGAGGTCCCGGAGGAGCCCGTCCTCGCCGCGGAATTCCCGGTCGACCAGCCCGAGGAGCGTCGACGCCGCTTCGACGTACCGGGGCTCGGCGAGTGCCCCGCCCAGTTCGATCAGCCCGCCGGCGAACGCGACCTGATCTTCGAGGAGTCCCCATCCCCGCCCCCCCTCCGGATCGAGCCGGTGGGCCACGCCTCGGTCCGGGTCGTAGGCACGCGATAGGAACCGGTCGGCCGCCCGTCGGGCGTCGGCGATCACGACCGCCTCTCCTAGGACGGTTCCCGCCTGCGCGAACGCGGCGATGAAGCGCCCATTGATGTCCGCGTAGAGGGCCCGGTCGACGGCGGGAGCGGCCCGACCTGCCCGCGTCGCGCGTAGCTTTCCGAGGACCCGGTCGAGGAGGGCGGCCGGGCCTCCCGGGAAGGAGAGCCCCTGCGCCGCCTCTTCCAGGGACAGCATCCGGAAGAGGACGTTCCTTTCGGGGTCGTGGGGCATCCGCCCGTCCGTGCCGACTCCGAAGAAGCGGGCGGCGAAGCGGGCCTCGTCGGGGTCGAGCGCCGCCTTGAGCTCGGCCCGGCTCCACGTGAAGTATCCTCCGTCGTCGCCGGGGGCGTTGTCGGCGTCCTGGCTCGACCCGAACCCTCCCGCCGGATCCTCGAGCACCGCTCGTACCCAGGCGACCGTTCCTCGGACGACCTCTTCGAAGCGCGGATCTCCGAAGCGCCGGACCCCATCGACGTACGCCGACAGCAACGCCGCGTTGTCGACTCCCATCTTCTCGAAGTGGGGGACGTGCCAGCCCTCGTCGACGGAGTACCGGTGGAACCCGCCCCCGACCTGGTCGTAGAGTCCCCCATCCGCCATGCGGCGCAGCGTTTCGGCCGCCCGCTCGTCGCTGAGCGCGCGGTGGTTCTGGCGACCGTCCCAGAGGAAGAGGGAGACCGCGGTGGGGTGCGGGAACTTTGGTGCCATCCCGAAGCCCCCGTTCACCGGGTCGTATCCGGAATGGGCTTCGGAGAGGACTTGGCCTTGGAAGGCGTCGAGCGCCCGTGCGTCGGGCGCCCGGGCGTTCCGCATCCGTTCGAGGGCTCCCTGTACTGCGCGTGAGTTCTCTTGGATCTTCTCCGGTTCCTCGTGCCACAGCCGGGCGACCTCCTTCAGGACGCGCCGGAAGCCGGGCCGACCGTGGCCATCCATCGGCGGGAAGTACGTGCCCCCGAGGAACACCTCGCCGGCGGGGGTGAGGAAGGCCGTCAGGGGCCATCCTCCCTCACCGGTGAGCGCGCCGACCTGACGCTGATAGCGGCGGTCGACCTCGGGGTTCTCGTCCCGGTCGACTTTTACGGCGACGAAATCCTGGGCCAGAAGGCGCCCCACCTCGGCGTCGACATACGTTCCCTCGTCCATGACATGACACCAATGGCACCAGGACGCCCCGATGTCGAGCAGGATCGGGCGGTTGGTCCGCTGGGCGAGCTCGAACGGTTCCGGTCCCCACGGATGCCAGTCGATCGGTTGCTCCGCCGCGCTGCGGAGGTACACCGAGCTCCGATTGGCCAGGCGATTCGCTCGGCCCGGCTCGCTCGCACCCGGCATCCACTCGTCCGGCTCGAGACGGCAGATACGCTTGTCGGGCGGGTCGTCGGCGGCCTCCACTCCCCGGCGACGGGTCGTAATCGGCTGACGAGGGCGTAACCGCCCCGGTGCCTCTTATAAAGGGGTCCCGGGTGGCCGGACCGGAGTCGCTCCATGGAGATGCAACCCGGCCAGATGGCCTACGACCGGGCGATCACGGTCTTTTCCCCCGACGGCCGGTTGTTCCAGGTCGAATACGCCCGGGAAGCTGTGCGCCGCGGTGCCACGACCGCGGGTGTGGTCTACTCCGGCGGAGTCGTGCTGATCGCCGACCGCCGGATCCCGAACCCTAAGCTCGCCGAGGCCGCGAGCCTTGAGAAGATCCACCAGATCGACGAGAATATCGCGTGCGCCACCGCCGGGCTGGTCGCCGATGCCCGGGTGCTGGTCGACTACGCCCGCCTCTCCGCCCAGATCAATCGGATCACCTATTCGGAGCCGATGTCCGTCGAGCTCCTCGTACGGAAGATCTGCGATTACAAACAGCAGTACACCCAGTTCGGCGGCGTCCGCCCCTTTGGGACGGCACTCCTGGTCGGAGGGTATGACGACTCTGGCATCCGGCTGTTCGAGACGGAACCCTCCGGATCCCTCACGAGCTTCAAGGCCTCCAGCACCGGGGGCAACAAGGGCCCGGTAATGGAGCTCTTCGAACAGAAGTATCGGCCCGGCTTGGACCGGGACTCGGCGATCCTCCTCGCGCTCGAGGGCCTTCGGGCCGGATTGGACGAGGGAGGAAGTCTCATCCAAGTGGAGGTCGTGACCATGGACCAGGGCAAGGGCATGACGCGCCTGCCGAGCGACGAGATCCAGAAGTTTGTGGCCCGACTGCCCGCTCCCTCCGGAGCGAGTCGGGCGAACCGGCCGTGAGCGGCGGCATCCCGAGAACCCACCATCCCCCCCCGAAGTCCGCGAAGGGCCGGGGTCCCTCCTCGGGTCGGGGCGTCACGGTCGACACCGCGGTCATCGCCCGGCTGGAGATCGACGGGTCCCGGTTCGAGGTCCTCGTCGACCCGGAAGCGGCCCAGGCGATCAAGGACGGGGAGGACGTCGACCTTTCCGACAAGCTCGCGCTCGACCAGGTGTTCAAGGACGCCAAGAAGGGCGACCAGGTCTCGGACGAGCACCTGGAGAAGACGTTCCACACCCGAGACCTCGCCACGATCGCGAAACAGATCGTGCTCAAGGGCGAGGTCCAGGTCACGACCGAGCAGCGCCACCAGCTCCAAGCGTTGAAGCACCAACAGATCGTCCAGACGATCGCCCGCAACGCGATGAACCCCCAGACCGGCGCGCCGCACCCGGCGGCGCGGATCGACGCGGCGATGACCGAGGTGAAGTACCACGTCGACCCCTTCCGACCGGTCGACGTCCAGGTCCAGGAGGTCCTGCAGAAGCTGCGGCCCATCCTCCCGATCCGGCTCGATGTCGTGAAGGTCCGCATCCGGCTGCCGGCCCAGCACTATCCTCGGGTCATCGGCGAACTCAAGGGGATCGGGAAGATCCTCGAGGAACAGTGGCTCGCGGACGGCACGTGGTCGGGCATGGTCGAGATTCCCGCGGGCGTGCAGACCGAACTCTACGAGATGCTCAACGCGCGCACGAAAGGCGCCGCCGAGACCGCCTTAGTTAAATAGCGTCCCCCCGTCGGCGCGCTCCGGTGCAGCACAACCAATGTCCCAAGCTCAGCGATCGGGCCACCGTCGGCGTGGCCGCGAGGATTCGTCCTCGCATCCCTCTGGGGATCGAATACTAGTTCTCCCCGGTCAGGAGCTCCCGAGCCAGGGCCTCAAGCCCGGCCCAGGGACCTACCGCGTGGGTGGCAAGGTCTACGCCAGCGTACTCGGTCTCTTGACCACCAAGCCGCCCTTTCTCCAGGTGCTCCCCCTCTCCGGCCGGTACATCCCCAAGCCCGACGACGTCGTCATCGGCACGGTGACCGACTGCCAGGGGACGTTCTGGCTGCTGGACATCGGCGCCCCCCGGTGGGCCCCGCTCCACATGACGGGCACCCCGTGGAACGTCGAGATCGGAGAGACCGAGAAGTTCCTTCGCGTGCGGGATTCTGTCATCGTTCGCGTCGAGAACCTCGACCCCACGGGGCGGATCGGCGTCACGATGCTCGGCGACGGCCTCGGGAAGCTGGAGGGGGGCACGATCGTCACGGTCTCCCCCGCCCGGATCCCCCGCGTCGTCGGTCGGGGAGGTTCGATGATCGAGACGATCACGCGGCACACCGGGGCCCAGGTCGCGGTGGGCCAGAATGGGCGGGTCTGGATCAATGGGACGCCGGACGCGATCCTCCGTGCGAGCGAGGCGCTCCGCCTCATCGAGGATCAAGCCCAGCGTCGGGGCCTGACCGAGCGCGTCGAGAGCTACCTCGTCTCCACCTCCTCTTCCAACGACCGCGGCCCCGAGACCGCCGCACGCGAGAGCGCGCATCGAGATGCGCCGCCCCAGCATGTCCCCCCGGTGGGACCGGCGGACGAACGGATCGACCCGGAGAGCGTGGGTCCGGGACCCGACGAGTACTGATCTTCCAAGGAGCAACAAGAGCATGGGAAGCGTAGGAGCAAAGGACGTCCCCGTCCTCCTGAGCCCCGAAGGGCTACGGATCGATGGGCGACGGTTGGACGAACTGAGACCTCTGAGAATCCAGGCCGGCCCGCTCCATCAGGCGGACGGCTCGGCCTTCGTCGAATGGGGCGCGAACAAGGTGATGGCCGCGGTCTACGGGCCGCGCGAGGTCCACCCGCGCCATCTTCAGCAGAACAACAAGGCCGTCATCCAGTGCAAGTACAACATGGCCGCGTTCTCCGTCGACGAGCGCAAGCGCCCCGGACTCGACCGCCGCTCGCAGGAGATCTCGAAGGTGATTGCCGAGGCGTTCGAATCGGTCGTCTTCGCGGAGGAGTTCCCGAGGACGAGCATCGATGTCTACATCGAGGTACTGCAGGCGAACGCCGGGACCCGGTGCGCCGGTGTGGTCGCCGCCTCGGTCGCCCTCGCGGACGCCGGCATCCCGATGGTTGACCTCGTGCCGTCGGTGGCCGTCGGCAAGATCGCCGGCCAGATCGCGCTCGACCTCAAGAAGGAAGAAGACAACTTCGGCGAGGCGGACCTCCCGATGGCCCTCGTCCCGCAATCCGGTCGGCTCGTGCTCCTCCAGATGGAGGGCCACATGACTCCAGACGAGCTCTCCAAGGCGCTCGACCTCGGCGTGGTCGGTTGCAAGGCGATCTACGAGAAGATGAAGCAAGCGCTCCGGGACCGGTACACGGTCGACCCGGTGGCCACGGGGGCCGCATGACGGCCGAAGTGACGGCCGAGATCCGGACGGCCCACATCCTCGACCTCGCCGGCGAGGGAAAGCGGCTCGATGGCCGTGGCCCCGACGAGTACCGCCGCGTCCAGGTCGAACCGGGCTTCGTCACGACCGCGGACGGCTCCGCCCTCGTCCGGATCGGCGACACCGCCGTCCTCGCGGGCATCAAGCTCGAGCCGGGCAAGCCGTTTCCCGATACCCCCAACGCCGGCGTCCTGACCACGAACGCCGAGCTGATCCCGCTCTCCTCGCCCGTCTTCGAGCCCGGCCCCCCCCAACCGGGGGCGATCGAGGTCTCGAGGGTCGTCGACCGAGCCATTCGCGCGGCCGAGGCGATCGACCTCACGAGGCTCTGCGTGACCCCGGGCGAGAAAACGTGGGTCTGCTACGTCGACCTCCACGTCCTCGATCACTCGGGCAACCTCATTGACACGGCGATGCTCGCGGGCGTCTCCGCCCTCGCCCACGCGACCGTCCCCGCCAAGCGGTTTGGCATCGCCGAGAGCGACTACCCGCTCGACCTCCAGCATGTCCCGGTCGAGTGCACGTTCGTGCGACTCGGGGACGCACTCGTGGTCGACCCGACGTTCGACGAGGAGCAAGCGGCCCAGGGCCGGATCACGATCGCGACCGACGAAACGGGCCGGGTCGTTGCCATGCAGAAGGGTCTAGTAGGCGCGTTCTCCCCCGACGATGTGCGGGAGGTCGTGCGCCGAGCCCTGGTCCACGGGGACCGACTGCGGATCGCCGCGCGCGGAGGGACGGCATGAGCAAGCGGACGAAGAAGGTCGGCTCAACGGGCTGGATGGGCCCCCGGTACGGGATCCGGATCCGCCGCCGCGTCCTCGAGCTCGACCGGAGCCGGGGCCCGAATGCGGCGTGCCCGCGGTGCTCCACCGTGACCCTCCACCGGGTCGCGAGCGGAGTCTTCGAATGCCGCCGCTGCGGGGTCCGCTACGCGTCCAACGCCTACGTCTTCGAGGCGCCCCCTCCGATCCAACGGTCGACCAAGGACGAGGTGGCGGGCAACGCTTAAGCCGCCGCTCTAGGTGAATCCGGCATGTTCCGCTGCATCCGCTGCCAGGAAGCCCTACCGTCCGATGCCAACCTGTTCGGCGTCCGCTGCGACAACTGCGGGGGCAAGATCTTCACGAAGGAACACCCCAACGTGAAGAAGGTCCTCAAGGCCCGCTAGACCCGGGCGTCACCCGAGTCCTCTAATCCCGCGGGCCTCTCGGCTTCCCATGAGCGGACCGACCGTCCGGTTCCTGGGCGGGGTCCGCGAGATCGGAGGCAACAAGATCCTCATCGAGGACGGCCCCGACCGGGTCCTCTTCGACTTCGGCCCGTCGTTCTCCCCGCGGGTCGAGGAATACTACCTCGATTACCTCCAGCCCCGGTCGACCTCGAAGGCGAAGGACCTCCTCGAGTTCGACCTCCTGCCCCGCCTCCCGGGCCTCTACTCCAAGGAGGCGCTCGCCGACTCGGATCTCGCCTATACTGAACCCCAGGTGCATGCGATCTTCGTGAGCCATGCGCACGCCGACCATGCGGGGTACCTCGACCTGGTCGATCCGACGATCCCGGTCCACGTCGGCGAGGGCACGCGCGCTCTCCTGAGCGCGATCGAGACCTCCACTCGGATGAAGTACGGCACGCACCCCTGGAAGATCTTCGCCGACCGGGCCCCGATCCGGGTGGGCCAGATCGAGGTGATCCCGTACCCGGTCGACCACTCGATCCCGTTCGCCTACGGGTTCATCGTGCGCACCAGCGGAGGCACGCTGGCCTACTCCGGTGATTTCCGACACCATGGCCCCCGGGCGGCCGACACACACGCCTTCTTCGAGGCGGTCGGTCGGGAGGACGTGGACGCCCTCCTGATCGAGGGGACCCGCGCCGGGCCCGACCGGCGACGCAACCTCTCCGAGGAGGGGGTACGCCGCAGCGTCGACCGGGTCCTCGAAGAGGAGCACCAGCTCGCCTTCGCGTGCACCTACCCTCGCGACATCGACCGGCTCACGACGCTGTACGCCGCGGCGCAGGCGGCCGACCGGGACCTCGTAGTCTCCGTGCGGACGGCCCATCTGCTCTCCCAGGTCGCGCCCCGGTTCCCCGCCGGAACGCTGCCGGTACCTGGCACCAGCCCCGGGATCCAGGTCTACGCCCGAAAGAAGCTCACGTCCTTCCTCTGGGAGCGGCCCTACCTCGAGGCTGCGCTCTCCTCCTCCGAGGTCCGGGCGAACGGTGCGAAGTACCTCCTCTCGCTCGAGCTAAGCCACTTCACCGAGCTCATCGACCTTCGGCCGCCGAAGGGCAGCCCGTTCATCCACTCCATGAGCGAACCGTTCAGCGAGGACGACGTGGACGACCATGTCATGCACAACTGGCTGAAGCATTTCGGGCTCACCTTCCACCAGATGCACGCGAGCGGCCATGCCTCCGGCCCCGAGCTCGTCGAGATCATCCGGGCGACCGGCGCGAAGGCCGTCTACCCGATCCACACCATTCACCCCGAGGCCCTCGAAGCCGCCGGACCCTCGGTCCACCCTCCGGAGCTCGGACGGCCCTACCCCCTCACCGGCGCTCCCTGACCCGGGCGCGGCCGAGAGATTAAGGCCGAGGCGGGCTCTCGGCGGCCGATGGTTCCCGACCGGCTGGCGACCGGGATCGCCTCGGTCGACCGCCTCCTCGGAGGAGGGCTCGAGACGGACTCGGTCACCGAGGTCTACGGGGAAGGGGGGAGCGGGAAGACCCTCTTCTGCCTCGACGTCGCGCACCGGGTGGCCCGCGAGGGTCGCTGGGTCTTCTACATCGACACGGAGGGTGTCAGCGTCGACCGCCTGCGGTCGATCGCCGGCGATGACCTCGAGACGCTCCTCAAGCGGTTCCTCCTCTCCACTCCCAAGGACCTCGACGAGCAGACCGCTGCGGTCCGAACCGCGTGCGCCCTCGCCCGCGAGGGACGACGCCCCGTGGGCCTCCTCGTGGTCGACTCCGCGACGGCCTACTATCGTCTCTCCCTCTCGGGACCGGACGAGGACGACGCCCGGCAGGCCCTCTCGCTCGAGATCTCGGACCTCGTCCTCACGGCGATGCGCGCCCACGTCCCGGTTCTGATCACGAACCAGGTCTGGCGCAGCATCCGCGATGGCACGCTCGAACCGGTGGGCGGCTCCTTCCTCAACCATGCGGCAAAGACCATCCTATTCTTTGAGCGCCTTCCAGGTCCGAGGCGGCGGGTCATCCTGCGCAAGCACCGGGACCGACCCGAAGGCTCGGCGGAGTTCCGGATCACCGACCACGGACTCGACGGGGGCGGTGCGGGGAATTGAACGGCGGGACCCGATCGCGACTGCAACGGAGATAAGGCCCCAGCCCCTCGCGGGAGCATGGTCGACCCCGTCGAGGTCGCCGACATTTCCACTCCGATCGGCGTGTTCCGGATCGTCTACCAGGCCAATCACGTTCGCGTTCTCGACCTCCTCGAGCACGGGGTCCTTCAGACCGGGGTGCCGCCCGGCGCGCTGCGACGAAAGCCGCCGTTCGCTCCGGGCAGCCCCCCGCGCCAGGTGATCGAGTACTTCCGCGGGTCGCGCAAGGAGTTCGCGGTGGAGGTCGACCCGGACACCGCCTCCACGTTCGACTTGGCGATCTGGAAGTACCTCCGGCGCGTGAACGCCGGCCAAACGGTGACCTACGGGGAACTCGCACGACGGGCCGGGTTCCAGGGGTCGGCGCGGGCGGTGGGCGGCGCGATGGCGCGCAACCCGATCCCGATCATCATCCCGTGCCATCGCGTCGTCGGCCAGGGAGGAGCGATCACGGGATTCGGGCTCGGCCTCTGGCGCAAACGCTGGCTGCTCGACCACGAGGGAGCCTGGCCGCTCCGGTCCCGCTCCGCCGAGGGACCGAGCCACCGGGACCAACGGACCCTCGATGGCGCGCGGAGCGGTCGCTCCTCGACACCTCGGATGAGAACACCTACTACGAAACGTAGTAACTTTGAACCATCCAACGTACGGCCGTTGTAGTAGGTTACGTGGGTAAACCTACTCCCGGTGTAGTAGGTTATCCCTCTCGAGCATACTACAGGTTGTAGTAGCTTCCCGCCACCAGGTGGCTCGGTTCCGGGGCTCACCCGGAGTAATAGGCCGCGTCGTACGGCTCGGGCTTGAGGCCCCGCCGCTGGCGGATCTCCGCCACGACGTTCTTCTGCAGCTCGGCGGGGACCGGCTCGAAGCCCATCGACTCCGTGGACCAGAGAACCTTGCCGGCCGTGGCGCTGCGGATATCGGAGGCAAAGCCGAACATCTCGGCGACCGGTACCTTCGCCACGATCGTCTGCAGGTCGCCTACGCTCGTCATGTCGAGGATCTCCCCCCGCCGACGCTGGAGTTCGCGGGTGGAGGGGGCCAGGACCTCTTGGGGCACGTTGACCGTGACCTTCTGGAACGGCTCGAGCAACATGCGGTCTCCGAGGACCATCGCGCCGTAGATGCCGCTGCGCGCCGCGGGGATCGTCTGGGCGGGGCCGCGGTGGATGGAATCCTCGTGGAGCTTCGCGTCGACGAGGCGGATCTTGAGGCCGTAAACCTTCTCGTTGGCGAGCGGGCCCCGGTTCACGGCCTCCTTGAACGCGTCGACCACGAGGTCCATCGTTTCGTTCAGGTTCTGGATCCCCTTGGTGACGTCAAAGAGGATGTTCGTACCGTCGACCGCCACGATGCCGCGGCCTTCCTCGCGCGAGACCCCCAAGCTCTCGAGCTTCGTGACGAGCGCTTTCGTGTCCTTGAACGATTTTCCCTGGGGAATCTCGCCCTCGCGGATCGCCTCAACGACCGGCATCGGAAGGGCTTCGACCTCGAAGTAGAACTTGTTGTGCTTGTTCGGGGACTTCCCCTCGAACGGACCTCCGGGATGGCGCACGAGCTCCCGGTAGACGACGATCGGCTTCGAGGCCTCGATCTCGACCTTGTAGTCGTTGATGATCCGGTACTGCGTGATCTCGAGGTGGAGCTCCCCCATTCCCGAGAGGAGGTGCTCGCCCGTCTCCTGGTTGATCTCGACCCGAAGGCTCGCGTCCTCCTTCGCGATCTTTCGCATGGTTTCGATGAGCTTGGGCAGGTCGGCCATGCGCTTCGGCTCGATGGCCACGGTGACGACCGGCTCGGAAACGTGGCGGATCTCCTCGAACGGCGCCATGTCCTGAACGGTCGACATGGTCGTGCCGGCAAAGGCGTCCGTGAGTCCGATGACAGCGGCGATGTTGCCCGCCTGCACCTCGTCCACCATGAGCCGCTCGGGCCCCATGAACAGCGAGACGTGTTGGACCCGGTTCTTGATCTTCGTTCCGACGATGGAGAGTTCCATCCCCTTCGCGATCTTTCCGGAGAAGACCCGGCCTGTCGCGATCTCCCCTGCGCTCGGGTCCATGGTGATGTCGGTGACCATGAACGAAGTGGGGCCCGAGGCGTCGGTGGTGGCCATCGCGATGCCGACGGCACTCGAGGTGTCCCCCTTCCAGATGTTCGGAATGCGGTACTTCTGGGCCTGGCGGGGATTCGGGAGGTGTCGAATGACCATGTCGAAGATCACGTCGTTGATCTTGGCCTTCTGCGCGATCTCCTTCGTGCGTCCGGTGGTGACGTACTCGATGATGTCGGGGAACTTCACGCCCGTCTTCTGCATGTAGGGCACGCTGATCGCCCAGTTGTCGTAGCCGGAGCCGAAGGCGACCGACCCATCGCGGGGGTCGACGCTCCACTCGTCGACGAACTCCTCGGGCGCCATCTTCCGGATGAGCTCGTTCACTTCGGTGATGATAGCGTTGAAGCGCTTCTGGAGGGCCTCGCTGGTGAGCTGGAGTTCCTTGATGGCGCGATCGACCTTGTTGATGAAGAGGATCGGTTTGACCTTCTCCCGGAGGGCCTGCCGGAGCACCGTCTCGGTCTGGGCCATGACGCCCTCGACGGCGCAGACCACGACCACGGCGCCGTCGACGGCCCGCATCGCACGGGTGACGTCCCCGCCGAAGTCGACGTGACCCGGCGTATCGATGAGGTTGATCAGGTAGTTCTCGTTGTTGAATTCGTGGACGATCGTGACGTCCGCGTTGTTGATCGTGAGTAGGCGGGCCTGCTCCTGCTCGTCGAAATTGAGGTAGAGCTGCTTGCCCGCCAGCTCGTTCGAGATCATCCCGGCCGCGGCCAGCAGGTTGTCGCTGAGGGTCGTTTTCCCGTGGTGGATGTGCGCGACGATTCCGATATTCCGGATGCGCTCGGTGTTCCGCATCATCTCGGGGATGGCCTTCGCCAATTCCGCTCGAATGTGCGTCATGTCTTGGCCCTCCTACCGGTACTCAACGGGCCGACTGAGCGACTCGCTCGACTTCTTCCTTGCGCCCGACCGCGAACGACGTCTGGTCACCCTTGGCGGCGAGGCGGATCTCGTCCGCGAGACAGGTGTGGATCGCCTTCGTGGACTTGTGAGAGGCCTGGATGGCGCCGACCGCGATGTTCCGGATCGCGACGTTCAACCGGCGGGCCGGGGACGCGTCGACGGCACGCGGAACGGAGATCCCTCCGAACTGGAGCCGCGTGACCTCCTCCCGGGGGGCCGCGTTCTCGACCGCGTCCACGAGGAGCTGGAGGGGGTTCGTGCCCTCCTTCGCATAGACCTCGTCGAACGCCTTGCGGATCGTCGCGAGGGCCTTCGATTTCTTGCCGGTGAACTTGCCGCCCTTCATCAACATGTTCGCGAGGCGTTCCACGAGGTGCATCCGGCTCTTCATGAAGGGCCGGCCGGCGAGGCGTCCCTCGGTGTGCGGGGCGTAGATGGGGTGCAGGTAGAGGTAGGGCATGAGGCCCGGGTCGTGGACGGTGACGCCCTCGAACGAGTACTTCCCGAATAGGGGGGGCAGCGGGAACGGTGGGGGAGCGGGGGCCTCGGGGCGGACGATGACCGGCCCGGGCTCCTCCGCCGGGGGCTCGGCCGTGAAGGTCGTCTCGCGCGGTCCGCTCATCGGGCCGGCTTCTCCTTGCGTCCGCGGACCAGCTCGTCCAGCGAGACGCTGTTGACCTGGATCACCTTGTATCGGACGCCCGGGATGTCCCCGTACGACCGACCCATGCGCCCTCCGATCCCTTCCACCAGAACCTCGTCGTGCTCGTCGATGAAGTTGATCGCCCCGTCTCCAACGGCGAAGGCGGTGACCTGACGGCCGTTCTTGATGAGTTGGACCTTCACGCACTTGCGGATGGCCGAATTGGGTTGCTTGGCCTCGACACCGACCTTCTCGATGACGATGCCACGGGCCTGGGGGGCTCCCTCGAGTGGGTCCGACCGCTCCTTGAGATGGAGGGTCCGCCGTTTGTAGTACCGGTCCGACCAGCGTCGGCGCTGGCGGAGGGTTGCGAGGCGACCCGCAGTGTTGATACCAGAGGGCGGTGACATCGTAGCCGAAGGGGCCGAGCCACTGGGTCCCGCTATTTAAGGTCCGTGCCGTGACCGCCTCACGCATGCGCTCCACGAGGCTGGGGAGCTCGGAATTCCCCCTCGTCGCTACCCCACCGGACGACCCCCGTTCCATCGAGTTCGGGCCGACGTGGTCCCAGCTGGAACGGGAGATCCGAGCTTGCCAGAAGTGCCCGCTCCACGCCACGCGCACGAACGCGGTCATCTATCGCGGGAGCCCGGCCCCTCGCATCGTGTTCGTCGGGGAGGCGCCAGGGGCGGCCGAGGACCGATTGGGCTTGCCGTTCGTCGGTCGCTCGGGAAAGCGTCTGGACGCGGCCATCGCGGAGGCGCGGATCCCTCCCGACGAGTTCGGGATTCTCAACCTCGTGAAGTGCCACCCCCCCAAGAACCGTTTTGACCGAATGGCCGCGGCGACCTGTCGGCCCTACCTCGATCGTCAGATCGAGCTCCTCCGCCCCTCGATCCTGATCTCCCTCGGCGCGCACGCGCTCCGATCACTCGACCCTGGGGCACCGCGGGTCCTGCTCGCGGCGGGGCATCCCCGTCCGCTGGACGGCCGCGTTCTCTTCCCGCTGATCCACCCCGCCGCGGCGCTTCGTTCGCGGGCGATGACCGAACGGTGGCGGTCGGACTTTGCGGCCCTAGGAACGTGGCTCGCTCGCTCGGACGTCACTCCCTCTCGGCAACTGTCTTAATCGATTCGGGGGTCTCTCCGGCATGCGGACCGTCGAGCTCTTCCTCCTCGATGGTTCTTACCAGGCTGTCGACAACGGAGTGGTCGTCGAGCTGTTCGGCCGGACCCGGGAGGGACGGGCCATGGTGGCCCGCTACTATGGGTTCCGGCCTTACTTCGTCCTTACCGAGCCCTCGGCGGACGCGCGAGCCCGCCTCAAGGCCGACCCGGAGATCCTCGATGTCGCTGACACGACGGTCTGGCTCGGGGGTCGTGAGCGACCCGCGGCCAAGGTCACGTTACACCGTCCTTGGCTCGTCCCCCAGTATCGCGACCAGTACCGTCAATCGGGCGAGGAAGGGAGCGTCCTTTCGTGTGACATTCCCTTCATTCACCGCTTCCTTTACGACAAGCAGCTCGGACTGACCATCACCTTCGAGGCGGAGGACGAACCCGAGGCGGTCCGGACACGGTACACCATCCCGGACGTGGTGCGCATCCTGACCGACGAGGGGCGGGACGTCCGCCCGGCCCCAGCGTTCCGGCCCGACCTCCGGGTGCTCTCGTTCGACATCGAGAACGCGATCCGGCTGCGGACGATCTTCACGATCTGCGGGGTCTCGGAGGGGGGCGGGAGGGAGCGGCGAACGTTCCGTATCTGGGACGCGAGCGAACGTCGGATCCTCGAGGAGTTCTGCCGCATCATCGCCGAGGACGACCCGGACGTGATCACGGGGTACAACATCGGTGGGTACGACTTCCCGCTCCTCATCGAACGAGCCCAAGCGACCGGTCTTGGCCCCCTCGTTCTTGGACGGGACCGGACCCCCCCGGACGAATTCGGCACCCGCCTGTGGAAGGTCCATGGCCGGGTCGTGGCCGACGCATGGTGGTCGGCCCGACGGGAGCTCCATCCGAAGCAGGAAACCCTTCAGTTCGTCGCTCGGACTCTGCTCAACGATTCGAAGCTCGACGTCGACCGCCGCAACATCGACGACGAGTGGGTGAAGGACCCGGAAAAGGTCCGGGAGTACTGCGAGCACGACGCGGACCTCGCGCTGCGGATCATCCAGAAGATCCGGACCCTGGAGAAGGCCGGGGACATGGCGACGGTCGCCCACCTTCCTCTCGAGGAAGGGTTGAACGGGAGGACGTCCCTCTTCATCGACTCCCTGCTCATCCCGCGCGCGGACGCCCAGGGGGTGGGCGTCCCGACCAACCACTACGCCGGCCGCGAGAACCCGATCGAGGGAGGCTACGTCCATGCGATCCGGCCCGGGATCTACCGCTGGGTCGTGGTCCTCGACTTCAAGTCGATGTACCCCTCGATCATCATCAGCCGGAACCTCTGCTTTACGACCCTCTCCCCCGACGGGACGATCGTGGCTCCCTCCGGGGCGAAGTTCCTTGCCCCCTCCGTCCGTCGGGGACTGATCCCGCAGATCCTGTCGGACCTGCTCGCCGACCGGGACCGGTTCCGGAAGGCCGGCCGCGCGGCCACCGAACCGGACCTGGCCACGTACTACGACGGACTGCAGAACGCGGTCAAGATCCTCATGAACTCCTTCTATGGCGTGCTCGCCTCGAGCTTCTACCGGTTCACGAACAAGGACATCGGAGCCGCGATCACGGCGTTCGCCCGCGAGGCGATCACCTCGATCATCCATGACCTCGAGACGGACGGCCATGAGGTCGTCTACTCTGATACCGACAGCGTGTTCGTCAAGTCCCCCACCGCCTCGCTCGATGGGGCGAAGGAGTTCGGCGAATCGATCGCCAAACGGTTCTCGCACGAGGGGACCACGTTCGAGTTCCAATCCGTCTACGAATCGTTCTTCTCGCACGGGGCGAAGAAGCGGTACGTGGGTCGCACCGCGTGGCCGAAGGAGGAACTCATCGTCCGAGGGTACGAGACCCGCCGGACCGACGCCTTCGATTACCAGTCACAGGCCCTCATGGAAGTGTTCGAGCTCGTCCTGAACGGAGACACCGACGGAGCCATCCGTCGCTCCCGCGAGCTCGTGCAGGCCGTGCGCGAACGGCACGTCCCGACCGAGCGGCTCGTCATCGCGCGCTCGGTGCGCGCGGAAGGGGAGTACAACGAGTCGACCCGCGACTCCCTTCCATTCCTCCGGGTGTTCCGGCGGCTGCGAGAGGAAGGGTACGACGTGATCCCCGGGATGAAGGTCGCGTGGATCGTCACGGACTCGCGGAAAAGCCCCCAGGAGATCGAACCCTGGGTGGAGGGACGACCGTTCACGGCCGAACCCGACTCGGAATACTATGCGGACCGGGTCGCCCAGACCCTGGCGCGGGTGACGGAAGTGTTCGACTGGGACGCCGCGGCTCTGCTCCGGGGCAGCCACCAGCAGCGGCTGGGGGGTGGCGAAGAGAACCCGTCGGTCGCCCGGGGACCCGCCGCCTCCCTCGACACACCGCTCACCGAGCTCGCGGGTCCGCCGCGTCGGCGGACGACCAAGAAAAGCCTCTCCGACTTCGAGTAGCGGAGTCTCGACTCAGCCCCGCGCGGCCGGGAGAGGCGGGACTTCGTCGGTGGAGGTGCCGCGCAACGTCAGGATCGCGCCACCGACCGCGATCGGGACCCCGAGCGCGGCGATCAGGGGAACGGAGAGGTGGAGGACCGTCGCGCTCAGCAGCAGCGTGAAGACCGGGATCCCGGTCATCAGCATCGGTGGGATCACCATGCCCACGTCCGCGATCGCACGGAAATAGAGGACCGGCGCGAGGGCGAAGCTCGTCAGGCCCACGATCGCGAGGATCCCCAGTGCCGGCAGCGGGACCGAGACGAGTCCCTGGGCACCGCCCGGCAGTACGACGGAAAGGAGGATCCCGAGCACCCCGGCTCCGAGCATCGACTGGCTCACTACGGCGAGGGACGGCGTCCGCTCGTTCTCCTTCGCGCAGAGCAGGAAGTACACGGCCACGGTGATCGGGATCGCCGGAACGACCAACCAGCCGGCGCCGCTCACCGCACTGAGGGTCTGGCCTCCGGCGATGGTGAGAGACCCGCCGACCAGCGACAATCCGAGGCCCCCCGCGAACGTCCAGGTCCCGATGTGACCCCGATGCCGCGCCCAGACGAGCGCCACGAGGACGGGGGTCAACACGACGTCCCCGATCAACGAGAGGAGGGAGGCGTCTACCGGTCCGATCAGGTAGGTCGCGGCCAATACCGAGAGCTGCATCCCCATGAGGAACCCGATCCGGACCCACGCCCCGGAGGTGAGCCAAAGGTGCGCGAACGCCGTGCCGTACCCCCGACGGATCGCGTACCCCGAGTAGATGGCGCCTCCGAAGAGGAACGGGTAGACGATCGTGGCCGAGGCGGTCGTGGTGTCGTGGATCGCCAGAACGAAGGGATAGTAGGTCGCCCACAGGAACGCCGAGAGCAGAGAGAGGACGGCCGCGCGGTTCCGCACGCGGGGGTCGGAGGGCACGGGGGCGGAATCCGCCGGTGAGATTATCGTTTGGGGCGGGGGGGCCTGCGCCCGATGGTCTAGGAGTACCCTTCGTACCGTAGTCCGAACTGAGGGACGGTCACGCCGTCGCCCCTTTCTACGTGCCCGATCCGGATCGCATCGTGCACTCCCACGCGAGCGAGCTTCGACTTGACCTGAGCGAACCGGCGGGGCCGGACGATCACGGCAAAACCGACCCCCATGTTGAACGTCTGGAACATCTCGGCCTCCGGGATCGACCCGAGCTTCTGCAACCAGCGGAAGACGCCGGGGACCTCCGGCCAGTGGTCGAGGACGAACGATACCCCCGGTCGGAGACGGACCAGGTTTCGAACCCCTCCTCCGGAGAGGTGGGCGAGGCCGCCGACCCCGGGGTCGTCGGCGACTGCGTCGGCCGGCCGTGTGTAGATCCGGGTCGGGACGAGCAGTTCCGTCCCCACCGGTCCGCGTCCTCCCGGTCGGGGCGCTCGGAGGTCGACGTCCGAGGCGTCGAGCAACCGTCGGACCAGCGTGAAGCCGTTCGCGTGCAGGCCGTTGGAAGGGATCCCGACCACGACGTCGCCCGGGCGGATCCCGGCTCCGCTCACCGGCGCGCGGCGCCCCGGGAAGAACCCCAGGGCCGTCGCCCCCAGGTCGATGCCGTGGACCATGTCGGGGACCACGGCGGTCTCCCCGCCGAGGAGCGCGCACTGGGCCTCCCTAAGCCCTCGGCCGAGCCCTCGCCCGATGGCCCGGAAGACCTTCGGTCGGGGTTGGTCGCAAAGGATCGTGTCGACGAGGGCGGCCGGACGCGCGCCGACGGCGGCGAGGTCGTTCACGTTCACCGCCACGATGTCCTCCCCTACCTCCTCCCAGCGCCCGACCTGCTCGGCAAGGAGCACTTTCGTCCCGACCGTGTCCGTGGTGAGCGCGAGCGTTTCGCGCCCGATGCGAACGACGCCCGCGAAGTGTCCCGGGAGGTCCAGGGGGCGGCCGTGGGAGGTCGGGGGGCGGTATCGAGCTTCGCGCAGGAGCTCCGCGAGGGCCGCGGAGACGTTCGACCGGTCGACCCCGCTTCGTGCGTAGGTCCATTCTCGGCGGCGCGGCGTACGAGGGCCTCCGAGCAATGGGAGGGACCCGGGCAGAAATACCCTCCCACCGGGTGGGGAGCGACTTCTAATGGCCGGGACCTCTCCGAGCGTCCGATGACGCCTCCCGTGCGAAAGGCTTCGCCAGAGAACCGACCTCCGGCGCCTGAGATGGCCGCCTGGGTCTTGGCGGGGCGCGCCTTCGTACGGGGGCGTCTCCAGTCGGTGGAGATCGGAATCTCCGAGGACGGGATGATCCTCTCGGTCGGCAAGGTCCGCTCGGACGCCCCGCGTCATGATGTCGGCGAAGGAGTGATCCTGCCCTCCGCCTCCGACCTTCACGTGCACTTCCGGGAACCGGGGGGGCCGGACGGAGGGGAGTCGATCGCGACGGGGACGACCCAGGCCGCGGTTGGTGGAGTGGCGCTCGTAGGGGAGATGCCGAACACGAACCCACCGGTCACGGACGTAGAGACCCTCATGGACAAGGCGGGCCGCGTCCAAGGGGCCGCGGCCGTCGATGTCCTCCTCTACGCGTCTCCGACCCGTCCACGGGCTCTTGACCGGCTCGCCTCCCGGGCCGGGGCGTTCAAGCTGTATCTCAGCCCGACCACGGGCATCGACACGCCCCCGGACCCCGGCGAACTGGGACCTCTCCTCGCGCGCCTCGCCGACTTGGGGCTGCCCGTCTCGGTCCACGCGGAAGACCCGGCGATGTTCGTATCGACCTCGGACGCAGAGGACCCGACGGCGTGGGACTCGGCGCGTCCTCCGGTGGCCGAACGGGCAGCGATCGAGCGACTCCTAAGGCTGGCCCCGCCGGCATTGCGGCTGCACGTCGCTCATGTGACCCAGTCGGAATCCGTCGACCGCCTCCGTGCGGCCGGGGTCTCGTTCGAGGTGACCCCGCATCACCTGCTCCTTTCCGAGCATTCGCGCTCGGACGCAATGACGAAGGTCAACCCTCCGTTGCGCTCGGAGAAGGTCCGTCGAGCCCTGTGGGAGCGATTCCTCCGGGGCGATGTCCCCTGCGTCGCGAGCGATCATGCTCCCCACTCCCTCACCGCCAAGGAACGACGGTTCCCCCTGGCTCCGAGCGGGATGCCGGGGGTGGAGACCCTGCTTCCGCTCCTCCTCGCCTCGGTCCGATCGGGGGCGCTCGGACTGCCGGTCCTGGTGGCGGCCGCCTGCGACCGGCCGGCGCGCTGGCTCGGTCAGCCCCACGGACGGATCGCGCCGGGCCATCGAGCGCATCTCCTAGTGGTCGACTTCCGACAGCGGACGCGGATCGACCCGGCTCAGCTCCACGCTCCCTGCGGGTGGACGGCGTTCGAGGGTTGGGAGGCGATCTTTCCTCGGGAGCACTACTTCCACGGGCAGAAGATCGTCGCCGATGGCGAGTTCGTCGGCCGCCCCTCCGGGATCGTCGTCCGCCCCGAGTTCGCTCCTCGCCCCCGGTAAGTCCCATTCCGACGGCCGACCCGCCTAGCCGGGGGGGGCCTTCGGTCCGTCCGGAGGCACCGGGGGAAGAGCCGCGACCGCCGCTCGTCGCGCCCGGAGATAGAGGACGAGCAGGTAGATCGCCCCGACCACGATGAGGGCGTAGACCACGTAATCGAGGGGTCCGAGGTAGGTCTGGACGACCGTCCAGCGGCTCCCCAGGACGATCCCCGCGTAGATCAGGGCCAGACTCCAGGGGATGCTGCCGAGCAAGGTGTACGCACCGAAGCGGACCGGCGGCATCCGGGCCGTGCCGGCGGGGTAGCTGATGTACGCCCGGACCACCGGAAGGCAACGGCAGGCGGCGACCGTCACTTCCCCGTGCTGGGAGAACCAGCGGTCCATCCGAGCGAGGTGGCGTTCCTCCAGTCCCAACGGTCCGAGGCGGATCCGCTTGAGATGCTCTCGCCACCAGCGCCCGATGGCGTAGGCGATGAAGGCACCGACCAACGCTCCCACCAGGGCGACCAGGATCGTAGGGACCAGCGGGAACACCCCGGTCGCGATCAGGAATCCCGCGAAGGGCAGGATGACCTCGCTGGGCAGGGGGGGGATCCCGAAACTCTCGACCACCATGAGGGCGAACAGCCCTGCCAGCCCGCCCGCGGTGAGGATGGTGACGATGAGACTGACGACGGTCCCGACGACGGAGAAGGTCACGCCCGCCCGCTCCCCTTAGGTCCCGGGGGCCGGTTCGGCCGGGGGGACCGGGTCGTAGCGAAGACGGAAGGGGGCGGAAAGTCGGGCATTCGTGAGCGCCGGGATCCCCTCGAACTCGAGCGGGGTCGAACACCCTCCGCACGCGACCGAAGGCCGCAACCGGCCCAAGGTGATCGACAGGGCGATCCCCACCTCGATCTGGGTGGGACGGGACGGGGCTCCCTCTACCGCGACGCGCAGCTCCCGCAGGAGGCGCTCGTCGTCCGAGGAGAGGGTCGCGTCCGGGCTCATGCGCACGAAAAGTGACGCACGGGCTCTTAAGGCCAGCCGGGCGGAGGGGTAACCTACCGGTCGGCCTGTCCGGCGGCATCCGAGGCGCCAGCGCCACCGCTTCCCGACTTGGGAGCCTTCTTCAGGATCTCGCCACTGATCTTGTCGAGTTCGGCCATCAGCGAATCGATGTCCGGCTCGGCTTCACCTGCCGCCGCGCCTCCGGCCCCGGCAGCGACTCCCGCACCGACCACCGGCGGGCTCTGGCCCACGTCCTCCGGCGTCTCCACATAGCTGGCCCCCGGCGCGGCCGCCACGCCGGCGGTCGCTCCGACCGCCACTGCGGCGGGAGCGGCCGACGGAGGCGTCGAACCGCCCGAGGAGGCGCCCGCGGGAGGTTCCCAGGCTTCGGGCGCGGCCGGGGAGGCGGGCGGGCGGCGACGGAAGAGCATCAAGCCAACGAGCGCAGCGACAATGACCGCGGCCAAGACCACGGCTACGATCCACCAAGGAAAGGGGGTCGAGGAACCCGAGGTGCAGGACCCGTACTGGCAGTTCGCCTGGGCCGTAACGGCTCCGATCGTAGGGGTCAATCCGGCGGCCACCACTGTGCCGAGCATCCCGGCGCCCAAGAGAATGGGCACGAGGCGTCGACCACCCTGAATTTGCACCATGATGACCGTTACTCGCTGGCCGAGGGTTAAGATACCGGCGGCCCTATGTAAAGGTGCCTCAACGGGGGTTGTGGAGCCGACGTAGGGTCGTCTCCGGCCCTGCAGGCGTTCCGGGCCAGTCGTTTTGAGCCGGAGAACGGGTTGCAGGTCGGATGACGTTCCCCTTCCTCGTGGTCTTCGGCGTCCTCCTGCTGGCGTACATGGGGTACTCGTTCTGGCAACGCCTCGACCCCCGGTACCTGATCGGGGCGGCGCTGGTCCTTCTGGTGGCCACGGCCATCACGGAGGCGGCGGGGGCTACCCCGGCGGCCGACACCCTTGCCGAGTACGTGTTCCTCCTCCTCGTCGGGGGCGTGGTCCTGATGCTGTTGGACCAGGTTCGTGGGCGGGTGGGAACGTCGGCCCGTGACCCCCCGTTAGGGTGGGGGTCCGGCGTCGCGGAAGAACAGCCGACCGACCCGACGCACCAGGGGGAGCGGCCTTCCCAGGAGCCGCTCGAAAACCTCGAGCAGCAGTCGGTCACCCCGGTCGACGCTACGGGTGGCCATGACAATCAGGATGAACAACCCCGCTACGGCGAGTCCCAGCACGGGGAGCGACCAGTACGGAAGGGTGGGATGCAGGAGACCGAGGAGGAGGCCAGCCGGAATCCCGGTGAGGGCGAGCGGGACGAGTGAATGGGCCCGGAACGGATGGATACCGGAAATGAAGGCCAGCTCGGCCAGAGAGAGACCCGAGGCGAGGGCGGCGGCCGAGGCCCAGGCGATCGCGGCCCCGACGGAGCCGTAGAGGGGTACGAGCCAAAAAGCGAGGCCAACATCCACCGCGGCGGCAGCGGCGGAGTTCATGGCGACGAGCCGGGTCTGCCCTAAGGCCACCTGGGTGGCGGAGCCGGGTCCGAATAGCGTGGTGGCGAATGCCCCCACGACCGTGATCTGCAGCGGAGCGATGATCGTCGTGTAGTTCGAGTTGTAGACGAACCCGAGGCAGAGGCTGGGGAGGAAGAAGAACAGGACGAACAACGGGAGCGAGAAGAGGACCATCCACTTGGTGACGGTCGCGTACGTCACGCCGATCGAGTCCATGTCGCCGCTGCGGAACAGGCGCGTGGTGACGGGGAGGAAGATGTACCCGGCCGCTCCCATGCCGACCTGGAGGAGACGCGCGAGTGTCAGCGAGGCGGAATACGTCCCCACCGCCGTGGGAAAGAAGAGGCCGAGGATGAGCGTGTCCCCGTTGCCGGTGAGGCTCGAGAGGATCGAGGCGGCGAAGAGGGGGGCGGCGAAGACGAGGAGACGAGAGAATGCCCGCGGCGCACGTGGGCCGGAAGGCAACCGGCGCGGGAGCCGGAGGGCCATGTACCCGACCGCGAGACCTAGCCCGAGCACGCTCGAGGCCGCGTAGGCGAGGAGGGCGTCGCGGAAGGTGACGCCGCCCGGCTGGACGAGCGCGACGGCCAGGAACGTCACGAAGAGGAGGGGGGTGAGGATCTGCAAAATGAGGGCGTTCGGCGTGACGTCCTCGTACCCCTGGAAGATGGATGCGATCAGGCCCGACGCGATGCTCGACGCGACGGCGATCGAGAGGAACTGGAGCGCGATGCCGATATCCGGTTGACCGAGCTGGGCGCCGACCCAGGGGCCGGCCAGGAAGAGAGAGACGGCGAGGACCGCTCCGGCCGCCCCTCCCAGGAGGAGGACTCCGCGGACCATCGAGCGACGCTCGGAGTCCGAATTCACATAGGGGAGGCTCCGGGCGATCGCGTTGGGCAGGCCGAACGTGCCGAACGCCGCCAGGAAAGCGGCGAGCGTCAACGACCAGGAGAACGCACTCCACTCGTCGGGCGAGATGCTCTTGACGATGGCGACGCGCGCCACGAAGTTCAAAAGGACGAACAGGAGGGTCGCGACGAGCAGGAAGAGGGTGCCTTTCGTGACGGTGGACAAGCCGTCTCGAATGCGAATCGTCGAGGGAGAATCCACGTTCCTCCCCTAACGGGCGGGCGGCATAGAACGGTAAAAAGGCACCGTTGCGGAGGCACGGTTATAGTAGAAGGAGGGGGCTCGGACCTCCGTGAGCTTCCCCGGCCCTTCGGGACCCGTTCTGGTGCTGGGGCTGCTGGGCCTCGCCGTCGCCTCCGCGGTCCTCGGCGAGTCGGTCCGATTGATCGCCACCCGATGGGTCGTCGCGTGGCGCGAGCTCGAGGCGGTCGAGCGTGGGCTCCTCGACTTCTTCCTCGGGGGTGCGGTCCTCTACCTCCTCGCCGCGCTGCCGGTCGGAGGATTTTCCCTCGCCTCCGTGGTGGCCGTCCTGACCGCGGGTGCGATCGGGGTGGTATGGGTGGCCGCGCGCCGGTGGCGTTCCCGTTCTCTCTCCTTCCGGACCCTGGTAGGCCCCCTCGTCCGTCCGGCCGTCCTCCTCACCGGACTAGCGGCCCTCGCGCTCCTCCTCTTCGAGGTCGCGGTGGCGCTTCCGGTCGGCACGGGCAACACGTACGATTCGAGCTTATTGACGTTCTATACCGCCCGGCTCATCGAGGGTCACCAGCTCGCGTTCTCGTTCCTGCCGTCCGCCTCAGTCGGGATCCTGTACCCTCAGGGCACGACCGCGTGGCTGGGCGCCGGTCAGCTCCTGCTGGGCCTTCCGGGGGCCCGTACCACCCTCCTCCTGACGCCCCTGTTCTTCGGCCTGGCTCCGATCGGGGGATTCGTCCTTGGGCGCCGACTCCTCGGAGGCGACCTGGGCGGGCTCGCGTTCGCCCTGGTCCTGGCCGCCGTCGCGAGCTGGACCCGGGTCCTCGTCGGCGGGAGCAACGACTTCGTCCTCGCGTTCCCCTTAGTTCTTTGGCTCGCCGGCCAGGCGGTCGGCTGGATGCGATCCGTGCCCACTCCGGCCGACGCGGTCGGGTTTGGCCTCGTGCTCGGTTACTCCGCCGCCCTCAATCCGGTCGGCGCCCAATGGCTGGGCCCCGCGCTCCTGATCATGGGGCTCATCGCGGTCCCCCGGCTGGCCGGGTCGGCCCGCCGATGGCTCGCCCGCTGGGGCGCGGCGATGCTCACGGCTCTCCTTCCCCTCCTCCCCACCTGGTACGTGCTAGCGCGGGGGGTCTCCATGCCCGGCTACCTACCGGGAGCAGGTCCCGCCTCGGGCAGCCCGTCGGGGTTCGATACCGCCCGCCTCGTCGGATACGTGGACCCGTATCTCTTTGGCCCCCACGACGTCTGGCTCTCACCGCTCCCCGCCGTCCGCGCCGAGATCGTGCTGCTCTTCACCGTCGGTCTGGCCCTCCTCTTTCTCGCCGGACGGGCGACGCTCGGCCCCCGCTTCGGCCCGATCGTGGCCTTTCTGCTCGGAGGCATCGTCGCCACGGTAGGCTTGATCGGCGTCGACTGGTCGGGGTCCGTGGGAGGTCCCGTCGGTGCCCTGGCCAGCGTGATCAGCGAGGGCGAGGCGTCCATCTGGTTGTTGACGTGGTATGCGCTCATCGCGACGCTCCCGCTCGCCGTCGTCCTGGAGTGGGCCGTCCGAGCGAATCGGTCCGTCCCTCCGTCGCCCCCGCATCCGGCCCGCCCGGGGCGCTGGAGTCTCGACCGTCGACCCAGTGGGGCCGCCGCGGCCCTGCCGCTCGTGATCGCCCTCGTGATCGTCGTTCCGGGGGCGGTGCTCACTCCGACCCAGCTCGCCCCGGTCCTATCGACCCTTTACCACAACTTTGGGAATGTCACGGAAGCGGATTTCGACCTGCTCTCCTACTCCGGCGCCCACCTGCCCAGCGGGGCACGAGTGCTCGTCGCCCCGGGCAGTGCGGGAGAGTTTCTGCCCGCGTACGACCCCACCGCGGTCCTGCTCTACCCGATGCTGCCGGGATGGACGGAGCTGAACGCGTCCTACACGCTGCTGGTCAGCGAGTTGACCAACGCGACGCTCCCCGCGAACGGGATCGCCGCCCTCCGGGTCCTGAATGTCCAGTTCATCATAGTGACCGAGTCGAACAGCGTGCTCTGGCCGGCGTTTTCCCCCGCCCCCCTTCTGTTCGACAATGAGTTCCCGCGGTTGTTCCAGGAGGGCGGCGCCCTCCTGTTCTCCGTACCGACCTCCGTGAATCCGGGGCCCAATCCGCCCTAGACGAACTCGTCGAGGACGTCGTTACGGCCCTTTATTCCCGAGGGCTGGAGGGCGAGCGGTCCGGCCGCGAGCACCTCTTCGAGGTCCTCGTACGTCGGCCGGTCGGTCTTGTAGAACAGGCCGATCGGGATCTTGTCGCCCCACTCGAGCGAGCGCGCGAACGCCGCGACGATGTCGCTCGGGTCGTGCCCCGCGCTCTCCAGCTTGTAGACGCGCTGGCGGAAGAAGTCGAACGTGTTGATCTTGTTGTACGTGACGCAGGGGCTGAACACGTCGATGAACGAGAAGCCGTTGTGCTGGATCCCGCCGGCCACGAGGTCGGCCAGCTGCTTCACGTCGCCCGAGAATCCGCGCGCGATGTAGGTAGCTCCGCTCGCGAGCGCGAGGGAGATCGGCTCGATCGGGTGCTCGATCACACCGGTGGGGGTGGATTTCGTCTTCTGACCCATCACGGACGTCGGGCTCGCCTGGCCCGTCGTCAGTCCGTAGATCTGGTTGTCCATCGTGACGTAGGTGAGGTTGACGTTCCGGCGCATCGCGTGGATGAAATGGCCCGCCCCGATGCCGAACCCGTCGCCGTCCCCCCCCGTACCGATGACCGTCAGTCCATGGTTGGCCCAGCGGATCCCCTCCGCGACCGGGAGCGAGCGACCGTGGAGTCCGTGGAAGCCGTACGAGGAGAGGAAGTGGGGCAGGTTCGACGAGCAGCCGATCCCGGAGACGATCACGACGTTGTGGCTCGGAATCTGCAGCCGTTTTACGGCCATCTCGACCGCCGCAACGACTCCGAAATCGCCGCAGCCCGGGCACCAGGTCGGCTTGGTGTCCGACTTACCGATGAGGGGGAGGGCGCTTCCGGTGGGCGTCGGCACCACGCGTGCGCTACTTTCCGCCATGGTCCAACTCCTCGAGGCCGCGAGCGACGATCTCGTGGGGATAGAACGGTTCCCCGTCGTACTTGAGGAAGCGGTCCGTCAGGTGGACTCCCGTCTCGGCGCGAAGGAGGCGCCCGAACTGCCCCGAGTAGTTCGCTTCGATCAGCAGGGTCCGGTGGGTCCGTCCGAGCGCGGTCACGATGCCGTCCGGGTCGAGCGGAAAGACGGTCGGGAAATAGAGGAGGTTCGTCGACTTCCCCTGCGATGCGAGCTGCGCCATCGCATCCCGGATCGGGCCCACGGTCGACCCCCACGCCACGAAGGTGAGGGGCGCCTCGGCCGGACCCTCCAGGACCGGCGGGGCCGAGTCGGCCCGCAGACCACGCAGCTTGCTCATTCGCTTGTCCATCATCTGCACGCGCTCGGCGACCCACCGGGGGATCCCGGACCGAGTGTCGGAGACCAAGTGACCCTTCTCGTCGTGCTCGTCCGAGCCGGCGACGAATTGGAGCCCCGGTTGGCCGGGGAGCGCCCGGGGCGAGACTCCCGAGTCGGTGTACTGGTAGCGCTTGTACTCATGGCCGTTCGGCGGCACCGTGAACAGGCTCGACGGCTCGAGGTTCAACGCGACCTCCTCCCGGTCCACCGTGAAGTGGCTTTCGGAGAGATGGAGGTCGCTCGCCAGCAGCACCGGCGTCTGCCAGGCTTCGGCGAGTTCGAACGCTCGAATGGTCGCTAGGTAAGCGTCCTTCGCGTCGGTGGGTGCGAGGATCGCACGGGGAAACTCTCCCTGCCCTGCGCCGAGCATCATGTTCAGGTCTCCCTGCTCGGTCTTGGTCGGGAGACCGGTCGACGGGCCACACCTTTGCGATTCGACGACCACGACCGGGGTCTCGGTCATGCCGGCCAGCCCGAGCGCTTCGACCATGAGGGCGAAGCCCCCGCCACTCGTGGCCGTCATCGACCGAACGCCGGCGAAGGAAGCGCCGATCGCCATGTTGATGGCCGCGATCTCATCTTCGGCCTGCTTGACGACGATCCCCAGGCTCTGGGCGTGCGCGGCGAGCCAGTGGAGGACGCCCGAGGCGGGCGTCATCGGATACTGGGCGAGGAACTTGCAGCCGGCCGCGGCCGCCCCGAGGGCGATCGCCTGGTTGCCGGTCATCAGGAGCTTGGGCGCGCCACCCTTGCGCACCGCCGAGGCGTTCGCGCTCGCGTGGGTTTCCGCGAAGTGATAGCCCTCCGCGCTCGCGCCGAGGTTCCACGTGACGACGTCACCGGCCTTCCGGCCGAACGAGTCCTGGAGCACCTGGTGCAGGAGGTCGAGCGGGATCCCGGCCAGGAACGCGGTCGCCCCGATCCCGCCGGCGTTCTGGAGGATCGACTGGCTCGTATACTTCCGGGCGAATTCGAGCGTTGGTACGGGCAGGGCCGTGACGCCGGCGGGCAGCTCGCTCTCGGAGACCGCGAACTTCTCGGGGTCGAAGACCACGGTGCCGCCGCGCCGGAGGCCGGCCGAGTGCACGTCGACCGTCTGCTTGTCGAGGGCGTACAGGATGTCGAGACCGTCGCCTTGGGAGTGCGGCCGCCCGTCCCCGGTACGCGCGTGGTACCAGACGTGCCCTCCACGGATCACCGATTGGTAGGCGTTGAGGCCGAAGACGTGGAGGCCCATCCGGGAAAAGCATCGGGCGATTGTCTCGCCCACGGAGGCGATGCCGTCCCCGGCTTGACCTCCCGAACGGACCGAAAGCTCCGACATCGGTCAATCGAGAGGACATCCGTATTAATCGGTTGTGCGCTCCACCGGCGATGACCGCGACCGGAAAGGGTCGAAGTCCGCCCGGGCCCCCGGCCGGCCGGGTCCGAGTGCTCCTGTTCGCGACGGCGCGCACCGCGGTCGGAACGCGTTCCCTTCCCTGGCCGGTCTCGGCCGGCGGGACGACCGTGCGGGAGCTCCTAGTCGAGCTCGCCCGGATCCATCCCCGATTGATCCCGATCCTCGCCCACAGTCGGTTCTTCCACGATGGCATCCCGGTCGCTCGGCTCGACGAGCGGGTGCGTCCGGGCGAGGAGCTCGCGGTCCACCCGCCCTACGGGGGAGGTTGACTTGTCGGTCCGGTTGAGTGCCCGTCCGCTCTCCGTCTCGGCCGCCCTCCGGGAGCTCGGCGACCCTACCCTCGGAGGGGTCGTCGTTTTCGTGGGGCGAGTCCGCGACGACCCCACTCCGGCCGGAACCGTGGCGGCGCTCCTCTACGAAGCCCATCGGGTCCCGGCGCTGAACGCCCTACGGGAGCTCGAAGCGGAGGCACAGCGACGGTTCGGCGCCGGCCGCACCGTAGCCTGGCACCGGGTCGGGCGGGTGCGGGTGGGCGAGGTCGCCGTTATCGTCGGTGCCGCGTGCGGGCACCGGAAGGAGGCGTTCGCCGCGACCCGGTTCTTGATCGACCGGCTGAAGCGGACCGTGCCGGTGTGGAAGGAGGCGCGAGCACGACCCGGGCGTCGACCGCGATCACGCCGGAGCCGGCGGCCCGCACGATCATCGGGTTGAGGTCCAGCTCCGCGACCTCCGGCAGCTCGACGGCCAGCTGGGAGACCCGCTCGATCGCTTCGGCGAGCGCCTCGATGTCGCTAGGAGGCTCGCCGCGGACCCCTTGGAGGAGCGGGAATGCCTTGACCGACTTGATCATGTGGACGGCTGAGAGGGGCCGCACCGGCGCCAATCGGAACGTCACGTCGCGGAGCACCTCGACGTAGATCCCACCGAGTCCGAAGGCGACGATCGGCCCGAATCCGGGGTCGCGTTGGAGTCCGATCAGGACCTCCTTCCCTCCCCGGACCTCCGCCTCGACCTCGAACCCCTCGATCCGGGCGGATGGGGCGCGCACCCGGAGGTTCTCGGTCATCGTCCGGACGGCTTCTCGGACCGCGTCCCCGTCCTCCAGGTGAAGCAAGACGCCGCCGACGTCCGTCTTGTGGGAGATGTCGGGGGAGGCGACCTTGAGGACGACCGGGTAGCCGACCTCGCGGGCGGCCGCAACGGCTTCCTCCGCGGTCCGTACGCGCCGCACCTTGGCGAACGGGATCCCGAACGCGGAGAGGAGTTCCCGCGCGGCGTACTCGGGCAGCAGCGATACCCCGGCGCGACGGGCCCGTGCGATGACGGTCCGCGCCGCGTGGAGGTCGACGGAAAACTTGCGGATCTCCGTGCGAGGACGGTTGAGCCACGCCCGATACCGGGCGAGGCTGCCGAGGCCCTGGACGGCCTCCTCGGGGAAGGTGAACGCCGGGACGCCGCCCGCCTCGAGCGTCTCTACGTCTTCGGAGAGGTCGGTCAGACCGAAGAGGCACGCGGTGAGGGCCTTGGGACTGCTTGCGTGCGCCTCGAGGATCGCCTTCGCGACCGCCGCCCCGGTAAGCGTCCCGGTCGGGGTCGTTATCGCCAGCACGCCGTCGGTCCGAGGGGCGTCCAGGATGATGCGGAGCGCCTGGGTCCACTGGGCGGGTCCCGCGTCCGCGGTCATGTCGACCGGGTTCGCGAGCGCGGCCGACGGAGAGAGGATGCGAGCAAGCTTGCTCCGTTCGGAGTCCGATGGGAGGGGAAGCTCGAGGTGGTGCCGCTCCGCTGCGTCCGCGGCCACGATCCCGGGGCCTCCGGAATTCGTTAGAATGGCGAGTCGGGGACCCTCCAGCCGGAGCCCGGCGGAGAAGAGCTTCGCGGTCCGGAACAGCTCCCCGATCGACTCGACCCGCTCGACGCCCGACTGCTCGAAGAGCGCGTCGTAGAGCTGGTCGCGCCCGGATTGGGCCAGCGAACCGGTGTGGCTCCGTGCCGCTCGCTCGCCGGCAGGGGTCCGGCCGCTCTTGATCACGAGCACCGGCTTCACCTCCGTCACCTCACGGGCCGCCTCGAGGAAGCGGCGGCCGTTCGCGAGGCTCTCGACGTAGAGCAGGATGACGCGGGTCGCCGGGTTACGCCCGAGGGAGCTCAAGAGGTCGTTCTCGTCGATGCCCGCACGGTTGCCGACCGAGACGAACTGCGAGAACCCGATCCGTTCGGCAATGCCGTACGCGAGAATGCCCGCACAGAGCGCTCCGCTCTGCGAGACGAACGCGATGTTCCCCCGGGGCGGGAGGCTCTCGCTGAAGGTGGCGTTCAGGCTGACGTTCGGGTCGGTGTTCAGGAGACCGAAGCAATTCGGGCCGACCAGCGACATGCGGTACTTTTGCGCCGTGCGAATGAGCTCGTCCTCGAGGGCGATCCCCTCGCCGCCCACCTCGCGGAATCCGGACGAGATCACGATGACCCCGCGGGTGCCCGCGCGGCCGAGTTCGTTCACGACCCCGTTCACATGGCGGGCCGGAACGATGACGATCCCGAGGTCCGGTGGCTCCGGGAGATGGGCGATGTCCGGGTAACAGTGGACCCCCGAAACGCTCGCCCAAGACGGGTTGACCGGGTAGGCTACGCCGCGGAAGCCCGCCTGCAGGACGTTCCGGAACAGGGTCATCCCCACGGTACCGGGCCGGTTCGAGGCGCCGATCACGGCGAGGGACTTCGGCTCGAACAGCTCGTTCAGTCCCTCCCGTGGCAACTCCGTCATCAATTTCACCACCCCCGCTAGGCCTCGGAGCCTCCATAATATAGACGCCCTGGCGTGGACCGACCCATGACCGCCGCTGAAACTCCCCCGGCGGGCCACCCAACGTCCACGCCGCCCGGGCCGATGCGACGCGGGCCCCCCGGCAGCGTCCTCCAACGGATGGACAAGGGAAGGATCCGGCACGTGGTCGCGGTCGGGAGCGGGAAGGGCGGGGTCGGCAAGTCGACCGCGACGGCGCTCCTCGCGACCGAGCTACGGCGCCGGGGACTGCGCGTCGGGATCCTGGACGCCGACATCACCGGCCCCTCCATCCCGAAATTGCTCGGGATGACCGGCCCGCTCACGGACCGCGGCGAGGGGATCGAACCGGCCGTTTCCCGCACCGGCATTCCCGTCGTCTCCTCCCAGTTCATGGTCGAGGACGAGAAGACGCCCGTCATCTGGCGCGGTCCGCTCGTCACCCGCCTGATCACGCAGTTCTTCGGAGGCGTGAACTGGGGAGCGCTCGACTACCTGCTGATCGACATGCCGCCCGGCACGAGCGACGTTCCCCTCACGGTCTTCCAGACGATCCCCATCGACGGGATGGTCTTCGTCCTCACGCCGCAGGACCTCGCGGCCCTGATCGTGAGAAAGGCGATGAACATGGCCCGGGAACTTCACGTCCCGCTCCTCGGCCTCGTCGAGAACATGTCCTACCTCAACTGCCCGGACTGCGGCCGGCGGATCGACCTCTTCGGCGTCAGCAAGGTCGCCCAGATCGCCGAGGAGTACGGGATCCCCGTGCTGGGCCAGCTGCCGGTCGCGCCTCCGATCAGCGCTCTCTCCGACGCGGGACGGATCGAGGAGCACGTCGGGCCCGAGGTCGCGATGCTCGCCGATACGTTCGTCCACTCGGTCGACGAGGCTACGAAGGGGCAGACGGCGGTCCTCTGAGCTCGCGGAGCTTCGCGAACGGGATGGATTCGACGGCCACGCCCCGGCGGCCGAGCGCCGCCGCGAGCCCGGGGAGATGCGCGTCGCCCACGACGGCGGCGATGCGGCCGTACCCCTGCCGGCGCAGATGCGTCAGCCGTTCGGCCATGTGCTCGTTCCGTTCGTCCAACAGTACGCGGGCGAGGGTGGGACTCGCGAGGCGCAGCTGGTCCGTGTACTCCTCCGGCGACGCCGCGTAGCGGTCCATCTCGCGAGTCACCAGGCGGGTCGGCAGGAACAGCGCGACGAACGCCCCGAAGAGCAGCTGGACCCGTTCCTTGTACGGCATCGACTGGACGAGACGCATCACGGTGAGCCGGAGCGGGTCGTCGATCAAGAACAGAGGTAGCTGACGCTCGCGGGCGACTAGCGCGGCGACCTTCATCTCCGCACCGGCCTCCCCGCCGCCGAGCTCGGAACCGAGGCGTCGTTGGATCAATCCCCACACCCGGGTGAGGAGCGGGAGTCCGCTGTGGTCCCGAGGGTGCGAGGACGGAGCGAAGAGCGAGCCGGCCCGTTCCGGGTCGAGCTCGACGGCGAGCCCGTCCAGCACCCGGCCGGCGAGGACTGAACGCAACGGCCCGGAGAGGTCGATGACGTGCGCGGCCCCAAGGAGGAGCACCGGCGACTCCGTCGTCCGCGCGTACATGCTGTCCGGGACAGCCGATGCGGCTATCTCCCTTTCCCGCGGGCGGCGAGCGAACCCCCAAATAGGGGAGGACGGTCGCGGAGCCGATGGCGTGGACGATCTTCCGCGTGCCTTCCGCGAAGCGGGCCGAGCTCGATGGGGTCCTCAAGGACGACATCGTCTCCCGCCAAAGCCAGAAGGTGCGCGATGCCGGCGCCATGGGCGGGCCGGCCGATCAGACCTACGTGCTGGTCGAGGGTTCGACCGAGGGCGTCCAGCGGGCGAAGGAGCTCCTCGCCGCGGTCGGGACGCCCCTTCCTTCGACGGAGGGGGAGACCCTGCACCAGCGCTTCCGGGACGAGGAGGACGCGGCGTCGGCCGGGATGGGACTCTTCTTCACCGAGGAGTGAGCGCTCACTCGTTCGACGGGTCGTGGGACGGGTCGAGATCCTCTCCGCCGCCAAAGACCCGCTGGCTCGCCTGGTAGAACGCGTCGAGGCCGATCCCCTCCTTCGCGGACGTCGCGATGAGGCCGGTGAGCGAACCCATCGTCTCCAGGGCGCGGAACATCTCGGCCGAGAGTTGCGCGTCCGGGGTCGGCGTCTCGGCCGTCACCGCCTCATACAACGTCGCCGGCTCATCCGCCCATCGGGTGACCCGCTCGAGCTGGTCGGGCGTGAGGGCGTCGACCTTCGTGAGCACGTTGACCATGGGGAGTCGAAACCGGAACTCGACGGTCGCGCAGAGCATCATTAGCGAGACGAAGCCGCCTGGGGTCCGGGCGAGCGCGGGGTCGAACAGGAAGGCGATCTCCGAGCGGTCCCCGCTCAGCGCATCCACGATCGCCTTCGAGGCTTCCCGGAACGCAAACAGCTCGATCTGGCCGGGCGTGTCGATCAGGACGTAGTCCGCCTTGAGCTCCTGGACGGCTTGTTTGACGTCGAAGATCTTGAGCGCGATCATGTCGGCCGCCGCGACCTGGGCGCCATTCGGGCCGAGCCCGTACTCGTCCTGGATGTCCGCGAGGCGCACCCACTCGCGGATGTCGACGTCCGGCTCGAAGTCGGTACCCTCGAGGCCGGGGTCGAGGTTGACGACCGTCGAATCATACCCGGCGGTCTTGAGCCATTCCGCGAAGGCGCGCACGAACGAGGTCTTGCCGGCCCCCGCGGTCCCGGTGAAATAGACGGTGCCGGGCTCTTCCACCTACTTTTTCCCCCCGGCGACCCGGCGGCGCGCGAGCTCCCCCGCGACGGAGCGGAGGAAGGCCGCCTTCGTCGTCGTCCCCTTCTTGACGACCTTGATCCGACCCTCGAAGGCGCTCGCCGAACGGGGATACTGCTTGTCCGATTCGAGCTCGGCCTTGAACCCGAGGTGCTGCGCCGCGGCCACGATCTCCTCTCCGGTCAGGTCAGGCAGCGCGAGGGCGGTCGGGATCCGACGGCCCTCCTTGCGAGTACGCTCCCGGCCGAGGTAGCTTGGATAGATGTAGAAGTGGTCGGGCATCGTGGGCCCGCCGGCCGAATCACGCCGGGCCAGACGCCGCTGCGACGCGGACGCCGTTCAGGACGCCGTCCTGACCCGGGCGGGAGCGCACACGGACCAGGCCGAGCTCGGTCTCGAGGATCGCACCCTTGGTGATGATGTTCCGCTGAACGTAGTTCGGGTTCGCGGGATTCTCCCGGACGGTCACGATCTTGACGTTCTGGGTCTTCTTGGTCGCCGGGTCGAAGACGTTGATCGTCTCGACCGTGAGGATCCGCAGCTTCAAATTCGCCCCGCGAACGCGGTAGCGTTTGACGATGTTCCCGCCCAGGGTGGCGGACTGGAGTTCGCGGCCGATCTCGAACCGCCGCTTCTTCCGGATCGGACGAAGGCGTCCGCCGGTGCGCTTGCGACGCGAGCGGCCCTGCCAGATTCCCATGAAACTCCGGGGGAGGTCGGGCCGACCGGGGTGCCGTATATGACGTTTCTTGGATAAGGGCGAGGCCCCGCTGCCGCGCTCTCGGAGCCCCGGGGGGCGCCGACCGTTCCCTGGATGGGCCGTTCGCGTCCCGGTTCAGTGGGTGTGGTCTTCCCCGAAGAGCCAGCGGAGGCCGCCGGGCCAGCCCTGCTCCGACATCGTGAGTATGGTACGGTAGTACTGGTTGATCGCGCCCACCGAGTAGTCGACCGAATCGAGCGCCCCGAGCGGGTAGTTGGCGATGGCCGCCCACGAGAACTGTCCCCGTCGCGCTCCCGCGGTGGGGCTCCCGACCGGCTGAGCGTCCAGGAGCTCGGGTCGGCTCATGAGGTCCCAGGTCGTGGCGGGAGCCCCTCCTTCCGTCCGGTAGATTACGTTCCCGACCGCATCGACGGCACCCCACGCCCCGTCGCGCCACGTCTCGACGATGGTGTGGCCGCTGTACGCCTGGTCCGGATCCTCCAGGATCACCAGACGAGAGGGCAGACGCGCCACCTGGCACAGCCCGCAGGCGACCCGCGCGATGTCGGTGCACCAGTCCGAACCCCGGGCGACGATCTCCTCCTCGGAACCGCCGAATCGCATCTCCGCCAGATCGACCGACGACGGAGGGGCAAGCCCGGAGGCGAACCGGACCACCGCCGCGACGCGTCCCTCCTCCGAGCGCTCGCCGAGGTCGAGGGCCCGGATGATCCGTTCGAGCTCCGGGCGTGACCCCGGCCGATACGCGACCCGGGTCGGCGTGAACTCTCCGTAGAGGGCGGTGGCTGTCGCCGGACAAAGCCGGACCATCGATTCCCAGAGCACACGGTCGATCGACCCGGCCGGATGCGGGTCGTTGTCGAACATCGCCCGGTACGCACGCGGAAGCTGGCGGGGACCGCGGTACGCGTGGTAGGCGTCCATCGTCCGTCTCCCCCGAAGGGTCGGTACGTCCCCAGACCGACCCGGGCTAAAGTTTCGGCGGTGGCCGGACCGATCGGAGGGTTCCTCGTGCCCGCGCGGGCGGGCTTAAGCTTCCCGGCCCCTCTTCCCGTCCCGTCCCGAGCGAATCGATGAGGGTGGTCGGCGTGGACGAGGCGGGACGCGGGAGCTTCGTCGGTCCCCTCGTCGTCGGCGCATTTGCCGTCGACGACTCGGCGCTCGAGTCGATCCGTGCGGCCGGCGCCAGGGACTCGAAGGAGCTGAGGCCCGCGGCCCGGGAGGAGGTCTACGCGCGCCTCGGGCGGCTGGGCGACCTGGCGTCCGTCGCGCTCACCCCCCGGGTCGTCGACCGGGCGGTCCGGAACGGTGGGCTGAACGACCTCGAGGCCGAGGCGTTCGGAACCGTGATCCGGCGGCTCGGCGCGGAGGAGGCCCGGGTCGATGCCTGCGACACGAACGAAGCCCGCTTCGGCCGCCGGGTCTCCGCCCGGGCCGGGGGAGGGGTCCGGATCATCTCCCGACACCACGCCGACCGGGACGACCCGCTGGTCGGGGCGGCCTCGATCGTCGCTAAGGTGCGGCGCGACCGGGCCCTCGCTCGACTCCGGGCGGCCGTCGGGGATGGGATCGGAAGCGGATATCCCTCCGATATGCAGACCGTGGAATTCGTCCGGGCCCACCTGCAGCAGGCCGCGGTAGCACCGCCATGGCTCCGGTTCTCGTGGGCCACGATGACAAGGGTTAAACCAGTCGCGCCGGCTGTCACGCTGGACCAGTTCACTCCATGACCGTCGAGGAAACCTTGGCCGCGCTCGTCGACCGGTTCAACCGGCACGCCGAACGGACGCCGGCGATGGCGGAGGAACTCGACGGGATCGAGCGGACGATCGAAGTGCGCCTTCGAGACGAGGGCACGTATGCGGTCGACCTCCGCCACGGCCGCCTGACGGCCCTCCGTTCCGGATCCCCTCCCCGGTCCGACGTAAAGATCATCACCGATGTCGCGACGTTCCGCGGCCTCGTCACCAAGGAGATCGGGCCGATGAAGGCCCTCGTGACCCGCAAGCTCGCGATCGAGGGCAGCCTAGAGGACAAGCTGCTCTTCCGGAAACTGCTCTAGTTCGGCCCACGGGCGGATCCCCTTCTCGGCGCCCCCGAGGAACGTCGCATCGAGCTCCCGACGACTGCCGAACGAGGCAAAGTCTCTTCTGGAGCGAGAACGACGGGCGTCCGATGGCTCGACTCCTCCGTCGCCGTTCCCCCCGGGAGCGACCGACGCAGCCTCCCGTGCTCGAATGGCCCCGGAAGCTCCGCGCGGTCCGGCCGCTCGACCGCTCGCTCCGGTTCTCTCACGTCCAGCTCGAGCTCGACGTGGAGCACGAGGGGTACCGGTTCGAGCCGCTCCCACTGCTCGGACCGCTCACGTCGTTGCTCCGCGAACGCGAGGTCGAGTCGGCCGAGGACCTCCTCCAGATGACCGGGCAGCTCCTGCGCGCGTGTACCGGGGTCGGCTTCCGGCGGGTGGACCACTGGGAGGCCCGGCCGGGGGGCTGGCTGCCGCTACCGGAGCCCACCCATGCCCAGCTCGCGGAACCGGTCGCCCATCTCGTGCGCGCCCTCTCCGACGCATCGTGGGCGCCCGTCGGGAAAGCCCACTCGTTCGCCGTTCGTCTCTCGGGGCCGGATCGGCTCCGGCTCGATCTCGTGGTCCGGCGCGTTCACCGCGAGCGCACCCACGCCATTTCCCTGGATCTCTGGGGAGCCATCCAGCGACGCGTCGTCGAGGACCTCGTCGTGCGCATCCACGACGACCTTCCGCTCGTGCGGGCGGAGGTCGTCGCCCTGGAGACGGTCCGTCCCCGAAGACCGTAGCGTCTGGACGGGCGCAGAAGGACTTGTCCGCTCAGGGAAGGAAGACGCACGCGGCGATGCAAACCCCGTAGTGGTCCATCGGGATCGAGAGCTCCTCGCTGCGGTAGTGGATCCGGCGGAGCTCGACGCCCCGGAAGTGTGCGATCTCCTCCATCCGCCACTTGAGGAACTCCTTCAGCGAGCGCTGGGTGCCGTGGACGTGGCCCTCGGCGACGTACCCGCCCTGGCCGTCGGTCCGGAACCCGTAGGCGATCCCGGCGCTGACGACCTCGCCCTCGCCGCCGGCGAACCGGGCGAGGACGGCGTGCGTGATGGCGCCCCGGGGCATCTTGGTGCGGTCGACCTGACGGATCCCGATCGGGAGCACGGAGGATACGCTGACGAGGTTCTGGTCTCCGATCCCCGCCTGGAGGAGGGCGAGGTCAAAGGCGTTCAACTCGCTCGTCTTGTTGATCCCCTTCCCGCTCGTGACGAAGAATCGGGTCGGGATGGGGACGAGGGTTCCCTCGGCGTGGGTTCCGCGAGCCGGCACGCTCCGGCTGAAGCCCGGCGCTCCTTAAAGTTTGGTCCGCGTCGAGGGCTACGTGATGATCGCGTGGCGACGGCGCATCGACGCCTCGGTCTCCCCGTGGGCGACCAGGATCTCGGCGATGAGCCCGTCGGTGAGGAGGAGGCTCGCCGCCTCGAAGATCGTCCCGAGCGGCGCGTAGCGGGTCCGGTCGGGATCGTCGGGGAGCTCGATTGCGAGGAGCACCGTGGCCGTGTGCGCGAGTTTGGACGATGCCTTCGCGGTGAGGACGACCAGCTCCGCCCCCTCGCGGCGAACGATGTTCGCCACCTGGATGCTGGAGTAGCTCTCGCCCTGCCCGGAAAGGATGAAGACCACGTCGCCTTTTTTCACGATGGGCGTCACGCTCTCGCCGATCACGTAGGCGGTCAATCCGGTCTGGACGAGCCGCATCGCGAACGCGCGTCCGATGATCCCGCTCCGACCGGCGCCGTAGACGAAGATCTGGGGGGCGCGGCTCAGGACCTCCACCGCCTGCCGTACCGTCGCCGGGTCGAGCCGTTCGAGGGCCGCACTGACGTGCTCCGCGATGTACCGCTGGGATCGGAGGTAGACCGACAGGCTACCGGCGCGGGGGACGGGCATGCTTTCGCACCTCCGACGGTTTCGGCCGCGCCCGGCCGGCCGACGGCCGAGCGGGTCCGTGGCGGGCGGCCGGGATCGGCGCGGGTTTCCGTGGCGGCGGTCCCTTGCTGTGGGACGGGCGCGCCAGGGTCGGGGCGATAAGACGGCCCTTGGGGGGTACAGGTTTGCCCTTGGGGAGGACGGGTTTGGCCGGGGGCGGGGCGTGCAATTTCGTCCAGCGCTTCGTGAGGGCGCGCTCGTAAAGGAGCTTCATGTACATCGCGTCGTGCTCGAGGAGGGGCGAGCTCGAGATCACGGTCACGTCGTAGTCGCGCTCGGCCAGGAGCTCCGCGAGCGGGTCGAAGCGGACCTGCCCCCGCTTGATCGGGGTGAGGCGGAACTCGCCCGGTCCGTAGAGCTCGACCCCCGAAAAATGGCCGTAGAGGGGCCCGTCGGTGGCCGCCACGAACTCCTTGATCACGGGCGCGAGCGCCTCGGCGGTTTCGAACGTCGTGCGCTCTCGGGCTGCGAGGTGCGGCACGTTCAGCACGGGGACGGTCCCCTTCACGTGACGGACGAGCTCGAGGACCTCCTCGCGCGAGCCGAAGACGTCGGGGTGGCCACTCGGTTCGATACCGAGCCGGACCGTGCCCTTGGAGAAGGTCCGGAGCCAGGCGGAGAGGTCGGTCACGATCTCGGTCAGCTCTTGGACCGAATCAGCGCGGGGTCCCCCGCCGTAGAACCCGAGGTGGGTCACCGCGAGGCGGGCCCCGAGACCGTGGGCCAGCACGCCCGACCACTGGATCTGGCGGGTCGACTGCTCCCGAGCGTCGGTCGAGCCGAAGAAGTCCACGTAGTACGGCGCGTGCAGCGTGAGGTCGACGTCGAGGGCGCGGGCGAGCTGTTTGGTCTGGTCGAGGTCATTGTGGTCCTTGGCCAGGCTCCACGTGAGCGTCGTGAGCTGGTCCTTGCGCTTCAGCGGCGTCGTGAACGCCGCGGCGAGGGGCGGGGCGGCGGCGGGGTCACCGGCGCCGACGTTCACGACGAGCTGGAGGAGGAGCTCGTTCGGCACCTTGCCGAGCTCCTCGTCGAAGACGACCCGCGTCAGCGGATTGACCTTGATGAACTGGACCTCCATCGCGGTGAGGCCCAGGTGGTGCACGTCTGCGATGCCATCGCGGAGCGTCCGCCCCTTGCACGAGAGAGGGATCCCCGCAGGTCCGAACCGGATCACGAGTAAACAGACCTCGAAACAGGCGGCGTCGGCGCGGAGCCGGCGTATAATGTGAACCTATATAGCGGGGCTCGGGCGCGGCTTGGGACGCGTTCCGGTCACCGCCGGTGGCTCGCCGAGGAATCCGCGAGCGATGATATACGTCTCGGACGAGCCTTCGCGCGAAGCCGGCGGCTTCGTCCGGCGGACCTCCGAGAACGAACGCCCGACCTCGAACTGGAGGTCGTCCAGGAGGTCCCCGTCGAACACCTTGGCGACGAAGGCACCGCCCGGGGCCAGCGCCAGTCGGGCGAGCGCGAACGCCTCCCGGACCAGTCCGACCGAACGAGCGTGGTCGGTCGCGTACGCTCCGCTGATCGAGGGGGACATGTCGGAGAGCACGACATCGAACGACCCGGGTCCAAGCCGGCCCGGAAGACGCGGGTCCCCGACTCGGCCCCGGATGTACTCCACCCCATCGATCGGTTCCACGACCCGCGGGTCGACGGCGACGACCGACCCCTTCGCGCCGACCCGGTCGCGGGCGACCAGGGACCAGCCGCCGGGCGCCGCACCCAGGTCGAGGACCCGGGCGCCCCGGGGCAGGAGGTGAAAGCGAGTGTTGAGGTAGTCGAGTTTGAACGCCGCCCGCGACCGGAGGCCCTGCTGCTGGGCGGCCTGGTAGTAGGGGTCGTGACGACGGTCCGCGGCAAAGCGTCGGCTCACGGGCGCTCCAGACGGACCGATTAGATAGCGCCCCCCTCACGTCCTGCTGGGCGGGCTCCGGGTTCCCCGGCGCGAGTGGGGCCGTCCGAATTTGAATCGGAGTCTCTTGCACCCCAAGCAAGAAGGATGGTCCAAGCTACCC
>Ga0209415_10000547_pt1 | contig 70139 bp, 70 predicted proteins | sample PeaSoiSIISIP2007_FD_187696 | JGI IMG/M metagenome (GOLD analysis project Ga0209415, IMG submission 187696) | Peat soil microbial communities from Weissenstadt, Germany - SII-SIP-2007 (SPAdes) (version 2) | ecosystem: Environmental > Terrestrial > Soil > Wetlands > Peat | place: Germany...
CCTGCCCAGCCCCCGCCCGCCCAGCCCGCTCCGCCGCCCCCCTCCATGATTCCCCCACCTCCGCCTCCGCCCGAAATGGCCTCCGCTTCCCCGGAAGGGAGCAAGAAATCCTCGCGTCGAAAAGGGGCCAAGGGAAAGAGCGGCGAGAGCTCGACCTAGAGAACGCCTACTGCGGCGTGTTCGACCTCGGGGCAATCCGCCCCGCTCCCACAACCCGACCCTAAACCCGGCTCCAAATCTAAGCACGGGACGGGTCTACATGTCGATAGTCATCTACATATATCGTGTTGACTTACGTCAACATGATGTCGTCCAAGAAGCTCGAGACCGGCTTGGTCGGCCGGCTAGGGAGATTGACCGGGTCGAACGGGGAGGGCTGCCTTCCTCGCTACCAGGGAATGGGAAAACAGGTGGCCAAGGGAGCCCGATTCGCCGGGACCCTCGCTCGGGCCCGAGCGCTCTCGGACGAGCAGCGACTGACGGCCGTCGCAATCCTCCGTCGTGAGGGGGAACTCTGTGGCTGTGAGATCCAGGCCGCCCTAGGACTCACTCACGCTACCGTCAGCCACCACATGTCCGTGCTCACCTCGGCCGGTATCGTCACGGCTCGGCGACGCGGGAAGTGGATGTACTACATGCTGAAGCCGGGAGCCTTCGCGGAAATCGCATGAGCGACTTCGGCAGCGACACAGAGGCCGTTCGACGCGCCGTTCGGGGTCGCTACGGCGACATTGCCCGCGACGGGGGGACCAGTTGTTGTGGCGGAAGTTCCGGCTCCTGCGGCGGTTCTGCGACCGGTTCCTCTTCGCCCGGAACCAGAGCCGAATGCTGTTCGGACGGCTATACGGCCTCGGAACTCTCGATCGTGCCGCCCGGTGCGAATCTCGGATTAGGTTGTGGGAATCCCACCCGTCTCACTCCGCTGCGTCCGGGGGAAGTGGTCCTCGACCTCGGCAGCGGCGCGGGGGTCGACTGTTTCCTCGCTGCCGAGCGCGTCGGCCCGACCGGTCGCGTCATCGGCGTGGACATGACCCCCGACATGGTCTCTCGTGCGCGCTCCCTGGCGAGAACCAACGGCCGCGCCAATGTCGAGTTCCGGCTCGGCGAGATCGAGCACCTGCCCGTCGCCGACGCCTCGGTCGATGTAGTTCTCTCGAACTGCGTGATCAATCTCGTCCCGGACAAGGGCCAGGTCTACCGCGAAGCGTTCCGGGTCCTGAGACCGGGGGGACGGCTCGCGGTCGCGGATGTTCTCGCGACGCGTCCCATCTCGGAGGAAATGCGGAACGACCCGGAGCGGTGGACCTCCTGTTCTTCCGGAGCGTTGACGGTGGACGAGGTCAAGGATCGTTTGCGCTCGGCCGGGTTCGGCTCCATAGAGGTCTCGATTCTTGGCGGGGATCCTTCGCTGGAGTCACTGCGCGCCCAAGATGAAATTGGTGTCGTGCCGGGAGAGGTTCGCGCGACGAAACCCGGGCGTCTCGATCCATGACCGAATCCAAGATCGTTCTGTTCATTTGCGTCGGGAACTCCGGCCGCTCGTTGATGGCCGAGGCGATGTTCAACGGAAATCCTCCCGAAGGGTGGACCGCTATCTCCGCCGGCACGAGTCCAGCAGCAGCGGCGAACCCTCGGACAGGACCGATGCTTCGTGAGATTGGGCTCGACCTTCCGCCACATCCGCCACAGTTGTTGACCGCCGAGATGTTGGACAACGCTCGATTCCGTGTCACGATGGGATGCCTCGATGACGCGGCATGCCCCGCCCGACTCAAGACCTTGGACCTGAGGGACTGGGCGCTCCCCGACCCGATTCAACTCGACGACGCAGGTTTCCGGGCTGTCCGAGACCGTGTGGTGGGGCTCGTCAAGGGTCTTCGTACGGAGATTGTCCTCTCCGACCGCCGTCGGAAAGCGGTAGCCGGGGCCATATCGGCGGGCCCCGCATGATTGGCTCCCGTCCCACACCTCTAATGACCGTGGATTGAGGTGAGCTTGGCCGCGGATCCGCCGGGAGGTGCTCTTTCGCAGGTCTCTCGCCCGAGCCAGCAGCTCGATGTCGTGGACCGATACCTGCCCGTCTGGGTGATTTCGGCCATGGTCGCCGGCCTTGCTTTAGGCCGCCTGTGGCCGGGTGTCGGCACAGCGCTCGGCCTCTGGCAAATCCAGTCGGTTTCGGTCCCCATCGCTATCGGTCTGCTACTGATGATGTATCCGATTCTGGCTCGAGTGCGGTACGGCCGGATTCGGGAGGTCACTCGGGGGTGGCGATCGACGGTCTTCCCGCTCCTTCTGAACTGGGTCGTGGGCCCAGCATTCATGTTCGCGCTTGCGTGGGCGCTCCTCCCCGACGCCCCACTCCTAAGGACGGGGGTCATTCTAGTAGGATTGGCCCGGTGCATTGCCATGGTGTTGGTCTGGAACCAGCTCGCGGGTGGGGACGCGGAGTACGCGACCATTCTGGTTGCGCTGAACGCGGTGTTCCAGATCCTTGCCTACGCCGGGCTCGCGGTCTTCTACCTGGTCTATCTGCCCGCGTGGCTTCACTTGCCCTCGCAAGCCATCTCGGTGAACACTACCACGGTGGCCCTCAGCGTGCTCGTCTTCCTCGGAGTCCCATTGGCGGCTGCCTTGGTCAGTCGATTCGGTCTCGCCCGATGGAAGGGACGAACGTGGTACGACCAGCGGTTCGCTCCCACGGTGAGTCGGCTGACCCTTTGGGGGCTCCTCTTCACGATTGTCGTGATGTTCGCCATTCAGGGTCTTTCCATTACCACTCTTCCCTTCACGGTTCTCCGAGTGGTGGCGCCGCTCCTCGCGTACTTCCTCGGGATGTGGGCGCTGGGATTCCTGGGCAGCCGCTGGCTCAATTTCGGGTACGAGAAGTCGGTGACCGTTGCGTTCACGGCGGCCAGCAACGACTTCGAACTCGCGATTGCGGTAGCGGTGGTAGTCTTCGGGGTCGCCTCGCAGGTCGCGTTTGCAGCCGTGATCGGGCCCCTGGTGGAGGTTCCGGTCCTGCTCTCGCTCGTGTACGTTGCGCTGTGGAGCCGGCGGTGGTTCGAGGGCCGACCGGTGTCGGCGCCCCCAAGTGGCGGAAGAACGCCTGCTGGGTCCGCTTCAGCACTCTCCGCAGAGTTCGACGACCCGGGCGTGCCCTAACGCATCTCGGACTAGGGTACGAACCCAGCTCACAGACTTTGCCGTTGGTCACGGCCCCGCGGCCTCGCGGTTCGCGCGGGCGCGGGGAAAAGCCATTATTTCCACCAAGTAGGTGCACGTGCGGAGGGCCCGAGGGGGACTCATGTCGATCGCCCACGAGCAAGAACTCGATCTCGACTCGACGTCCTACCGACACCCTTCGTGCGAGTTTCCTGGGAGGTAGGATGCCCGAGCCGGTAGTGGTAGGAAAGGGCGTATGGAAGGTCTACGGGGCCGGGGACACCGAGGTCACGGCTCTCCGCGAGATCAACGTGGAGATCGACCGAGGAGAGATGCTGGCGATCATGGGCCCCTCAGGATGCGGCAAGACGACGTTTCTCAATTGCTTCTCGGGACTCGACGAGATCAATCGCGGAGAGATCACCCTCGAAGGAGTCAATCTCCATTCGATGAACGACCGCGCGAAGAGCGAATACCGGGCGCGCCGCGTGGGCTTCGTGTTCCAAGCGTACAACCTCCTGCCGGTCCTCTCGGCGACCGAGAACGTGGAGATGCCGCTCCTGATCGCGGGCATCTCCGGTCGCGAGGCTCGCGAACGGGCGCGCACGATGCTCACGGAGCTCGGTCTCGGCGACCGACTCGACCGCCGCCCCTCCGAACTTTCGGGAGGCCAGCAGCAGCGCGTCTCCCTGGCCCGAGCCCTCGTCGGACATCCTGCCATCGTCTGGGCCGATGAGCCGACCGGGAACCTGGACGAAGGGGATTCGCGGCAGGTGACGACGTTGCTCCGCCAACTGAACAAGACCTACCAGCAGACGATCGTGGTCGTCACCCACGATGCGACGGTGGCGAGCCAGTGCGACCGGACCCTGCACATGCGCGATGGACAGTTCGTGAGCTAGGTTCGATGGCGTCCGCCAGCCCCGTGGTCGGTGCGCTCCTCCTGGTCATCCTCGCGGTCGCCCTGGTGGGGTTGATCCTGGCGCTCCGACATCGCTTGGCGTTTCGCATTGGGATCCGGAATTTCCATCGGGCGCGCGGTCGGACGGTCCTCCTCATTCTCGGCTTGCTCGTCGCGACGACGATCGTCTCGGGGAGCTTGGTCGTCGGGGACACGATCAACGAGCTGGAGGTCCACTACACCGTCCTCGGCGTCGGCTACAACGACGAGGTGGTCGGCAATCAGTCTCCCTCGGGGGCATGGACTCCGTTTCCCTACTCGGTCTACACGGCCGTCGCAGCGGCGGTAGCGGGAGACTCCTCGATCGCCGGGATGGCGCCCGAGATCGTGAGTACGGTCTCGATCTTCGACAAAACTTCCGGGGTTCCGCAAACGCGCCTTTACTTGATCGGGGTCAACGCGAATCAGAGCTCCCAGCTCGGTGACTTCGTGACCGATTCCGGGGCGAACCTCGCAGGGCCCACGGGAGGGGAAGTGATTCTCGATGACCTCGCGGCCTCCGAACTGAACGCCTCGGCCGGTGATTCGGTGTATTTGTACGGCGCGGGAGCCACTCCTATTCCCTCGGTGGTCCAAGCGGTCGTCCAGGACAACATTCGGGGCGCCTTTCCGACCGGCGGGGTGGGGAATTTCGGCAGCACGTTCGTCACCCTATCGACCGCTCAACACCTCGAGAACATGTCCGGCGCCATCAACTTCCTGTCGGTCACCAATGTCGGGGACCAAGCGAATCGCCTCGCCCTCGCCCCGAAGGTGAGCGCTACCCTGAACACCACGATCGCCACCCTTCCGGCGGCGCGAGGCCTCTCGGTCGATCAGATCCTGGTCAATGCGCTCGCGAGCGCCACCACCGCGGCCAGCAGCCTCTCGACCCTGTTCCTGGTGCTGGGCCTCTTCTCCATCGTGGCGGGAGCGATGCTGATCATCGGCATCTTCGTCCTGCTCGCCGAGGAACGGAAGGGAGAGATGGGGGTGTTACGGGCGATCGGGCTCAAAGGCCGCGAACTCGTCTACTCCTACTTCTTCGAGGGACTCGCGTATTCGGCCGGAAGCGCGCTGGCCGGCACCTTCCTCGGCGTCGGCGTCGGCTACGGCCTCGCGGTCGCGTTCAGTGTCCTCTTCCCCCAGCCCGGACTGCCCTCTTCGGCGATCTTAGATTCGTTCACGGTCACCTTCCAGACGCTCCTCACGGCCTACGTCATCGGGTTCTTGCTGACCCTGGTCACGGTCGTCGTCGCGAGCTGGCGGGCGAGCCGACTCAACATCGTGCGAGCGATCCGAGACCTCCCGGAGCCGCCCCCGACCGTCCGGACGTACTCGTATCTTGCCTACCTCGGTGCCGTCGCCTTCGTCCTCGGGGCGCTGCTCTACGGCACCACGTACCAAGGGACGTCGGACGCCTCCTATCCGATTCTCGGAGGGACGTTCGCGATCGTGGGGCTCACGCTGATCGCATCGCGCTTCGTGCGGAACCGGATCGCTTTCTCCGCCGCCGGCGCCGCCCTCCTCGTATGGGCAGGGTACGGCCAGCTCCACACGGTCCTGCTCGGTTCGGCGCACGGAGGCGGGATCTTCATCGTTTTCACCGAGGGGATCGTCATGGTCGGAGGGGCCCTGCTCCTCTTCGCCTTCAACGCCTCCACCATTGCGAACGCTCTTCTTCGCATGGCGGGCGGTCGGACCCAACGCGCGCCGGTTGCCCGGATCGCGCTATCGTACCCCAGCCGACGCTCCTCGCGCACTACGATCAGCCTTGCCATCTTCGCGCTCGTGATCTTCGTTCTGGTCGCCATCGCGGCCACCGGGGCGACGGTGGACGGAAGCCTGAATTCCACGCTCCAGCAACAGTCCGGTGGGTACACGTTCGTTTCGTACTCCTCGACGCCGATCCCTGACCTTCCCGAGCTCGTCGCGAACAACTCGACGGTGGCCCCGTACTTCTCGTCGGTCGTGCCCTTGGAATTCGGCGGGATCTACGTCAACGTGAGCGGATTCTCCGGAAACCCGTACTCCGATTCGGTCTACTCCGCTCCCACGGGCGGAGCGTCGTCCTCCAATTTCTACTCCACCAACCAGTTCCCATTCACCACCACCGCGGGGGGAATGAGCGCGGCGCAGGTGAATGCGGAGCTCGCGACCGCCCCGAATGTCGCGGTCGTGGACCAGAGCTACGCGCCCGTGACCAGCAACCTCGGGATCGGTTCGGGCGGGGCCCATCCGAAGGTGAACGTCGGCGGGACGATCCTCCTGCGGAATCCGGCGAACGGGAATAGCTCGACGGTCACCGTGATCGGGATCATGGCCCAATCCCTCGTGGGGGGAGTCTTCGTGAGCCCTCCCACCGCCGCCGTTCTCGGGATCTCGCAGGAGAAGGTCTTCTTCCTCACGCTCGCCCCGGGGGCCTCCGCGACGCGCGCGGCTCAGGTCGCGAAAGCGGCGTTCTTCCCGTACGGCCTCGTCGTCCTCAACATCAAAGACCTCCTCGCCACGTCGATCGCCTCGACCGAGGGCGTCATCGGACTTCTCCAGATCTTCGTCGGGCTCGGCCTCGCCGTCGGCATCGCGGCGCTGGGAATCGTCGCGCTCCGGGCCGTGGTCGAACGTCGCCGCGAGATCGGTATGATCCGGGCCAACGGATTCACGCGTCGAATGGTGCTGAAAGCCTTCTTCATCGAGTACTCGTTCGTCTCTCTGGTCGGGATCGCGATTGGCACGGCGCTCGGCCTCCTCATTGTCTGGAACGTGACCCAGGGCTCGGCGGCCGCCTCCGCGGGGGTCACCGTGTTCACGGTGCCGTGGGTCAATCTCGCGATCATTCTGGGCCTCGCGTACGGGCTCGCCATGCTCGCGGTCGCGCAACCTTCCCTTCGGGCCGCCCGCCTCCCGCCGGCCGAGGCGGTGCGCGCCACCGAGTGATCGACCCCCCGACGGACTCCCGATGAGCCACGAGCCGAACGTCGCGACCGCTCCTCGGCCGGCACGCGCGATCCCCGGTCGTTCCCCACGGGCAGGGGACGGCGCCGGTTCGGCGAGAATTCGCTCGAGTTCGCCGGGAAGGTCGAGAGTTCGACGGGCCGGGGTCTTTAAATAGACCTTTAAATACTATAAATACAGCCGTGACGCGAGTACGAATCGAGAACGTAGTGGCCTCCACGAGCCTCGGTGACGAACTGGACCTCCAACAGGTCGCCTTGACCCTCGACGGGGCCGAGTACGAACCCGAACAGTTCCCGGGTGTGATCTACCGACTGAAGCAACCCAAGACCGCCATCCTACTCTTCCGGTCGGGCAAGGTCGTCTGCACCGGCGGGAAGAGCATGAAGCAGGTGGAAGAATCGATCCGGACGGTCTCCGATGTGATCCGCAAAGGGGGCCAGAAGATCCTCCGACAACCGAAGATCCAGGTTCAGAACATCGTCGCGACCTCCGACCTCGAAAGCGAGATCAACCTGAATTCGATCGCGATCACGCTCGGTCTCGACCGGGTCGAATACGAGCCCGAGCAGTTTCCCGGACTCGTCTGCCGACTCGACGACCCGCGCGTCGTCGTCCTGTTGTTCGGCAGCGGGAAGTTGGTCTGCACCGGCGCGCGCAAACCCTCGGATGTGTCTCGGGCGGTCGAGAAGATCACGAAAGAGCTCCAGGACGCGGGGCTCCTGCGCCGGGGGCGCAATCGAGCGTATGCGGAATCGAGCCGGGCTCCCCGCGGTTCTCGGTCTCCCGCCGGGTCCCCTCCGGCCCCCATGTCGGCGGACGAGGAATCGGCGGGGGTCAACGAGCCGACGCTCTCGCCGTAACCGTTCCGTTCTCCCGGAGGCGCCCGGACCGATTGCTCGGTGACTCCATGACCCGAAGGGCGACTCGTCGCCGGACGGTCCGATAGACAGATTCCGTCCTCCGACCGTCAATCTCGGTTCACCTGTGTTTCATCCCCCGGGGCGGTCGACCACGGCGGAGGAGGCCGCGGCACGATGCGCCCAAGGAGCACGGGCTGTTCCGGGGAAATCTTGGTCGTCGTGGGCCTCATCGCTCTCCTGATCGTCCTCGCACCGTTCGCGCTCCCGGGTCTCTCCCGTCCAGCGCAAGGAACTTCGGAGCGACCGGGTGCCCTTGCCACTGATCGAGTCGCATCGCATTCGACTCCTCAGAACTGTTCTGAGACCTTGCTGGCCACTCTCACGGCCACGCCGGCGAAGGTGGCGGCCACCCCTCTGGAGGTGCTGATGTTCTCCGCCGTCGCCAAGAACGCTTGCGGGGCTCCGCTCGCGTCGGGCACGAATTTCTCGTGGTGGCTCTCATCGGTTGCGCTGGGGACCCTCAACTCGAGCGCCGGAAGCACCGTCGCGTACACAGCCTGCATCGCGCCGATGGGCGGAGTCCTCCACGTGAAGGCGAGCTCGGGAGCGGTCACGCTCTTTGCCAACTCGTCGATTTCCGTCTCCGCGCAGGCGTCCTCGGGTTCGAGCCCTCCGTCCCCCAGCGGAGGCGGGGCATCGGGCGGCCCGACGGTCTCCTGGGTCGGCCTGGGGGTCATGGCGGCGCTCCTGGGGGCTGCGGCCGCGGTGCTGCTCGCGGGGCGCCGGAAGCGGAGGTGACGAGGTGATCGATGCGTCGAACTCGACACCTGTTCCGTCGGCGAGCCGCAACGCGCGTCTGCTCTCGCTCCTGACGCTGCGTCGGACTCGCGGCCTTCTGCGAAGTCGTCGAGCCAAGTCGGTCGCGATCGTCATCGCCGTCGCCTACGGGTTCATCGCGCTCCTCGCCGGTTACATGCTGCAGATCGTTCCCACGGGCGCCTCCGGTACCACGGCTCGCGTGCTCACGAACTCCTACTCTCCCGCATGGTGGAACTACCCCGCCGTTCTGGTCGTTACTCCCGGAGGAATCCTCGTCCTCCCCTTCCTGGCCACGGTCTCGATGGTGCTGGTTTCGATCGGAGTGGGCGTGGGGATGGGCGCGGGCCTTCTTCTCGCCACTCAGTTTTTTCGGACGTGGAAGCTCGCGCGCGCGGGGAGGGGGCTCGTAAGCCCTCTTGCAGGACTGACCCCGGCGATGGTGGCGCTGCTCACGCTGGGGGCCTGTTGCTCGACGAGCGCCGCGGCGGCTGGGAGCATCGGAGCCATCGCTGAAGTGAGCGGAACCTCCTACGACCAGATTCTCCTCAACTCCTGGATTCTCAACGTCTTCCAGGTCGCCGTCCTGGGTATCGCTCTGCTAGCCCAAGAGTATCTCATCGGCGTGTTTTCGAGCCTCGCGAAGTCGGGGGCGGAGACGAGATTCTCCGCCTCCGAGCGCGCCGCTCGATCGCCTTCGTTCCGTCAAGAAGCTGAGGACTGAGCCGTCATTACGTGGCGGGGGAATCGGCAGGAGCCCCGCCGTGAGACTGACGGCGTCGCTCTTCGCCCCGCCGCGGAGTATCATGACCAGTCAGAAGCACCCTCGAAAGCATCGGCCCGCGGTTCCTCCTCCGAGAAACGGGACCAGCTCGGAACGGATTCAGCTTCCGGACCAGCGGGGCGCCCGTTTCTCCTGGAACGCGGCGCGGGCCTCCCGGTTATCCGGGCTGTCTCGCAGCGGGTCGGCGAGCTCCTGCTCGAGCCGGAGGCCTTCGTCCAGCGGCAAGGAAACCCCCCGGCGAATCGCCGCGAGAGCGGCCCGGATCGCGCGGGGGGGATGGGCGCCGATCGTTTTCGCCATCGTTCTTGCTTCTTCCAGCAGGCGGGAGAGAGGGTACACGTGGTTTACTAGACCGATGGCCGCGGCTCGCCGGGCGTTGATCGGGCGGGCCGTGAGGATCATCTCGAGCGCGACCGCGGGAGGCACGGTTCGCGGAAGTCGTTGGGTCCCGCCCTGTCCCGGAATAATCGCCCATCGAACCTCCGGTAGACCAAAGATCGCGTTCGTGCTGGCCAAACGGATGTCGCAGGCCAGGGCCAGTTCAAGCCCGCCTCCGAGACAAATCCCGTTGACCGCGGCGATGACCGGCTTCCCGACCTCCAGGTTCCTCGTGATCCCCCCGATCCCGGGCTGGCGGTTCCACAGTTTCACTCGTTGCTTGGTCGGGACGCTTCGATAGAATTCTCCCATCCGTTTGAGGTCGACCCCGGAGCAGAACGATTTCTTCCCGGCCCCGGTTATCACCGCCACGCGAAGGTCATCCTCGTCCCGAAACCGTTCCCAGGCGGCCACCAGGGCTGCGTGGGACTCGGGATCGATCGCATTCAGCGCCTCCGGACGGTCCAGGGTAATCCAAGCTACGCGCCCATCGATCTCGAAGTGGACGGGCATCGTTCGGACAGCGAGCCCCACTGCTTGGACTTAACGGCGGGGAAGACGGGAAGCTTCCGTCCACCGCCCACGAAAGTCAACCCCTAACCGGTACGGGAGAACGCGCATCATCCCCGGACCATCTCCGGAGCGCGAGGACGGAGGATGGCGAAGGCTCACCCGACGAAGGTGGCATCTCCGAAGGGGCGCGACGTCCTCGCGCCGAAGGCTCCCGAGGAGGTCGATTTCCAGGACCTCCTCTACGAGAAGCGCGATGGAGTCGCGAAGATCACGCTCAATCGCCCTCACGTGTACAACGCGTACGCGACGGGCACGTTGCGCGAGCTATCGTGTGCGGTCGAAGACGCATCCGTCGATGACGCCGTCGGGGTGATCGTCCTCACGGGCGCGGGAGACGCGGCCTTCTGCACCGGAGGCGATGTCCGCGAGTACGCAGAGCGCTACACCCAGCGCCCCCGGGACTACTGGAAGTACATGGGTCTCTTCCAAGGCGCCGTCGAAGGCCTCTTGCGGTGCGGGAAACCGACGATCGCCCGGCTGAACGGTATCACCGTGGGCGGCGGAAACGAGCTTCACCTCGCCTGCGACCTTTCGGTCGCCGCGTCCCATGTTTATCTCGGTCAGGTGGGCGTGGGCGTCGGCTCGGTGGCGTGCGGAGGCGCCACGCAGTGGCTCCCTCTCGCCGTCGGGGACCGGCGGGCGCGCACCATGCTCTTCCTCAACGAACGGGTCTCGGCTCGCCAGGCCCTGGAATGGGGCCTCGTCAGTGAGGTCGCCCCCTCCGTGCGACACGGAACGAAATTCGTCGAGCAACCGAGCTCGGAGGAAATCCGCCTCGCGCAGCACGGCCAGAAGGATTACCGGGTCGACCTGGCACCGCTGGACGCGGCGGTCGACCAGCTCAGCCGCCGCCTGCTCGCGATGTTTCCGGAATGCCTTCGGTATACGAAGCAGCAGGTCAACTTCTGGAAGGAGCTGTCGTGGAACAGCACGGTCGGTCACGGCCGAGAATGGCTCTCCCTTCATTTCGCGAATCGAGAGCCTCACGAAGGAATGAGGGCGTTCGTTGAGAAGCGTCCTCCCGACGTCGCGGGTCTCCGACGTCGCCTCGCGGAAGGTAAGGGGGAAGAGTTTCTCTTCGGTCGCCCCGTGCGGCATTGCCCGAAGTGCGGGGCGAAAGGCCTTCCGGAGGATTTCGAATTCTGCGGTCGATGCGGAGCCCCGACCTCCGGGTCGAGCCCGCCCGAGAGGTGAGCCGATGTCGGGGGTCGCGCTTGCACCTTCACCGCCCGGCGGAGCCCCGCCCGCGTTCCTTCGCGACGCCCGCGCCCTCCAACGCAAGCTGGTCGAGGAGTACTACGGCCAATTGGCTTCGACCGAGACCCCCCGTCGACCCGTCGCGTACATGCTCGTCGGGGGAAACCTCACGGAGATCCTCCGTTCGTTCGGTTACGACGTGGTCTTCCCGGAGATCGTAGCGCTCAACTGTGCGATCAAGCACCAATCGCTCGACAACATCCTGCACGCCGAGTCGATGGGCTACGGGCTCGATGTGTGCGGCTACGTCAAGAACGACCTCGGACTCCAGGACCTCGGCGGCAAGACCTCGTTCGGCCAGATCCCTCGGCCCGACCTGCTCGTGTGCAGCTTCTCCGGCTGCTATATCTACGTGAAATGGTGGGAGGCGCTTTCCGAATCGTACGGCGCCCCGCTGTTCATGTTCGACGTGCCGTACATGCGGGACGAGACTCCTCGCAAGGAGGACATCGACTACCTGGTGAGCCAACTCTGGGAGCTCATCCACCTCCTCGAGAAACGCACCGGCCGTTCGTTCGACATGGACCAGCTGAAGCGGGTCCTCGCCGAATCCCGCCGCGCCGAGGACGGGTGGGTAGAGTATCTGCGCGCGGGCCGGTCGCGCCCGTCCCCGATCGAGGCGTACTTCGAGTCGATCTTCTACATGTTCCCCATCAACGTACTCCGCGGAACCCCCGAGGCCGCGGACTTCTACGAAGTGGTGAACGCGGAGGTTCGAGCGAGGGTCCGGGACGGGAACTATCCCCTACCGGAGGAGAAATACCGCGTCCTCGTCGAAGGAGTTCCGCCGTACACCAACTACCGGACGTTCTGGGACTTTTTCCGAAAGTGGGGGGCGGTCTCCGTCGTCGCGACCTACCCGAAGGTGGGCGGGCTCTTCGACCGCGGCTTTCGACACGACCCATCTCGTCCGTTGGAGAGCATCGCGGAGTACAGCCTCGGCGCGTACGTGAATCAATCCTGGCCGTTGCGTCGGAAGATCATCGCCGACTACGTGAAGGAGTACCAGGTGGACGCGGCCATCGTCCACGGGATCAAGTCCTGCCGTTCGTTCACGGCGGGACAAGGCGACCTGAGGGATTGGCTGATCCACGAAAAGGGGCTGCCGACCCTCTACATCGAGTCCGACCACCAGGACCCTCGCTACTTCGCCCCCGCCCAGATCAAGAACCGCATGGACGCCTTCTTCGAATCGCTCGAGCAACGGCGGGCCGTAGCGGCCCGGGCGGGGGCCGTGCCCGCATGAGCGGGGCGGTCGCGGGAGTGGACATTGGCTCGACCACGGCGAAGTGCGTACTCCTCGGCGAGGATTCTCGGATCCTCGGGAAGTCGTTGAACCCCGTCGGCGTGGACATCGTGAAGGACGCGGAACGCGCCCTCGAGGCCGCGCTCGCGGACGCTCACCTCTCCCGTTCCGAAGTATCGTTCATCGCCGGCACCGGCTACGGCCGGTACAAGGTCTACTTCGGCCAGCTCATCGTCACCGAGATCTCCTGCCACGCCCGGGGCGCCAACTTCCTCTTTCCGGGGACCCGCGTCGTAATCGACATCGGCGGCCAGGACACGAAAGCGATCCGGGTCAACGACAAGGGCGAGGTCGTCGACTTCGCCATGAACGACAAGTGCGCCGCCGGGACCGGGCGTTTCCTCGACGTGTGCGCCAACGCTCTCGGGTTCGATGTCGCCGAGATCGGGCCGCTGTCCCTGCAAGCACGCCGCGCGGTGAAGATCACGAGCACCTGCACGGTCTTCGCGGAGTCCGAGGTCACGTCCTACGTCTCGCGGGGTAAGGACCCGAAGGACATCCTCGCGGGGCTGCACGCCAGCATCGCGAACCGCACGCTCTCCCTGATGCAGCGGGTCGGTGTGGAACCCGAGATCACGTTCACGGGGGGCGTCTCCCAGAACGAAGGCATGGTTCAGGCCCTCCACCGTCGGCTCGGGGCCCCCGTCAATGTGAGCCCTCTCTCGCAGTACCTCGGAGCGTTGGGCGCGGCGCTCCACGGCCGCGAGCGCCTCTCGGGTGGTGCGACGTGATCACCGGAGGTCTCGACTTAGGGGCCGGGGTCATCAAGGGGGCCCTCCTCGAAGACGGACGGCGGGTCCTCGCGACGGCCTCGCTCCCGTCGCGGGGAACCCCGGTGTCGGCCGCACGACGCCTGATGGACGAGCTGGGGGAGACGGCGAACATCGCTCCCGGTGATGTGGACTACCTCTGCACGACCGGTTTCGGCCGGTACTCCATTCCCGAGCGGAACCTGCAGGTGAGCGACTTCACTTCCTCGGCCCGCGGCGCGATCTTCCTCTTTCCGAAGACGCGAATGATCGTCGACGTCGGAACCCAGGCCTCGCGGACCATGTCGATCTCCGAGACCGGTAAGGTTCTCAAGTTCAAGATGAACGAGAAATGCGCCGCGGGAGCCGGTCGGTTCGTCGACCGGTGTTCGAAGTACCTTCAAGTTCCCCTCGAGGAGATGGGCCCGAAGGCGCTCGCGTCCGAACACCCCAAGCTCATCTCGAGCGTTTGCGCGGTCCTCGCTGAGACCGAGATCATCAACAACGTCGCGGAGGGCGTCCCGTTACCGGACATCCTGATGGGCGTCTTCCTTTCCCTCTCGCAGCGCGCGTACTCCCTCATGCGCTACGTGGGGATCCAACCCGAGGTCACGCTCGTCGGCGGCCTGGTGCGCAACGTCGGAATGGTGAAGGCGCTCCGCGACACCGTGGGAATGGACGTCAATGTCGCGCCCGATGCGTACTATGCGGCCGCCCTGGGCAGCGCGATTCTGGGGCACTCCCGCCTCCTGAAACTCGCCCAGGCTCCGCGCCCGGCGGGGGGGTAAGCATGCCCGAGCTCTTGCATATCCAATCGCTCCTCGGGGAGGGCGAGTTGCCCCCCCCCGTCGATATCTCGCCGGATTTTCGGGAGTTCACCCAGGCCCAGTCCGTCGAGGAAATGGTGCGCCTCGCTCAGGAGGTCCTCGCGGACCCGACCTTCCCGACGGCTCGGGCTTGGCGGAAGGCCGGCGGCAAAGCGGTCGGCTGCTTCCCCGTCTACACCCCCCAGGAGCTCGTCCACTCCTTGGGCATGTTGCCGGTCTCGATGCAGGGGGGCGGGGAAAACCTCGAGATCAGCCGCGCGGACGCCGCACTCGGATCCTTTCTCTGCTCGATCTCGAAATCGACGCTCGAGATGGCGCTCACCGGCCTCCTCGACCCGATCGATGCGTTCGTCTTTCCGTACATCTGCGACGTGAGCCGCAACCTCGACGGGATCTTCGCGCGCGTCCTCCCCGATCGTCCGTCGCACATGCTCCACCTGCCGCAGAACTTCTCCTCCCCGGCCACGATCCCCTTCCTGGTCGCGGAGTACCGCAGTCTCCTCGAGAAGCTCGAACGGGTGGCCGGTCGACCGTTCTCCCAGGAGGACCTGCGCGCGTCGATCGAGCTCTTCAACGAGCAACGCGCGCTCGTCGCGCGGCTCGCCGCGCTCAAGCGGGACGCCCCGTGGAAGGTCACCCTGCTCGAGTACTACCTGCTACTTCGGTTGGGGGGCCTGCTGCCCCGGGAGGTCCATATCCCCCTGCTTCGACGCGCGCTCGCGGAGATCGAGGGAAGGGAGCGGAAGAACAAGGACGCGATCCGGGTGATTGTCATCGGCCCATTCTGCGAACAACCGACCCTCGAACTCCTGCAGCTCGTCGAGGACGTCGGGTGTTACGTCGTCGGGGAGGAGTTCCAGATGCTGCACCGCTGGTGCCCGCACATCGAACCGGGGGCGGACCCGCTACAGAGCCTCGCGACGTCGTACGTCCGGACACCCATCGATATCGGTGTCCGCAGCACTCCGACGACGAAGGGGGCGGCGGTCCTCTCGCGGGTCGACGACGCCAAGGCCCAGGGCGTGGTCTTCCTGACCGCGAAGTTCTGCGAGCCGGCGCTCGAGGACGTGGTGCTTTACCGCCGGGCCCTCGAAGCCCGGGGCCTCCCCTACCTGCACATGGAGTTCGAGGAGAAATCGACGACCTTCGAGCAAGCCCGGCTGCAGCTCGAGACGTTCGTCGAATCGATTCTCTTCGATTGACCGAGGTGGACAGTGAGCGCGAAACCTCCGGGCACCGTCTCCGTCGAGCGCGTCGACGGTCGGGCGACGGTCACCTGGGAGCACGGGCCGGCGAACGTGTTCGACATCGCCCTCCTGGAGGAACTCACCCGGGTGCTCCATCGTGAGGAGGTCACGGGAGCCCATGTCGTCGTGCTGCGGGGTGGGGGGAAGTCGTGGAGCGGCGGGTTGAGCGTCGAAGATCACTTGAAACCCCGGGTCCACGCGATGTTCGACGCGTTCCACAAGACCCTCACGACCCTCTGGAACCTGCCCTGCCCCACGATCGCCCAGGTCCATGGGAGATGCCTGGGGGGCGGTTTGGAATTGCTGATGGCCTGTGACCTCGCGATCGCGTCCGAAGGGGCCACGTTCGGTCAACCCGAAATCCGTCTGGGGGTCTTCGCGCCGTTCGGCGCGGCTACCTATCCGCAGCTCATCGGTTCTCGCCCCGCGGCCGAACTCCTCTTCCTCGGAACGCCGTTCGACGCCCGACGAGCGGTGTCCGCGGGCATCGTCAACCGGGTGGTCCCCGACGAGGAACTCGACGCATCCGTGGCGTTGACCGCTCAGACTCTCTGCAGCCACCGGCGGGAAGCCCTGCGCCTGCTGAAGCGGGTCCTTCGTCGAGCGGAGGTGGACCCCTGGTCCTCCCTCGCTTACGCCGAGCACACGTACCTCGACGATCTCATGACACTGGGGGAGTCGGAGGAGGGCCTTCGGGCGTTTCTCGAGAAACGGGCTCCCGTTTGGAAGGATCGGTGAGCCCTCGGTTCATGCGGGCCGCCGTCTTTCAAGGCTCGGGGCGTCCGCTCCTTGTCGGCGAAGTGCCTCGGCCAACTCCGGGGGCGGGCGACGCTCTCGTGAAGGTCGCGGCATGCGGCTTTTGTCACACGGACCTCCATTACCTGGACCATGCCGTTCCGACGGCCAAGAGCCCTCCCCTCATTCTCGGTCACGAAATCTCGGGCATCGTCGAGGAGCTGGGACCCGGGAACTTGGTACGGTCCGTCGGCGACCGCGTGCTGGTCCCCTCCGTCCTTCCGTGCGGGAGCTGCGAGTACTGCCGCGCTGGGCGCGGGAACATCTGCCCCCAACTTCAGATGCCCGGCAACCACCGTGACGGAGGTTTCGCCGAGTACGTCGTGATTCCCGCCCGCGACCTCGTACCCTTGCCCAGTGACCTCGACCTCGCGCACAGCGCGGTGATCGCCGATGCGCTCACGACACCGTACCATGCGGTCGTTCACCGCGCCCGAGTGCGGAGCGGCGACTGGGTCGTGGTCGTCGGGTGCGGGGGCGTCGGGATCAATGCCGTCCAGTTCGCTGCCGCGGCGGGCGCGAACGTGATCGCCGTCGACCTTCGCGCCGAGAAACGTGAAACCGCGCGGCGGCTGGGAGCGTGTGACGCGCTGGACCCCGCGGAACACCCCGACCTGGGCCGGGAGGTCCGGAAAAGGTCCGGGGGAGGGGCGGACGTGGCGCTCGAGGTCGTCGGAAAGCCCGAGACCGTCGGCCTGGCGCTCTCCACCCTGCGCCGCGGAGGTCGGCTCTGTGTGGTCGGATACAGTGACTCGGTCGCCTCGATCCCGCTCAATCGCCTCATGTTCTTCGAATACGAGATCGTCGGTTCGCTCGGCTGTCGACCCGTGGACTACCCGCGCGTCATCGAGATGGTTCGCCAAGGAAAGGTGAACCTGGACGCGGTGGTTACGGCCCGCCTCCCCCTCGAACGGATTGCCGAGGCGGCCGAGGACCTCCGGCACGGCCGAGGATTGCGGACGCTGATCGTCCCGTGAGCGGCCGACCGTCCCTTATGGGTCGGCGTCGGGCCGGTCGGGTGAGCCCCGAGTTCCTTCGCGCGGAGCGGAACGCGGTCGGACGGCGCCCACCTCGGCCTGGCGCTGCGAGGCGAGCTTTCGCATGCCCCGGCGCAGGTTCTCCATCGCCGTCGCACGGCTGACGCCGAGCGACTTCGCGACATCCTTGAGCTGGGCGCGGCGTGGATAGTCGTAGTATCCGAGCGCGAAGGCGGTTCCGACGGCGATCTCCTGGCGGGCGGTCAGATCGTGGGACCCTCGATACGAACCGATCCGCACGAGCGAGGCCGGCGAGCTGCCCGGCGTGGTGAACGAGGCGAGAAGGGGGTGGGCGTCCCGGACCCGGTTCACGAGCACTCGCCACTCCCCTTCTCGTGTTTCGTCCTCCGGAGCGCCGGCCGAGGGTAGGAACGGGCAGCTCATGCAGATCGCCCCCATTTCGAAGACGCTGTGGCAGAGAGCGGGCAGGGGACCGACCAGCCGAACGAGGAGCCGATGCGGCCCGAGCTGCGTGAGCGAAAGCTCCTCGGGGCTGGCCCGTTGTCGAAGGAAGGCCGTGATCTCGGGGAGGGTCGCGGGGGTCGCGTTGATCTCGAGAAGTTGAAGGAGGCGACGCGGCGATTCTTCGGTATGCCGGCAGACGTGCAGCCGGACGCCGGCCCCCCATCGCGTGCTCAAGTCCTGCATCCAGTGCGGCACGGGACCGCCCCGGATCCGGAGCTCCATCAGGGCGGCTTCCTTGCGCAGGCTCGGGCCGGCTCCCCGGTCCGCGGGACGCGTGGGCCGGCGAACCGTCCCTCCCTTCTTCCCGACCGCGACCCGGCGACGGAGAGATGAACGCGGAGAAGGCGGCGAGCCTGGTGAGAGGCGGTCGGAGCGCCCGGGGCGGCCCCCCCGCCCGAAACCCCGTTGGAGAAGGTGGCTTCGAGATCGTCGCGATTCGACGTCGTGAGGGCCCTTGCGAGAGTCGCGGGCCATGGGCTCCCTACCCTGTTCTCCCCTTTCCGCCTTTCGAGGGGGATCTTAGCCTCCGAGCGGGAGCCGTTCCCCGCGATTCGAAGTCAACCGCATCGCCCGAGAAGAGAACGGCTATCCCGGGCAAGATAGCGGGGCATGGATTTGAACCATGGATCTACGGGTTATGAGCCCGTCGGGATTTCAGGACGGTCGGCACCGCCGACCGCTTTCCTGACTACCCTACCCCGCTGCGGCGAGCCCGAGGAGGATGGCCTATTTAGGCCCTCGTGGCGGCCCGGGTGACGGCGACTCCCGCCGGCGTGGGGGCGACCAGCGTCTCGTGTTCAAACGCGAGAAGGCGTTCCCAACTCGCCTCGACCTGTTGACCCACTGCGGCGATGTCCACCGGCGTCAAGTGGCGGAACCGGCCTTGGGCGGAGAGGTACTCTCCCACGGGCTTCAGAGTCCCGGATTTCCGCGTGATGTGATAGCGGCCGTTCTCCACTTCGTAGAGCGGGAAGACCCCGGTGTCGGTCGCGAGTCGTCCGATCGCGACGGTCTTCTGGGAGTCAAATCGCCAACCCGGGGCACACGGAGCGAAAATGTGGAAGAACCGCGGGCCCGTCATGCCCTTCGCCTTCTCCACCTTCCGTTCGAAGTCCTCGGGGAAGCTCGGGTTGAGCGTGGCCGCATAGACCGGGTGGTGCGCGAGTACGATGGCCATCATGTCCTTCTTCGACTCGACCTTCCCGTGTTCGTGGCCCTCGACCGGGGTGGTGGTCGTCCATGCACCGAGCGGGGTCTCCCCGCTCCGTTGGACGCCGGTGTTCATGTACGCCTCGTTGTCGTACATGACGTAGATCGCATCGGTCCGACGCTCGAGCATTCCGCTCAGGGCCTGAATCCCGATGTCGGCGGTCCCCCCATCTCCGGCGAAGCCGACGACCGTGACGTCCTTTTGGCCCATCGCGTCGAGAGCCGCCCGAATTCCGGAGATGGACGCGCCCGTCGCCTCGATCGGGTTGTCGAGCATCGCGACGCCGAGCGCCGTAGTCGGGTAGGGAGTGGCGATCACGGTCCAGCAACACGCCGGTACCGAGACGACCGTGCGCGGTCCGAGGCCCTTCAGGAGCAAGCGCATCGCCAGCGCTGCTCCGCAGCCGGGACACGCCGCGTGACCGGAATACATCAGCTCCTGCGCCGGAATAGTAAGCTTAGCCATCGACCGAAACCTCCTGTTCGATATCTTCCCAGTGAACCTCAGGCACTTCGCCGCTGAGCAAGGTGTCGTACATCCGACGCACCATGTGCGGCGTCACGTCCCGTCCCCCGACGCCGGCATAGAACCCGGTGATGGAGGGGTGGTGCGGCGACGGATAGAGGGCGGCGCTGACCTCGGTCCCGGCGGCTCCCATCGGACCGAAGGTGTACGACCGGTCCGCGACGCCGACCCGATCGACCGATGCGCCGACAGTGCGCACTTCCTCGTTCGGGAACGGGCGGAAGAGACGGAGCTTCGCCAGGCCGACCTTCTTCCCCTCGGCCCGCATATCATCCACGACACCGCGGGCGGTCGTGGTCGAAGTGCCCATCGTGATGAGGACCGCATCCGCATCGTCCACTCGGTAGGTCGGAACCGCGCCTCCGTGATAGCGGCCCGTGGCTCGCCGGTATTCTTCCTCGACGATGGGAAGGGTCGCGGGAACCCGCTCCATCGCCTTCGCCGCTTCCCATCGGAAATCGACGTAGCGGTCCGGCCCGGTGAACGACCCGAGTCGAACGGCGACGCCCGGCGTGAGGATCGCACGCTGCTCCCGCGGGGGCAGAAACGCATCCACGACCGCCTGGTCGGGGACCTCGACCGTCTCCGAGGTGTGGGAAAGGTAGAACGCATCCTCGGTGACCATGACCGGCAGTCGAACGTCCGGATGCTCCGCGAGACGGAACGCCATGAGGACCGTGTCGATGACCTCCTGGTTGCTCTCCGCGTAGAACTGGATCCAGCCGGTGTCCCGTTGGCTCATCGTATCGGTGTGGTCCGCGCCGATGTTCCACGGAGGCCCGACGGCCCGATTGATCACGCCCATCACGACCGGCGCGCGCGCTCCCGAAGCCCAGTGGACGAGCTCGTGCATGAGGAGCAGACCCTGGCTCGAGGTGGCGGTATACGTCCGCGCGCCCAGGCCGGCCGCGCTGACGACCACTTGCAGGGCGCTGTGCTCGGACTCGACCTGGACGTACTGGGCCTTGAGCTGACCGGTGGCGACGAAGTCCGCGATCTTTTCGACGATCGAGGTCTGCGGGGTGATCGGGTACGCCGACACGACCTGGACGCGAGCGAGTCGAGCAGCGTGCGCCTGAGCTGCGTTCCCGGAAAGAACCATCTTCGTCATCGACGAACCTCCTTCACTCCTCCGCGACCATCTCGATCGCCTTCGGCGGGCACTCTTCCGCGCAGATCCCACACCCTTTGCAGTAATCGAGACGGAGGACCGGGAACCCCTGCGCGTCGAACTCGATCGCGTCATCGGGGCAGAACTTCCAACAGAAGTTGCACTTGGTGCAGTGCGCGAGGTGGATGACGGGTGTCAGCGTGCGCCAGGACGAGGTGCGGAGCGTGCTGCTGGGAATCGACGCCATCGGTCCCTCGGGAAGCGGCGGGAGCGGATGGGGAACCTTGGGGACAGGAGGAACGGGGCTGGTAACGGATTCCAGGGTTCGAACAGAGGCGAACCCTTCGACCGCGGCTTCCCGGTTCTGGGCCGGTTTCGCGGGAACGTACTTTTCGATCGCGGCCGTCAGGGCTTCGAGCGAAATGATCCCCGTGGCCCGAGCCAGGGCCCCCAGGACGACCGTGTTCACGACGGGCATCGTCGCCGACCCGAGACCGTGAGCGAGGGCGATTCGGGAGGCGTCGACGGTGGCCCGGCGGGCTCCCGGAGGGGCGGTGATTTCGGCAGGAGGTAGACGGGAATTTACGAGGAGAAGCCCCCCCGGGCGGAGTCCGTCGGCGACCGGAGTCGACCGGAGAAGTCCGGGGTCGAGGACCACTACGATCTCGGGCCGGGTGATGGACGTGCGGACACGCATCGGTTTGTCGTCGATCCGCGCGAACGCTGTGACCGGGGAACCGCGTCGCTCGACACCGAAGAACGGGAAGCTCTGGGGCTCCTTCCCGTCGAGGAAGGCGGCCTGCGCGAGCAATTCGGAGGCGAGGACGGCACCCTGGCCGCCTCGGCCGTGGAATCGAATCTCGATCATGATCGTGGACGGAGGGACGAGCCGTTTCGGAGTTGATGAAGGGCAGGTGAGCCCGGGTTGACGCTCAGGTAATTCAGCTAGTTCGCGTTCGGTTTCCCATGGTCGGGATTCGCCCGCTCAAGAAGATCTGGTTCGACGGCCGCCTCGTCGACTGGGACGAGGCCCGGGTCCACGTTCTCACGCACGCGCTCCACTACGGGTACGCGGTCTTCGAGGGAATTCGGTGTCACGATACCCCGAAGGGGCCGGCGATTTTCCGCCTCACCGACCACATGGACCGCTTTCTGAACAGCGCGAAGGTCTACCGGATGAAACTGCCGTTCGGCCGTGACGAGCTCGTGCAGGGGTGCGTGGACCTCGTGCGCGCGAACGGAATTCCTGAAGCGTATCTTCGGCCCCTCGCCTTCTCGGGGTACGGCGAGATGGGACTGGACCCCACGAAGAGTCCCGTCCAAGTGGCGATCGCGATGTGGGATTGGCCCGCTCTCTTCACGGGGGCCGGCGTCGACCAGGGCGTCCGGGCCACCGTGTCAAGCTGGGTGCGCATCGATTCGCGCAGCCTGCCGCCCCAGGCGAAATGCGCGGCGAACTACGCGAACTCGGCGCTCGCCAAGATGGAGGCCGTATCGGGCGGGTACGACGAGGCGATCCTGCTCAACTCCGCCGGCGTGGTCGCCGAAGGACCCGGTGAGAACATCTTCCGGGTGATGAAAGACGTCGTGAGCACGCCCCCCGCGAGCTCCGGGATCCTTCGGGGGATCACGCGCGACACCATCATCCGATTCCTCACTGACGAGCATCTCACGTTCCACCGGACGGACTTCACTCGCGAGGAGCTGTTCACGTCGGACGAGCTGTTCTATTCCGGGACCGCCGCGGGCGTGATGCCGATCCGGGAGGTCGACGGTCGCGCGATCGGGACGGGAACCTACCCGGTGACGAAACGCCTGCGCCTCCGTTACGAGGCGGCGGTCCGTGGGAAGGCCCCCGAATACGAACCCTGGCTCACGTATACCCGCTGACCGACGGGGCTCTCGGGGAAGCGGCTTGCCGCTTCGAGGGAGGAAGGTCGGCGTGAACGCCGGTTGACGGGGGGTTCATTAGCCGCGGCCCCAGCGACCCGCTAACACGGAACCTCGGATGCGAGCGAGTTCGAGCGGAGGGTCACCCGAAGGAGTTGCCGTACCCGAATCCGTGGAGACCTCGCCTTCGGGTCCGGGCCGCAAAGGCCACGGCCGGATGATCGAGGTCCTGCGGATCGGTCTCGGGGTCGTCTGGCTCGCCAACTTCTTCTTCATCGTCTATCCTCCGAACAATTACTTCGGAGACTTTTCGAGCGTCGCTCTCACGTTCGCCCCCGTGAGCTTCGGGGGACCGGGCTTCCCGCAGTACGTCGCCGCCCACCCCCTGTTCTTCTCGTGGCTGATCGCGCTGGTGACCGGATACTTGGCCATCGCCTTCACCCTCGGACTCACGACCCGGATCGCGTGCTTCGTGGGCGGCTTCTTCTCCGCGGTCCTCTTCGCCATCCAGATCGGGAACATCTTCGCCTTCCCGGGCGGTACGGACGTCGGCGAACACCCGCTCTTCATTCTGATCTCGGCCGTTCTGTTGGTCGGCGGTGCGGGCGCCTCGCTCTCCCTGGACGAATGGATCCGGCTGACCTGGGCCCGATACCTCGCGGCCCGTCCGACCGTGCGGGCCCCGGCGGTCCCGAGCGGGTGGTCCGGTGCGTTGTCGACCCGTACGCTCTTCAGCTACTTCGTCGCGGGGACGCTCGTTTCCATGGCGGTCGGCGTGGGCCTCATCGTGGCCTTCCCGCTCCAACCGGCGTCGTCCGGCCCCCCGTTCGTGAGCGGTCCTACCCAGTACGAGAACATGAGCGTCAATATCGCCTCCAACGGGTGGCCACAGTTTACGCCCTCCAACTTCACCCTGCACACCGGGCAAGTGGTGTTCACCATCGTCGACAACGATTCGCCCATGAATTGGTCGGGTTGTCCGTGTACGGTTCTGGGGGCGGTGGGAGGGGTGGAATACGTGAACGGGTCTCCGGTGCACATCGTTTCCGGCAACGTCGCCCATTCGTTCAACGTGCCCGACCTGAACCTCGCGATCTATAGTCCCGGCCAGGCGACGACCCAGTTCACCGTGGACATCAGTCGGACCGGCGAGTTCGTGTGGTTCTGCGTAGTCCCGTGCGGAACGGGCGCGGACCCGTACAACACTCCTCCGATGAACGTCCTGGGTTACATGACCGGGACGATCACGATCACGTGAGCCCCTCCTGGCCCCCGGCGGACGAGGGGCAAACGCTTACGGGAGGTATCGTTCCCCTTCCCCGAGGGACCCCATGGTGCAGAAAGTGACCGAAGTGGTGGGAACATCGACCGACGGATTCGCGCACGCCGCCGAAAACGCCGTGAACACCGCCGCGAAATCGTTGCGCAATCTTCGCTGGTTCCGGGTCACGGAACTCGAAGGACGGATCCACGACCAGAAAGTCGCCGAATACCACGCGACCGTCAAGATCTACTTCGACCTGGAGTAACGAATTCAGGCGGCTCCTCGGGCGACGGCTTGGATCGTCGGTCTCTTCGGGAGAGAATCAAGGTCGAGAGGGCTGCGAGCGAGTCATAAGTGCGAGCCTTCTCTCAGCCGCCAGGACCGAAGCGGTCGAACCGAGGAGGAGGTCCGTAACGGAATGATCGGACCGCCGGCCGAACGCACCGAGGGACTCAGGCCCAAAAGTCGTCGAACTCATACTGCTTCCCAAAGAACACCCAGCATTCGAGGATCCGACCCGCGCGAAGTCGAAACACGTTGACACTCTGGTCCTCGATTGATTTTCCTCCGCGGGTCGCGCGGTACGTCGTCCGCATGAACCCGGTATCGTCGTTCGCGACGATCTCGAGGACCTCTTCATGCCACGTTCCACCACTTCGCTCAAAGAGCTGAGCTCCCCAGGCCAAGACGGCATCAAATCCGTTCACGTCCCCCGATAGGGGCCCATGCCCGGACACATGCCAAGAAATCTGGGGGTCGATCATCGATCGCAAGGGTACCAGATTGCCGCTCAGGGACGCATTGAACGCGTTCCGGAGGAGCATTTCATTTGGATGCGGCATGATGTTACTCCGAAGTTCGCGACATGATGATGGCGCGGTGCGGTAAGAGACCTCCGGGTTCTCCGTGAATAGGCGCATCTTTTGACTTCCAGTCGGCCGTGCTTGGTTGACCCACTCTTTGCCCGATCGCCGGAGGCATGCCCGCGTTCATCCCGAGCCGCGGGAGGACTTTGGCGATAGTTCGAAGCCCCTCCTCGACTCGGAGGGAGTCCTCAGAGAACCTCTAGCGTAGCAAAAGGTCGAAGTGACCCCGAGGGGGCGGCGCCCCTCATGGGGCCCCTTTGCCAAGGTGGAGACGAAGAGGGGCTCCGATGAAATCTTCGAATCCGTTAACTGACCGTCGCCTTGAAACCGCGATTACTACCTGTCTCGGTGTACGGCGCGATTACACTCACTCCGGACTTGGGCTGGGGTCGCTAGCCCTTGGCGCGCATCCCCTTCCGGTAATCCTCTTCCAGGGCAGCCACCAGAATATCCCAGTACTTGTTCGCGTTGCGGACCCACTGATTCCGAGTGGGATGCTTTCGTGTCATCCACCGTTCCGTGATAGATAGGGTCAGTCGCGTTCGTCCCGCCCCGAGGCGTGCAAGCCGGTAATCCATCGCGTCAAGGTCCGTCTCGTCTATCGTCTCCTTGTGCCAGGCGTCAGGTGGCATCAATCGGACGAGTTCCACGGATACCGCGGGGCTCTCGATAGGAGTGACCCTCGCACGGATTCGGACCACGCGATCCGACCCCAGGTGAATCACCTGAACGCGCGTCTTCGACCTCGAGAATTTCCCGTCGTCACTCCGATAGTCGGTGCACCATTCGTACACGTATTTGATCGGCGCCTTGATGGTCTTCGTGACCCGGGCGTGATGTGTCGCAAAAACGCGTCGGCCGGATTCCGGCATGTGACCCATTAGAGTGACGGATTCCTCTCTATCAACGGTTTCCTCGTCCCTCTGGGCGTGGGTGTGGGTGCTATTCCACCCAGCGTGCGGTCAGGACTCGTTGACTAAATGCCGGGCGCACGCCCGAGTTGACCGCCAGCCGCGGGAGGACTTTAGCGGTAGTTCGAAGCCCCTTCAACGGGCGGAGGCGGGTTTCGACGGCCGCTCAGGCTCCTGAAAGGCGCGCGCGGCCGATGACGGGACCAGGATTCGCGTGCGCAGCCATAGGAAGGCAACGCCGCGTCTCGTCCGGAAACCCACCCGTTTGGCTCACCCGAAGGTTCGGAAGGCGGCAGGAAGACTCTCCTCCGCGGTCAGCCGTGCGACACGCCCCTTGGGGAATCGGACCAGAACCTCCGCCTTCGGGGCGTAGTCGAGCAGGAGCTGACGACAGTTCCCGCAGGGCGAGAGGACAGGGAAGGTACGACCGGGGCCCGTGACGGCAACCATCGACTCGATCTGGGAATCGCCCGCGGTGATCGCTGCACCGATTGCCACCGGCTCGGCGCACGGTCCGTGGATTCCCTCGACGCAAAGTCCGAGGTAAATACGGCCCGACCTGGTCCTAACCGCGGCTGCGACGCTGTGTCGGTGGTCCCGGAACCCACGCCTAAGCGCTTCGCGAGCCGCGTCGATGAGTTCCCGGTCCTTTGCTCGGAGGGCACGTCCAGTGATCATCCTTCGTAGGTAGAAATCGACGTTATATCCCACCACGCCCCTGCCCCAGGTCTGAAGAAACTACGCGTTGTAAGAGACCGGGCGTACGCCCGTGGTATCGACTAGCCGCGGGAGGACTTTAGCGATAGCTCGAAGCCCCTCCTCCAAGACTCAGAGGGGGTCCTCAGAGAACCCCTTACATAGTGAAAGGTCGGATTAATCTCGAGGCGGCCGGCGCCCCTCATGCGGCCCATCTCGGATGGAAGATCTCCGACTCGAGCGCCTCCGCGTCTTCTTTGCCCGATTGAGTAGGGCGGGGCCTGCCCTGGCGCAACCCTCTTGGCAGGAGACCCTCTTCAGGCGCGTGAATCCGGAGTTGCGATGGGAGTCGAAACCGTAAGAGGAAGCCTGTTAGACTCGCGGGTTCGCGCCAGTCTGCGCCGTCTCCTTAGGGAGAATGTGCTCGCGTCCTTCGCCACCGTCGACCCGAAGGGTCGCTCCCACATCAACACGGCCTACTTTGCGTGGTCGGACGATTGGACCATTTTCTTCTACTCGTACCCGGACTCGCAGCACTGCCGCAATCTTGCCCGCCATCCCTCCATGGCCGTCGCGGTCTTCGATAGTCACCAGCGCTGGGGACATCCCGATCGCGGCGCCCAGCTCTTTGGCAGGGCGGGAGAAGCGTCGGGACCGTCGGCAAGAGTTGCTGCGGCCGTGTACGCCCGACGGTTTCCGGGCTTCGGAGCATGGCAGACGCGCCTCGAACAGGATGAGGGGAGGTTCCTGCTTCGTCCATTCAGCTTCCGGCCGCGCCGCGCGAAAATCTTCAACGAGCGGAGCCTGGGGGGTGGACGATTTGTCGAAGTCCGGATTCCCTCCCCCGGGAGGGGCAAGGCTTCGTCGTAGCCAACCGACCCGTTGCCAAAGGGCCGGGCGCATGCCCGGGTTGACCCCGAGCCGCGGGAGAACTTTAGCGAAAGTTCGAAGCCCTTTCAACAACCCGGTGGAGGTGGGCGCGTCGGGACCACCGCGCCCGGGGCGGAAACTCCGAGACCCGAGCTGCGACCCGCGCGGCCGATGACGAGACCGCAATCTGCACGCGGGGCGGGAAGTCGCAGGGTGGAGGTCCCGGGCCGCTCAGCGACGGGTCGCCGTGCTTGAGCTGCAGACTTCGCTCCATACGCTACGCGGGCGTCAGATAGGAGACTTCGATTGGGGCGAGCACCATGAGCTCCGAAGTGCCCCCCCCGGCGTTGTAGAACACCAACATGTCGCCCGAGGATACGTTCAGCGGCCCTAGTGCTGCGTAGGGAAACGCGTTGCTAGTCCCGACCGAACAGGGTGACAGCTGTTCGTGAATTAGCGATAATGCACTCGGGGAGTCGATGGCGCTCCGATCGGTCTGAAATTCTTGATAGAGGGATGGCGAGAGAATTGCCGTCACGAAGTTGCACGAGGTAGTGGCTATCGACGCCTCTAGCCAGACACTTGACGCGCCGGGAGGAAACAGAAGCGGCCAAGCTGAGTAGTTGCTCGCGCCGACGTTACCGACGAAGGGAAGTTGAACGAGGCTGAGTCCGCGGTCAAACTCGGCCGTGAACGCTTGGGTGACAGTCAAAATAGATCCTCTGCCGGAGACGTCTGTGGAATCTATCTCGATTGCGTAAGTCCCGGGAAACAGCGTGAGATTCAGACTACCGTTCAGCTGGTACGCACCAGGGTCAGGCCACCCGAAGTTCGGGCCTGTGTTGCTCGTATTGAACACGGCGACCGCGACCGGGCCTGAAGCCACCCAGGACCCGTGTAAGTCCGCCGGCGCCGTGATGGAGAAGCTGAAACTCATTGAACAGGGCGAGTACTCCCCGCCCCGCGGGAGGACGACCGGGTTCGCAGCGGTGACATGCAACGAGGGACTAGAAGACGATGGGAATGCGGGACACGCCTGCGATTCAGAGACAAGCAGCCCCAAGAGCACAAACGATAGTGCGAGAACGACCGTCACGCAAACAACCATTGGCTCGCGGCGGTCGGTCATACTCGGGAGCCTCCCGGCACCTCAGCAGCGTCAATCGTAGTACTTCCGTCGGTCTGGATAAGGAATTGGCAACATCGGCCAGCGCGCTCGACCGATGACCTGTCCGCAATCAGCGCGCGAGTCGTCTCATTGCCCACCCGTTGCCAAAGGGCCGGGCGGACGCCCGAGCTGACCGCCAGCCGCGGGAGGGATTTGAACCCTCGGCCTGCTCCTTACCAAGGAGCCGCTCTACCAGCTGAGCCACCGCGGCATTAGGCCCGGGTCGACGTCTCGTCCTTATTCCGCTTTCCCTTGGACGGCGGGGCCGCGTCGCGCGCCCACGGGAATCCTTGGGAGCTCGCTTCCCAGTCGTGTCGCGACATGCGGGCGGGAACCCGCTTCTCCAGGAAGGCACCCATCCCTTCCTTCTGGCCGTCGGTTCCGAACAAGCGGGCCCATAGACCGAGCTCGTAGGTGAGGCCGGCCTCGATGTGGGGGTCGATCGCCTCGAGGAGGGCATACTTCGCCGCGGCGAGCGCGAGCGGTGGTTTGGTCGCGAGCTCATCGGCGAGCGCGACGGCGGCAGGGAGGAGGTCCGAGCGAGGCACCACCCGGTCCACGAACCCCTGCGCGAACGCCTCGGCGGCGGGAACGGACCTCCCGGTGAGGATCCACCTTCGGGCGCGCGAGGCGCCGACCCGACGAGGCAATCGACGCGTTCCGCCCCAGCCGGGCATGACGCCGAGGTTGATCTCGGGTTGGCCGAACTGAGCGTCCTCGCTCGCGATGATGAGATCGCAGGCGAGACATACCTCGCATCCCCCTCCGAGCGCGACCCCATGGACCGCGGCGATCACCGGAAGCGGCAGTCGTTCGATCTGGCGGGTGACCGCCTGGCCTCGCGCTCCGTGGACTCGCGCCCCAGAGGGGTCGAGCGGAGCCATCTCACGGATGTCCGCTCCGGCCGCGAATGCCTTGTCGGCGGCGCTCGCGAGCACGACGGTTCGGGCCTCTGGGTCCGCTTCGGCCTGGGAAAGGCGGACCGAGAGCGCCTCCAGCACCGCCCGTGAGAGGACATTGACCGGCGGATGGTCGAGGGTAAGGATCACCGTGCCGCCCCGGCGCTCAAAACGCACCAGGTCGCGAACCGGAGTCTCCGCCATCGGCGGCGGCGACCCGCGCCGGCCTATTTATGGGGCACGGCTTCCGGCGGTCCGTGAAGAGCGTCGTCACCACTTGGTTCGGGACGTTCCTCCTCGACGGGAACGAAGTGGTGAAATCCGTTCCGGCTCCGACCGAGCCCGCCCGCCTGGCCGAACGGGTGCGTCGTCGCCGCGAGGGGCAGCTCACTCCCGAGGAGGAGAATTTCCTTCGCGGGGCGATTACGACCGAGTGGAGGACCCGCGATCGACGCTTGGCCGGTCACGGCGTGCGCTTCGACCCCGACGCGCCGCTCACCGTGCCCGCCTCGACGGCCGTGCCGGACCGGGCGCTCCTCGCGACGGTCCTCCTCGAAGACGCGGAGCGGGCGCTGGCCGACTCGTGGGACCCTTCAATCCATGTTCAAGAAGCGGTGCGGGCCGCCGCCGACCTCGACCGGGTCCGCAACCTCATCGGCGAGCGTCTCGGCAGCTGGGTCTCGCGCGATTTTCCGGATCTGGACCCCGGCGACCACGCCAAAGCCGCTCGAGCCGCCTCCGAAGGGACCTCCCGGCCCGGCCTCGGTCCGGCCGACCCGGGCCTCCTCGAAGCGAGGCGCCGGCTCGGTGAACTCTACCGGGAAGTGGCCGAGGCGCGCCGCGCACTCCAAGAATCTGTGACGGCGTCCTCTCCGCTGAGGACCCCGAATCTGACCGCCCTTCTCGGACCCGAGCTTGCGGCCCGTCTCGTGGCTCAGGCCGGCGGGCTGGACCGGCTTGCCCGTCTCCCTTCCAGCACGGTGCAGGTCCTCGGCGCGGAGCGCGCGTTCTTTGAGCATCTGCGGGGACATGCCCCGCCACCGCGCCATGGGCTCCTGTTTCTCCACGCCGCGGTCCAATCCGCGCCGCGCTCGGAGCGCGGAAAGCTCGCGCGCGCCCTCGCCGGGAAGGTCGCGATCGCGGCTCGGCTCGACCATGCGGGAAAGGGTGTCGACCCTACACTGGGCGCCGCGTTCGAGACGCGGAGGGACCAGCTCCGGGCGCGCCGCGGACGGACGAACCGACCGTCCGGATCGAAACCCGGTGTCACTCCTTCCACTTGACGGTGCAGCCCGCGACTGGTAATTCGGCGGGATTTACCGGCGTTCCGGCGAGCGCCTGGTCGAGCGCTCGCGCGAGGTAGTGTTCGGTCGCGCGCTCCGGGTGCTGGTGATCGTTGTCGATCCGACCCTGAAACAGAAGCTTGCGGTCGTGGTCGAAGAGCATGGGGTGCGGAGTGACGAGCGCCCCGTACGCCCGGGCGATCTCCTGGGTCTCGTCCTGAAGGTACGGGAACGGGTACTTCTTCTCCGTGGCCCGCCGGACCATTGAATCGAGGCTGTCCTCGGGGTAAGCGCGCGCGTCGTTCGAGTTGATGAGGACGATCCCGACCCCCTTCGGCTGGAATCGACGGCCGAGCTCGATCATGCGGCCCTCCCAGGCCTGGACGTACGGGCAGTGGTTGCACCAGAACACCACGAGCATCAGCTTGCGGTCGGCGAAGTCGGAGAGCCGGTACGTCTTCCCGTCGACCCCGGGCAAAGCGAAGTCGGGAGCGGGGTCCCCGGCATGCAACGAGAATTTCGCCAGTTCGGCCATGACCGAACCAGCGTCGGTGTCTTCTTAGCGTTGGAGGTCCCGTCGCAGGTGGGAGGGAAGACCATTTCCGGAGAACACGGCACGACACGACACCCCTCGGCCGGCGTTGGCCTCACCACTTGGGTCGATGTCCGCGTCACGTGCTCCGAGAACGTTCGGACGGACGAAGTGATCCTCCGTCGGGGCGCCCCCGCGGTACGCGCCGCGGTCCTCACCGACCGCGCGGTCTCCTACGGGGTGGGTGTCTCCCCGGACGCAGAGTATCTGAAGCGGGCCGCCCGCACCCGAATTCCGGTCGTTCGCCGAACTACCGGCGGCACGGGGCTCCTGCATGCGCCGGGAGACCTTGCCTGGTCGATCGTCCTGCCGCGCGCCGACCCGCGCGTGGGTGAGAACTACGTCCACGCCTACCCCCGACTGGGGGCCGGTATCGTCGACTTCCTTTCCGAACGCGGGCTCGCCGCGAAGTGGGTCGACCCTCCGGGAACCGACCCCGAGTACTGCCTGCTGAGCGCGCGCGGCTCGGTCCTGGCCCACGAGGGAAAGGTACTCGGAGGCGCGGCCCAGCACCTCGCCGGAGGAGCTCTCCTGCACCACGGTATCGTTCCCTACGAGATCGACCGACCCCTTCTTCAGAAGCTCTTCGGACTCTCGACGAAATCTCTCGAACGATTGACATCGTTGCGCGAACTCGGAATCGAAGGCTCGCCAGAGCAGATCGCCTGGAAGCTCGCCGCTCGTCTCTCGGACGCCCTCGCGCGCCCGTAGGGTCGGCCCGCGGCTCACTTCGGGCGGGCCGACCAGAGCGTTTCGGCGGCGGCTTCCCCCTCGGTCCGGATCTTCCACCAATCTCCGCGCGTCAACCGTCGGTCGCGAACGACCGCCACGCCCGCGACGTAGACCGAATCGACCGCTTCCTCGGAGGCGGAGTAGGCGAGGTGCGAAACGATCGCCTCCGGCCGGGCCGGGAAGAGGGTGGGATGGTCGAGCCGGAACAGGGAGAAGTCCGCTTGCTTTCCCATTTCGAGCGATCCCAGGTCCTTCGACCGGCCCAGGATCCGCGCGCCGTCGATGGTGGCGAAATCGAGCAGCTCCTGGGCCGAGAGCACGCTGGCATCCCAGCGCTGGTTCTTCTGGACGAGGCCCGCAAAATGCATCTCGCGCAACATGGAGAGGGAGTTGTTGCTCGCGACCGAATCCGTTCCGAGTCCGACCGTAGCCCCCGCGGCCCGTAGCTCGACGACCGGCGCCACCCCACCCGAGGCGAGCTTCAGGTTGGAGCTCGGGCAGTGCGCGATCCCTACCCCGCGGCTCGCCAGGAGTTCGATCTCCTCCCCAGTCAGCCAGACGGCGTGGGCGGCGACCGAGCGGGGACCGAGGAACCCGATCTCCTCGAGCCAGAGGACCGGACGACGGCCGGTCTTCGTCTCGTGTTCGTTCACCTCTTTGCGGGTCTCGGAAAGGTGGTAATGGACGAGCGTCCCCGCGGCCTCCGCCACTTCACGGGACCGCAGCCAGGTCTCCTTCCCGCAGACGTACACGCCCTGCGGCGCCACCAGGGGCGAAACGCGAGGATGGTCCTTCCAGCGCTCGATGAACGCGCGCGCATTGTCGACGGGGACCCCCTTCTGCGTCGTCAGCTCGGGGTCGAGAACGGCCCATCCCAGGAACCCCCGGATGCCGAGGGACTCGACGGCCCGGGCGATGGCGTCCTCGAAGTAGTAGAGGTCGAGGAACGAGGTCGTCCCCGAGAGGAGCATCTCCGCGATGCCGGCGCGGGCGCCCGCTTCCACGTCCCCTTCGGTACGGCGCGCGTCGACCGCGAACAGCGTCTCGAGAAATCCGGCGAGCTCCCGGTCGTCGGCGATTCCTCGCAACAGGTTCATCGCTACGTGGGTGTGCGAGTTGACGAACCCCGGGACGGCCGCGAACCCGTGGCAGTCGACGACGGTCGCCCCTTCGCGCGGGGCCTTCGGGCCCACGTACGAGAACTTTCCCCCCTCGATACGGAGGTCCCCCACGAAGACCCGCCGGGCGGGGTCCTGCGTCACCAGGAGGGTGTCGGTGAGGACGAGCGGGGACGCCGGTTCCGGGCGCGCCACGGTATCGTCTACCGGGATTGGCGGATAAGTTTCTCGGCCTGAACGGGTTGATCGATGTCCTGGGCCCGGACCTCGGGGAGGTCGGCGAGTCCCTCGGCGCTGCGTCCCTCGTAGGAGGAGAGTCCCGTGTACATGTGGCGTACCCACGGACGGGTCACCAAGAACAGGAGCGGAACGACCGCGAGGATCACGAGGCTCACGTCGACCCAGATCCCCGGGACCCAGGCCGCGCTCGGCATCCCGAGGATGGTCGCGCCCGTGTTGGGAAAGAGGATGACGGCGCTCAAGAGCGCGATGAAGAGCGCGAGGTACGCGATTCCGAGCATCCGAAGGTTCGACGTGTTGGCGAGCGCCGCGATACGGTTGGAGACCCGGCCGATCTCGTTCGCCGCCTCGGCGAGGCGGTTCGACTCGACCACGTTGCGGAGGCCGACGAGGTCCCGGAGGGTCTGGGAGAGGGAGGTCTCGAACTCCTCGAGGTGGGCGGCGTCCGACCGGACCACCGGAAGTCGGTCCGCTAGGCCGGGAAATCGGGTTCCGAGAGGGCCGTCGAGCTCGAGGACGACCACGGAGAGTCGAGCGACCTTGGGTTGAACCAGGGCCAAGGCCCGGTGCAGCGCGGTGAGCTCCGAGAGGGTCGGCGGTTCCGGTGAGTCCTGGACGATCTCGATCTTGTGCGCGACCATCTCGAGATATTCGATGTACGAGGACGACGCAGCCTGGAGAAGGTCGACCAGTGCGCGAGTGCCTGGATTCACCCCCTTTCCTTCCGATAGCAAACTGGAGGGAGGCGCCGGGTCGAGCGCCCGCCCGCCGCTCGAGTCGACGTAGACCCCATGCCATGTCGCGCGGCCGTCGGTCCCCAGGACGGCGAGCGGCAGGAAGACGTCCTCGCCGGACCGCAGGACCGGCCGACGCGGCGGAGAGTAGTCGATGGCGTGGCCGACGGCCCGGAACGCCTCCGAGACCGTAGTGACTTTTCCCGCCGTCGTGGGTCCGTCGCCCCCGCTAGATGTCGAGGTTCGTGACCTCGACCGCGTGGTCTTGGATGTACTGGCGGCGCGGCTCGACCTCTTCCCCCATCAGGATCTGGAAGAGCTCGTTCGCGCGCCCCGCATCCTCGACGGTGACCTTGAGGAGGGTCCGTACCCCCGGGCGCATGGTCGTGTCCGAGAGCTGCTCCGCGGTCATTTCGCCGAGCCCCTTGTAGCGGTTCATCGTGACACCCTTCATCCCGCCCAGCTCGGCCAGCATCTTCTGTTGCTCGTCGTCGGAATAGGCGTACTGGATGCGCGTTCCCTTCTGGATCCGATAGAGAGGCGCCTGCGCGATGAAGACGTGCCCCTCGGTGATGAGCTCCGGCATCTTCCGGTAGAACAGCGTGAGCAAGAGCGTGCGGATGTGCGAGCCGTCGACGTCCGCATCGGTCATCAGAATGATCTTGTGGTAGCGCAGACGCGAGAGGTCCTGCTCGTCCCCGATCCCGATCCCGATCGCGGTGATCAGCGCCCGGATTGCCTCGTTCTGGAGCATCTTATCCAAGCGGGCCTTCTCGACGTTCAGGATCTTTCCGCGCAGCGGTAGGACCGCCTGGAACTCGCGGTCTCGGCCTTGCTTGGCGGTCCCGCCGGCGCTGTCCCCCTCCACGAGGAAGAGCTCGCACTCGGCCGGGTCGTGGGAGTGGCAATCGGCCAGCTTACCGGGGAGCCCGCCCCCTTCGAGCAGGCCCTTGCGTCGGGTGAGTTCCCGGGCCTTGCGCGCGGCCTCCCGGGCCTGGGAGGCCTGGACGGCTTTCGAAATCAGCGCCTGGCCGTCCGCGGGGTGCTCCTCGAGGTAGTCGGCGAGCTTCTCGTTGACCGCGCTCTCGACCTGGCCTTTGACCTCCGAGTTCCCGAGACGCGCCTTCGTCTGGCCCTCGAACTGGGGCTCGAGCACCTTGACCGACAGGACCCAGGTAAGACCCTCTCGGACGTCCTCGCCGGTCAGGCCCTCTTTGTCGCCCTTGATCCAGCCGCGCTTGCGCGCGTAGTCGTTGAGCGTACGGGTGAGGGCCGAGCGCAGGCCCATCACATGGGTTCCCCCGTCGACGGTGTTGATGTTGTTGACGAACGCGAGACCGGTCTCGTTGTAGCCGTCGTTGTACTGGAGCGCGACCTCGATATCGGTGGTGTCGCGCTTCGCGTGGAGCGAGATAGGGGGCTTGAACAACGGGTTCGACCCCTTGTTGAGGTCCTCGACGAATTCGACGATCCCGCCGGCGTGGTGGTACGAATCGGCGAAGCCGTCCCGTTCGTCCTTGAAGCGGATCGTGACTCCGGGGTTGAGGAACGAGAGTTCCTTCAGGCGGCGGGCCACCGTCTCCTTGTCGAAGTTGGTGATCTCCATCACGGTGCCGTCGGGCTTGAACCGAGCGTCCGTCCCGGTGGCGTCGGACTTGCCGACGATCTTGATCGGAGCCACCGGTGCGCCCCGCTCGTAGCGCTGCAGGTACTCGTGGCCGTCGCGGAAGACCCGAACTTCGAACCACTCCGAAAGGGCGTTCACGACGTGGACGCCGACCCCATGCAGGCCGCCCGAAACCTTGTAGGCGTTCCGGTCGAACTTCGAACCCGCGTGCAGGACCGTCATGACGATCTCGAGCGTGGGCCGGTTGTACTTGGGGTGGATCTCGACCGGGATGCCGCGGCCGTTGTCCCGGACCGAGCACGAACCGTCTTCGTGCAACGTGACCTCGATCTCGGTACAGGCCCCCGCGAGCACTTCGTCGATCGCGTTGTCAACGACCTCGTGAACCAGCTGGTTCAGACCCCGGGCGTCGGTCGACCCGATGTACATTCCCGGACGCCGTCGGACGGCCGAAAGCCCCTCCAGCACCTGGATGGAACTCGCGTCGTACACGGGGCCGTTTACCGACTGCTGCGCCATCGTAAATCTGGGCGGAAACCGACCCAAAATTAGCGAGTCGGGCATGCGTTATAACGCTTGGGTTACGGAGGAAAACTGGGGGCGGAACGACCCCCCGGAAACGGTCGATTTTGGCGCCCCGGCAACGACCGTGTCCAACGCGGATAGCCCGTCGTTTTCGAGCCTCCGCGAGGTGGCGACCCCTCCCCTCCACAACGCCTAATACACTGGTTTCCCCTTCGAGCGACCCTGATGCCCGACGAGACGTCCGAGGTCCCACCCGCTCCGCGCGCCAACGGGGAGACGCCGAAGGTTCCGGAAGAACCGATGGTTCCCCCCGCGGAGGACTGGGCGACCCGCTACAAGTATCTCCTCGCGGATTTCGACAACTTCCGCCGACGGGTCGAACGCGACCGGGAGTCGATCTCCCGACAGGCTCGCGCGGCCCTGGTCCGAGAGCTTCTCCCGATCATCGAGGCCTTCCGCACCGCCCGCGATTCCTTGGCCCACCTACCGGTGTCGGACCCGGTCCGCAAGGGGCTCGACCTCCTCGACCGGGAGTGGACGACGTTCCTGAAGCGCGAGGGGGTCGAGCCGGTGGCGATCGTCGGCCGCCCCTTCCGCGCCGAGGAAGCCGAGGCGATCGGAGAGGCCCCCGCCACCGCCGCGCATCCGGATGGGTCGGTCGCCGAGGTCGTCCAACAGGGATACCGCTTCTTCGGAGGATTGCTCCGACCCGCGAAGGTCTTCGTGGCGCGCTCGACCGCGGGCAAGACCCCGAAGGACTCGGTGGAACCGGAAGCTTCGGCCCAGGAGTAGAACATGGAAAAGTCGTCGGAGGTCCCGGGATTCTACAAACGAACTATCGCCGAGCGTCGGGCGTTCGTTCGGGAGTGGGCCGGCCTCACCGAGGAAGAGGCCCGAGCGTTCGAGTTCCCGCCGGGCATCGACCCGGGTTCCGTCGACCGGATGATCGAGAACGTGATTGGCGTGATGCCCCTCCCCCTCGGCGTCGCCACCAACTTCCGGATCAACGGTCACGATTACCTCATCCCCATGGCGATCGAGGAGCCGAGCGTGGTCGCGGCCGCCTCCAACGCCGCCAAGGTCGCCCGCGCCGCGGGGGGATTCACCGCGCAAACGACGACCCCCGTGATGATCGGGCAGGTCCAGATCCTGGATGTCCCCGATCCGGCGGCCGCGCGGCTCCGTCTCCTCCACCACCGCGACGCGCTCCTCGAGGCGGCGAATGCCAAGGATCCGGTGCTCGTCAAGTTCGGGGGCGGGGCGAAGGACCTCGAGGTCCGGATCGTTCCCTCGACGCGAGGAACGATGGTGATCGCGCACCTTCTCGTCGACGCGAGGGACGCGGGCGGGATGAACGCCGTGAACACGATGTGCGAAGCGCTCGCCCCCGAATTCGCCCGCCTCACCGGGGGCCGAGTGGTGCTGCGGATCATCTCGAACCTCGCGATCCATCGGCTGGCCCGCGCGCATGCCGTCTTTCCGGCCGAGCTCCTCAAGACGGAGAGCGCGAGCGGTCCCGAGGTCGTCGATGCGATCCTGGATGCCTACGCCTTCGCCCTCGCCGACCCCTTCCGCTGCGCCACCCACAACAAGGGAATCATGAACGGCGTCTCCGCGGTCGTGGTCGCGACCGGGAACGATTTCCGCGCGATCGAGAGCGGCGCGCACACTTACGCCGCGTGGAAGGGCTCCGAGGGCGGCAGCGTCGTGCGACCCCTCACGACCTACGAGAAGGACAAGGACGGAAACCTCGTCGGGACCATCGAGATTCCCGCTCCCGTCGGCCTCATTGGTGGCGCGACCGCGGTCCACCCGACCGCGAAGGCGAGCGTCAAACTGCTCGGAGTGAAGTCCGCGCGAGAACTCGGAGAGGTGCTCGCGTCGGTCGGGCTCGCTCAGAACTTCGCTGCGCTGCGCGCCCTGGCGACGGAAGGGATCCAGCGCGGCCACATGGAACTGCACGCTCGGAACCTCGCGGTGAGCGCCGGAGCGAGACCAGAGGAGGTCGACCGGGTTGTCGAACGGCTCGTTAAGGACCATCAGGTCCGCTTCGACCGCGCCAAAGCGATCCTCGATGAGCTCCGGGCCGCCCGATGAAGGTGGGCGTTCTCGCGCTCCAGGGCGACGTCCCGGAGCATCTCGCCGCTCTCGCCGAGATCGTGCCGGGCGACGATATCCTCGCCGTTCGCACCCGCGAGGACCTCGAACGGGTGGGGGCGCTGTTCCTCCCGGGAGGAGAGTCGACCACGATCGCTCGACTCTTGGTTCAGTCCGGTCTCTGGAACCCGCTCGCGGAGCGCTTGCGCAAAGGCTTCCCCGTGCTGGCTACCTGCGCCGGTCTCATTCTGCTCGCCCGCGACCTCTCTCCCGGGGCGTCGGGCATCGACCCGCCCACTTTCGGTGTGCTCGACGTGCAAGTGCGGCGGAACGATTACGGCGCTCAACGCGAGTCGTTCGAAGCACCCTTGCGCGTCGACGGGCTCGCGGGGCCTCCCTTTCCCGGGGTCTTCATTCGATCGCCTCGGATCCTCGCGGTCGGCCCGGGAGCGACCCCGGTCGCCTGGCGGGACGACGAGGTGGTCGGGGTGCGCGCGGGCCCCATCTGGGGGCTTGGGTTCCATCCGGAGCTCTCGGGGGACCCTCGAGTGCATCGAAAGTTCCTCGAGATGGCGCACGCTTCCCTGAAGTCCGCTACCGCACGATCAGGAACACGACCAAAACCACGAGGAAAAAAGCCGCCCCGATAAGGGCGAGCGCCCAGCGCGCTCGTCGCGAGATCCCCTTCCAGCTCCCGAACACGATCGGGACCGGACCGACGAGGACGAAGCCGCCCCCACCGCTCCCCGAGTTTGACGAGAGAGTCGGGCGTTCCGACGGGGCAAGAGGAACGCGCTCCCAGGCGTCCGAGAGGGCGAAGGGGAGAGTCAGGAACCCGACGATAAGGAGCACGACGCCGAGGAGGAAGAGGAGCGACGAGCCCGAGATCACCGGGAAGATCACGAGGAGCGAGACGCTCGCTTGCCCTTCGAGGACGCTCGTGACGAGGAGGGCGACCCCCAGAGCGAGGATTGCAACGACGCCGAGAGATTGCGCTCGCATCGGGAAAGAGACCGCCGTCCCGGTTCTTTCGACTTGCGTTGCTAGTGGTACGTGTCGAACCGATACGGTTCGAGCGGAAGCTCTCCGAGCGCCATCAGGAACTCTGGGGGCGTCAGGATGGGTTTCGGGTAGTTGCTCCCGTCATCGAGCGCGATCCGGGGACATGCCGTGCTGACGTAGGCGTCGAACGCCCGCCCCTCGAGGTCGCGGCCGTCGAGCCGGTCGAACAGCAGGATCTCCGCGTCCCAACCTCGCGCCCGGGCCCGTTCCTGAAGCGCGAGCGCACTGGGGCTCCGGTTCTGACCGGCAAAGGTGGAGACGAGGATCCCCCAACGGCGGGCCCCCCGAGTACCGGCGACAACGAGCTGTCGCTTCCGAATCAGGGCGCCCCGGTCAATGGGCGGATCGAGCTCGCCGCGCAGCGGGTCGAGCGCGTAGACCGGACGGTCGACAGCAAAGGCCAGGCCCAAGGGGTGGAACTGGCCGGTCCCGAGGAAGAGGAACGCGTCTACCTCGCCGGCCACCGATTCCGCGCCCGTGTAGTTGCAGCCGAGGGCTTGGGCCGGGTACGCGAGCCGTCGATCGCCGCTGCCGACCCGCACGGAGTAGCCCCGCGCCCGAAGGGCCGCGCCCAGCGGTTCCACGAGGTCAAGGTGCTGAATGGAGGCAACGAGACCGAGTCGCGTCGGGAGCCTCGCCTCCGCCACGACCTCTGCGAGCTTCTCGGGATCGCCACCGGGTTGACGCATCTCGACAAAGAAGGTCGGGCGGGGGATTGGGACGTTCGGGATCGGCGCGTGCCCGAGGACCACGGCTAGGTCGGCTCGGGGAGCTTCGTCGCGCGAGGGAAAATCACAGGCCCCGAAGCAGGCGCGGGTTCCGAGGTCGACGGGAACCCCCGCCGCCTCCCGGATTTCGGCAGCGAGCGCATGGGCATTGCGGACGAGACCCGCCGGGACCTGGAGAATGACCCGCCTCGGTTTCGCCTGACGAATCGCGTCCAAGAGCTCGGGTCCGACGTTGGCGAACACCCGAGCGACCGGATCCGGCGTGCGCGACTCGAGAGCGTGTCCTGCCATCGATAGAAGACCGGCGACCGCCGCTAAATCGTTGGGGGGTGGATGGAGTTTCGAGAAATACGTCGCCACAAGGACTTTTACCCCCTATCGTACCCGGCCCGCCATGAGCGACCGGGGGAGCCGACCGAAAGATCCCCGTCCGCAGGGGACCCGACGGCACGGACGAAGAAATCCCGCGGGCCTCATCGCCGCGGCGGTGACCCTGTTCGTTGTTCTTTCGGCATTGAGCGTCATCACGATCTCCTCCTCAAACGAACCGAAATCGAGCGCATCGCACTCGCTTCCCTCTCCGATCGCCGGCCTTCCTTCGGCTTCGCTTGTGCCTTCGCGTGGCGGGATTTCCCACCCCAGCAGCTCCGCCCTGCAGAGTGTGATTTCGACCATCGACTTGGTCGACAATCGGACCCTTCCGGGCACCTCGATTCCCGCGATTCAGGACAGCCCGACTAACATCGTCTACGACAGCATCAACGGGGACCTTTACGTCCGAGGAACGAGCACCGCGGTCACGGTCGTCAGCGCGACGACCGATCGCATCGTGACGACGCTGGGTGTAGCGTACGGGGGGAATGCGTACAGCCTTGCCCCGACCATGGCGGTCGACACTCTCACGGGCAACGTCTACACCACGAATTACAACACGGGAAACCTCTCGATGATCAACGGTACGACGAATCAGGTGACTGGAAACTTCGGGTCCGGGCTCTCCCCGATCAGCGCGGTCTTCGATCCGGACAACGGTTACCTGTACGTCTCCGATTGGATTTTGGGCGAGGTAACGGTCATCAACGGGGGGAATAACCAGATCCTGTACAACATCCCCGTTGGCAGCGAGCCTTCTGCTCTCCTCTACGACCACGCCTCGAGCGAAGTTTTCGTCGCGAACTTCAATTCGAACAACGTCTCGATCATCGATACGGGGACCCACACCGTCGTGAAGAACATCCCGACGGGCACCACTTCGACTCATCCCCAGGTGCTTGCGCTGGACACCAAGGACAACTACGTGGACGTCGGGAGCCAGACCACCGATAACATCAGCGTCATCAACGCCTCGACCTGGGTCCTCGTCGCGCATCCCTACGTTCCCTACGACTCCGACGGCCTGGCGTACTCTCCGAACCAGGACGAGCTCTTTGTCGAGAACGGAGGCGAAGGAAATGTTTCGGTGTTCAATCAGTCCGAGGGCACACGAATTGTGGCCAACATTACCACGGGCACAGGTCCGGAAGGAATTGCTTTTGATTCCATCAACCACGAGATCTACGTCTTGAATTCCGAGGTGCCGAACGTCACGGTCATCAACCCAGTGAATAACCACCGAATCGCGAACATTTGGCCGACCGATGGGCTCGATTACGCCGTCGCCGTCGACACTACGAGCGGGAATATCTTCATCGGGAGTGAAGGAACCTACTCGGGGTCGATTCGGGGCTACCAGGCCAACTTGACCGTCGTCGCCGGTACGACCAACCTGCCGATCGCCTCCGTCCCCCTCAACGTGTTTCCCGAGGGCCTAACCTACGACCCCGGGAACCATGAAGTTGTGGCGGCCGATGTCGGCGGCCAGGACGTCTACCGACTCAACGGAACCACCGGGCTCACCGTGGGAACTGCCGCGACCGGTTACGCGTGGACGTCCGCGTACGACTCCGTTACCGGCGAATTGTGGGTCCTCAACACAGGCTCGGACAACATCACTGTGCTCAATTCCGCCTACCACACGGTGACGAGCCTGACCCCGGATCTCTACCCTCAGGGGATCGCGTTCGATTCGGCGAACGGCGACATGTACATCCCGGACGAGGTGTCGGGAGAGGTTTGGGTCTACAACGGCGCGACGGAGGCGTTCGTCAAGACGATCCTCGTCAAGACAGGCGCGGACCTCTTCGCGGTGGTCTACGACCCGCACAATCAGGAAGTCTACGTCGCGGACCAGACCGGTGGGAACCTCTCCATCATCAACGGCACCTCGCAGACCACCGTGGGTTCCATCCCGACGAGTACCACGACCCACTCCCTCGCGTTCGACTCGACCAACGACACCATCTGGGCGGCGAATTCGGGCAACCTGACCGTCATCAGTGATGCGACCAACAAGTCCGTCGCGAGCGTCTCCGCCACCTATGCGTTCGGGCTTCTCGCCTTCGACCCCGCGAACAATGTGATGTATGACGCCGGAGATTTCGAGTCCGAGGTTACCGGCATCGGCGCCTCCAACTACTCGGTGCTCGGTTTCCTCTACCTGGGCGAAAACTCCTACACTTCGGGGATCACTTACGACCCCCTCGACCACGACGTCTACGTGAGCACGGCGACGGCGGACATCCTCTCCGTCATCGGTCCTCCCCTCGTCACGTACAGCGTCCAATTCCGGGAGTCCGGCTTGGTGGGGAGCCCCTCTTGGAGCGTCACGTTCAACGGCGTGCTCAATTCCTCGACCACGGACGCGATCGGATTCTCGGTGCCGAGCGGCGGCTACTCGTTCACGGTAGGCTCGGTCGCCGGATACACGGCGAACGTCACCTCGGGGACGGTAACGGTCACCACCGGACCGAAAGTCGTGTACATTGCGTTCACCGCCGTGGCCAGCTCGTATGCGGTCACCTTCATCGAATCCGGCCTCCCCCCCACGTCGCCCTGGAACGTCACGCTGAACGACGTCCAGAATCACTCCACCACGAATTCGATCGGGTTCCTCGAACCGGCCGGGACCTGGGCGTTCGTGGTAGGGACTTTCACCGGGTACGTGGCCAACAACACGAGCGGGAACGTGCACGTCTCCACTACGGCCGTCACCGTCTACATCGGGTTCACTGCCCTGAGCTCGACTTTCCCGGTGACCTTCATCGAGAGCGGACTTAACCCCACGACCCCCTGGAACGTGAGCTTCTACGGCGGGACGAACCACTCCACGACGACGTCGATCGGATTCCGGGCGCCGGACGGGAAATGGCCGTTCACGGTCGCCAAGGTCACCGGTTACGTCGCCAACGTCACCGCGGGTAACGTAACCGTAGCCGGTGCGGCTCGAGACATCTACATCGGGTTCACGGCCACGATCCCCACGTATCCCGTGAATTTCACCGAAACGGGACTCCCGCATTCTACTCCGTGGACGGTGACGTTGAACGGCACCCTCAAAGGGAGCTCCACCTCGCCCATCACTTTCTTCGAGCCCACCGGCTCCTACCCGTTCTCCGTCGGCTCGGTCGCGGGATATTCGGCGAGTCCCAATTCGGGCTCCGCCGACGTGGCGGGGGCGCCGTATCAGCAGGCGATCGTCTTTACCGCCGGGTCCGCTCCCCTGACGGCCCAATTGGTGGTACTGCCGGCCAACATCACGCTGGGGAACTCCGCCACCCTGACCACCACGACCTCCGGGGGAGCGCCTCCGTTCATCTACGCGTATGCCGGACTCCCCACCGGTTGCGTTACTCACAACAGCTCGTCGTGGAGCTGTACGCCCACGGTCACGGGGAGCTTCCCCCTCGTCGTGACCGTTACGGATACCCACGGAAACTTCACCCATGCGGCCGCGACCCTGAACGTTTCCTCCGCTCCGTCGAACAACGCCTCCGCCAGCGCGAACAGCAGCTGGCTGTGGATCGTGGTCGTGCTGGTCGTCGTGGCGGCCCTGGTCCTCTTCGTCGTCCTGCGCCGCCGACACAAGGCCCCGCCTCCCTCCCCGACAGCCCCGCCCCCAGCGGAAACTCCTCCTCCGCCGTAGGTCGCTGCGGTCCCGAGAGGGACAAGGGCCGGCGCGGTTCGTTCGCGGGGCGGTTCAGAGCGCTCGCGCGCGCTCATGCGCGATCAATCGCTGCACCGCCGCTCGGTTGTCCTCAAAGTGAAGGCGACGAATTGCTTCCTCCGCTACGACCCACTCGGCGGCCTCGTGTTCCGGACTCAGGTGAGGCTCGAAGGAACGGGGCATCGGGAGGGCGAATGCGTGCAATCGCCAGGTTTCCCCGTTGTCGGCCCGGAACTGGACGTGCCAGTCGAGGTCGATGAGTGCCTCCGACCGGGCCGCGAACCCGGTTTCCTCCTCCACCTCGCGACAGAGCGCCGTCCGAAAATCTTGGTCGCTCGGCTCAACCTTCCCACTCACGGGAACCCAGATCCGGCCCCGAGCCGGGGGCCGCCGAAAGAGCAACAACTCGAGCGGCGGAAACGCGAAGAGGTACCCTTCGACGCACTCTTTCGAGATCGGACCGGCGAGGTCGGTCACTACCCCCCTCGGGAGAGGATCTGCAGGATCGCCTCCGCGGGGGCTCCCTTCGCCTGGAAGAGGGCTTCGATCGCCTCTTCTCGGGAAACGTTGGCCTGCTCCATCACGAGACGGATGTCCTCTTCGGGGGGCCCGGCGGGGGCCCCACTCTTCGCGGCCGGCGCGGGCGTCCCGGTGGAGGCGGAGGCCTCGGGAGAGCGGGGACGGATTTCGGGGTTGCCGACGACCTGGTAGGTCTTCGTCCCCTGAACGGTCAGGATCGTCACGTCCGGCGAGCGGAACACGTGCTCTTTCGTCTTCGTGCGTACGATCACTTCTTCGACGCCGGGAACTTCTTCCGTCGTCATCCCCAGGCGACGCATCATCAATTCCATCTGGCGCGGGTTGCGCGCACCTCCCGGGATCATGGAGCCTCTCCACCTACGATTCGTCGTCCCCCGACGCGGCTCGGATCTTCGCCTCGAGGTCGGGGTCCTCGGAGGCCGCTTCGTCCGCCTCGGGGGGGAGGCCCCGTCTCCGGCCCTTTCCCCGCGGCACTTCGCTGGCCCGACGGGTCTGCGCGGTCAGGTCGTCGAGGAGTCCGGCGACGCCGGCCATCAGATTCCAGCCCGTATGGGACGCGTAGAAGATCCGGCCCTGTTCGGTGAAGAGGCGGGCCTCGACCGTGAGGTCGTTCGTCCGGTGCGTGCCTTGGGGAGCAAAGTGCAGCGTCAACAAGGTCGGCCGGACGTACCGGGCGATCCGCCGCAGGCCTTTCGCCACCCCGCCGTCGATCTCGGAAAGGAGGCCAGGGTCGGACGACCCGCGGAGACCGGTGATCTCCACGTAAACGTTCTCGACTCCCTCCCGGGTCACCCCGGGTCGCGCCCGGGAGATCGCGAGGCTCAGGAGGTCGGACTGACCGACCACTCGGGTCGGCCGGCCGTCCTCGACCACAAAGACGCTCGAGACCTTCTCGCGCGACATGACGCGCGCGGCCTCGAGAGCGGAGGCGCCGAGGGGGATCGTGACGGCGGGGGAGCTCATGATCGAGCCGACTTTGACCTCGAGCGCGGAGCGGTTCGCCCGGGCGTCTCGCTTCCCGCCGATCACGGGTCGCCAGAGGACCTCTCCGAGGTCGGCCACCCCCACGGCCCCGACGACCTTGCCTTTGCGGTCGACCACCGGGAGCGGATGGTCTTCGAGGAGGCGGAGCTGCGTGATGAGGTTCCGGCACTGGTCGTCCTCGCGGACGACCTCCCCCGCCGAGCGCGCGATCTGCTCCACGGTCGGTCCTTCCCCGGAACGGAAGACCGAGAGTCCGGGCATCGCACGCACCAGGTCCGTCCGACTGATGATCCCGAGCAGTTCGCCCCGCCGTCCGACGACCGGCGCTCCGCGGAGGCCGGTGGCGAGGAGCTGCTCGGCGACCTCGGGGAAGGGCGTGGACGGAAGGACGAGCGGCGGGAGCACCAGGAGGTGCTCGACCTTGGTCGCGGGCGACCAGCGACCGCGCCGGGCGATCGACTCGATCGTGACGAGGCCGATCAGCCGCGTGTTCCGGAGCACCGGGATCTCGTGGAAGTGGTGCGTGCGCATCAGGCCCAGCGCTTTCGAGATCGGAGCGTCGTGCGGCAACGTCACCGGCCGCGCGGTCATGAGGTCGCTCGCGGTGGGCCATCCCGTAGGCATCGGTGGGGGGCACCCGGAGGATAGGCTTTGAAGCCTACGGGTCGAGCGGGCGCGCCCTCAGCGCAGCTCGCGAGCCATCTGGTAACCGTTCTCTCCGTCGGAGTAGTACGAGCGAAGAAGGTCCATCACGGAGAACTGGTACCGGGAATAGAACCGGATCGCGGTGGCGTTCGAGACCCGGACTTCGAGCGTCACTCGCCGGAAGCCCCGGGCGCGGCACCGCTCGAGGAACGTCGACATGAGAAGCGTCCCGACCCCCTGCATGCGCTGACGGCGTTCGACCGCGAACATCAGGATACGGGCCTCGCCCTCCACCTGGTTCACGCCCAAGAGGAACCCTACCGGGACGTCGGACGGATCGGCCGAAACGAGGAATCCGTTCGGCCACTCGGTGGACAGCGACCCGTAGAGCGACGGGTCGTAATGCTCGTGCAGCGCTTCCGCGACGATTGCTCCGACGAACGGGATGTCGGTCAGTCGGAATTCCCGGAGCGTGACCGGGGGCCGCGCGTCCGGTGGGGGGGCCGTCGGAGGGCCCATCGCGGAATCAGCGATACATCTCACCCGGCCCTTCGGGCTCGGCGTTGCGCATGTTCTCCATCGACTCCCGCGTCTGCCGGAGGGTTTTGCGGACCTCGGACTCGATCTGTCTGGCCTTGTCCCGGAGCGGCTTCGTGTCGAGGACCAGGAGAGGCACCAGCGGGTTGACCGTCTCGATCACCTTCGCGGCGGCCCGGGCATCCGGGTAATCCTTGTGCGCCTGGGCTACGAGGCACAGTACGGGAGTCGTGCGGGCGATCGCGCCGAGCAGGAGTCCGCCCGCGAGTCCGGTCACGACGCCGCTCGCGGCATCGAACCGATACTTCTCGAGCAACGGCGCCGCGGCTCGGTTGGCCATCGCCACCACTCGGGCGTCCCCCCTCGCTTCCCCCTCGATCGGCTGGCCCTCGACCGCGACGATGAGTTGGACGCCCTTTTCCTCGGCCCAGTCGAGGAGCGTTCGACCGATGGCGTTCAACATCGTCGGCGGCGGCTGGATGTCGGAGAGCACGACCAGCAGCTGGTCGCACGACCGGTCGACTCCGCAGACCAGCTTGCTCGCGTAGAATCGCACGGGGGCGCTGACGATCCCCTCCTCCATGATGACGGTCGGTGGGAATTCTTCGCTGATCATGTAGGCGACCAGGGTCATATCGAGCGAATGGACCAGATACGATGCCGCGACCGAGCCGACGAGACCATGCGTCGGGAACCCCACCACCATCATCGCCCCGCGCAGCGGCTCGTCGCGAGTGTCCACGATGCGGACGTCCGACACGGCCATAGGAAAAGGTCCCGAGCTCGGCTCCGAGGAGAACCCACCTCGGCCCCGTTTAAGGTGCTTTGGGCCGACACGCGTTCGGCCCGGTGTCCTTTTTAAACCGGACCGTTCCATCGTACCGAAGTTATCCATGAAAGTCCTCGTCACCGGAGTCGACGGCTACTCCGGCTGGCCCCTCGCTCTCCACCTCCTCGCGCGGGGTCACGACGTGGTGGGGCTCGACAACTTCGTGACGCGTAAGCGCGTCAAGGAGGTCGGGTCGTGGTCGGCGACGCCGATTCCCTCGTTCCCCAACCGTCAGAAGGCGGTTCGGGAGCTGCTCGGAAAGGAGCTCGGCTTCTATCGGGGCGACCTCGGGGACTACGAGTTCGTTCACAACCTGCTCGCGCGGGAAAAGCCGGACGCGGTCGTTCACCTTGCCGAGCAGCGGAGCGCGCCCTACTCGATGATCGACGTCCATCATGCGGTCGCGACCCAGGTGGAAAATCTGACCGGCACGCTCCACCTCCTCTATGCGATGCGCGACACGTGCCCCAAATCGCATCTCGTGAAGATGGGCACGATGGGCGAATACGGGACCCCGAACACCGACATCCCCGAAGGGTTCTTCGAGATGGAGTTCCGCGGCCGCAAGGACGTGGTTCCGTTCCCCCGCCAGGCGGGTTCCTGGTATCACTGGAGCAAGGTGTTCGATTCGGGCGACGTCATGTTCGCCTCCAAGATCTGGGGGCTGGCCGCCACGGACGTCATGCAGGGCGTCATCTACGGGATCCGAACGCCCGAGATCACCGACCATCGGCTGCTCACCCGGTTCGACTTTGACGAAACGTGGGGCACGGCGCTGAACCGCTTCATCGCCCAAGCGGTCCTCCGGCTCCCGATCACCCCGTACGGAAAAGGCGAGCAACGGCGCGGATTCATAGCACTCGAGGATTCGATGCAGTCGCTGCGCCTGGCGGTCGAGAACCCCGCAGAACCGGGCGTCTACCGCGTCTTCAACCAGTTCGACGCGGCCTATTCCGTCAACGAGCTCGCCGAGACCACCGCGCGGGTCGCGTCGGAGTTCGGTCTGTCGCCCGTGATCGAGCATCCGCCCGACCCGCGCGTCGAGGCGGAGCAACACTACTACAACCCCATCCACGAACATCTGCAGGCGCTCGGCTACCGTCGCACTCGACAATTGGAGGAGGTCGTGCGGGAGATCTTCCACGACCTCGTCCATTTCCGCCGGCGACTCGAGGCGAAACGGCACGTCGTCCAGCCTACCGTTCAGTGGCGGTCGGTGGACAGCCGCCCGGCGATCTTGGCCCGGTCTACCCCCTCCGTGCCTCCTCCCTCGGCCGGTCCGAGCGAGCCGGCCTCCGAGGGCCCACCGGCCTGAGTCTGCGATGGAGGCGGTCGTCACACTCGCGGGCGAAGGCACCCGCATGCTGCCGTGGAGCCGGGGGCTTCGCAAGGAATTCCTGCCGCTCTACGACCGGGGCGGGAACGGCCAGCCGGTCCTGAAGCCGGTCGCCCACTTAGTCGTGGAAGAGCTGGTCGCGGCCGGCGCGTTCCACTTGACGATCGTCCACCAGCCGCGGGACGCGGAGCAGGTGCACAATTACTTCAGCGTCGACCCGACGTTCCTGCGCCGTCACCGCCGCCACAGAGAGCGTCTCACCGAGACGCGGCGTTTCTACGAAACGCTGCTCCGGCTCCGGGTCAGCTTCGAGGTGCAGCCCCGACCCGCCGGCTTCGGAGACGCGGTCCTTTGCGCGAAGGATTCGGTCGGGGGCCAACGATTCTTCCTGCACGCCGGGGACGCGATCCTCCTCGAGGCGCACCGCGGACGCCTCCTGCGCGCCATGGGAGCACTCCTCGAACGGGACGGCCTCGACGCCGTGCTCCTGGTGCGCAAGGTCGCCGACCCCCGGCGCTACGGAGTGATCGAAGGACGTCCGGGACCCGCGGTGCACGGCATTCGCCGGCTCGACGTCACCGGGATGCTCGAGAAACCCGCGCATCCGAAGACCCACTGGGCGGCAACGGCCGTCTACGCATTCCACCCGTCGATCTTCACCGCTCTGGCTCGAGTGCGGGCGTCCCGGCATCCAAGGGAACTCGAGCTGACCGATGGAATTCAGCACCTTCTCGCGAACGGCGGTCGGGTCGCCAGCCTCGTCCTATCGCCTCGGACTGGGGAGTGGTGGTCGGTCGGATCTCCCGAGGGGTTTGGCCGGGCATTGGCTCGGACGCAGACGGTGGCCGCGCGATATCACGCCCAACCGAACGATTAAAGCTCGACCGAGCCATTCCGGGGAAACTCGTCACCCGTTCCGATGACGAACGGCGAGAGGATACTGTTTCGATGAAACGCCAGATGGTGGACATGCTCTCGGAGCTCGTCAAAATCCCGAGCGACCCGTTCTCCGACAAGCAGGAGGTGCTCGACTACGTTCAGTCGTTCACCGACCAGATCCACATGCGGAACACGCTCTTCGGGGACCCACAGGCTCCCGCGCTGCTTGCCGAATTTGGTCAGGGCGGCGTGGTGCTCTCCGGCCACCTCGACACGCCGCCGGTGGGCGATTACTGGAGCTTCTCGCAGAGCCAGCTCGCCTCGGGACGCATGTACGGCCGCGGCGCGGCGGACATGAAAGGGACCGTGGTCGCCATGCTCGACGCGGCTCAGGACTTGGTCAGCCGGAAGATCCCGGTCGTCCTCGCGTTCACGACCGACGAGGAGACGTCGATGCAGGGGGCGATGGCGCTCGCGAAGACGCTGCCGCTACGACGCGCGAAGGCGGTGGTCGTCGGCGAGCCGACGGGTCTGCGCGTCGCGTACGCCGAGAAGGGGGTCCTCGACCTCGCGATCGAAACGCGCGGCAAGGCCGCGCACGGCGCGATGCCCCACCTCGGCGAGAACGCTATCGGGAAGATGATGCGGATCCTGCGCGGTCTCGAGTCGTTCAAGGGGCGGATCGCGCATCCCGAGCTCGGCATGGTGACGCTCAACATCGGGACCTTCGTGGGAGGGACTCGCATCAACGTCGTGCCGAACAAGTGCACCTCCGAGGTCGACATCCGGTTCCCGCCGCCGTACACCCCGGACCAGCTCTACCATGAGATCGAGGAGCACCTGCGACGGATCAAGACCCCGTTCACCCTCCGTCGTATCCTCACGATGCCGGCGGTCCAGATCGACCCGAATTCCGAGCATGTGAAGCTCCTGCGCGACGTCGCGCAGGCGGAGACGACCGTGCTCGTGCACGCGTCGGAGGCGGTCCACTACACTCAGGTGAACCCGCGGGTCGTCATCTTCGGCGCGGGGGAAGAGGAGCTCTCGCACCAGGCGAACGAGTACGTGAAGGTCGAGTCGGTCGCGCGCGCGACCGAGGTGTACAAGAAGTACGCCCAGCGCCTCGCCTCGATGCGAACGCTCTCCTGACGGTGCCGACGCCACGGAATCCTCCCACCGGACCGTCAAGTAAGGGGAGCGCTACGCTCTCGCCGTGAAGGTCGCCCAGCTCGCGACGCGCTACCCGCCCGCGCCCGGCGGAGTGGAGCAGCACGTCGCCGAGATCGCTCCGCGCCTCGGCGCCCGGGGCCATTCGGTCGACGTCTACACGAGCGATCTCTATCGGGAGTTCCCCTCCATGGAACGCCTCGCTCCCAGCGTTCCGCGCGAGGAGCGGACGCCGTGGGGAGCGGTCCATCGCCTGCCGGTGTGGTCGTTCCCGGGCGAGCTCCACTACACCTTTTTCCGAGGCCTCCCCGAGGCCCTCGATCGGGACCGACCCGAGGTCGTCCACGCCCACACGTACGGGACGAACCAAGTGGCCGCCGCGAACCGCCATCACCGTCGATTCGGAACACCCTTCGTCCTCACCGCCCACTTCCACCCCATCTGGTCGATCGAGGGAGGTTGGTTGCGCCACCGTCTCCGGGGCTTCTACGACCGACGGGTCGCCGGCGGCGTCGTGCGGGACGCTTCGCGCATCATCGTGCAGACCCACGAAGAGGAACGTCTCCTACGGTCGCTGGGTTCCCCCCTTCCCGCGGTCGAGATCGTTCCGCCGGGGTACCGGCCGTTGCCGCCCCCGACTCCGGGAAGTCCCTCCTTCAGCGACCGATACCACATCCCCGGACCCTTCGTGCTGTTCGTAGGTCGTCTCGCTTCGAACAAGGGTCTCCTCGACCTCGCGGAAGCGTTCGCGGCCGTCGGTACGACCGACCGCTCCGCTCGTCTCGTGGTGGTCGGGGAAGACGGCGGGCAACGCACCGCGCTCGAATCCCGAGCGAAAGCGCTCGGCATCGCCGAGCGGGTCCACCTCATTGGCCATGTCGAGGACGACTCGTCCCTCTCCGCGGCCTACCGGGAGGCTCGACTCACCGTTCTCCCGAGCGAGTATGAGGCGTTCGGGTTGGTCCTATTGGAATCCCTCGCGGCGGGCACCCCGGTGGTCGCCTCGAGAGTCGGGGGGATCCCTGAGTTTGTGGAGGACGGAAAGGCCGGCCTACTGGTCCCACCGAAATCGCCGGCCGCTCTCGCCGACGCGATCCGACGGGTCTGGACGGACCGCGAGCTCGCGCGGCGTCTCGGGGAGTACGGGCGCGACCACGTCGTCCCACGGTATACTTGGGACGCGCTCGCCGACCGGCTTGACTCGCTCTATCGAGAGGTGGTCGCGCATTGAAAGTCGCCCACGTGCTCCTTCGATTCGATGCTCCCGGCGGGGTCGAGACGAACGTACGGGAGGTGACGCGCCGACTTCGGGCCGCGGGCGAAGAGGTGGAGGTCTACGCGAGCGACCTCTACGACGAAGGTCGTTGGGAGCGGCGTTCGGACTACGCCCCGGTCGTGGATGGAGTCCCCGTCCACCGCTTCGCGATACGTAAGCGCCTCGTCCCCGGCCTCACGATGCCGATGATGATCGGGCTGATCGACGCACTCTCGGAGAGCGGCGCCGACGTCATTCACGCCCATTCTCACCGCTACGGCCACGTGCTCGAAGCCGCGGCGGTCGCCGAACGGCTCGGCATTCCGCTGGTCGTCTCCACCCATTACCATCCCGCGGACCGCCGCGAGCCTCCGCTCAAGCGCGGGCTCCTCCGAATCCAGGACGTCGTCTTCGGCATGACCGCCTACCGGGTCGCGAAAGCCTTGGTCGTTCAGACCGACCGCGAGGCCGCGTTGATTCGAGAGTTTGCGCCCCGCAGGAAGCTCCGCACCATCGCTCCCGGGATCGACCTCGGCGCTTGGTCAACTCCCGACGGAGACCGGCCCGACGGACTTGGTCTCCCCCCCGAGTATTTCCTTTTCGTCGGGCGGGTCGCCTCGAACAAGGGTCTCCCGAACCTTCTCGAGGCCGTGGCGCGCCTCGATGCCTCTTCCCGACGGCCGCTCGTCCTCATGGGCCGCGACTGGGGGGAGCGGGCCCAGCTGGAGGGGCGCGCCCGCGAACTCGGCATCTTCGACCTCCTCCGATTTCTGGGACACGTGGAATCCCCGACCACCTATCGAGGAGTCATCCGTCAGGCCCGGGCGCTCGTGCTTCCCTCCGAATGGGAGGCGTTCGGCCTCGTGCTCCTCGAAGCCATGGCCGCGGGGACCCCGATCGTGGCGACCGCGGTGGGCGGAGTTCCGGAGGTGCTCGACGAGGGGCGGGCCGGTCGCCTGGTCCCGTACGCAGACTCGGCCGCGCTGGCGGAGGCCCTTCGCTCGGTGGTGGCGAATCCCGCCGAAACAAACCAACTCCGCGCCGCCGCTAGCAAACGGGTTCTCGGATACGATTGGTCGGTGACGGTGGACCGCCACCGCGCCCTCTACCGCGAGGTCACCGGTCGCTGAGACCGCCGCCCTTCGAGGCGCACGAGCTCGTTGCCCACGTGCTCGAGGTCGTCGCCCCCGTCGGCCACGTGGAGCCGCCCGACGGCGCGGAAGAGACGACCGATGAGACCGACGATCACGCGGTCACCTCGCGGGCGTAATCGCCGACAATCTTGAGCCCGGCTCGAAGATTCTTTCGCGAGGCGGCGAAGGAGAGGCGCAGGTGCGAGGCCCCGAGCGAGCCGAACGCGTCGCCCGGCGTGGTGATCAACCCCCGGGCGAGCAAGGCCTGCGCAACCTCCGTGCTCGACCGGGGCCAGTCGAACCGCGGGAACGCGTAGAAGGCGCCTTGGGGAGGCACGAGCGAGACCCCGGGGATCTTGCCGAGAAGCTGCGTCACGATCTCGCGGCGGGACCGGAACTCCTTGACCATTCCTTGGAGGGAGGTGGTGCCGTCCGAGAGACCTGCGAGAACGGCGATCTGTCCGGGCGTCGACGGGCAGGCGAGGATGTGGTAGTGGATCTTGTTGAGGGCGACCGCGTAGGCGCGCGGCGCGACGAGAAAGCCGAGACGCCAGCCGGTCATCGCGAGCGTCTTCGAGAACGAGTTCGCGATGACGACGCGGTCGCTGCGGCCCCAGAAGGAGGTCGCCGGAGTATCGTAGACGATCTCCTCGTACACTTCGTCCGATATGATGGTGAGGTCGTGCTTGTCGGCGAACGCGACGATCCGGTCGACGACGGAGCGAGGGAACACCGCGCCCGTGGGGTTCGACGGGCTGTTGACCACGATCGCCCGAGTCCGGGAGCTCACGAGCTGCTCGAGCTCGTCGAAATCGGGGAAGAACTTTCGCGCGGGACTGAGGCTGTACGGGACCGGTATCGCCCCCGCGAGGCGCGCATGAGGGGAGTAGAGCACGAAGCCCGGGTTGGGGATCAGGACCTCCGTCCCCGGGTCGTAGAACGCGAGGGCCGCGGTCATCAACCCCTCGGAGCCGCCGGCGGTCACGATCACGTTGTCGCGGCGGGTGCCGGGGTCGAGCTCGCGATATCGCTCCGCGATCTTGTCGCGCAGCTCGGGCAGGCCGGCGGAGGGACCGTAATGGTTCATGCCGCCGCGCACGGCCGCGCAAAGCGCCTCAATGACCTCGGGCGCCGGGTTGAAGTCCGGTTCCCCCAGACCGAGGTTGATGGAGTTCGGGGGGGCGGCCTCGAACATCTTGCGGATGCCCGAAATCTCCACCTCCCGCGTCCTCTGTGCCACCATTTCGTCTCGGACCACGACTGTGGCTCTTAGAGTTATCCCGTGTTACGGGTGCGCTCGTCGCGCGCGAGGTGTTCCGCCCTTCAAGGCAAAAGGCCCATCTACCCGAACGCATCGAAGGAGCGGGAGGGGAGTTCGACGACCGTCCGGATCGTAGTCGGGGCCCAGTTCGGGGACGAGGCCAAGGGGAAGATCACCGATTACCTCGCCGCCAGCGCTCGGTACGTCGTCCGGACCGGGGGCGGCCCGAACGCCGGGCACTCCATTCACCTCCCCGAAGGGTCCCTCGTCCTTCACCAACTCGCCTGCGGAGTCCTGCGGCACGGCGTGGTCGGAGTGAGCGGCCCCGGGATGGTCGTTCAACCGATGAAGCTCGAGGCGGAGATGCAGGACCTCGAACGCCGCGGCCTCCTGCGCGGTCAGGTCGTGCTCTCCGACCGCGCGCACGTCCTACTCCCCATTCATGAGATCGAGGACGCGTGGGAGGACGACCTCCGAGCGAAGGTCAACCCCGCGGCGGGCCTCGGAACGACGCGACAGGGAATCGGACCCGCGTACGCGGACCGGTCCGGCCGCTTCGGAATCCGGCTCGGGGACCTCGCGCACCCGACCCGCTTGCGCGAGTCGCTCGAACTTCTCTACGCCACGAAGACGCACCTCTCGAACCTTCCGTCGCTCGAACACCTCGCGACGGAGCTGGCCGAGGTGGGAAGTCGGCTCGCACCGCTCATCCGCCCGACCGAGCCGATGCTCTGGGAGGCGATCGCCCGGCGCGAGACGATCCTCCTCGAGGGAGCGCAGAGCGCGCTCCTCGATGTCGACTTTGGGATGTATCCCTACGTCACGAGCTCGCACCCGACCAGCGCGGGAGCGCTCGTGGGCAGCGGCATCCCTCCGACCGAGGTGGACGAGGTCATTGGCGTCGCGAAGGCCTACTCGACTCGGGTGGGAGCCGGACCGTTTCCCACCGAGGATTCCGGTGAGCGAGGAGAATACTTGCGTCGCGTCGGCGGCGAACGGGGCGCGACGACGGGCCGGCCTCGTCGGTGCGGTTGGCTCGACCTCGTCCTGCTCCGGTACGCGGCACGGCTCAACGGGTTCACTTCGTTCGCGATCACCAAGGTGGACGTGCTGGGCGGTCTCGAGGAGATCCCGGTCTGCACCCAGTACCTTCTGGCCGACGGCTCCGCGGTGCGCGACGTGCTGCCTTCGCAGTCCGATGACCTCGTCCATGCCAAGCCCGTGTACGAGTACCTCCCGGGTTGGCCGATGTTCCATCAGCGCCTCAAGGACCGGATCAAGAGCGAGGGCGCGATGGCCCTCCCGTTGACGCTGCGACGTTTCTTCGACCGGATCCTCGAGGAGACCCGCGTGCCCGTGCAGTACGTCGGGTACGGCGCCGAACGCGACGAGACGGTGGCTTTGCCGCCGCCGACGGAGCGTGCCCGTCGCCCGGCTCTGACCCCCTGGACCGGCTGAGCCGGGACCGTGGCGTTCGACCCGTTCCTCTACGTCGCATTCGGGATCGGTCTCGTCGCGGGACGACTGATTCGCTGGCGCAGTCCCTGGATTCCCCGCGCCACGATCCTCACCGTGGTGGTGCTGGTCTTCCTGCTCGGGGCGTCACTCAACGAGGTCGGAGTGAATTCGCTCGCGCTGATGGTGCCGGTCGCTCTGGGCCTCGCGCTCCTCGTGCTCGGACTGACCGCCGGCCTTTCCCTGCTCATCGCCCGATTCCGGCCGAAGCTTCCGCCGCCGGCCGAGAGCACCGCGGGTAAGGAACGATTCCCTCTGAGCCTCGTGCTCGTTGCGGCGGTCTTGGCGGGATTCGGAGTCGGGCGGCTGGTCGCCGTGCCGGCCGCGACCGGCATCACCTGGGCGCTCTACGCGCTGCTCGCTCTCGTTGCCTTCGACCTACCCCTCCAATGGGCGGGCGTTCGCTCGGTTTGGGTGCCTCTGACCGCGGCCGTGGTCGGTGCCTTGGCGGCGGGAGTTCTCTTTGCGCTGATCTCGGGCATCGCGCTACCGGTGGCCCTCGGGACGACACTCGCGTTCGGGTTCTACACGCTCGCGGGTCCGCTCGTTTTGGCGCGCGCCGGCGCGCTCCTCGGCCTCCTCGCGTTTCTCACGAACTTTCTCCGAGAAAACCTCACGATGGTGCTGTCACCCGTCGTCGGTCGACGCCTTCGCGGCGAAGGGCTCACGGCCCTCGGTGGGGCGACATCGATGGACACCACCCTCTTCTTCGTCACTCGGTACGGCGACCGGGACGCCGGCAGCCTTGCCCTTGCGAGCGGCCTCGTCCTGACGGTGGTCGCGAGCTTGGTTGTTCCGCTGGTCCTAGCGCTCCCCGTGTAGAATTCCTTAAGCAGGGCCGTCCTTCGACTCCGGCGTTGGGCTCGTGGTCCAGCGGTGACGACGTCGCTCTCACACAGCGAAGACCGCCGGTTCGAATCCGGCCGAGCCCATCGCCCTGCCCCGCCGGCGCGCCCGATCTTTCGAGTGCACGAATTCACTTTCGTCCGGCCATCGTTCGCTCCTATCCCGTGCGTCCTGGAAGGCGAACATCCCCGCCTTCTTTCTAGTGGGGACGAGCAAGTCCTCATTATCCAGCAACTTTGCCCGCCCGGCAAACCACGGCGAGTCCGCCCATCAACCCAAAACTGTCTCACCATCCCCACCTGCCCTTTATATTCAGACCGACGGGTCCCAGTGCGTGACCATGACACCCGAACAGAAGTCCGCCAAGGGTTTCACGAAAGAGGAACGAGCCGCGATGAGGGAGCGTGTCAAAGAGCTGAAAGCACGCGCTGCCGCGGCGGACGGGGAACGCGACGTGCTCGCAAAGATCGCCGAGATGCAGCCATCGGATCGCGTCATGGCCGAGCGGATCCATGCGATCGTCCGAACCAACGCACCCGCTCTCTCTCCGAAGACCTGGTACGGGATGCCCGCCTACGCCAAGGACGAACAGGTCGTCTGCTTCTTCCGGAGCGCGGAGAAGTTCGGCACACGGTACGCGACACTGGGCTTCAGCGACGAGGCGAAGCTCGACGACGGCAAAATGTGGCCCACCGATTTCGCGCTCAAGGGATTGACGGCCGCCGAAGAGACGAGAATCGTCGCACTCGTGAAGCGAGCGTTGGGCTGAGCTTCGAACTCGTCATTGGACGCCGGGAAGGAGCCCGGGACATCCACGTCCCATGAGCCGAGCAGAGTGACCGCCGGGATCGTCCGACCATTGAGCTAGCTCGGGACTCGAGCCGACGGAGCCGGGATCAAAAGCCCCGGAACACTTCATAGTCGATGTCGTCTTCCGGCACGTGCAGCGACCCGCTCAAGGTCGTCACCATCTCCTCGACCATTTCCGGAAGCCCCGCCACGAAGAACTTCGGACGGGTCAGGGGACCTGCGACCTCCCGGATCCACGTTTCGTCGATCCTCCCGACGCGGCCGTTCCATGGGGTGGAAGATTCGGACGGGCGCGTCACGGTGTAGTGGACCTGGACGTGAGGAGCGGAACGGGACATCTCGTCCAGCTCGTCGCGAAAGACGAACTCTTCGGGGACACGAGCGGAATAGAGAAGACGGCGAGGCTCGGTCGCCCCGGTATCGGCCGCGTACCGCAGCATTCCGCGGAACGGAGTGATCCCGATACCCCCCGCAAGGAAGACCGCCGGTCGCTCTCGGTCGTAGAGGAACAGACCGAGGGGACCGTAGACCTCGGCGGTCTCGCTTGGTTGTAGGCGGGCGAGGGCCTGCTTGAACGGCGTATCGGAGATCTTGCACGTGATCGAAATGTGGCCCCGCTCGGACGGGCTGGACGAGAGAGAGAAGGTGCGCACCGCGCCCCACGGGTCCTCGACACCGGGAAGCGCGAGTCGGACCGCTTGATTCGAGAGATACTGGAATCCCGTTCCTTGGGTGGAAAATCGGAACGTCATGGACGTAGGGGATTCCCGTCGGCTCTCCAGCAGAGAGAGGACAAAACGGCCCGGTCTTGGTACGTCCGGATGGGTGCTCCCCGGCGCTTGCACGAGCCCTCCCTCCGCCGAATAGGTATAACGAGCTAGCTTGGAAATCTTCGGTCACGACGAAGGCTCGGCCGACCGACGCTCCCTCCGACCGCTGGTTCTATACCCTCGAAGTCACCGTACATTCTCCGCCGGGTGCTTCGACGTCGTGTCGATTCCGGCGAGCGAGCGCAAGGACTTCGGAGGTGGGAGACAGATGAACGAGAACCGGTCCGCGCGGCGGGCAAGGCCTTGGGTCGGAGTGGTTGTCGTCACCGTCGTTCTCCTTGTCGGTGGGTTCTCGTTCGGCGACCTCGTTTCGGCCGGCGCCGCACATACTCCTATCGCCGCGCGCGTCGCGGTCGTGTCCGGGGCTAATTCACCGCTCACGATCAACAGCCTCACGGTCAGCCCGGACCCGGTGTCCGAGGGCTCTCAATTCTCGGTGGATGTCCAAGTATCCGGAGGGCAGGCTCCGTACATCTACAATTGGGGTCCGGTTCCCGGAGGCTGCCCGAACCCGGGCAACACGGCGAGCTGGGGGTGCACCATCAGTTCGTCCGGAGAGTACTCGGTCGGCGTCAATGTGGGGGACAGCGGTAGCAACCACACGTCGGCCTCCCGGACCTTCAACGTCACCAGCAACGGGGGAAGCGGGAACGGAGGCGGCAAGAGTGGGAATTCGAACGGCAACGGGTCCAACGGATTCAATCTCTCCTCGTTCGGGCCGTTCCTGCTCTACGGGCTCATCGCCGGCCTGGTCGTGTTTGCCTTGCTGATCATCCTGACCGTGGGAGTGATCGCCATCGCAGTGATCCTCTCGCGCCGCCTGCCCCGGCCGCCCCGCGGCACCCTCGTCTGCGCAAAGTGCCAGGCAACGGCTCCGGCCGGCTCGAAGTTCTGTCCGTCGTGCGCCGCGCCGCTCACGCCGCCGAAGACGGAATAGAGATCCCCGGACCCTCGAGGTCGATCGCACGCCCTCGGCCACGGGGGACATGCGCCCGGCTCGATCGGGGTCGACGCTCGTTAAGGGTTCGGGCGCTCCCTCGGGTCTGCGGTCGATGAAGACGGGCTCCCTTCTCTCCGCACTCGAGTGCCGCGCGTGTTGCACCCGAGTCGACGCGAACGTCGTGGCGCGGACTTGCCCCACCTGCGGTCAAGCATTGTTCGCGGTCTACGATACCTCGCATCTCGACGGACGAGCGTGGTGGAGCCGCCTATCGGAACGTGGGTCCACACTCTGGCGTTACCGGGAACTCCTGCCGGTGCGGGAGTTCGAGAACATCACGAGCCTCGGGGAAGGGTTCACCCCGCTGTTGGACATCGGGGAGGTGGCGGCCGCACCGGGGATACGCGTCGCGGTCAAGGACGACGGGCAGATGCCGACGGGCTCGTTCAAGGCCCGCGGAATGGCGGTCGCCGTTTCCCGAGCCCGGGAGTTCGGACTTCACGAGCTCTACGTCCCGAGCGCCGGCAATGCCGGGACGGCCCTGGCCGCCTACAGCGCGCGCGCTCGGCTCGTCGCGAGGGTCTACTTGCCCGAGCGGACTCCCGAACCGATGAAGCGAGCGGTCCGGTCGTACGGCGCGGAAGTGATCGAGATCCCGGGAACGATCCGCGAAGCGGGGCAAGAGGCTCGGTCTCGGGAGAAATCCCGAGCATCCTTCGACATGTCGACCTTGCGCGAGCCCTACCGGGTCGAGGGAAAGAAGACCATGGGCTTCGAGATCGTCGAACAATCCAACGTGGACGAACTGCCCGACGCGATCCTCTACCCGACCGGGGGAGGCACCGGGTTGGTGGGCATGGCGAAGGCGTTCCGTGAACTGCGGTCGCTGGGCCTTCTGGAACGGACTCCAAGGCTGTACGCGGTTCAACCCGAAGGTTGTGCGCCGGTGGTTCGCGCGCTTCGGGACGGAGCCCCGAAGGCCACGCCGTGGCCCGACCCGAGAACGGTGGCCCCCGGGTTGCTCGTTCCGGCCCCTTTCTCCTCCGAGCGGATCCTCGAATCGGTCCGCGAGAGCCGCGGAGGGGGCATCACGGTCTCGGACCGGGAAATTGTGGCGGCGATGCGGGAACTCGCGAGCCATCACGGGATTTCGGCCTCGCCCGAGGCGGCCGCGCCGTTCGCCGCCCTTCCCAAACTTCTCGGCGAGGGGGCGATCCGTCCGGGCGAGCGGGCACTGCTCTATCTAACGGGCACCGGACTTCCTTTCTCCGCGGACGAGCTCGAGCGAGCGCTCCCGAGCTAGGCGGGGACGGGCGAAGGCGGCGGACTATTTTCGCAGCAGCTTGAAAGCGACGTTGAAGTTCCCGAGTGAGACCGCGGACTTCACCCACAGGACGCACAGCGACTCGAGCTCCCGAGACCCCTCGATCCCGCCGATGTCGATGACCGAGGGCCAACCGAAATCATGGAGGAGCTTTTCGACCTGCTTCTTCGCGGCCGCATCGTTCCCGCAGATGTACATGTCCGGAGGTCCGTTCGGGAACGTCGGCCGGAACATGTGAGGATTGCCGACGATGTTGAAGGCCTTCACGACGCGGGCCTTCGGAACCGCCTTCTGATTCTCCTCTCCCGCGGAGGTGGTAAGTCCGATCGCAAGGCTCGGGGCCCCCTGAGCGGAGAAGGCCAGCGGATTGGTCGCGTCGATCACGACCTTTCCATCAAAGTGAGAAACGCCCGCAAGCCGGATCGCGTCGGCGGTCGCGACTCCCAACGTGGCCAGGACGAGGACGTCGCCGAAACCGGAGCTGTCGGCAAACGTGCCGGCCGATCCCTTCCCTTTCGTCCCTTTCGCCCACTCGACCGCCTTTGGGTTGCCGGCGGTCCGGCTGCCGAGCTTGACCTCGTGGCCGAGGGTTACGAATGCCGTCCCCAGCGCCTTCGCGACATCGCCGCTTCCGAGAATGCCCACCTTCATACTGTCCCCTCGGGCGGCGGGAGGCACCGTTGAAAGATGAAGGCTCGGGTCCGCTCAGAGGGCGAGGGCGTCCAGGGTGCGTCGGCCGGACATGAATTGGAGGGTCTTCACCCGGTGGCAATCGCGGCAGACCGTCTGCAGGTTCGAGTACTCGAGCGCGGCACCTCCCGCGGCAATCTCGACAATATGGTCGACATCGAGCTGGCGCGCCCTCCGGCGGCCGTGGCAGATCTGGCAGGTGTAGCGGTCCCGGAGCATCACATACGACCGGGCAGAGTCCCAGAAGTAATGCCCGTGGAACTGCCAGCGACACCGGCGCGAGCAGTACGGACTGCGATGGTTCGGGAGCCCCGTTCCACATTCGACGCATCGACCGGCCCTTCGGGCCTCCGACCGACGTCGGGCTCCGTCGGAGAACCAAGCGGCCGAGAGCGAGATGATCCGGCCGTGAGGGCCAACCACCACTGACGCGGGGGCGTTCGACCTTGGCATCTCTCTCGGAGCGGGCGGTCCGATTCAATAGGATTCCGGTGCACAGGAATCGGGTCGGATTCGGGCCGGCATGCCCGGAACCGAGCGGGTCCGACCGCGCCGGAAGTACGGTTTATGCGGCCCTCTCTACCGGAGACCGATGCCCTTCCCCCTCGGTGAGTGGATCGATAGCCACCCCGGCTGCCGGCACGACCTCGCAGAGAGCGGTATGCACGGCACGATCCCGCCCCCGATTCCTTCCCCTTCGGAGATTCGAGCCGCCGACGAGAGCGAGCTGAGAACGCGGGTCGCCGAGGACCTCTCCGTGGACCCGCATCGGGTATTCCTCACCACGGGAGCCAGCCAAGCGAACGCGCTGGTGATCGCATTCATCGCGAGCCTCCGCGAGGACGATTCGTCGCGGACGTGCCGGTTCTGCCCGCCCGAATACCCGCCGCTCTTCGACACCGCCCGCGTCTCGGGATTCCGCTTGACGAACGCGCCGGGACCCGCCGAGATCGCCGTGGTCTCCCAGCCCCGCAACCCCGAGGGGGACCTCTGGGAGCGGGGGCGTCTCCTCGACTGGGCTTCGGGAGCCCGCTTTCTCCTGGTCGACGAGACCTTCCGAGAGTTCGCGGGCACCCGCTCGGTCCTCGGCACCGAGCGACCCGGGCTCTGGTCGACCGGTTCGTTCACGAAGTTCTTCGGCGGAGACGACCTCCGAGTGGGGTTCCTGGTCGCTCCCCCCGAGAACGCTCCGGAGTTCGCGCGCTTTCACGGTCTCGTGACGAACCGACTGGCCCCGTTCTCGGTCGCCGGTGCGCTTCGGGCGCTGCGCGACCGCGAGAGGACGCGCCGAACGGTTCGGGAGATCCTGCGGACCAACATCGAGGCCGTTCGCGCATCATTCCCGGGCGTTCGAACCCCCCAAGCTCCCGTGATGTTCGACCGGCTCGACACCGGGGAGGACGGCGACTCGCTCGCCCTCCGGGCGCTCGAGCAATCCGTCCTGGTCTGCTCGGGGTCGTTCTTCGACGACTCCTCCGGAGTCCGACTCTGCCTCACTCGCCGGAGTTTTCCCGCCGACCTTTCCGCCTACCTCGGGGTCCGGAATTCAGCGCCGAAAGAGCCCGCACGGTCGAGAAAACCGAAGGCGGTCACCGGTCGAGTCGCTCCACGGCACCCTGGGGGAACCGGCCGAGGGAAAGCCGGGCCATCGTGACGTTGCGGACCGGCACGACTCGCGTAGGGGGAAGTCGTCCCGAGCGTTCCCTTAGGAACGTGGTGGCGAACTGGACCGCCTGCGCCGGGTCGGATTGGTGGGCGAGCAGGAACCCCCGGGCGAGCTCCGTGAGCACCGCTCGCTCCGGCACGACCTCGTGGATCGATTCGACCTCTTCGTCGAACGACCCACCGGTCCTCTCGTCCGATGGGGCCATTCCGGGAGAACGACCCGAATGCGCGGCATAAAAGCCGACCCTCCAAAAGAAGTCGGAAGGTCAACCCGGCGAACCGTGACCATTTTACCCTTGCTCCGGCCTTCGCGTCCTCGAGTCCCATGAGCGAGAGCACTCCATCGTTCGTTCCCTCCGTGGCCGTGCCGCCGTCCGGTAAACCGAAGCGCGGGGTCGTCCTGAAGACCCCGGTCCCGGGCCCCAACGCCCAGAAGGTGATCGCCCGCGACGCTCGTTTCCTGATGACAAGCACCAAGACCTCCCCGGTCGTCGCGGAATCCGGCGACGGCGTCTGGATCACGGATGTGGACGGGAATCGTCTCCTCGATTTCGCGTCGGGGGTCGCGGTCCAAGCCGTCGGCTACTCCCATCCCGAGGTCGTTCGGGCGATCCGCGAACAGGCCAGGAAATTGACCCACTTCGCCGGGACCGATTTCTACTACGAGAACCAGACCCTCCTCGCCGAGAAGCTCGGGCAGATCACTCCGGGGTCGTACGAGAAGAAGGTCTTCTTCACGAACAGCGGGACGGAGAGCGCCGAAGCCGCCCTGAAGATGGCCCGATGGAACCGCCAGAAGCCGATCGTGGTCGGCCTCCTCGGCGCCTTCCACGGGCGGTCGATGGGGTCGCTCACGATGACCACCTCGAAACCGGTCCAGCGGGCCCGGTTCGGCGCGTACGTCGGCGGGGGTCACCACATTCCCGCGCCCAACTGCTATCGCTGCCCGTACAAGCTCGAGTATCCGAGCTGCGACCTGTATTGTGCGAAGATCCTGAAGGAGCTCTACTTCCAAACGTCCATCCCGCCCGAGGACGTCGCCGCCTTCATCGCGGAACCCGTGATGGGAGAAGGCGGGTACATCGTGCCCCCGAAGGGCTGGCACACGGCCCTCAAAGCCATCCTCGACGAGTACAAGATCCTCCTCATCGACGACGAGGTCCAGGCCGGAATGGGCCGGACCGGCAAGTGGTTCGCGATCGAACACCACGGGGTCACTCCGGACATTACCAGCATGGCGAAGGCGCTCGGTGGCGGCCTCCCGCTCGGGGCGATCTCGTTCCGCAAGGAGCTCGACTTCACGACCCCAGGCGCCCACTCCAATACCTTCGGCGGCAACCTCGCCGCCGTGGCCGCGGCGATGGCCACGATCCACGTTATCGAGAAGGAACACCTCCTCGACAACGCGCGCGACCAGGGAAACTACCTGCTCGGCCGGCTGCGCGAACTCCAGTCGAAGTTCGAGGAGATCGGCGACGTGCGAGGGATCGGACTCATGACGGCGACCGAGTTCGTCACGGACCGGAAAACGAAGGAGCCCGCGGTGGCGTTCCGCGACCGCGTCCTGAAGGAGGCGTACCAACACGGCCTGATCCTGCTGCCGTGCGGCAAGTCCTCGCTCCGCTACATCCCCCCGCTCATTGTCCGTCGCGAGGAGATCGACGAAGCGATGGAGATTCTCGAAGCCGCCCTCCGGGCGGCTCGCACGGCGGCATGAGGTTCGGTCAACTCGCGAGTCCCGGAACGGTCGTCCTCGAAGAGCGACCCGAGCCCACGCCGGGCCGGGGCGAGATCACCGTGACCCTCGCCGCGTGCGGGGTCTGCGGGACCGACCTCGAAAAGCTTCGGGGAAACTACCGCACCGCCGGGCTCATTGGACACGAGCCGGTAGGACGGGTCGCGAAGGTCGGAGAGGGCGTCGCCGGCCTCACGGTCGGCGACCGGGTCTTCGTCCATCACCACGTGCCGTGCTACGCCTGCGAGGTCTGCGCCCGCGGAGACTACACGTTCTGCCCGACCTATTCGAAGACGAACCTCGACCCGGGTGGTTTTTCGGACGTGTTCCGGGTGCCTCGGGAGAACGTGGAACGGGGAGCGGTCCTCAAGCTGCACCCGAAGGTCGACTGGGATTCGGGAGCGCTGCTCGAACCGGCGGCGTGCGCTCTCACCGCGATCCGCCGGGTCGGACTGCCGGAACGCGCGAGCGTCCTCGTCCTGGGCCTGGGCCCCGTGGGCCTCCTTTACGCCCGACTGGTGCGAGCGCATGGCGCGTCGTGGGTCGGCGGGACCGAGATCGCGCCCCTGCGACGGACGGCCGCCGAACGGGGCGGGATCGACGTGACCCTCGACCCGAGAGACCCGTTGGCCGTGCGGGCCGCGGTGGAGAGGGCCACTCAGGGACGGGGCGTCGACCTCGCCGTCGTCGCGACCGGCCACCCGTCGGTCGTGACGTCCGCGGTCGAGCTCGTTCGCCGGGGCGGGACGGTGAACCTCTTCGGTCTTCCCGAAGCCGGGAGTCGCCTGGACGCCGACCTCCAAGACCTCTACCTGCGGGGCGTCCGCGTCATCCCGTCGTATGCGACCACGGAGCCCGATATCGCGGAGGTGCACCGGCGCATCGTGGACGGGTCGCTGACGATCGCGGACCTCGTGACGCACCGCGTACCGCTCGGAGATATCGCGGAAGCCTTCCGCCTGGCGGCGCACCCGGCCGAAGCGGTGAAGGTAACGGTCACGGGGAACGCGTACGCCTAGCGCGACCCCGGAAGGTCACGCCTCCACTCCCTCACCGAGCACCTGGCCGACGACGCGGTGGCCCGAGCGTACCCGGACTTTCGGGCCGAGAATGCTCCCGGTCACCGTGGCGTCCTTCTCGACGCGGACGTCGTCGAGCAGGATCGAGTTCTCGACGTGCGCGCCGGCCTCGACGAACGCCCCCGGTCCGAGGGTAACGTAGGGTCCGAACGAAGCGCCGGTGGCGCAGGCCCCCGACATCAACGCGACCGGCCCGCGTCCGAAGGCGCCGCTCGGGAGCGTTCCCTTCCCTCCCCGTCCATCATCGAAGAGGAGTTTTTGGGAGTGCAGCAACCGTTCCGGTGTCCCCGCGTCGTCGAAGTAGCTCGTGATCCGGAACCCGAACACGCCCTGTTCGAGAAGCCCGGGGACCACCTCGCGTTCGAAGCTCACCGCCCGTCCGGGCGGGATCGCCTCGAGGACCGAACGGTTCCAGACCGCAAATCCGGCGTTGATCCATCGAGAGGGGGCCTGCGCGGGTTCGGGCTTCTCCACGAAGTGATGGATCCGATCGTCGGAGCCGAGGGCCGCGACCCCGTACGGCTGTGGGTCCTCGACCTCGGCGAGGCCCATCGTCCCGACCCCTCCGTGGGCGACGTGCTGGCGCACCATTTCGGCCAGGTCGACTCGGGAGATGACGTCCGAATTCAAGAGGAAGAACGGGTCGCTCATCCCCTCGCCCGCGTTCTTCATCCCGCCTCCCGTCCCGAGCGGCTCCGCCTCGGGGACCATACGAACGGGAAACCGCGGAGGATGGTCGCGGACGAACGCTTCGATCACGTCCGCTTTGTATCCCGTGGCGAAAACGACCTCCTCGACGTCATTCGGGAGGAGGTCGAGGACGTGGAAGAGCATCGGTTTGCCGGCCAACGGAATCAATTGTTTCGGGAGCGTGTAGGTGATCGGACGGAGCCGGGTGCCGAACCCACCGATCAACACGAGCGCCTTCATCGCCGGCCCAGAGAGGAACGGGCCGCCTAATTCTCTTCGGGTCGAGCTAGACAAGTCGGGAGGCTTCCCCCCGCTCGGCCGCCCGGTGGTACTCCCGCTCGACCACTTGCTTCAGCAGGCGCGCCGGACTGCCCCAGACCGAGACGCGGCTGACCGTACCGACGCCGTGGCCGACCCCGAGGGCCACAATGACCCCCTTCTCCCGGTACCGGAACGCCTCGAGCGGCGACCCCATCGCACGGGCGACCAGGTTCACAGCCGCGGTTCGCGCCTCGGCCAACGCGGCCTGAGCGGTGCCGGGAACCAACATTCCGGTTGCCGGGTCCCGGAATTCGGCCACGTCACCGACGGCGAAAACGCCCGGGTGACCCGGGACCTCGAGCGTGGGCTCGGTCGCCACCCGGCCGCCCTTTCCGTGCGGGACCGGTAGCTCCCGAACGAGCGCAGGCGCCTCCACGCCCGCGCACCAGACCGCGGCGTCACACGCGAAGACGCTGCCGTCCTCGAGATGGAGACGACCGGCTTCGGCGCGGACGACGTTGAGGCCCGGAACGATGGTGACCCCGATCTCGTGGAGCGTGCGCCGGGCGTGAGCGATCAGCCGGGGCGGGAACCCCGCAAGAAACGGGAAGGCCCCGGTTAGGAGAAAGACGTCGGGCGGCCGAATCGGCGTGCCGGTGAGCTTCCCCCAATCGGTGGTCGCGATCTCCGCGGCGACCTCGGTGCCGGTCGATCCACCGCCGATGACGAGGACCCGGGGGCGGCGCTCGCCGGGGAGACCCGGGGACGCACGCTCGATGTCGACCAGCGCGCGGCCCAGGCGTTGAGCGCCCGACAGGCGGTAGACGTTGTAGGTGTGCTCCTCCGCACCGGGGACTCCGTAATACGCCGCGATATTCCCGAGGCAAATCGCGAGAGAGCCGTAGGGGACGTCGGTCGAGTCCACTCGAACCACCTTCCGAGCCAGGTCGATCGATTCCACGCTTCCCTGGCGAACCGTCACGGAGGTTCGGTCGAACACCCGGCCCAACGGGATCGTCCACCGCGCGACGTCGCCTCCCGCCGCAGCGATCTGGCCGACCTCGTAGAGTTCGGTGCGCAGGACGTGGATCGGGTGGCGGTCGACCACGACGATCGGGATCGAGCCCTTCGACCGACGGTGCACCTCCTCGGCGACCGTAAGGCCGGCATACCCCGCTCCGAGGATCACGAGCGGGGCGGCCGAAGATGCTCCGTTCGACGCGGCCATGGTCCTCACGGTTCCCGGGAGAGCATAGGCTTGACGGCACCTCCTGCGCGAACCGATATCAACTTGGCTGGTCTTCTATCCGGACGATGACGTTCCGGTCGATCCTCGTGGCGGACGACATGCTCGAGGTTTCCGAACATGCCCTACAAGAGGCGGTCGACATCGCCAAGATGACGCGGGCGAAGCTGACGCTCCTCTCGGTCATTCCAATGATCTCCGCGTCGTACCCCATTCCGGTGCCGGTCGGGGATTCCATGCCCTCGCAGATCGAGGTCATGAACCGACGGCTCGAAGCCCAACGCGTTCGACTGCTCACCGCCGGGCTCTCGGAGGTCGAGACCGTGCTCCTCGAAGGAGACCCGGTCGACAAGGTCGTCGAGTATGCCCAGCAGCACCGCCCCGACCTCATTGTGGTGGGTTCGCGAGGCCTCTCGGCCGCCGGACGGTTCCTCCTCGGGAGCGTATCGGACGGAATCCTGCACCACGTGCACTGCTCGGTCCTGGTCGTGAAACCTCCCGCGGGATCGTCGCGCGCGTAGGACCGGGGGCGCGCCTCCGCTCCGCCGTACGACGTGCGGGGGAAATGCGTTCAGCTCGAGCTCGCGGACTTCCGGCGCCAGTGGTCGAGGATGTCCTTGAGCGTATCCGAGAACGAATATTGAGGGGCCCAGCCGAGCGCGCGGATCTTGGAGACATCGGCCCAATGGACGGGCTCGTCCAGCGGACGGCGTCGCTCTTCGACGACCTCGACCCGGATCGGGACCGTCGAGAGCTCGACGAGGCGGTCGACATTCTCCCGGATGGAGCGGGCCTCGCCGCGCGCGATGTTGTAGGCCTCCCCGGACTTCCCTTTGCCCACGACCGCGCTCATCGCGCGGACGGCGTCCCGAACGTCCGAGATATCCCGCTTGGTGTCGATGTTGCCGACCCGCAAGATTCCCGGTTTCCCGTTCCGTTCGATCGCGGCCACCTGGCTTGCGAAGTCGTTCGAAGAGTCCCCCAGCTTTCCGGGGCCGGTGGTGCCGAAGATCCGGTATCGCAGGATCCGCATCCCGTAGCGTTCGAAGTAGAGACGGCAGAGAAGGTCGGCCGCTACCTTGCTGGCGGCGTACGGGCTCTGAGGAGCGTAGGCGGAGGTTTCCAACGTGGGCACCTGTTCGGGAGCGCCGTACTCGGTCCCGCTCCCCGCAAAACCGATCGAAGCGTCGATGCCGGCGGTCCGAATCGCCTCGAGGAGGTTCAACGTCCCCGTGAGGTTCGTTTCGTAGGTCAGCAGCGGGTCCTCCCACGACTTCATCACGAACGCTTGGCCCGCGAAGTGGTAGACCTCCTCCGGGGCGACGCGCCGGACCATCGCGACCAGGGCCTTCGGGTCGCGCACGTCCAACGTCTCGTAGGTCACCCCCGGAGCGAGGGGGAGCGCATGCGGTCGCCCGTCTTCGAACCGGGTTCCGACGACCTCGTCCCCTCGCTCCTGGAGGTGCCGGGCCATGTACGAACCGAGGAATCCCGTGGCGCCGGTGACGAGGACGCGCATCTGTGTGCCCGGAGCGCCGGGGCGCTTTAACGGTTGGTCGCGGCGGTGTCGCCGTGCTTCCCAGCCGGTTCAGGGCGAT
>Ga0209415_10000548_pt1 | contig 70108 bp, 70 predicted proteins | sample PeaSoiSIISIP2007_FD_187696 | JGI IMG/M metagenome (GOLD analysis project Ga0209415, IMG submission 187696) | Peat soil microbial communities from Weissenstadt, Germany - SII-SIP-2007 (SPAdes) (version 2) | ecosystem: Environmental > Terrestrial > Soil > Wetlands > Peat | place: Germany...
CACGCTCGGGTGCGCCGACCCCCGACTCCGCCCAAATTCATACGCCATCAGAGTTCGCGCGAATGATGCGGGCTAGGCATCACCGGTGGCCCCGATGGCAACCTCTGGTTCACTGAGTCTGGTAGGGGCAAGGTTGCTCGAATCACGCCGGGCAGCCCCAATACCATCACGGAGTTCGACACGCCCACGAGCAGCAGTAGTATCCCATGGGGAATAGCGACTGGCCCGGATGGAAACCTCTGGTTCACCGAGTATAATACCTGCGCAATTGGCCGTCTCGCCCCGAACGCAGTCGTGCTGACACCAGCGCCGACAGCTACCGCAATCGCAAGCCCAACCGCAACACCAACGTCCACGAGAGTTCCATGTGTCGGCGACTGTAGCGGCGACGGCTCCGTCACGGTAGATGAGATCCTCACCATGGTAAACATCGCCCTCGGCAGCGCGAATGTCTCGACCTGCCTCCCCGGCGATGCGAACCATGACAACATGATCACCATCGATGAGATTCTGACTGCGGTGAACAACGCGCTGGGTGGATGCAGTGGCGGCTGATCCCTTGGAGCAAGCGCCGTCCTTTGCGATGTCCCGGGCTCGCGCGAACCTCAGTGCGGCAGCACCTTCAGCGTGAACGGGACGTGACGGCGGAGCGCAGTGAAATGCGCGTCGCCGGTGACGAAGAGGGTTCCCGTGTGACGCGCGGTGAGCGCGAGCAGCAGATCATTCTGCAGTCGCGCCAACCCGAGGGCCTCGTGGTCCGAGAATACGCGCGGCAGCAAGCGCCCCGTCTCAAGCCAGCACGACCGCCACGAGGGCGGTTCAAGGGTGACCAACCCACGCAGCAAGCGCATCACGCTGCGGGCACTGCGGCCCGACACGCCGCGGAGCAACTCGCTTGCCACCACCGGAGACAGACGCACCGCCGGGTTCCCGATCGCCACGAGGATTTCGGCGAGCGACCGCGTTCCACGCAGCACGTCGATATGCACATTGGTATCAAAGAAGGCGATCATCGACATCGCCGGCGCGCACCGTCCGGGCGGTGTCGCGCAGCACCGCATGCGAGCGCAGCCGCTCCTCTTCTTCGGCCAGCAACGTGTTGATCAGCTCTGACTGCGTGGCGACCCTGCGGGCCCGCATGAGCTTCCGCAGGCGGGCTTCGGAGATGCGGACCGTGATAGCGCGGTTGGCAGCCATGCGAGACCTCCACGTATGACAACGCTCTAATGGCATCATACAGCCAAGGGCCGCGCAGGGCAAGCGGTCGACAACCGGTCGATCGGCGTGATTACCCTAACTCCTCCAAGAGCGCCTTCGCGTCGATGAGGTCGCGTGTGTCGAAGCCCTCGGTGAACCACGCGTAGAGCGAGGCGAGGCAGATGGCGTTGAAACACGGTGCTCATCCCGGCTACGGTTCACGACGGGTGGCACGGTACCGATCTTTCATAGGAATGTTGGTGGTATGCGCGGGCGTGCTGGCTGTTTCGTTACGTGCCGCCACGGATCTCTCGCCCACCGCCATTCCACTGGCGATCGATTCGCAGGAGCGGTTGCTCGTGGTAGCGCCGCATCCGGACGACGAGGTCCTCGGTGCGGGGGGCCTGATGCAGCGGGTGTTGGAACGTGGTGGCAGCGTACTCGTCGTATTGGTGACGGCCGGCGACGGCTACGTGGAAGCCGTGATCCATGCGACGGGTCAGCCACGCCCGCGGCCGTCGGTGTATGTCGCCTACGGTAAGCGACGCATACGGGAGAGCCGCACCGCGCTGCGCGGGCTGGGCGGCGGACGCGTGCGCCTGGAGTTTCTCGGGTTTCCCGACGGCGGGCTCGAACGGCTCCTGCACCTTCACTGGCAGCGCCGTCATCCGGAACGCTCGCTGACGACCGGGGCGTCCGACCCGCCCTACCCCGACGCGCTGGAGCCCGACGTTCCCTATGACGGCGCCGACCTGCGCCGCGAGCTGGTCGATCTGCTGCGTGCCACCACACCGACGATCGTCGCGTTGCCGGATCCGCTCGACCACCATCCGGATCACAGCGCCGCCGGTCTCTTCACACTTTTGGCGCTGGACGACTGGCTCGCGCAATCACCTGCGCGCCCGCCGACGATGCCGCGGCTCCTCGCGTATCTGGTACACTGGCCCGACTGGCCGCCCGGCTGGGATGCGCCGCCGCCGCCGCCCGATACCAGCGGCGGCACCCTCGAGCTACCGCCTAACTTGCCGTTGCGCGGGCTGGGGCGTACCGCGTTGACCCTGACCGACGAAGAGATCACCGCCAAGCGAGCCGCGCTGGACGCCTACGTCACTCAGCAGGAAGAGATGGCCGCGCTGCTCGCCGCCTTCGTGCGTCGCACCGAGCCCTTCACTGTGCTCACCGCCGCCGACCTGCAGCACCTCGGGAAAATAATCGAGCGGCCCGGCCCACGAAACGGCGGCCGCGGTGAAGCTGGGAGAAAGAACCGGATGCGCGACGCCTCGTAATGCGATAAGTTGATGGAGATCGAGTTGCACCGCATGCACCAGGAATCCGGAGCGGAGCGGACGGGGCCACATATCGTGGCAGTACCCAAAGTGTCTTCGGTACCGGAAGCGGTGCGGGAGCTGCGGGCAGAACGGCTGCTCTCGCTCGATGCCTTCCGCGGCATCACCATCGCCGCGATGATCCTGGTCAACAACCCCGGCAGCTGGAGCAACGTCTACGCGCCGCTCGAGCATGCCGCCTGGAACGGTTGGACGCCGACCGACCTCATCTTTCCATTTTTTCTGTTCATCGTCGGCGTGGCCATTGCGTTTTCCCTCGTCCCGCGCCGCGGACGCGGCGACACTTGGCCGCAGCTCCTCGGCAAGATCACCCGCCGCGCCGTGATCATCTTTGCGCTCGGCATCATCTTGAACGGCTTCCCGAGCTTCGACTGGTCGGTCCTGCGGATTCCGGGCGTCCTGCAACGCATCGCCGTCTGCTATTTTTTCGCGGCGCTGCTCGCGCTCGCCCTGAGCCTGCGGGGACAAGTCGTCATCACCATAGTCCTGCTGCTCGGCTATTGGGCGGTGATGCTGCTGGTGCCGGCTAACGGACACGCCGCCGGCGGGCTCGGCCCGAGCAGCAACGTGGCGGCGCGCATCGACGCGTGGCTCCTGCACGGTCATCTGCTGCACAGTCGCTGGGATCCCGAGGGCGTTCTGAGCACCCTTCCCGCGATTGCCACGACGCTCAGCGGCGTGGTGACGGGACACTGGCTGCGCTCGCCGCGCAGCCCGCTGGAACGCGTCGCCGGCCTGTTCGTCGCCGGCAACGCCGGCCTGCTGGCCGGCCTCGTCATGGATGCGCGGTTTCCGATCAACAAGAATCTGTGGAGCAGCTCGTACGTCGTCTTCAGCAGCGGCATGGCATTGAACGTTCTCGCCATCTGCTACTGGCTGATCGACGTCAAGGGCTATCAACGCTGGGCCAAGCCTTTCGTCATCTACGGCACCAACCCGATCGTGGCCTACATGCTTTCCAGCTTGATGGCGAAGGTGATGTTGCTGTGGCCCGTACACGGCGCCGGCGAGCACGTCCACCTGCGGCGCTACGTCTTTGACACATTCTTCCTCTCGTGGGCCAGCCCGATCAACGCATCGCTGCTCTATGCCGTCGCCTACGTCTTGTTCTGGCTCGGGATCATGGCGATCCTGTACCGCAGGCGGATCTTCATCAAGATTTGAGCGCCCAACGCCTGCGTCCGAGGGTGGCGGTGCCGGTGACGGCACGTTCGCCGTCAGCATGCTCGAGCAACAGGTCACACACGATACGCTCACCGTCCGCCGTCACGTGGTGCTCGGTGACCACACCATGCAGGATGAGTGGGTCGCCCGCAATCGTCGGGACACGGAAGGTGGTGCTCAGCCGTTCGAGTCGCCACCCAGCGAGCTCGCTGCGGACGAATTGTTCGAGGAATGCCGCAAGCATCGGTCCGGGGACAATGACGCCTCGGTATCCCAGCGCGCGGGCCAGGGCGGGCTCGGTGAACAGCGGCTCCGCGATGTCCGCCGTCTGGACGTAGCGCGCGACATCCTCGACTTGCAGTCCGGCGCGTTGCCGTGGCCCGAGCTCGTGACCCAACTCCATGACCCGACTCAGACCCGCGGCGGCGTAGACCGAATGCCCGGTCGCTGCCGGATGATCTGTCGTTCGACGATCCGCGCGGCGACCTGTCCGGTGACGTCACGGATCGTCGCCTCGCGAACGACGATCGTGAGCGTGCCGCTGCGGCCGATCTTTTCGTACACATCGGCGACTCGCCCACTGATGCGATAGGTCTCGCCGGCCCGGATTGGGCGGTGGAACTCGAGGTCGTGACCGCCGTACACCCCGAACAGCTCGGGCGGCAGTGGAATCTCCGGCGTCATGCCGCGCCGCAGCGCCAGGCAGAACGTGGGCGGTGCCTCCGCCGTCGCTCCGGTGTCTGCACACGGGTCGCCGACCGCTGCCGCATACGCGGCGATCATTTCCGTCGTCACGGTCACCATACCCAGCTCGACCTCACGGCCAAGCAGCTCCGCCGGGATTTTAATCATCTGCATAGGCCGCCGCGGCCGTCGCTTGGCGACCGGTTGCACATGTATGTGGCGCGGCCCGCGGTCGTCAAGGGACCCTCTTCGTCGGCGGCCAGGAGGGTTGAGGTCGGCGACCCCGTACGCTAGCGTGCGCCGGATGCAGTTGCTCCTTATCGTCGTCGGCTGGCTCGTCGTGCTGGTGTCTCCTGCCGCAGCCGAGTCGTACATCGACAAGATCTACGCGCAGATGAAGGCAGCACTCGAGCCGGACCGGACCTGCACCCGCGAGATACAAATGGTCATCAGCGCCAGCCAGGGGGATAGCGTCCGCTGGATGGCACGCCAGGCACGCAAACGGCTGCCGAATGGACCGCGCACGCTGACCGTATTCCTTGCACCGGAAGCCGTGAAAGGGTTGGCGGTATTGGTGCACGAGCGGACCGATAAGCCGAACGCAGAGTCCGTCTACTTGCCCAACGTCCGGCGCGTCAGGAAATTCGACGACCTCGGTCGGTTTGAGCCATTCTTCAACACCGACTTCACGTACGCGGACATGGGAGTGCTGACGGTCGGCAATCACACCCTGAAGCTGTACCCGGCCGAGAAGCATTTCTCGCAGCGCACCTACAAGGTGGAGGAAGTGTTGCGCGAGAAATCCCCGTACGGGCGCATCGTCACATGGATCACCGTCGATTCCCTTCTTCCGTTGGAGCGGGACTTCTACGATCACACGGACACCGTGTGGAAGGTAGAGACCTTCATCGATATCGCGCCGATCGATGGCGTGCCGACGCCGCAGCGGATCCACATGGAGGATAAGCAGGCCGGCACGTCCAGCGAGATCCAGTTCGCCAACATCCATTACAACGTGGACATCCCGGACTCGATCTTTGACCTCTCCCGATTGTCGCAAGTAGTGGATCAACCGTTCTGGTACCCCGCCGCGGTACCCTCCCCACCAGCCGCCGCCGCGCCTGCCGCAACCGCCGCTGCGCCTCCGCATCCTTGATCGCGCTCCAGTCGAACGATGCCGAACGACCGTTCGCCAGCGATGCACATCATCGTCACAGGCGCCACGGGATTCGTCGGCAGACCGCTGGTGCGCAGGCTGCTCGCAGCGGGTCACGCGGTGACGGCACTGACCCGCGACGTCAATGCGGCGCGGCGGGTGATGCCGGTACGGTGTGCCTGCGTCGCGTGGAACCCGGCTGCACCGCTCGATCCTGCCGCACTGCGCGACGCGGATGCCATCATTCACTTGGCCGGCGCAGGCGTCGCGGACAAGCCGTGGACCGCGCAACGCAAGCAGGCCATCCGTGAGTCGCGGGTCGGCGGCTCGCGCGCGCTGGTGCAAGCCCTGCGCGAGCTGTCTTCCAGCCAGCGACCGCGCCTCCTCATTTCGGCGTCAGCGATCGGCTACTACGGCGACCGCGGCGACGCGGAGCTCGACGAACAGGCATCCGTTGGCGACGGCTTTCTGGCCGAAGTCTGTCAAGCGTGGGAGCGTGAAGTGTTCGAGGCGCAGCGCCTCAACGTCCGCACCGCCGTGATCCGTATCGGGATCGTGCTCGGCAAGGACGGCGGCGCGTTGGGGAAGATGCTGCCCCCGTTCCGCCTCGGGGTAGGCGGCCGGATGGGTTCCGGCAACCAGTGGATGAGCTGGATTCACCTCGACGATCTCGTCGCCCTGTTTCTTTTCGCGCTCACACGCGCCGAGGTGAGCGGTCCGATCAACGGCGTGGCGCCCAACGCGGTGACCAACGCCACCTTTACGTCCGCGCTCGCAGCGGCGCTTCGCCGGCCGGCGTTGATGCGGGTTCCAGCGGTTGCGCTGCGGCTCGCCTTCGGTGAGATGTCGACCGTCTTGCTGGGCAGCCAGCGCGTCCTGCCACGCGTCGCCGCGCAGCTGGGATTTGCGTTTCAGCATGCCGAGCTCGCCGGCGCCCTTGCCGATCTCTGCGCCGACGGCTGCCACGAAGTCGAGTATGAGCAGTGGGTGCGCCGCCCTGTTGAGGACGTTTGTGCGTTCTTTGCCGATGCGCACAACCTGGAACGCATCACGCCGGACTTCGTGCACTTTCGAATCGTCAATGTGAGCACGCCAGAGCTGCGCACCGGCACGACCATCAACTATCGTTTGTCGCTCCACGGCGTGCCGCTGCGCTGGCAGAGTCGGATCACAGAGTGGGACCCGCCCCGTCGGTTCGTCGATGTTCAGACGCGCGGCCCCTATCGCCTGTGGGAGCACACACACGAGCTCGCACCGCACGACGGCGGCACCGTGGTCCGCGACCGGGTGCGCTACGCGCTGCCGTTCGGTGTCCTGGGTGATCTCATCGCCGGCCGACTAGTGGCCCGCGACGTTCGAGCCATCTTCGACTTCCGCAGGGAAAGCATCGCGCGTCTCTTCGAGAGATACTGAACAACCTGGCTGCAATCGAGCGCGATTGACAGCCGCGGCCGGCCGCATTACCGTGCGCCCGCGTTCCTGTCATGCTCTTGGTCGCCATGCTGACATTCTTTTCCGACCACCGCGCGCAGTTGCTGGCTTTTGTCCTCGGCCTGCTGCTCATCCCGGCCGTGGCGAGGGCGAAGCTCTGTGGCAGCGACGTGAGGGGGCACCGCGTTCCCTGCGCCTGTGGCGACACCGTGGTGAGCGATCTGGTGCTGACGGACGATCCGGTGGCCAGCGACGTGTGCCCTGGCGACGGCTTGGTTCTGCGCGCCATCGATGCCGCCCACGGCGTGACCGTCGACCTGCGCGGCAAGACCCTCCGCGGCAGCGGGCGCGGCACCGGCGTCTGGATCCTGTACGGCGGACCGGGCGGCGCCCGCCTGGTGAGCCGCGGCGGCCCCGCCACCATCGCCGGTTTTCGTGACGGCGTCGTCGGGCACGGCGTTGATTCCGTGGTGTTGATCGACGGCATCATCGCTGCCGGCAGCAGTCGCGACGGGGTACGCGTCGAGGCCGCGGGATACCAGATCCGTGCAACCGAGGCGCGTGATTCCGGGCGTGACGGCTTTTTCCTGATGGGCGCTGGATTTCGGGTCACCGCCACGCATGCCATCAACAGCGGCCATTTCGGCTACCTCATCATGGGCGAGGGCGCGGTGATCGGTGCGCCCGGCTCGGGTAATACCGCGCATGGCAGCGGCGAAGCCGGGTTCAATTTGACGGGTAGGCAGCATCTCCTCGCCGGGTGCGTCGCACTGGAGGGCCGCAAGGAAGGCGTTCGCCTGAATGCGACGCGCAGTCAGGTGATCGGCTGTATCGCCACGGGCAACGACGGTAACGGCATCATCGGGGTGAATGCCGACCTACGCCTGTCCGGCAACCGTGCGGTCAACAACGGCGACAACGGCATCGTGGTGTGGGGCAGCGGGGTTGAAGACCATGGCGGCAACGTGGGGCATGGCAACCGCGGCCGGCACCGGCAGAACCGCATCGACTGCGAGATTGACGGCCGCCCGTGTCGCCATTGAGGTACAGGTGAAGCCGACCCGAGCACGCACGGTGGCGGCGGCTCTGCTCGCGCTCGCCGCCTTCAGCGCGATGGGGGTGAATTCCGCGCCGGCCGCAGTGCTCAACGCGTGCACGGCCGCCGACATCATCGCGCAGGACGCCAATTGCCCGAACGGCATCGGGGCATGCACCATCGCCCTGTCCTTCCAAGTCGGTGACGGCTGTACGCTGGACTTCGGCGCGCGCGCGGTGACCATCACCGGCACACTCGACATCAACTCGGGCACGGTGACGATCAACGCCGGCACCCTCACGGTGGCAGCGAGCGGACTGATCGACGGACGCGGCAATGGCTCAACCATGCCCACGAGCATGGGAGGCATGATCACGATTCAAACCAGCGGCGCCGTCACCGTACAAAAGTCGGCGAGCGGAAAGGGCATCAACGTGTCCGGCAACGATCAAGCCGGCACCGCGGTCATCAATGCAGCGGGATCGATCAACGTTGCGGGAACCATCAATGCCAGTCAACTTCCCGGGGCGTCCGGCGCAACCGGCGGAACCATCCAACTCAACGCCGGCGGCGACATTACCATCCCGTTAGGGAGTAACGTCTCGGCAACCGGCGGCATTCAGTCGACCGGTGGCGGCGAGATCGACCTCACGGCGGCCGGGAACATCACGCTTGGGGATACGATCGACGTCAGCGGCGACTGCGGCGGCAATTTCAATCTCACGGCGGGCGGCGCCGCGATCGTCGACAAGGTCAACGGCACCGGCAGCGGCGACGGAGGCAGCGGCGGCTGCATCGATATTACCGGAGGCACGTCCGCACAGCTGAACGATCAGCTGATCGCACAGGGCACGCTATCGACCATGGGCGCGGGCGGTGGCGGCGGTGGGATCGTCTGCGTCAACGCCCAGTTCGGCGATCTGACGGTTGCCAACGGCATCACGGCCGAGGGCGCGACGCCCGACGGCGCCGGCGGTGAAATCGATTTGTGCTCGCAAGGTGCGACCACGATCGCCACCGGCAAGACGATTTCGGTCGATGGCAACGGCGCGCAGGGCACCGGCGGATTCGTCTCCATGCAATCCAATCTCGGCATCAACAGCGTGGGCATGCTCGACGCCAGCGGCGGCGCCAGCGGGGGTGAGATCGACCTGTGTGCAGGGACCGACCTCACGCTCAACGGCACGGTGGACATCAGCGGACGAAGCCTAGGCGCCAAGGGCGGCAAAGCCGCCTTCATCGCGGGAGAGGGAGGACAAGGTTCCCTCTCGATCAACAAGACGCTCGATGTGACCGGCGGCGGGTGCGGTACGGCAAGCGTCGGCTGCGGCATCGGCGGCGTCACCAACCTGACGGGCTGCAATCTCACCGTCGCCTCGACCGGCAGTGTGCTGGCGGGCGCGCCCAAGGCGGGGCAGAACAGCTTGACGGCACGCGAGCAATTGACGATCAACGGCAAGGTCAATGCGGCAAAGGCAACGGCGTCGGGAACCGACGGCGCAAATTTCCTCCAGTATCCGAGCCGTAAGCCTGCGGTGATCGGCGCCGGTCTGGTGGCGCCTGCGGCCCTGTCGCTGGCGTCGAGCACGTGCACCGCTGCCAATCAGTCCAACTGTCTCATCCCGTGCCCCGTATGCGGCAACGGCGTCGTCGAGTTCCCGGAAACCTGTGACAACAACGTCGGCACCCCGGTAAGCTGTGACGGCTGCTCGGCGTTCTGTCAGCTCGAGAACTGCAACGACGGCAACGCGTGCACCGTGGACTCGTGCGACCCGCGATTGGGATGCGCGAACGTGCCGGTGTCGCCGTCGTGCGTGACGCCGACTTCCACTTCCGGGCCACCGTCGCCAACCCCGACTAGGACCCCGACGCTTGCCAAGACAGCCGCGGCACCCACAGCCTCGGCAACCGCAACAACCGCTCCTCCCACCCAGACTGCAACGCCTTCTGCGACCCCCACGCAGGCCCTGTCCACGCCGACGGCGTCGGCGACCCGGACGCCGAGCCTCACACCGACAGCAAGCGCAACCCGCACACCGACCGGCACCTTCACGGCCTCGGCAACCGTAACGGCAACACCCACACGCACCGCCACCCCGATTCCGAGCGTCTCGCCAACGCCCACGCCGACGGCGACACCCTCGCCCACGGTGACCGCGACGCGAACGCCCAGCCTCACACCGACGCTGTCGCCGACCGCTACCTTCACCGCATCCACCACCGTCACGGCAACGGCCACGCGCACGTCCAGCGCAACTCCAAGCGCCTCACCGGCGGCGACATTCACCGCAACCGCCGCACCATCGTCAACTCCCAGTGCGACGAGAACGCCGTCGTTCACGCCGTCGCCGACGCCGTCCGCGAGCTTCGCCCCAACGCCCACCGCGACGCTCACGGTCTCGGCCACTCCACTGGCCACGAGTACACCAGCGGCCACGGCGCCCGAGACACCGACCCCCACTTCAACCGTCGTCAACACCCCGATCGAGACGGCGGCCGGGACTCCGACACCCGGTCCACCCGGCGACGTGAACTGCGACGCCGCCGTGACCGCCGCGGACCTGCCGGCGCTGGTCACGCTGATCGCATCTCAGGCGATTCCCAATGCCTGCAGCAACGCCGATGTCGACGGCGACGGCATGCTTGACGAGAACGACATCAACGCCACGATCAGCGCGATGTTCGGATCCTAGCCGGCGCGGTGATCGTCGCGTGCGCCAGCTCCTGCTCGGAGACCATGATGGGCCGTGGACGGATTGACCATCCAGCCTCGGGCAGCAGCGGCTGGCCGACGCGTTTAGAGTTCGTGAAGCGTCTCTCGCAAGAAGAGCCTTTCGACGAGCTACGCTCCACGCTTCACGAGAGACGCTCCCCGGCGTGGTACACGCGCGAATGGATGATGAGCCCGTCGGCGTTCAGCTCGAGCAGCTCGACGGTGAATTCGCCGGTACCGACGCGGTGCGCGCGGTATTCGATCACCACCGTACGCGGTCCACTGGACACCGTGATGGGTTCGAACTGCAGTGGCGGGTACCGTTCGAGGCCGCGGCGGAAGTAGGCGCCGATGGCGTCGCGGCCGTGCAGCGTGTCGTCATTGCCGCCGAGCAGGCGCACCCGTGTGCTGGTGTGCCGCGCGTCGGGCGCGTACAGGGCGAGGATGCGCTCCGCATCATGGGCGTTCCACGCATCGAGCCAGCGCTCCGCCAGTGGCGCAGTCGACGCCGCTTCCACCGGCGACAGCGGCCGGCGGTACACCATCGCCGGGGCCGCCTGATCGGTGGGCATGAGCAGCACTTCCTCCACGTTGACCCACGGCGGGCGGCTCGCGCACCAGACGATGGTGTCGGCGACGTCCGCGGCCGAGAGCGGGCGCGTGTTCTCGTACACCCTGGCGGCACGCGCGCGGTCGCCGTGGAAGCGGACCTCACTGAATGCCGTCGGCACCAGCCCCGGATCGACGCTGCTGACACGGATGCCGGTGCCGAGCAGATCGAGCCGCAGTGCCTTGTTGAGCGCCCGCACCGCCGCTTTGCTGGCGCAGTAGACGTTGCCGCGCGGATACGTCTCATGTCCGGCGACCGAGCCGATGTTGATCACGTGGCCGCGGCCGCGGGCCACCATGCCCGGCAGGACAGCGCGGGTGACGTACAGCAGACCCTTGACGTTGGTGTCGATCATCTCGTCCCAATCGTCTTCGCATCCGTCATGCAGCGGCTCGAAGCCGCGCGACAGGCCGGCGTTGTTGACCAACACGTCGATCTCGGCAAACGAACCGGGAATGTCCGCGACGGCCTGATGCACGGCGGCGCGATCGCGCACGTCGAGCTGCAGCACGTGGGTGTCGACGGAGAGGGCGCGCGCGAGCTCGCGGAGCCGCTCGACGCGCCGTGCCGCCAGCACCAGCTTGGCGCCGGTCAACGCGAAGGCACGCGCCGTGGCGGCACCGATCCCGCTCGACGCACCGGTGATGAGCACCACCATGGGCTACGCGTGGTCGACACGCCCAGCCACCACACCGAGGCCGAGCAGCGTGAGACCATTGATCGTCAGGAGAATCCCGGTGATCACCACCCCGACCTCGAAGGCGCGCCGAACTTGCGCCCCTTTGAGCTCCGCATCGTACATCACGTTTCCGGGATTCCGCGACGCGGCCAAGGCCGCCTGACGATACGCATCATCGCGGGCCATGATGACGACAAACCACAACGCGCCGGCGACGCCCAGCAGCGCCAGTGCAGTCCCGATGAGCTTACAGGTGCGGGCCATGGTCCCCCTCGTTCAGCCGCGCACGCTGCGCGCGGCGCCAATCGCCGTGGCGAACTCGGCGTGCGGCGGGATGATGAAGTTGCGCTCGAAGAGCAGACGCGTCGCCTTGATGCGCTCCACGAACGGCTTGACGCGCACCAGCTTGCCGGTGAGCACGATGTCACGCAGTCCACAGGCGCGGGCCGCCGTCACGCTCAACACCACGATGACTTCGGCAATCATGTTCACCAGCGCCCGCGCCTTGTCCTCGGCGGTCACGTCGGAGGAGAGCTTGCCGAAGTTGCTGGCCGTCGCATCGGCCGGGAGATGGCCGACCGGGCCGCCCGCAATGTCCCCCACGGTGAGATCGATGCGCGACAGGTCGCCGCGCTCGGCGAGCTGCTCGAGGGTCTCCAGGCGCGCCACGTTGAGGAGGTGTTTCGACAGCCCAAGCAGCGTCCCGCCGCCGACGCCGGTGCCACTCACGTGCGCGATCGTCTCGCCCTTCACGGAAACGATCGCCGTACCGGTTCCCATCGAGACCACCAACGCCTCCTGTTTGCCGGCCAGGGTGGAGCCGCCGATGCCGACGGCGGTGATCTCGGAGACCGTGCGCACCGGAACACCGAGCAACTCGTCTCCAAGCAAACGGGCGCCACCGCCGGTGGCGGCGATCATGGTGATGTCGCTCAGCCGGTGGTGCAGATCACTGACCAGCTTGCCCAGCGCGCCGGCGGCGGCGGCGATCGGGTCGTTGGCCTCGACGGTCACGACCCGCACGGCGTCGTCGAGCAATACCGCGTCGGTCGTCGATCCGCCGATGTCGATGCCGATGATCATGCCGGAGCGCGCTCCGCGCTCTCCACGTCGTAGCGGAAGACGGCGACCTGCGCTTTGCGCTGGGGATCGTAGGAGTCCCACTTGGCGGCGGGAACGTCTTTCGTACCGACGCGGTGGAAGCCCTGGCGCTCGAAGAAACCCTGCGCGCGTTCCTCCGTTGTGCAGGCAAAGACGTACGCCAGACGTGCGGCGTGAGCGTCGGCCAAGACGCGCGCCACCAGGCGTCCGCCGACCCCCTCGCCCTTGAACCGCGTGATGGTGTACAAGCCAACGATTTCTCCGGCATTGTCCGCGGCGTAGCGCTCGGTCGTCAACGCACAGATGCCCGCCAGATGATGCGTGCCGATGGTGGCGCCATACCCATTGACCAGCATGGAAGCCACCTCTTCCGCCGTGCGCAGTTTGAGCAGGCCCTCGCGTTGGCCGCGCTCAATGAGGCGTTCGACCTCTTCGAAATCGTCGATGCCGAGGCGCTCGACCTTGCAGTAATCCTTCCAGGTGAAGAGCGTGCCCGAGCCCTCGTACGTGAACAACTCGCGTGCGGCTCCGGCCAACGCGCAGAGGTTGACCGAGGTCACGCCGCCGAGCAACGCGGCGCGTACGGCGTCGAAGGTGGCACGCCGCGTCGCCAAGCCCGTCCACTCCGCCTCGCCGGCGCTGAACAGCGCAGCCAGCATGGTTTCGTCCATGAACGAGATCTGCTTGCCGTCGGCTCCGGTCATACCGCCTTCCGGCTCCACAAGCACCAGCTTGTGCACCCGCAGCCGCGTCGCCACCTGTTGCGCGAAGCGGGTGGCCGCCGCACGCGCGGCGCCGGTCACGATACCGACGAACAGCGGGCCGCGCCGCAGCGTCGTCCAGACGGTCGCTAACAGCGTCGTAGCGGTCTCGGGGCCGGCGAAGGCATCGGCTTCCAGCAACGCGAACGCACCGGTGCGTACGCGCCGCTGCGGAAACAGGTGCACCGTTTCGTCGCGGAAGATCAACGGCCCGAGCCGACGCTGTACGCGCCGCAGCACCTGCTCACCACGATCGCGCTCGGGTGTTCCCACGAGCACGAGCACTCGGGAGTCGTTAGTGAGCAACTCCCGTACGATGGCGGCGAGCCCTTCGTAATCCTCATCCCGCTTCAGCTCTTCGACCGGAACCGCAAACAGCAGCGTGCGGCCACGAAACTCGTCGAGGTAGAACTGCTTCTCGTCGAACGCCTCGACGATCGGCAGCGGTTTCTCCGCCGGGCTGGCCATCGGGCGCATTCCTACCACAATCCCCCGCTGTCGTCATTTGGTTGATATGCGGGCCTCACTGGACGGAACGATTCCTACGGATGGGAATGCCCAGCGTCGGTCGTATTCCTTCTAAAAGATGCAGCGTGAGGCATGGTGAACCGGCGTCAATCTTGCTCTGCCAAGACGTACAGCTGGTACTGAGAATGAACGGCGCCTTTGCAACCATAGATGGAAACGAGGCGGTGGCCTCCGTGGCACACCGTATCAACGAAGTCATTGCGATCTATCCGATCACGCCCTCATCGCCCATGGGCGAATGGGCTGACACGTGGACATCGGAGGAACGGCCCAACATCTGGGGCACGATCCCCACGGTCGTGGAGATGCAGAGCGAGGCCGGCGCGGCCGGCACGGTGCATGGTGCCTTGCAGACCGGTGCGCTGACCACGACGTTCACCGCGTCGCAAGGCCTCCTGCTGATGATCCCCAACATGTACAAGATCGCCGGCGAGCTGACACCAACGGTGTTTCACGTCGCCGCGCGTACGCTGGCGGCGCAAGCCCTCTCCATCTTCGGCGACCACAGCGACGTCATGGCCACGCGGGCCACGGGCTTCGCCCTGCTGTGCTCCGCCTCCGTGCAGGAAGCCATGGACTTCGCGGTCATCGCCCAGGCGGCAAGCCTGGAAAGCCGCATCCCGTTTCTGCACTTCTTCGACGGCTTCCGGACGTCCCACGAGGTGTCGAAGATCGCGCTGCTCACCGACGACGATTTGCGCGCCATGATCGACGAAACGTTCGTGCTGCAGCACCGTGGCCGCGCCCTGTCGCCGGACCATCCGGTCCTGCGCGGCTCGGCGCAGAATCCGGACGTCTTCTTCCAGGCGCGCGAGACCGTCAACCCGTACTACGCAGCGGTAGCGGATGTCACGCAGCGGGCGATGGACAGGTTCGCCGACCTCACCGGGCGAAGCTATCGGCTCTTCGAGTACCACGGCGCCGCCGACGCGGAACGGGTCCTCGTGCTCATGGGCTCCGGGGCCGAGGCCGCGCACGAGACGGTCGACTATCTCACCAGGCACGGCGAGAAGGTCGGCGTCTTGAAGGTACGACTGTACCGCCCGTTCGACGCGCTCCGTTTCGTTGCAGCGCTGCCCGCAACCACCAAAGCGGTGGCGGTGCTCGATCGTACCAAGGAGCCCGGAAGCGCCGGCGAACCGCTCTACCTCGACTGCGTGACGTCACTCTACGAGCAGATGGGCAACGCTGCACCTCGGATCGTCGGCGGCCGCTATGGATTGTCGTCGAAGGAGTTCACTCCGGCGATGCTCAAGGCGGTATTCGACAACCTCTCCATGGCGGCGCCGAAGAACCACTTCACAATCGGCATTCACGACGACGTGTCGCACACCAGCCTCGAGTACGACCCGGAGCTCTGCATCGAGCCGGACAGCGTCGTACGCGCGCTGTTCTACGGCCTCGGCTCGGATGGGACCGTCGGCGCCAACAAGAACTCGATCAAGATCATCGGTGAGGACACCGACAACTACGCGCAGGGATACTTCGTCTACGACTCGAAGAAGGCTGGTGCGGTGACCATCTCGCACTTGCGCTTCGGCCCGCACCCGATTCGCTCGACGTATCTGGTCACGCGCGCCAACTTCGTGGCCTGCCACCAGTCGGTGTTTCTCGAGCGCTACGACATGCTCAGGGATGCCATGCCGGGCGGTACATTCCTGCTCAACAGCGCCTATGGCCCGCACGAAGTCTGGGAGCATCTGCCGCGCGCCGTACAAGAGCAGATCATTGCCAAGCACCTGCGGTTCTACGTCATCGACGCGTACAAGGTGGCGCGCGAGAGCGGCATGGGCGGCCGCATCAACACCGTGATGCAGGTCTGCTTCTTCGCCATCTCGGGCGTTCTGCCGAAGGACGATGCAATCGCCGCGATCAAACACTCGATCGAGAAGACCTACGGCACCAAGGGTGACGAAATCGTGCAGATGAACTTCGCGGCGGTCGATCAGACGCTGGCGCATCTGTTCGAGGTGCGCGTCCGCGAGCACGCCGACGGGGAGATCGATATGCCGCCACCGGTGCCACCCGAGGCCCCGGCCTTCGTGCAGGAGATCACGGCGAAGATGATCGCCGGGCTCGGGGACCAGCTGCCGGTGAGCGCGCTGCCGGTCGACGGCACCTATCCGACCGGCACCGCGAAGTGGGAGAAGCGTAACATTGCGCAGGAGATTCCGGTCTGGGATCCGGAGGTGTGCATCGAGTGCGGCAAGTGCGCCATGGTCTGCCCGCACGGCGTCATCCGCATCAAGGTCTACGCTCCGCAGCACCTCGACGGCGCACCCGCCACCTTCAAGGCGTGCGATGCCCGCGATCGCGAGTGGCAGGGGCTGAAGTACACCATTCAAGTCGCGCCGGAAGACTGCACGGGGTGCGGCATCTGCGTCGACATCTGCCCGGCCAAGAACAAGTCGGCGACGCGCTTCAAGGCCATCAACATGCAGCCGCAGCCGCCGCTGCGCGTACCGGAGCGCGAGAACTGGAACTTCTTCCTGACCATCCCCGAGATGGATCGCCGCCAGGTGAAGGTGACAACCATTCGGCAGCAGCAAGTGCAGGAACCGCTGTTCGAGTTCTCCAGTGCCTGCTCCGGATGCGGCGAAACGCCGTACATCAAGCTGGCAACGCAGCTCTTCGGCGATCGCATGATCGTCGCCAACGCCACCGGGTGCTCGTCGATCTACGGGGGCAACTTGCCGACTACTCCGTGGACGCACAACGGCGATGGACGCGGCCCGGCGTGGTCCAACTCGCTGTTCGAAGACAACGCCGAGTTCGGCCTCGGCTTCCGCCTGTCGATCGACAAGCAGCGGGAGCTGGCCTCCGAGTTGCTGGCGGCGATGGCGGCAGCCGTCGGCCCCGAGTTGGCTGCGGCGATCCTGAGCGCCGCGCAGAAGGACGAGGCCGACATCCACGAGCAGCGCGAGCGCGTCGCGGCGCTCAAGCAGCAACTGCACCGCATCGACTCCGATGAGGCCCGGCGGCTGCTGAGCATCGCCGACATGTTGGTCAAGAAGAGCGTGTGGATCATCGGCGGCGACGGTTGGGCGTACGACATCGGCTTCGGCGGACTCGATCACGTGCTGGCCAGCGGGCGCGACGTCAACGTGCTGGTCCTCGACACCGAGGTCTACTCCAACACCGGCGGGCAGATGTCCAAGGCAACGCCGCGCGCCGCCGTGGCCAAGTTTGCGGCCGGCGGCAAGCGCGCACCCAAGAAAGACCTCGGCATGATCGCCATGACCTACGGCAACGTCTACGTCGCCCGCGTCGCCATGGGCGCGAAGGACGAGCATACGCTGAAGGCGTTTCTGGAAGCCGAGGCATACCCCGGCCCGTCCCTGATCATCGCCTATAGTCATTGCATCGCACATGGCATCAACATGACCACGGCCATGCAGAACCAGAAGGCGGCGGTCGACTCCGGGCAATGGCTCCTGTACCGATACCATCCGGAGCGCGCCAAGCAGGGCGAAAACCCGCTGCAGCTCGATTCACACGCCCCCAAGATCCCGCTGGCGAAGTACCTGTATCTGGAGAACCGTTTCAAGATGTTGACCAAGAGTAAGCCGGAAGACGCCAAACAGCTGCTCAAGGAAGCGCAGGAGGACGTCGATGTGCGCTGGCGCCTGTACGAGTATCTCGCGGCGCGAAAAGCCAGTCAGTCCTGAGTCCTGAGGGCTGAGTCCTGAGAAGAAATCCATGTCCTCACCAGCACCCGGCACTCAGCACTCAGGACTCAGCACTCAGCACTGACTGCGAGGCCACCATGGATCTCACCACCGCGTATCTGGGCCTGACGTTGCGCACGCCGCTGGTGCCGTCGGCGTCGCCTCTCTCCGAAGAGATCGACAACATCAAACGCATGGAAGACGCCGGGGCGGCGGCGGTCGTGCTGTACTCACTCTTCGAGGAGCAGCTGCGCCACGACCGCCACGAGCTGCAGCATCACCTCACCTACGGCACCGAGAGCTACGCCGAAGCGCTCACTTATTTTCCGCAGCCGACGGTGTTCCATCTTGGACCCGAGGGCTACCTGAATCACATCCGCCAGGCGAAAGCAGCCGTCGGCATCCCGATCATCGCCAGCCTCAACGGCACGTCGCTGGGCGGATGGACCGACTATGCCAAGCAGATCGAGCAGGCCGGCGCCGACGCGCTGGAGCTCAACGTCTACTACATTCCCACCGACATGGAGCAGACGGCGGACGACGTCGAGCAAACCTACATCGACATTCTCAAGGCGGTGAAGTCGGTCGTCCGCATTCCGGTGGCGCTGAAGCTCGGGCCGTTCTTCAGCAACCTGGCGCGCATGGCGTCCTGTCTGGAAGCCGCCGGTGCCGATGCCCTCGTGCTGTTCAACCGCTTCTACCAGCCCGACATCGACCTCGAGCTCCTGGAGGTGCGCCCGCGCGTGTTGCTCAGCACGCCGCAAGCGCTACGCCTGCCGTTGACGTGGATCGCCATCCTCTACGGCCGCATTCGGGCCGATCTCGCCGCCACCAGCGGCATCCACCAAGCGGAAGACGCGCTGAAGTTGCTGATGGTCGGAGCCAACGTCACGATGCTGTGTTCCGTCCTCCTGCAACGCGGGATCGATCACATCCGGCGGATCGAGCAGGACCTGCGCGAGTGGATGGAACGGTATGAATACGCGTCGGTGCGTCAGATGCAAGGCAGCATGAGTCAGAAGAACTGCGCCAATTCCGCCGCCTTCGAGCGGGCACACTACGTCAGCGCGTTGCACAGCTACCGGCCGGCATAGGGGGCGCGGCGGCTAGACGCCAGGCGTGTACATCGTCGCTGCGTAATCACGCAGCATCCGCTCCGCGCTGAAGCGCGGAATGATGGTGCGCATCGAAGCCTTGACGCGCTGCAGCCAGCGCTGGGGTATGCCCTCCGGGGAGCGCTCATAGAAGAGCGGCATCACCTCACGCTCGAGCAGATCGAACAACACCTGCGCATCGCGCTCGTCCTGCACCGCCGGATCGCCGTCATGCGACGCGATCGCCCAGCCGTTCTGCCCGTCGTAGGCTTCGATCCACCAGCCGTCCAGCACACTGAGGTTGAGGCCGCCGTTCAGCGCCACCTTCATCCCGCTCGTGCCGCTCGCCTCCATGGGCGGACGCGGCAGGTTCAACCACAGGTCGACACCGGCAATGATGCGGGGCGCCATGTGCAAGTCGTAATCCTCGAGAAAGGCCACGCGTTGCGGCACACCCGGCGCGGATTTTCTCTCAAAGAGTTGATGCAGCGAATCCTTGGCTTCCTGATCCTGCGGGTGCGCCTTGCCGGCGATCACCAGCTGCACCGCTGCCGTCCCATCCGCGAGCATATGCAGCGCGCGTTCAGGCGCCCGCGTCAGCAGATACAGGCGCTTGTACGTGGCGACGCGGCGTGCAAAGCCGACTGTCAACACGCCGGGATCGAACACGCGCGCCGCTGCCTCGACGTAGTCGGGTGGCTCGCCGCGTCCCAAGCGATCGCGAATGGAGTGCTCGCGCACATACTCGATCAATGCGCGTCGCAGCGCACAACGCACCTCCCACAGTTCGGCGTCCGGGATCGCATCGATCCCGTGCCAGACCTCCGGTTCCGTGACCCGCACACGCCACTCGGGACCCAGATGGCGGTCGAGCAGCTCCTGCATGACGCTCGACATCCACGTCGTGGTATGCACGCCGTTGGTAACGCAGCCGATGGGGACATCCGCCTCCGCGCGGTCGGGCCACAGCGGCCGCCACATGGCGCGGGCCACCTCGGTGTGGCGGCGCGACACGGCGTTGGCAGCGCGACTGGTGCGCAGCGCCAGCGGGGTGATATTCGCCGGTTCCCGCTCGTTGCCGGGCGTCACGCGGCCGAGGTTGTAGAAGGTGGCGCGCGGGATACCAAGCCGGTCGATGAAATCCGCCAGGACCGGCTCGATCTCCTCACGACTGTAGCCCTCGTTACCGGCGGGCACCGGGGTGTGGCTCGTGAACACTGTCTCGCGCTTGACCGCAGCCAACGCCTCGTCAAAGGACGCCCCGGCGTTGATCGCCACGCGCAAGCGTTCGAAGCTGCTCAGCGCCGCGTGACCCTCGTTGAGATGAACCAGCGCCGGTCGGATGCCGAGCGCCTGCAGCGCCCGCATGCCACCGATGCCCAGCACCGCGTATTGCGCCAGACGTGAATGGCGGTCGCCGACGTACAAGCGTGCCGTGATGAGCCGATCGATGGGGTGATTGTCGTCACGGTCGGTATCGAGCAGATAGAGAGGCACGCGTCCGATGTCGATGCGCCACACCTGCATATGCACTGTGCGGTCGCGAATGATCAGGTCCATGGTCAGGGGCCGCTCGTCGGATCCCGTCACCAGCACCGCCGGGAGGCGCTCGAAGTACGTATTGATCCAGTACTCGTGTTGCCAACCAGACGAATCGAGTCGCTGGTGAAAGTACCCTTGACGATACAGCAGCCCGACACCGACCGTGGGCAGGGCGATGTCTGACGCAGCCTTGAGGAGATCACCCGCCAGCACTCCCAACCCGCCGCCATAGAGCGGTAGCGAACAATGCACGCCGAACTCGGAGCAGAAGTACGCCACCGGACGCTCCACCGGAATCGACGCCGCCGCACTGCGCGGCTGCAACGCGGCATCGAGGCGCGCGGCCAGCGCCTGCACGCGTTCAACAAACTCCGGGCACCGCGCCAACTCGCGAAAGCGATGCGGCGCAGCAATCCGGATAACGAAACGCGGGTTGCAGCCGCTGTGCCGCCAGAGCGCGGGGTCGATGTCGCGGAAGAGCTCCGCGCCGCCCACACACCATGACCACAGATAGTTGAGCGTCAGCCGCGCCAGCGGCACCAACGGCTCGGGCAATCGTTCCGCCAACTCGGCGACGGCCCGTTCGATGTCACGCCGCCCGTCGTAACACTGTGCTGTCTCGGATTCCACCTGGCTCTCCGCTGACTGCGCGCAGCTCCTATGCTTAATGGGCCAGCCCGCAGTCTGCAAGCCTCCCGGACCGGCAGCCGTGTAGTTTCCCTCGGACTCGTCTCACGCCGGTGACCCGGGTGTGCAACCGCTGACGGCATTGTGCACTGCTCTGAGGATCTCGTCGATGGTGATCTCCTGATCGTCGTTCGCGTCGCCGGCGGGGCAATCGGCAAGCGGTGTCGCATTGAGAGCGACGTTCACCAGCGTAAGGATCTCGTCGACCGTCACGTGACCGTCGCCGTTGCAGTCACCGACACACGCGAGCGCCGTCGGCGTCACGGTCGCCGGCGGACTGGTCGACGTGGGCGTGGGCGTCGGCGTGGACGTGAGGGTCGCGCTGCTCGTCGGCGTCGGTGATGCCGGCGGAATCGGCGCGATGTTCTCGTCGCCGAAGGTGACGTCCGCCGTCGTGAACGGGCTCGCGGCGACGATCGGATCACCGGGCAAGGTTCCCTTGCCGTTGTAGATCTCGTACGGCTCGCCGGGATCGAGCGCGACATTGAGATTGAAATCCACGAATGCCAGGACGTAGTAGGCCTTCATGTCGAGCGGATCGGTAGTGTAGCTCCCCGGGCTGCTGTCGACCTCCAGGCAGTAGACGATTTCGGTCAGACCGGGATCGCTGTACACGCAAACGCAGATCGTGCGCTGCGACGATACCGGCCCCAGCTCGCCGGTGTACGTTGCCACCCCGCTGAAACCGGAAGGCCCGCTGGCCTCCACCGGCCACGTCACAGCGGCCACACCACAGATCATCGCCATCATGAAAACGATCTGCCAGCGCGACAATCCGACGCGAATACTCATGTGCTCAGTCCTTGCAGCTCCAGACGGCACTCACTTGCGCAACGGCAAGGCAGCAGCCAGTGCGCGCACCATCGCCGCGCTGCCGTCATCGGCGGCGAGCGGCGTGAGAATGAGGTGTTGCACGCCCGCTTCCGCATAGCGTTCGACGGCGTCGCGACAGTCCGCCGCTGTGCCGGCGACGCAGTAGCGTGCCGCCGCGCTGTCCATATTGCGGCCGTACATGCTGCCGAGAATCGCGCCGGCTCGCTGGAGGGCAACATTGCGGTCGGCGTCGACGACGGCAAACGTCATGAGCGCCGCCGTCAGATCCTGCGTGCGCCCACGCGCGTCCGCCAACGTACGGATGCGCGCGAAGCGCTCGCGAAAGCCGTCCGGGCTCAGCAGGTACCCGACGTAGCCGTCGCCGTAGCGTGCCGTACGGCGTAACGCCGCTTCCGAGCGTCCGCCGATCCAGATCGGTGGGCCGCCCGCTTGCACCGGCGGCGGCTTGAGACGCACCGGCGCGACTCGAAAAAACTTGCCGGTGTGCCCGGACGCATCGCCCCGCCAAAGTCCGCGCAGCACCGTGATAGCCTCGTTGGTGCGCGCGCCACGCTCGTTGACCGGGACGCCGCTCGCCTCGAACTCGCCTGGGAACTCGCCGCCAACGCCGATCCCAAAGATCATGCGTCCGCCGGCGATGAAGTCGAGCGACGACACCATCTTCGCCACCACCGTCGGATGACGCAGCGGCAGCAGATACACGCAGGTCCCAAGACGAACGCGGCGCGTGTGGCTGGCGAAGCAGGCGAGGACCTGAAATGGATCGAGGATCGGCGCCGGGAAAGCGATGTGATCGCCGGCCCAGAGCGAATCGACACCGAGCGCCTCGGCTTCCGCGGCGAGCGCCCCAAGGCCATTGGCGTCCGCCAGCCCGCCGAGAAGCAACCCGATCTGCATCCGCCCCGCGTCTCGCATCTTCAAACCAGAACCGCTCACCGCGCGCAAGTGAGACCGCATTGCACCCGGCGGCGCCGCGATCACTGCGATGGCGGATCCGCGAGCAACCCCTTGCCGGGAACGTAGTTGCACTCGAGACGAATGCCGTCCGGATCCTCGAACAGCACCGAATAGTATCCCGGCGCCCACGCCCCCTCCTCCGGCGGATGAATGATCTTCGCGCCGGCGGTGCGCAGGAATTCGTAGAGCGTATCGACATCAGCGCGCTCACGAGCCCGGAAGCACACGTGATGCAGGCCGACGCGCAGCTGCACAAAGCGCTCGTCGCGAAAACGATCCTCCGCCTTGACGATGCCGACCGCGGTGCGCCCGCCCACGCAGTACAGCATGCCGTCGGCGTTGATCACCGGGCGAAGGCCCAAGAACGTGAGGAGCTGCTCATAAAATGGCGCGCAAGCCTCGAAGTTGCTGACGGTCAGCATCACGTGTGCAATGCCGTTGATCTCCATCGCTGATCCTCCTCGCGGTGGTCACTGTCCGAAGGCTGCGCTGAACAAGCCGCCCCACAGCAGCAACGATCGGTATAGCATGGGCAGATGCACCAACACATAGGCGGCGGTCAACCCGAACGCGACCCAGACAAAGCCGCTGCCGACCGTGTCTTCGTGCGGCTTCACGATCCCTTCCCGTCCGTGACTGCGTAGATCCGCATCTCGCCGGAGTACGGACTCGATCCGTAGTCGCGATCGCGAAGCACCAGGTGAAACTGCGCCGGATCGTTCTCCATCCAGTAGTATTCGAGCGGCCACGCCGCCCGTGTCCATTGCTCCGCCCCGAGTGGCACCGGCACCGGATCGCCGCTCACCGGAAGCAGGTCGATGCCGGCGATGTCGACCGCAATGTCGTCGCGCAGGCGCGTGCGGGGCACGAAGCCCAACAGCAGCTCCAGGCTCGTGAGCTCGCCGGTCCACTCGACGGTCTGCTCACGCTCGGTCGTGGGCATGTCCAATGGCAATTCCACCGTATCGGTGAACCGGTTCAGCCCGAGCACGACGCGCGCGTTGCTCGGCGACGGCACGCCATAGTGGATGCGCACGCCGCGAATCGCTTGCGGCGATTCCAGGGCGTGCAGCGCGGCCACATACTCGTCGCCGGTGACACGCACGTGCATGCTGAGCTCGAAGTGCCCGTTCTGCACGCCGACACTGTCGCTGGGGTCCACCAGTTGCGCGAGCGCAACGTGATCGATGTGTGCGGCGCGCGCGGCCGCCAGCCACTGGGTGCGGCTGCCGGCCTCGAGAAAATGCACGCCATGCCGAAAGTCGGCACCGAGCAACGGATACGAGAAGATGAGGTGCGCCGCGTCAATCTCGTGGGGACCGGGCAGATCATCGAGATAGTGCCAGGCGCGCCGGTAGTCGCCGATGGCGAGGTCGCCCATGCGATCGAAGCGGCCGAGGCGGTGCGTGCCCAGCATGAGCTGCGCCAGGCCGGTACGGACGTACTGTGGGTCCGTGAAGCTCCCGACGTGCGGCACGGCGTTGACAAGGCTGAAGATGACGCTCCCTGCTGCAAGCGCCGTCAACCACCGGCGCCGCGGCGCATGGCCGAGGAACCAACCGGCCGCGGCGAATCCCGCCGGCATCGCCGGCAGAACAAACCGAAAGATCGTGTGCGGCTCGCGGGAATGCGACACCATCCAGAAGGGATACATGAGCAGCGGCAACAGCGCGGTCGCCGCCACGCCGAACCGGCGGCGGCGCAGCGCCGCTACGGCGAGCGCCGCGGCTGCCGGCAGTGCAAGACCGGCGAATTGAACCCCGGCGCCCGTCTCGTAGTTGTAAAAGAACATCGGCGGGTACACGGTGAAATCCAGAATCGGGATCAGTGGACCGTAGGCGAGAATGTTCGACCAGGCCAAGTCCTGCGCGTCGCTCACGCTCAATGGGAAAATGGCCGACCCCTTGACCTCGTAGTTGCGTACGAACCAGTAGCTGGAAAGCAGCACAACCGTCACGCTCAGCGCCCCGGCGACCACCACCAGCCGGCGCAGGAGCGCGCGCATCCCGACTGTGCTGGCCAGCTGCAGGATCACACAACCGAGGCCTGCAGCCAGGTAGATCATGCCCGACAGCTTCGCACCGGGAAGGGCTCCCCAGGCGATGGCGCCCAGCAGCAGGCGCGGCGTCGTCAGCGGCGTCGTCACCAACATCGTCAGGCCCGCGGTGAAGAGAAATGTCAAGGTGATGTCAACGAGCGCCGTCTTGGCTTGATTCACGACGATCGGCACCGCCAAGAACAGCAGCGCCGCCCACACCGCCCCGCGCCGGTCCGCGCCGAGCACGCGCGCCAGCACGAACGTCGCCAGCGCCGTGGCCGCCGCATACGGCAACTGCACGAGATCGGCGACCACGCCGCTGCCGTAGGGCAGCACCCACCACTGGTACAAGAGATACGCGTTGGCCGGGTGATACGCCCACCAATCGGTATGCCAGTACGCACCCAATTGCGGGACGGTGATCCGTCCTTCGCGGGCAAAGGCGGCCGTCAGCGGCAGATGATACATCAAGGCGTCGCCGGAGAACGGCTCGCTCACCAACCCGAGCACGGCGACGTACAGATACGCCACACCGACGCACGCGGCTCCGACTCGCAGCCAGCGGTCGTCGAAGAGGCCCTGGAGTGCGCGCCGGTCGAGTGTATCGGCGACCACCGTCCAGCGCGCACCGAATCCGGCCACCATCGCGGCCGCCGCTTGCAGGCCCAGCAACGGCCAGAATCTCAGGGTGCCGGTCAATCCCAAGGCGAAGCCGCTGGCCAACGCAATGCCGGCGAACAGGATGTAGGCGGCCAGCAACCGTTCGGCGCGCGACGCCAAGCCGCAGCGCGAGGCGAGCGCCAACGCTGCCGCACCGGTGAGCGCGTTCAACGCCAGGAACTTGGCAATCGCCGCCGCCGCTTCCATCCGCCGCCGATCTACGCCAACAACCGTTCCAGGCTCTTGGCGTACACTGCGTCGTCCTCGGTCGCGACGTGGACCCGGTGGATGGCGGCGCCGGCCGCTGCCTCCGCGGCGATCCGTTCGCGGCAGGCCTCGACGTCGCCGACGGTGCCGAGGCGTTCACGCATCGCCGGCGGCACGGCGGCCGCCGCCGCGGCCGATCCCTGTTTCCACGCCTCTTTCACCCCGGCGACCTCAGCGGTGAAACCGAAGCGCTCGAGTTGACGCGCGTAGTAGACGCCCATGCGGCCGATGTAGAAGGCCGTCGTTCCTGTCTGCGCCATTTCAGCCCGCGCGCGGGCGTCCCCAGTGGCGACGACCACCCCGCCGGGAGCATGGACCTCGAATGCCGCGGGGTCGCGTCCGGCCGCGGCGATGCGTGCCTGCATGGCGCCGATCTCGCCGGCGAGCTTGTCGATGGGGATCATCACCGGCAGCCAGCCGTCGGCATGCGACGCCGTCAGGGCGAGCGCTTTTGGATTGAGCGTCGCCAGATGAATCGGAATGTGCGGACGCACCGGCGCGAAGCGCAGCGTGAAGCCGCGATCCAGTTGGAACAGCGTGCCGTGGTAGCGCAGCGGCTCACGACGCATGAGGATGTTGAAGATCTCGATGGTCTCTTTGAGACGCGTCAGCGACGGCTCGAAACGCACCCCATGGAAGTGCTCGATCACCTGCGCGCCGCTGGTGCCGAAGCCCGCGACCATGCGTCCACCCGACAGCTCGTCGAGCGTCGCAAAGTGCTGCACCAGCGCCGCCGGCGTGCGCGAGTAGACGTTGACGATCCCGGTGCCGAGACGGACGCGCTGTGTGCGCTCGGCCACTTGCGTCAGCAATGTGAAGCAATCGCGCCCCCACGCCTCCGGAATCCACACCGAGTCGACGCCGACCCGATCGGCGATCGTCACGCGCTCCAGGACGCGCGCGCGGTCCATTCCTCCTTGCCAGTCGAACGAGATTGCGAGCTTGTGCGCCATCGATGATCCTCCCGTGCATCCTTCTCTTGCGGAGACCGAAGCAGGATACAAGGCCGGCGAGACGAACCGTGCACGTTCAGACATGTCGGAAACACCAAACCGCATGAAGGGCCGCGATCTTGGTGCTCGTATGGGTATCAGTGGTTCTGTTCTTCCGCTGCGGCGTTCGCTGGTATCCGCTCCAATCGATTCGAGCGACTCGTTCCTGCTGGCTAACGCCAGCCTTCACCGGGGCGCGTCTTTGTGCGCGTCCGGTGCAAGGCCATGTTCGGCCCTCATCGGTCCGCGTTCCTCGCGACGACCCGGAACACGGGAAACTGCGGTGACACCTGCTCGAACTCGGAAAGCGGCGCACCCTTGTGAATGGGCAGATGAGATCTCGCGCCGGGTGCCCGCTTCAAGTAGGCCTTCAGCACGGGCGCACGCCGGTCCGCGGTGACCTCTTCGAGGCGGACCTCCTCGCGACGACCGTGACGTAGAGTGGCGTTGCCGCCTGCCGCCCTCACGTTTCGCACCCAGTCCACCTCCTCTCCAAGCATGGACACAAGGTAGCGTTCACCGTCGACGACAACCATGACGAGAGGCAGACTGATCACGCGACCGGATCGCCGGCCCCGCACGTCCAAAGTGACCAGGTAGTTCGGAGCCACCCCGAGCGAGTGAACCCCGGCCCAGCATCGGTTGAGAACCGTTGCCACCCGATTGGGGCGCCCACCACGGTAGAACCATTTCGCCAGATTCATCGCTGCCCTTGGGCCGAGTCGATCGTCTTTCTTTATGACGTGGTCGTCATCGTCCCGATCACGCTAAACGTTCTGGCGGTGAGCCGCCGGAGCACGAGCGTACGCGGCGAGCGGCGACAGTCAGGCCGGTCGGCTCCATCGCCGGGTTCGGCGTCACTTCACATGGCGAGCGGCGTCGAGAGCGAGGTACGTAATGAAACCTGCACCCGCCAGAAGAACGATTGCGACGACGATATCCATGGCTACAGCTCCTCCAACTTTGCGATTGCAGACTCGATACGGGTATGCAGCGAATGGCAGCCCCATGAAACTGCGACGAGCGCCATGATATCCCCTAGGACCAGCGGCCATTCGGCAGACCGGAAGTTTCCAAGCAGCCAGCCCATCAGACTGATGTCCGTGACGATGACGATACGCACCACAAACAGCCGAACTACATTTCGACGTCCAAGTACACGAACTTGCCGGCCCTATGCGGCCATCGCTAGAATGGGGACAATGACTGACCAGTCCCGGCTGACCTGGGCGCTCATCGTGTCCGTGCTGTTGCACGGGCTGCTGCTGAGTCTCCTGCCCATCCTGCGCCGTGCGCACCTCGAGATTCCGACGCCGCCGGCGTTGCTCGATGTCGACGTGCTGCCGCTGCCGAAGGCGCAACCAGCTCCGCCCCCGCCGGTGGCTGCCGCACCGGTTGTGCCTGCGCCTCAAGCGCCGCCGGTCGTCGTACCCAAGCAGCAGATCGTCAGCCAACCCGAGCAGGGTGAAGAGAAGGAACCGGAGAACGCGCGCTTCCTCAGCGACCGCAACAACACCGTGAAGGAAGAGACGATCCATCGCGGCGAGCCGCTCGCGGGCAGCCCGGACAGCAAGCACGAGCCGCCGCCGAAGGCGGATGCCGCTGCCAAGACCGAGGCCAAGGTCGCCGCGGCGAAACCGCAACCGGCCGCCGGGGAACACCTCAAACCCAACACGCAAGTCGCCTCGTTGCCCAACCTGGATGAGCTCCTGCCGCCGACGGGCGATCTGATCCGTCAAGGGCTGGTGAAACCGCAAGAATCGGCCCCGGCGGCACCGGCCGCCGCGCCCGATCAGCACGCCTCGATCGAACGCAACGATCTCCTGCGCCCCGGCGACCCGTGGAAGAGCGGCGGACGCGGCGGCTCCATGGATTTTCTCCCGCAAGTGCGTGAAGGCGACATCACGATGCTGAACACCAAGGCGGAGCAATTCGCGCCGTTCGTGCGCCGCGTCGCCATGCGCGTGTTCGAGAATTTCTTGATCGCGCTCCGCCGCAACGTCTTCAACTCGCCTCAAAGTTCGACGCAGGAGTCCGTGGTCATCGAAGCCGTGATGAGCAAGGATGGACAGCTGCTGCGCATCGATGTCAAGGACCGCTCCCCGAGTATCGCGTTGGGAAGCGACCGCATCCTTCAGGGCGCTTGTCACGAAGGCTTTTTCGATCGCAACCCGCCGCCGGGCGCGGAGTCGAACGACGGGAACATCCACTTTCTGTTCGAATCGCAGATCGCCATCACCGTCGATCCCGGCGGCCGCGGGCCGCGGGGTGGCGTGATGATGGCCGCCGGGCTGTTGTAGGAGAGACGACAGACAACAGACGCACAGACAACAGACAGCAGATTACGGACATGATGAATCCTTCGTCTGTTGTCTGTCCTGTCTGTTGTCTGTTGTCTGTTGTCTGTTGTCTATCCCTTCCACCGCAGCACCGGATGCCGGGCGGCGCGGGCCTCGTCGAGTCGGCCCACCGGCGTGTGCGTCGGCGCGTTGCGTACGACGTCGGGCGTCTCGCGCGCTTCCTGCGCGATGCGCAGCATCGCGGCGATGAACTCGTCCAGCGTCTCCTTGCTCTCGGTCTCCGTCGGCTCGATCATGATCGCGCCGCTCACCACCAGCGGGAAGTAGATGGTCGGCGCGTAGAAGCCGTAATCGAGCAGGCGCTTGGCGATGTCGAGCGTCTTGACCCCCACGGCCTCGAAACCCTTGTCGCTGAACACGCACTCGTGCATGCAGACGCCCGGATACGCCGGCTCGTACGCGCCGTCCAGGCGGCGGCGGATGTAGTTGGCGCTGAGCACCGCCATGCGCGTCGCGTCGGTGAGACCGTCCGCACCCATCGCCAGGATGTAGGCGAAGGCGCGCACCAGCATGCCGAAGTTGCCGTGGAAGGAGCGCACGCGACCGATGGACTGCGGGAAGGCGTCGCTCCAGCGCAGGCGCTCGCCGTCGCGCACCAACCGCGGCGTCGGCAGGTACGGCAGGAGCGTCGCGCGGACGCCGACCGGTCCGGCCCCCGGGCCGCCGCCGCCGTGCGGTGTGGAGAACGTCTTGTGCAGATTGAACTGCAAGACGTCGGCGCCCATATGCGCCGGCTTGGCCACACCCATCAGCGCATTGAGGTTGGCGCCGTCGAGATACACCAGCCCGCCGCGCTCGTGGACCACCTCCGCCACCTGCACGATCTCGCGTTCGAAGAGGCCGAGCGTGTTGGGATTGGTAATCATGAGCGCCGCGACGTCGTCGTCCATGGCGCGGCGCACCGCGGTCGCATCGATGAGACCGATGCGGTTGCCTTCCACTTGCACCGTGCTGTAGCCGCACAGCGCCGCGCTCGCCGGATTGGTGCCGTGCGCGCTGGCGGGGATGAGGACTTTGCTGCGCGCGCGGCCGCGGTCGACGTGATAGGCGCGCACCATTTTCATCCCCGTCAGCTCGCCCTGGGCGCCGGCGGCGGGTTGCAGGCTCACCGCATCCATGCCGCTGATCTCCCCGAGCATGCGCTCCAATTCCCAGATCAGCTGCAACGCACCCTGCGCCCCGTCGTCGGGCGCCAACGGATGCAGCTGAGCGAAACCCGCCAGCCGCGCCACCGCCTCGTTGACCACCGGGTTGTACTTCATCGTGCACGAGCCCAGCGGATAAAAGGTCGTCGCCGTCCCGAAATTCCACTGCGACAAGCGCACGAAGTGACGCAAGACCTCGGGCTCGCTCACCTCCGGGAAGCCGTCGATGGGCTCGCGCAGCAGCTCCGCGGGAAGCAGCTCGGCGGGATCTTGCTTCCCGCCCGGCAAGGCGAAGCCGCACCGTCCCGGGCGGCTGCGCTCGAAGATCAACGGCTCATCGAGCAGGAGCCCGGCCTGCTTGCCCGCGCCGGGTGGCATTACCCCAATACCTCGGCCAGTCGATCCAGCGCCGCCGCGTCGTGCATCTCCGTCGCACACAGCAACAACGCATCGGGAAGCTCCGGATACCAGCGTCGCAACGGCACGCCCGCGAGCACGCCGCGCTGCCGGGCCTGCTGCCACGCAGCCTCGGCGTCGGCAGCGGTGAGCACGAACTCGTTGAAGAACGGTGCGTCGAACTGCAGTCGCCATTTGCCAGTTGCGGTCAGACGCGATGCCGCGCCGTGCGCATTCGTCGCATTGGCGATCGCAAGCTGACGAAGGCCAGCTTTGCCGACGGTCGACAGATACACCGTCAGCGCCAACGCCATGAGACCATGGTTGGTGCAGATGTTCGAGGTGGCGCGTTCGCGGCGGATGTGTTGCTCGCGCGTCGCCAAGGTGAGCACGTAGCCGCGCCGCCCGGCCCCGTCGACGGCTTCGCCGACGAGGCGGCCCGGCATCATGCGCACGAACGCCGTGCGCGTCGTGAACAGCCCGACCCCGGGCCCGCCGTACGACATTGGAATGCCGAGGCTCTGGCCTTCGGCAACCGCGATGTCGGCGTCGAAAGCACCGGGCGGCTTCAACAACCCCAGTGCGACCGCCTCGGTCGTTGCCGTGACCAGCAACGCGTCGCGCGCATGCGCCAGCGCGGCGATGCGTCCCAGGTCCTCGACGACACCGAAGAAGTTCGGATAGCCGACGACCACGGCCGCCGTCTGTTCGTCGAGCGTGCGCTCCAGCCACTGCAGGTCGGTGCGTCCGTCGGCGCTGACCGGCGCTTCCAGCAGCTCGATCGCGCCTGCCCCCGTCGCGTAGGTCCGGACGACGGCGCGATATTGCGGATGCAGCGCGCGCGACAGAATCACGCGCGGCCGTTTGGGACGCACGCGCAGCGCCATCAGCACTGCCTCGGCGGTGGCCGATGCGCCGTCGTACATGCTGGCGTTGGCTACCTCCATGCCGAGCAGCATCGCCACCAGCGACTGGAACTCGAAGATCGCCTGCAGCGTGCCTTGGCTCACCTCGGGCTGGTACGGCGTGTAGGCGGAGTAGAACTCGGCCCGCTGCAGCACTTGGTCGACCACGGCGGGCACGAAGTGCGGATAGGCGCCGGCGCCGAGGAAGCACAGCCGCTGCGCCGCCGCGTTGGCGGCAGCCAGTTGCTCCAGGCGCGCCCGCACCTCGGGCTCGGAGCATCCGGGCGCGAGGTCGAGTACGGCGCTTTTCCGCAGCGTGTCGGGAACTGCGCTGAACAGGTCGGCGACGTCGGCGACTCCAACCACGTCGAGCATGGCGCGAACGTCTTCGGCGGTATGCGGCAGAAAACGCATCAAAGAAGGTTGCAGCGGTCAGCCGTCAGCTTTCAGCTCAATATCGTTCGTTGGCGTGGGAACGGCGAAGCGGAGACTCGTGGCGTGCTGGGCGCGGTCGGCTATTCCTTTTCTTCGGCGACGTATTGCTCGTATTCCGTCGCAGTCATCAAATCGTCGAGCTCTTCCGGGTCGCTCATTTCGATCTTGATGATCCAGCCGTCACCGTACGGATCTTCGTTGAGCATCTCGGGATTTTCGGGAAGGTCGTCGTTGACTTCGAGCACTTTCCCGCTGACCGGCGCGTAGATGTCGGAGACCGCCTTCACCGACTCCACCACGCCGAAGGCATCCTCCTTGCTCACCTTGTCGCCCACGGCAGGCAACTCCACGAAGACGATATCCCCGAGCTGGTCCTGGGCGTAGTCGGTAATGCCGACGGTGGCGACGCCGCCCTCGACCAGGACCCATTCGTGCTCCTTTGAATATTTGACGTCCTCGGGAAACTCCATGTTGTGCCTCCTTCACACCTAACGCTTGTAGAACGGTAGCGGCACCACCTCCGCGCCGACGATGCGGCCGCGTATATCGACGCCCAGCTTGGTACCAACCTTCTCCAAGGTGCCCGCCACATAGCCTAGTCCAATCGCCTTGCCAAGCGTCGGCGACTTCGTCCCGCTGGTGATCGCGCCGACGACCTGGCCATCGTGAACGATGGGATATCCTTGCCGTGGAATGCCCGGTTCGGTCATCACCATTCCCACCAGTCGCCGTGCGAGACCGGAGCCGCGCTGGCGTAGCAACGCGTCGCGTCCGATGAAGCGCGGCTTGTCGAAACGCACGACCCAACTGAGCCCGGCCTCCAACGGCGTGGTGTCGGCGGTGAGCTCATGTCCGTACAGCGGCAAGGCGCGCTCCAGACGCAAGGTATCGCGCGCCCCCAGACCCGCGGGCGCGATGCCGAAGCGCGCGCCGGCGTCGAGGATGGCGTTCCATAACGTCGTTGCGTCGTCCGGAGCACAGTAGATTTCCCACCCGTCCTCGCCGGTGTACCCGGTATGCGCCAGCAGCGCCGTGCGGCCGGCAACCCGCCCTTCGGCGAATGCGAACGGCGGGATCGCAGACAGCGGCAATGCGGTGAGACCGGTGACGATCTCGGTGGCGCGCGGCCCTTGCACGGCGAGCTGCGCGAGCTCCGCGCTGCGGTCGATGACTTCGGCGTCGCCGCGATGCGCGGCGATCCACGCGGTGTCCTTTTCGGTGTTGGCGGCGTTGACGCACAACAGGATGCGTTCCGCGCTCATCCGGTGCACCATGATGTCGTCGACGACGCCGCCGCTAGGCAAGCAGAGCAATGAGTACTGCGCCTGGCCGTCGCGCAGGCGGCCGAGGTCGTTGACCGTCAGCTCCTGGCAGACCTCGATGGCGTGCGGCCCGCGCAGCTCGATCTCGCCCATGTGGCTGACGTCGAACAGGCCGGCCCGCCGGCGCACCGCCTGATGCTCGTCGATGATGCCGGTGTATTGTACCGGCATCTCCCAGCCGCCGAAGTCGACGAAGCGCGCCCCGAGCGCCTGGTGCGCGGCGTAGAGGGGTGTACGCTTCATGCGGTCAGCGGCGCGCCAGCCGTTGCGCGGCCGTCAGCGTGTTGCGCATCAGCATGGCGACGGTCATCGGACCGACGCCGCGCGGCACCGGCGTGATGAACGCGGCGCGCTCGCGCGCCGCCGCAAACTCGACGTCGCCGATGAGACGGCCGTCGTCCAACCGATTGATGCCGACGTCGATGACCACGCTGCCGGGACGAATCCATTCGCCGCGAATCATCTCGGCGCGGCCGATCGCTGCAACCAGGACGTCGGCGCGGCCGACCTCCGCGGCGAGATCGCGTGTGCGGGAATGACAAATCGTCAGCGTCGCGTGACGCTCCAGGAGCATGAACGCCACCGGCTTGCCGACCAGATTGCTGCGGCCGGCGACCACCGCGCGCGCGCCCTTCAGTTCCACACCGGTGCCGTCGATGAGATGCATGACGCCGAGCGGCGTGCACGGGCGCATGCCGTCGCGGCCCATGACGAGACGCGCCTGACTGATCGGATGCAGCCCGTCGACGTCCTTGTCCGGATCGATGGCATCGATGATCGCATCGGCGTCAAGGTGCGCCGGTAGCGGCAGCTGGACGAGAATGCCGTGGATGTCCTGGCGCCGGTTCAACGACTGGACGAGCGCCAGCAGCTCAGCTTGCGTCGTGCTCGCCGGCAGCTCGTGTCCCTCGGACACGATGCCGATCTCGGCGCACGCCTTGCGCTTGCTGCGCACGTAGCTGGCGGACGCCGGATTGTCGCCCACCAACACGGTCGCGAGACCGGGAGCATAACCGTGCTCGTGCTGGAACGCCACCACCGCTTCCTGCACGCCGGCACGCACCGCGCGCGCCGCGGCAAACCCGTCGATCACTTGGCCCATGCTGCGGCCATACTCAATGGCGGATGGCTTGTAAATCCCTCTCAAGCCGCCTCCAGCGCCCGCTTCACGCTGGCCAGATACTGGCGCACGCCGGCCGCCGCTTCGCGTTCGACGAACGACTTGATCAGGCCTTGCAGGAGACGCGGGATCGGCGTGTCCGGCGCGATCATCTGCCGCAGGGTGATCTTGGTCGCGTCGCCGTTGGCGTGCAGGCGAATCGTGCCGTTCACATCGGTGTTGTCGTCCTTCGCCGCCGTACCCTCGAAACTGATGCGGTCGGTGCCGTTGCCTTCGTAGCGCGCGGTGTAGCGAACGACGAGGCTGACGGGACCGGTCGAGCGCTCCTCGTAGGCAAAGCGATAGGTGTCCTTGCCGACCGCCTTGCAGTGGTCGAGTCCGGGAATGCAGCTCGACGAGCCGACGACGTCCCACAGATACGCGTACGCTTTCGCCAACGGCACGTTCACGGTGATCGACCGTTCCACCTCGGTGGGCAATTTGGCCATCGCACCTCCTGTGCGTCGTGACCGTACAACTGGCGCTTCGCTGGGGTCAAGGGTGCAGGGGCGTGTGTTGACACGCGCGCCCAGTTCGGTGCTGTCCGAAGACGGGTAAGACGGACGGTACCCCCAGTTCGCTGCACTTGACGGTGCTCTTTGGGCTGTGCCAATGCTGCTATACAGCTCGGGATCGCGGCGGAGGGAAGACCTGCGGACGCATGTGGAACACATCGAGTTGAGCAGACACGAGGTATCGGAACCGCCCGTGAAAGGGAAGATGCAGGTGTTCGGAGCAGCAACGCAGCGGCGTCGACTGCCGGCAGCGACCGTGTGGCGGATACGAAGCACGACGCGCTTGGGGCGCGCATTTCATTTGGACACCCAGATGTACTTCGGCTTGTTGGTGCGGGAGATGCCGAGTACATGAGTCGAGAAAACAGTCCTCCTCTCGGCATTAGATCGCGCCTCGGGATCGCGCGCTGGTACGACCACATGGATCACACCCTTCACGTCATGATGGACCGAAGTATGTGGTTTGCACCGATATACGAGACCATCAGCACAGATCACTTTGCACCGTTGGTGTCTCACGACCCGCGACTCCGAGGGCGGGAACGAGAACTTGAAGAACCCGTTCGATTCGCTTGCGGCTACGCTCAAACGGTATTCCTCTGCACCGCGGTCGAGGTGTTCTTCATCTGGCACTTCGGTGCGTCGGTCGCCTTCTTTATTGATACTGGCAGAGGGACATTGTCAGATCTCTCCGCCGTCCGGACCTGGGTTGAGTCACGCAAGGAATACAAGTCTTGGGATTCCTGGCAGGAGCTGACTCCCGCGAAGCGCTTCCGCAGTTTGACGGCGCTCTCCTTTGCGGATCTCAAGAACGCCGAAAGCTTCTTCTCTGATATCTACGGCAGCGACTGCCTGAAGCGGGCACTCCCTGCAGAGTACACGAAGCTTGGCACGGTCTACCAGGCCCTTCAAAGCGAACGGAACGGCATCGTGCACCGAGGCGGTGAGCACAAGAGTGGACGTCGTATCGAGGTTCCTCGCTCAGCCCTCCGCGATCGCCACGCCCAGGGTAAATGGTTGGGGGCTCGCCTCCTGAGAATGTCTAGTTGGTTCCGGGGTTTCTGGCTCGACGGTAATGCGTACGGGATTCTGACGCATCGGGGACACACGAATCCGAACTGAAGCGTCCAGCGAATGCGTTGAAGGGAGTGCCGTTGATGCCCAACGTTCGCCTTCCCTTCAAAGGAGGCGACAACGACCGACACAACACGGTAGACGTTGAGCCGACGTCGCGAAAGCTCGAGGAGGCGCACTGCATGAACAAAATGAGAAAGTTGGAATACTGGATTGGGTGGGAGGCAATGGGACAGGAGGCGCTAGGGGAGCCGCGTGCATATTTCAAATGCCAAGAAGGAGATCGCTGGTGGCTGTTCGAGGGAGCGGGATTAACACGAGACGAGCTGGCCGCCGAGATCAACCGCCGCGAGAGCGCTGGCATTGACGTGCCCGACCAGTTTCGGGAAGCGTTGGGGCGGCTTAGTGGAATTCAAGGCAGTAGGGTCTCGTGAGTGAGCGCTGCACCATGGCCGGTGCATTGGCTCCCCTGAGTCGCTAGGGATTGCGGAGACGTGCGTCGAGCTGGCCAACGTCGTCCCAGGTGCGTGGGAGATGCCCTGTCTCCGGTCCAAGCCGAACAATGTGACTACAGGCGACGGCGGACGGGAGCCGGCTTCCACCGGCGCCCTTCGCAGCTGAGCTGCAGCGTTCGGCTTGGGTCGGCAACTTCCTAAGATGAAAACGTGCACACCATGATCTTGCTACACGAACGAATGCACAGCGAAGCGACACACCTCGGAGGGTTGATCGAGGAGGTGTTCGCGATTCCGGTTCGCTTGATAGAAGATGATCTCGAGCGCCTTTTCGTTCCGCTTCCGAAGTTTGCCGGGTGTCGCTGCGAGCCCAATTCAACCCTTCTGACGCGGGAATTCCCCGATACGGCGGTTTTTCTACTGACGCCAAGGGACCTCTACCTTGGCGAGAAAAGCAAGGACGACGAATGGGTGCTGGGCGTGAACGTCGGCCAGTTCAGTGTGGTCGGGACTGCGCGCCTGATGGGCCACGATAACGCGCCCAGGAGTTTCGCTGAAAGTCACCAAGGATCTGTATCTGCGCCGTCTCTCCCTGATGACCATCCACGAGCTGGGTCACGACCTCGTTAAGGAAGCGCCCCACCACCAGGAGGCGACGTGGGTAAACGTTCGAAACGGCACCTCGATACCGCTCACTCCGCACTGCGACGATAACGCCTGCGCGATGTACGAGGTCGTCGATGTCACGGCGCCACCGAAGAGCGAGGGATACCTCAAGCTCGGGAACAAATGCCTATACGACGCCGGGCTTGACGAACACGTGGGGAGGCTACGAGCAGACTGGTTCTGCACGCGATGCAGAGATCATATTGTGGTAGCGGACTCGTACCGAAACTTGTAGCGAGTTTGATTCCCACTCGCATGCGTCTGTGCGCGGCAGCTCGACACTGCAGGCGTTACAAGCTGATCGGAGAGGAACGATGAAGAAAGCCGACACACGCATCACGTGGGGCAGCAGGAATGTGTTTCTTGATCTGTGCTTCCCGCCGCATGAGGCGGCCGCCATTCTGCTGCGCCGCGAGCTGGCTTGAGGCGCTGCGGCAATGGATCACTCGCGATCGCCTCACTCAGGCGCAGGCGGCCAAGCGTCTCGGTGTGGTGCAACCGCGCATTTCCGAGATCGCGCGCAATGTTGCAGGCATTGGCCAAGAGCACGACGCGTCAAGAACGCCACGTCGATTGGCGACGCTGCAGGCTGCGTGCTAGAAGGTCTTTGGAGGAAGCAAAGCATGGCCGTTCGCGAACCGCTGATCACGACGTCACCGGAGCGCTTGAGCGGAATTCCTGTGTTCGCTGGTACCCGCGTTCCCGTACAGACACTCATCGACTACCTTGAAGCTGGCGATTCCTTAGACGCGTTCTTGGACGACTTCCCCAGCGTCTCTCGCGAGCATGCGATTGCCGTGCTGGAAGTCGCGAAGTCCGCACTTCTCGCCGAAGCCGTGGCGGCCTGACGGCGAGCGGCTGCCAGGATGCGAGTGCTCCTCGATGCGTGCGTCCCGAAGAGTCTTCGCAGCAGCCTCGCGGGCCATGAAGTTCGGACCGCGCCTGAGATGGGCTGGGGCAATCTTGACAATGGAGACCTGCTCGACGCCATGAAGGGTATCTTCGACGCGCTCGTCACTGTCGACAAGCGTCTTCCACAACAGCAGCGCATCAAGGACCGACCCTTCGGAGTCGTGGTGCTCCGCGCACGGTCGAACCGCCTGTCAGACCTTCTCCCTTTGGTTCCGGATCTTCTCGCCGCGCTCTCGACTCTCGACGCCGGTGCGGTCAAAGAGCTGGCTGGCGATCAATAGCCAGCGCCTCCAGACGACCATGGACTGATTCGCGATGATCATCGGCATTCCCAAAGAGATCAAGGCGGAGGAGAATCGGGTCGCCATCACGCCGGCTGGGGCGAATGCGTTGGCCGCGCACGGGCATCGCGTATTGATCGAGCGCCACGCCGGCGCCGGCAGCGGCTTCACCGACGCACAGTATCGCAACGCCGGAGCGCACGTCCTGCGCACGGCGCGCCAGGTGTGGCACGACGCGGAGATGGTGCTCAAAGTGAAGGAGCCGCTGGCCTCGGAGTATCGGCACCTGCGCGAAGGGCTGATCGTCTTCACGTACCTGCACCTGGCGGCCAGCCGCGATCTCACCGACACGCTGCGCGCCAAGAAGGTTTCCGCCATCGGCTACGAAACCATCGAGCTCGACGACGGCTCACTGCCGCTGCTCGCACCGATGAGCGAGGTGGCCGGGCGCTTGTCGATCCAAGTCGGGAGCTGGTGCTTGCAGGCGCCGAACGGCGGCGCGGGCATCCTGCTGGGCGGCGCGTCGGGCGTGCGGCCGGCGAAGGTGGTCATCCTCGGCGCCGGGATTGCCGGATCGAACGCCTGTCAAATTGCCGCCGGTGTCGGCGCGCACGTCAGCATCATCGACCGCAATCCGGTGCGCCTGCGCTACTTGCACGATATCCTCGGCGGACACGTGACCACGGTCATGTCGAACCGCGCCAACATCGAGGAGGAAGTCGTCGCCGCCGATCTCGTAGTCGGCTCGGTGCTGGTGGCCGGTGCCAAGGCGCCGCATCTGGTGACGCGGAAAATGGTGCGCGCCATGAAGCCGGGCGCCGCCCTCGTCGACATCTCGATCGATCAGGGCGGCTGTTGCGAAACATCGCGTCCGACGACGATCGACCATCCGATCTTTGTGGCCGAGCGCGTCGTCCATTACTGCGTCACCAACATGCCCGCCATCGTGCCGCGCACGTCGACCTTCGCGCTCACCAACGCCACGCTGTCCTACGCGCTGGAGCTGGCGGACAAGGGCCTGCACCGCGCTTTGCGGGAAGACACGCCGCTGCACCGCGGCGTCAACGTCTTGGACGGCCACGTCACGCATGCCGGCGTCGCCGAGGCCTTCGGTTTCGCGCACACGCCGATCGAGCAGCTGATCTGACTTGGCTATGGCGGCGGATCGCCGGCGTTAGCGGCCTTTCGCCGCCGTGCGCCGCTTGCGCGGCTTCGCTTCCTTGACGCCGTGGCGCACGGTGAGCACCGGGCATGCCGCCGTGCGCACCACTTTTTCCGCCACGCTGCCCATGAGCATGTGCGCCAGCCCGGTGTGCCCGTGGGTCGCCATGACGATCAGATCGGCGCGCGTGCTCTTCGCGGTGTCGACGACCATCTGCGCCGGGACGCCGCCTTTGATCATGGTGCGGAAGCGCGCGCCCTTCTTCTGCAGATCGGTGCCGAGGCGCTTCATCTGCTCGTTGCCGATGCGGCGTTGCTCTTCGAGCAGCAGGGCCACGTTGGGGCTGGCGACGTACATGTCGGCCGGCGTGGCATAGTAGATCGGCTCGATGACGTACAGGATCAGCAGCTCGGCCCCGAAGCGCTTGCCGAAGTCACGCGCGTAGGCGAGGGCATTCAGCGAGTCTGCGGAAAAATCCACCGGCACCAGAATTCGCTTGATTGCCATACGCACCTCCACCTATGGTGCGGCGGCAGATATCACTCGCCGCCACGGCGCGCAAGGCGGGGACAGACGATGAACATCGTTGCCGGCACACTCACGGGGCTGTTCTCGTTCGACGTCGGATACGAGATCGCGCTGGACACGCTCGTCCGCTTGCTGGCACCGGTGGGCGGCCGGCTGCACCCCGAATCCGCGCGCGCCGGCATCCGCGGCGCTGGACGCACGGTCGACATCGAGTACGGGGCGCGCACGGTGCACTTGCCCGAGCGCACGGTCGACGCCGCGGTCGTGGTACGCGCCCATGATTTCGGCGCGCTCACCGTGATGCTGCGTCTGCCCTTGTCCGGACCCATCGAGAATCTCGGACCGCTGACGGCCGCGCTGGTGCGCTCGAAGACCATGGAGACCGCGGCGATCGACGTCATCCGCGCGCTGCTGCCCGCGGCGGCGGCTGCGATCAGCAAGGTCGGCTTCACCGAGTTCGTCGAGGACTTTTACGTCATCCAGGTGGATCGGTTCGACGTACCCGTCACGCCGGCGCAGCTGCGCGGCGAGTATCGTGCGGCGATCGCCTTGGCGCTGCGCTGCGAGAAGGAGCGTCTTGCCGAAGGCGAGGCGGAGCAGGTCTTCGAAACCGCCATCTCGTATCACCCGCAGGATCTCGTAGTGACCGACTGGAACGCCGCCTTCCTCTATGCCGCCGACTCCCCGGCTCTGCTCGACGCATTGGAGTTCCTCAACGTCCAGCTCGTCGAGCTGCGCTTCTTCGACCGGCGGCTGGACGCGCGCATGAGCGATCTGTTTCAGGTGGTGTACAGCCGGCCGCGATTGCGCACGCTGGTGGTCAATCCGTTCGGCAAGGCGCTGGAAGAAGTGTCGGAGCTCAAGGTCGAGACCACGCTCATCGCCGAACGCGTCGGCAACGCGCTGAAGTTTTTCGAGGACCTCTATCTGGCCAAGGTCTACAGCGCCACGGCGGAGCGCTTGCACCTCGACGCCTGGCGCAGCAGCGTGGAGAGCAAGCTCAGGGTGGTGCAGGAGATCTTCGAGATCCTCAATCGCCGCGCCGCCACCTATCGCGCCGAGGCGTTGGAGATGACCATCATCATCCTGATCGTTGTGGAGATCGCGTTGAGCTTCCTGCGCTGAGGGGCCTATTTCAGGCTGCGCGCGGTATAGGCAAACAGGGCGGTCGAGGCGGCAGCGATCAGCAGGGCGAGGCGGCGCACCCAGAGCCCGCGGCCGGCCAACACCACACCTCCCACCATGCCGCCCGAGGCCCACACGATCAGCGCGAAGATGGTGACCACCAGACAGATGAACGGGTCGGCGGCGAGCAGCGCCATGACGCGGTCGATCAGCGTTTGCATCCTCAACGGCTCCGCGGCGCGCACGATAACCCCCGCACGACAAGTATGCGCCAACCGGGCGGCAGAGCAAGACGGTATTTTGCGACGGCGGCGCGGGAAGTCCTTTGCAAGCGGCGGAGCAGCGGAGTATGAATGCGCAGCTTCCAGCAACGGAGGGTGCGTGATGCTCAAGGTGCTCGATGGGGTGCGGCTCATTGAAGCGGCAGAGTGGTTTTTCGTTCCCGGTGCCGGCACGGTCTTGGCGGATTGGGGCGCGGATGTGATCAAGATCGAACATCCGGTGCGCGGCGATCCGCTGCGTGGCTTGATCAGCTCGGGGATCCTTCCCGGCGCGCACGGCCTCAATTTCTTCGTCGAGAACGGCAGCCGCAACAAGCGCAGCCTCGGGCTGGACCTTGCCACCGACCGCGGCCGCGAGGTGCTGTATACGCTCGTCGAAAAGTCCGACATCTTCCTCACCAGCTTCTTGCCCCCGGCGCGGCGGCGACTGAAGATCGAGTACGACGATTTGAAGAAGATCAACCCCAAGATCATCTACGCCCGCGGCTCGGGGCAAGGACCGAGAGGACCGGAGTGTGAGCGCGGCGGATTCGATGCCGGCTCGTTTTGGTCGCGCGGCAGCGTCGCCCACATGCTCAGCGAGCCGGGCAAGCCGCCGATCATGCAGCGCGCCGCGTTCGGCGACACCATCGGCGCGACCTTTATCGCCGGCGGTATCGCCGCAGCGCTGTATCACCGCGAGAAGACCGGCCAGGGCTGCGTGCTGGACGTCTCATTGCTCGGCACGGCCGTGTGGCTGATGGCCCCCGATATCCTGGCCTCCCTCCTGCTCGGCCACGACCTGCCGCACAACGACCGCACGCGGGCGCCCAACCCACTGATGAACACTTACCTCTGCAAGGACGACAAGTGGCTGATGCTGATGATGCTCACCCCCGTGCGGCACTGGGAGGAGCTCTGCAAGGCCATCGAGCGCGAGGACCTGTACACGGAGTTCCCGCTGATGAAGTGGATCGACGAATCTGTGCGTTTCAAGCTGGTCGAGATCCTGGGCGCGCATTTCGCGCAGCGCACGCGCGCCGAATGGATCGAGCGCTTGCTGCAGTACGACACCATCCACGCGCCGGTGCAGACGCCGACGGAGATCCGCGACGATCCGCAAGTCATCTCCAACGGCTACCTCGTCGACTACCAGCATCCAACCCACGGCCCGTTCAAGGTGGCGTGCAGCCCGGTGCAGTTCAACGGCGACCCCACCGATGTCCGCCGCGTCGCCCCGGATGCGGGCCAGGACACCGAGGAAATCCTGCTGCAGTTCGGCTACTCGTGGGACGACATCGGCACGCTGAAGGCGGAGAAAGCGATCTCGTAAGAGCGCTGCCGCTCGCGTTCACGATCCCGACGACAGGAGCACACGCAGCGAGCGCAGCCCGCCGTAGGTGATGTTGGTGATGCGCCACGAGCCGTCCACTGCTTGCAGCTGCACGCGGATGGTACGCTGTTGTCCGGGCCAGGAGAGCACGACCGGCACCCGCACCGTCGTTGCTGAGACGCGTGGCTGGCCCACGCGGAAGGACTTGGGATATTCCTGTGAATCGGTGAACGGATCGCCGTCGATGTCCGGCACCTGACCCGCCGGAACGGGCTTCTTGAAGTAGGCAACGCATAGCTCGAACAGCTCCGGCGCCAGCCACGCCGCCTTGGCGCGTACCGATGCCTCGGTGAAGGCCATGTCGTGCGCGAAGTGGAAGGTGTAGAATGCGCGGACGGCGTCGGCGGGCTTCGAGGACGGCTGCCGCGCGGCTTGCGCGCCGAATGCCGGACCGGTCAGGAGAACCACAACGGACGCCAGCAGCGATCGCCTGAGCGCTACGCTCATTCCGATGGCCTCGCTGCCCCGCGCTCGCCGCCGTTTAATTTCCTCTGATGACAGCGATCAATGCGTGACAGCCCTGACCCGCCCCGTCGAGTCAACATTGCTCTGCAGTCTAGCATCACTCGCACGACATGGCCAAACGGTCAGGCAGTACGCCCGCACGTTCGCAACGGTGCCCGCTTCCCGTCCTAAAGGTGGTTGATCAGCTCCCGGAGGTGACCCACGCGATCGGGTCGGCCCGCGGCCGGCGACTCTCGCCGGATGAGGATGGCGCGTAAGCCGGCGGCGTGCGCTCCGCGCAGGTCGTCGGTCTCGCTGTCGCCGACGTGTAACGCGTCCGCGGCGGCCACACCTAAACGCTCCAGCGCGATGCCGAAGATCTTGGGATCGGGCTTGGCGCAACCGACGCGGCCGGACATCACGATTGTGTCGAAACGGTCCGCGATGCCCAACCCTTCGCACACACCGACCAGCCGCCCGTCGAAGTTCGACACCACGCCGAGCCGCATGCCGCGGGCGCGCACTTCCGTCAGTGCCGGTTCGACGTCCGCGAACAGCTCCCAGGCGTCGGCCCGCGCGAAGTGCTCGAAGAGGTCGCAAAAGAACGTCTCGAAGGCGGCGAACGGATATCCGGCAAATGCTGCGTTGACCACCCGCCGCCACCACGCACGCTCGCGCTGCGGCAGCTCGGCTGCGGGCACGCCGGGGAAACACATCGCCGGCATGTCGCCAAACGCGGCGCGGAAGCGCGTCTCGATCTCCGCGGCGCTCACCGCAACGCCGTGCCGCGCCGCTACCGCCGCATAGGCAGCGCCGACGGAGCCGCGCACGCGGAACAGCGTCCCGGCGGCGTCGAAGAGTACCGCCCTCACCATCCGATCCGTTCTCCGCGATCACGGCACCGCATGCGGCGCTTCACGCCCGCAGCGTCGGATCCTGCCAGAATTGGATCAACACGCCGTGCGCGCTGCGTGGCGAAATGAACGCCGTCTTCCAGCCGCCGCCGATGTCGAGCTTGTCGACGACGCGCACACCCTCGGCTTCCAGCTGCGCGACCAGCGGATCGAGGCGGTCGACGTCGATGGACAGGTGATGAAAACCCTCGCCGCGCCGTTCGAGAAAGCGTGAAACGAAACCCGCACCGCCGCCCGGCGCCTCTTCGATCAGCTCCAGCTTGTAGCCGTTCAACAGGAACGTGCTGAGGAAAAAGCGGCCATCGTAGCCAGGGTGCTTGTTGTCGCCGCCCTCGATCGGAAAGCATCGGCGGTAGAAGTCCAACGTCGCATCGATGCTGCGCACCGCCATCGAAACATGGTCGACGCAGAGCCGCACCGTTGCACCCGAGCGCAGGCGAAACGGCACGACGCGCGGGCGCTCCGGCTCCTCGGCACGCATCACCTGCCAGAACTGGATGAGCACGCCGTGCGCGCTGCGCGGGGAGATGAACGCGGTCAGCTGCCCGTCGCTGCCGGTGAAGCGATCGACGATGCGGACGCCGTCGGCTTCGAGCCGCGCCAGCAGCGGCTCGAGCGCGGCAACCTTGAGCGACAGATGATGCAAGCCTTCGCCGCGCGCGTCGATGAAGCGGCGCACGAAGCTGTCGGGACGCGTCGCCTCGATCAGCTCGAGCTTGAACCCGCCGACGTAGAAGTCGCACCAGTTGAAGTCGCCGGTGTAGCCCGGCCGTTTCTGCACGTGCATTTCGATCGGCAGGCAGCGGCGAAAGAAGGCGAGTGCCGTGTGGATGTCGTGCACGGCGATCGACACGTGGTCGACGCAGACGTCGGGGGCTTTGACGGTCATAGATATTCCAGCTCGGCGGACAGGCCATCAGGTCCCAGCGTAACGACAATGTAGCCGCCGTCGCGGAAGGCGCCGGCGTTGATCACCGCGGTCCGGCCGATGTGGTCGACGGCGGCGGATTCGTGGATGTGGCCGGTGATGCAGACCTCCGGCTGATGCGCTTCGATGAACGCGCGCACCGCCGGGCTGCCCACGTGTTGGCCGCTTGCGATGCGGTCGGTCTTGGTGTGTGCCGGCGGCGTGTGGCAGATCATCAACACATGCGGCGCCTGCGCCACGTTCGCGTAACCGCGCTCCAACAACGACGCGATCTCTTCGTCGCTCAGCTCCGTCGGCGTGCGGAACGGCGTGACGTTCGATCCGCCGCAGCCGAAGATGCCGAGGTCTCCGAGGGTGCGCGACTCGCCGTGCAAGCTCACGCCTTCCTGGCGCAGAAAGTCGATCACGTCCAACTGATCCAGGTTACCGGAGACGGCGAGCACCGCACGCGCGTGCTGTCGCGTGGCCGCGAGCACACGCGCCGCATCGGCGCGGCCGCCGAAGTTGGTCAGATCCCCGGAGAGGATGACCAGATCCGCGCGTTCGAGCTCCGGCGCCACACGCTCGATGGTGCGCAGTGCCATGTGGATGTCGCCGAACGAAACGATCCGCATGCGCGAATTCATACCTATGCGGCAGGCGAAAGAGAAGCGACCGTTCGCGTTTCGCGTTTGATCGCGGAATGCTACGATTACCTGCAATGCCGCTTGCCAACATTCGTATCGTCCTGGTGCGGCCACGCGGCGCGGCGAACGTCGGCGCGGTGGCGCGCGCCATGAAGAACATGGGCCTCGATGATCTGGTCCTGGTGCGCCCAGCCTTGGTAAGTGCGTTCTGGTCGAAGGCGATGGCCGTGCACGCCGATGACGTGTTGCAGCGCGTCCGCCGTTACGAATCGCTGCTCGAGGCCGTCGCCGATTGCAGTCTCGTCGTCGGCACGACCTCTCGGGGCGGCTTGTATCGCGCCGGTGCGGAACCGCCGCGCGTGGTGGCGGCGCGCGTCGTTGCGGCGGCTGCGACCAACCGCGTGGCGCTGGTGTTCGGTCCCGAAGACCACGGCCTCAGCAACCAAGACCTCAAGGCGTGCCACCAATTGATCAGCATCCCGACCGCTCCGGACTATCCATCGCTGAATCTGGCGCAGGCGGTGATGGTCTGCTGCTACGAACTGCTGGTCGCGGCACAACGCAATCAGTCGGAAGCGCCACGCGTGCTGGCGACGGCCGCGCGCGTCGAGCAGATGTTCGAGCGCCTACAATCCGCATTCCTGAAGATCGGTTTCCTGCATGCCGACAATCCGGATCACATCATGTTCGCGTTTCGCCGCTTGCTCGGGCGTGCGGAGTTGGAAGAGCGCGACGTGCGCATTTTCCTGGCGTTGGCGCGGCAGATCGAATGGTACGGCGGCGACGGCTGGCAGGTGATGGCGCAGAAAGAAAAGGTGGCCGTCTGAGCGATGGGCATCGTTGTTCCCTTTGAAGACATCGTCCGCGCCCGCCGCCGGCAGCGCGAGCGCGCCGACACCGAGCGCTGCATCGAGATCATCGACGCCAATCTGCATATGGCGTTGGCGCTGTTCGACGCGGCGTCGCCGGAAGAGCGTCCGCTTCACGCCCGGCGCATTCGGCAGTTGAGCGCACTGCTGGAGTACGCGGTGCACGTGCTGTGACCACCGCCCTTGTCCTCGGCTTTGCCTTAGCCGTCGTCGCGGCGCTGCTGGTGCTGGTTTTGACGAGCCAGCGGCAGACGGCCGCGCGCGTGGAGGCGTTGAGCGCGGCGCGCGACGCCGACCGTTCCCCCCTCATGCTGCAACAGCAGATCGAAGCGCTGCGCGATCAGTTTGGGCGTTCGCTCGACGGCAACACGCAGGCCGTGAATCAGCAGCTCGCGCAGGTGCTGACGACGGTGAATCAGCGGTTGCACGAAAGCGCCGAGCTGATGCAGCAGACGCATCGCGTCCTCGGCGAGCGCCTCGACACCACGGCGCAGGTGGTCGGGGCCGTCCACCGCAGCCTCGGCTCACTGGAAGAGGCCAACCGCAAGATCTACGAGATCGGCAAGGACATCGCCTCGCTGCAGCAGATCCTGCGCGCCCCGAAGTTGCGGGGCGGGCTCGGCGAGCTGCTGCTCGAAGACCTGCTGGCGCAGATCCTGCCGGCCGATCACTTCGTGACGCAGTACACGTTTCGCAGCGGACACAAGGTCGACGCCGTCATCAAGCTGGGCAATGGTCTGGTGCCGGTCGACGCCAAGTTCCCGCTGGAAAATTTCCGCCGCCTGCTCGACGCGCAGACGGACGACGAGCGCGCCCGCGTGCGGCGCGCGTTCGTGACCGACGTCAAGCGGCACATCGATGCCGTCGCCACCAAGTACATCGTGCCCGACGAGAACACCTTCGATTTCGCGCTTATGTACATCCCCGCCGAGAACGTCTACTACGAAATCGTCGTCAAAGACGCGGCGGCCGGCGACGCCGACGTCGGCGAGTACGCGCTCAGCCGCAAGGTCATCCCCGTGTCGCCGGGCTGTTTCTACGCGTACCTCCAGGCCATCGTGCTCGGCCTGCGCGGGCTGCGCATCGAAGAGCGCTCGCGCGACATCCTGCAGCAGCTCGGCCGCCTGCGCCTCGACTTCGACCGCTTCCGCGACGATTTCCGTCTCGTCGGCAAGCACGTCAACAACGCCGCCGCCGCCTTCACCAACGCCGATCGGCGTCTGGAGCATCTGGACACGCGGTTTGCGAGCGTCGTGGGCAGCGACGATGCCGGCAATGAAGCGGACGTCGAAGGCCGCGTCACTCCCCTGTTTCCGCCAACCGACGCCGCCGCCAAGTCCCGATAGTTGCGGCTCCATGCGCGCCACGCACACTGCGAAGTTCTTAGCGGCGCTGCTGGCGTGCAGCCTGGTGTGGGCGCACAACGCTGGCGCCGCGTTCTCCAACACCGAGGAAAAGGAGCTCGGCAAGAAGTTCTCACTCGAAGGGCGCGCCAAGCTGCTGCTGGTCGACGACGTCGAGGTCACGAGCTACGTCAACCGCGTCGGCCAGAAGATCGTCGCGGCGCTGGGCGATCAGCCGTTCACCTACGAATTCTTCGTCGTGCGCGACCCGCGCATCAACGCCTTCGCGGTGCCCGGCGGCTACGTGTACGTCAACGCGGGCTTGCTGACCCGCGTGAGCGATGACGACGAGTTGGCCGGCGTGCTCGGCCACGAGATCGGGCACGTCAACGGCCACCACCTCGCGCGCCAGCAGGAGGCGTCACAGCTGCTGAACTACGCTGCGCTGCTCGGCGTGCTGCTGTCCGCGGTGCAACCCGCCGCGGGCGCCGGTGCCATCGCGGCGAGCGCGGCCACCCAGCTCAAGTACCAGCGCGAGTTCGAGCAGGAAGCCGACTACCTCGGCGCCGGCTACGTCAAGCAGGCCGGCTATGACCCGCGCGGCATGCTCGACTTCTTCAAGAAGATGCTCGACGAGCAGCGCCTGACGCCGACGTTTGCGCCGCCGTACTTGCTCTCCCACCCGCTCACCGACACGCGCCTCACCAACCTCGAAGCCGTACTGCGCACGCATCAGTGGGACAGCGGACCGCGCCAACCGACGACCCTGGAGTTGGAACGCGTCCACCTGCTCACGCGCGCTGCGATGGAGCCGGCGAACGACGTGCTCGCCGCCTACCGCCGCCAAGCCGAGGCGCAGCCGGGCGACGCGCGCAGCCGGTACCTGCTGGGACTGGCGTACCTCGAGGCGGGGGCGTTCGATCCCGCGCGTCAGAGCTTCGAGGCGGCGCGGCAGCTCGGCTTCCGCGACGTCGACCGGGAGCTGGGGCGCACGTTCTTGCGCCTGCGCCAGCTCGACAAGGCACGCGAGCTGTTGAGCCGCGCGGCGGAGACCACCCCGGACGATCCCGTCGCGCATGCGGAGTTGGCCAAGGTGTACGAAGCGCTCAACGACACCGATGGGGCGATGCGCGAGTACGAACGCGCCTTGCAGCTGGTGCCGACGCTGGAAGAAGCGCACTACGGACTCGGGATGCTCGCGGGCCGCGCCGGCCACCAGGACGACGGCTTCTACCACCTCGGCAAGGCCTTCGAGCTGCGCGGTGAGCTCGATCGAGCGCTCAGCCAATTCGAAAAGGCGGCACCGCTGCTCCAGCCGGGCAGTGCGCGCGCGCAGGAGGTGAAGGCTGAGATCGCCGACCTACGCGACGTCCTGCATCGCGGTCACCTCCTACCGTGAGCAACATGCCGGTTGACTGAGCATTGGCTCGCTGTTACCCACGACGACGGATTGCAGGTTGTCGTTGAGACTTCGCAACTCGAAATTTGAAATTCGAAATTTCAAGGGAGAACATCATGAGTGAAGCGTACATCATCGATGCGTGCCGGACGCCGCGCGGCCGACGCAAAGGCAGCTTGTCGGAAATGCATCCGATCGACGTGTTCGACGCGCCGCTGAACGCGATCGTCCGGCGCACCGGCATCGATCCGAAAGAGGTCGACGACGTGGTCGTCGGCTGCGTCACCGAAACCGGTGAGCAAGGCACCAACATCGCGCGTGGCGCGGTCCTGGCGGCCGGCTGGCCGGTTGAGGTCCCCGGCGTCACGCTGAACCGTTTCTGCGGCTCCGGTCAGCAAGCGGTGAACTTCGCGGCGCAGGCGATCAAAGCGGGCGCGCAGGACCTGGTCGTCGCCGGCGGTGTGGAGAACATGACGCGCGTCCCCATGGGCGCGGACATGGGCCCGCTGCCGCCCAGCCTGCTCGAAAAGTACAACCTGGTGCCGCAAGGCCTGTCGGCGGAAATGGTCGCCGAGCAATGGAACCTCAGCCGCGAGCAGCTCGACGAGTTTGCGCTCGCCAGCCAGCAGAAGGCGTGGCGCGCCATCCAGGAAGGACGTTTCAAGAAGAGCCTCGTGCCGGTCGACGTGACCCACAACGGCGAGCGCAAACGCTTCGACACGGACGAGCACGTGCGCCCGCAGTCGACGCTGGAAGGCCTGCTGGCGTTACAGCCGTCGTTCAAACCGGGCGGCAAGATCACGGCCGGCAACTCGAGCGGTATCGTCGACGGCGCGGCGTGCGTGCTGTTGGCGTCGGAGAAGAAAGTGAAGGAGCTCAAGCTCAAGCCGCGGGCGCGCGTGGTCGCGCAGATGATCGTCGGCTCCGAGCCGGTGATCATGCTCACCGGTCCCATCCCGGCGACGCAAAAGGTCCTGAAGCAGGCCGGCTTGAAGATCGACGACATCGATCTGATCGAAATCAACGAAGCCTTTGCCTCAGTGCCGCTGTGCGTCATGCAAGAGACCGGCATGGACCCGGACAAGGTGAACGTGAACGGCGGCGCGATCGCCCTCGGGCACCCACTCGGCGCCACCGGCGCCATGCTGATCGGTACGCTCATCGACGAGCTGGAACGTCGGAACAAGCGCTACGGCCTGTCGACGATGTGCATCGGCATCGGGATGGGCATCGCGACGGTTATCGAACGCTTGTAGAAGAGAATGGAAAACCGGAGACGGAAAACCGGAACTGGAAAACGGGCCAATGTGAAAAGGCTTCGTCGATCACCGGTTTTCCGTTTCTGATTTCCGGTTTCCTGTTTTCCATTCTCCTTCGAGTTGTCTAACCGCCATGAAGGTCAAAGCCGCCATCTGTTGGCAGCCGCGCCAGCCGCTCGAGGTTGACGAGATCGACCTCGACGGGCCGCAGGCCGGAGAATGTCTGGTGCGTCTCGTGGCCACGGGCGTGTGCCACACCGACGCGTACACAATGAGCGGCCGTGACCCGTCGGGTCTTTTCCCCACGGTGCTCGGCCACGAGGGCGGCGGTGTCGTTGAAGAAGTGGGTCTGGGCGTCAGTACGCTGAAACCCGGCGACCACGTGATTCCGCTGTACATCCCGGAATGTCGCAACTGCAAGTTCTGCCTGAGCGGCAAGACCAACCTCTGCAGCGCCCTGCTGGGCACGCAGAGTAAAGGCCTGATGCCGAGCGGCACCAGCCGCTTGGCGCACAACGGCAAGATGCTGCATCACTACATGGGCACCTCGACGTTCGCCGCGTATACCGTAGTGCCGGAGATCGCACTGGCGAAGGTGCGCCCCGATGCACCGCTGGAGAAGGTGTGCCTGCTGGGTTGCGGCATCACCACGGGCATCGGCGCGGTGCTGAACACCGCCAAGGTCCACCCCGGCGCAATGGTCGCCGTGTTCGGCCTCGGCGGCATCGGACTGTCCGTCGTGCAAGGCGCCGTGATGGCCGGCGCGGCACGCATCATCGGCATCGACACCAACCCGAAGAAGTTCACGCTCGCGCGCCAGCTGGGCGCCACCGACTTCCTCAACCCACGTGACGTTCCCACCGTCGCCGAAGCAGTGATCGAGCTGACCGACGGCGGCGTCGACTTTTCGTTCGAGTGCATCGGCAACGTCGACGTGATGGGGCAAGCCCTGGCATGCGCCCACAAGGGTTGGGGCCAGTCGATCATCATCGGCGTGGCCGGCGTGGGCGAGGAAATTCACGCCCGGCCGTTCATGCTGGTCACCGGGCGCAGCTGGCGTGGCACTGCGTTCGGCGGCACGCGCGGCCGCACGCAGCTACCGCAGCTCGTCGACTGGTACATGCACGGGCGGCTCAAGATCGACGAGTACATCACGCACACGCTGGCGCTGGACGACATCAACCGCGCCTTCGACCTCATGCATCAGGGCGAGAGCATCCGGAGCGTGGTGCGCTACGATCAATAGCTGTCTGTCATCTGTCATCTGTCGTCCCTATCGTCAGCGGCAAGCAGTCCACCCCGCCTTCGCCCGTGAGGCGTCGCGCCAGCGCGCGCCGTTCTTCCGGACCGCGACAGACGAACTGCGCCGCGCCGTCACCTTGCGACCCGACGCCCTTGCCGCCCCAGGTCAGCTCGCGTGCCGCCGCGTGCTGCAGCACGGCGTGCAGCCGCGGTGCCGCCAGCTCGGACGGGCAGGCGGGCATCACGCCGCGATCGAAGATCTCCTGCGCCTGGGTCATCAGCACGCCGACGTCGCGCGCGTTGCCGGCTTCGAGCGCGTGCCGCGCCGCTGTGATGATCTCGAGATTGCGCGACCCCAACGCTTCCCGGAGGGAGTCGAGCTCGGCAAAGCGTGCGTGCAAGTCGGCCAGGATGCGGCGCGTGTCCTTTTGGTGCAGCAGATCGACGATGAGCATGTACAGCGGCCGTGCGGACGCCAGCAGCTCGGTGCGCATGTCGTCGCCGTCGAAGTGCAGCAGCACGAGTCGCTTGCCATAGGCGCAGGCTTGATCCATGCGTCCGCACTGCGAGCCCGCGGCCAGCTCGCCGCGATAGGCGATCTCGATTTCTTCCTGCACGCTCAAGCGCAACCGGTGCACCTGATTGAAGGCGCGGGCGGTCAGCACGCAGATGGCGGCCGACGACGACAGCCCGCGACCGATCGGCAGATCCATCGCCTCGACGTTTATGCGCACGCCGCCGGCGTGCCGACGCTTGCAGATCTCCGCCGCGACGCCGGCGGCGTAGCTGAAGAAGTCACCAGCTGAAGCGGCGCGCCGCAACGCTGCACCGTCCATTGGGGCACGAAACGGACCGTGCACGGAGCCGTCCGCCAAGCGCGACGTCAGCTCGAAGTCCGCGGCGGCGACCACGGTGGCGCGGATCCCCTGATCCGTGCCGCTGATGATGCAGACACCCGGGACGATACTCGGATCACTGCTGCGCAATGCACCCGCCCAGTCGGAATGTTCGCCGAACAGGCACAGCCGACCGGGAACGAACAGCTCGATCATCGGGGCGCAGCGTGCGCTTCGTGGCACAGGCTGTCAACGTTCAATGCGCGACGCGGGTCCGATCAGCAGCTCGCGCAGCATCGCGAAGCGTTCGATGATGAAGTCCGGTTGCAGCGCGCGCAGCACGGCGGCGGCGTGCATCCCGTAGGTCACGGCGCACGTCGCGACACCGGCCGCCTGGCCCATCTGCATGTCGAAGCTGGTGTCGCCGATCACCACCGTTCGCTCGGGCCGAGCGGCGAACATAGCTTGCGCCTGGCGCACCATCTCGGGGTGTGGCTTGCCCCGACTGACGCTGTCGCCGCCGATCACTGCGTCGATCACGTCGTCGATGGCGCAATGCCGGAGGATGTCCAGCGTGGTTGCGCGGCCTTTGCTGGTGGCGACGACGAGCCGCGCGCCGGCGGACCGGAGCACAGTCAGCGTCGACGCCACGTCACCGTACAGCCGAAACTGGCGCACGAACTCCGGCGTGTCGGCTCGACGGCGATAGGACGTGCACAAGCTCGCCACCGCGTCGTTGCTCGCATCCGGCGCCGCGCGGCGAAAGACCTGGTCCAATGGGAGCCCGATCGAGCCGGCAACGGTCTGCGCGGCGGCGCGTGCATAGCCGGCCGCCGCGAGGGTGTCGTTCACCAACCCAACCAGGATGGACTGACTATCGACCAGCGTGCCGTCGAGGTCGAGCAGCAGGAGATCGAAGCGCCGCGGCATGACGTGGCTCATACTGCGCGCCGGCGGTGCGACTCAAGCCCAGTTGAGAAAACTACCGAGCCGCAATAAGGTGCACACCCACATGGCCGACGATCCGTTCATTCAATTTCAGCATTGGTTCGCGGAAGCACAGCGCGCCGGAATTCGCTTGCCGGAGGCGATGGCGCTCGCCACTGCCGACGCGCAGGGACGGCCGGCGGTGCGTTTCGTCCTCCTGAAGAGCGCCGATGAGCGCGGTTTCGTCTTCTTCACCAATGCGAGCAGCCGCAAGGGCGTCGAGTTGCGCGACAACCCGCGTGCCTCGCTCGCGTTCTATTGGGACGCAATTCTGAAGCAAGTGCGGATCGACGGCCGCGTCGAGCCGGTTGCGCCGGTCGAAGTCGACACCTACTGGGCGACGCGGCCGCGCGAGAGTCAGCTCGCGGCGCGCGCGTCACGTCAAAGCGCCACGCTCAGGAGCCACGCGCATCTGCTCGCCCGCTGGGAGACACTGCGCCATCGTTACCGTGACAAGGAGATCCCACGCCCGGCCGGTTGGGTCGGCTACCGCGTCGTGCCCGATGCGATCGAGTTCTGGACGCACCGCGATCACCGCCTGCACGAGCGTGAGCTGTACGTGCGCACGCGCGGCGGGTGGAAGCGCACCCTGCTGCAGCCGTAGCAACGATCGGCTCACGCCCAGAAGTCATCGATGTGGTACAAGTCCCAGACGAACTCCCACACCTCGACCACCTGCCCGTCCTGGTTGAGCCGCATCCGCAGGCACGTCGGATTGTCGAGGGTCTTGCCGTTGCGGGTGCCGTGACCGCGGAAGAACGCGACGGCGTGCGCGTCGTTGGCTAGGACGTCGATGAGGTCGAGGTGAAACGTTCCATCGGTGAGGGCTTGGACGTTGAGCAGGAATGCGAAGATCGCGTCGCGCCCGTTGTGATCGCCGGCCAACTTGCCGCGGCGGCCAGGGAAGTGCCAGACGGCATCCACCGGAATCATTGCGTTGATGGCGGGCAAGTCACTATCGCGGAAGGCTTGAAACATCTTGCGGATGCGGGTTGCGTTTGGGTGCTCTTGCATGGACGGCGGCTCTCAACCATCAGTTATCAGCAATCCGCTCGAATTTCACGCACGCGGCCGACGCGGGCACCACCACTTGGCTCTGCACCTGCGCCACGCGCGGGCGCGAAATGTGATAGGTCGCACCTCTGTGGATGCACATGGAGCATGCCTGAGCTGCCCGACGTAACCATTTACATCGACGCGCTGCGCCCACGGGTCGTGGAGCAGCCGCTGCAGCGCGTACGTTTGGCGAGTCCTTTTCTCGTGCGCTCGGTCGATCCGCCGATCTCCGCGGCTGAAGGCTGCGTGGTGCGCGACCTGCGCCGCCTGGGCAAGCGCATCTTGGTTTGCCTCTCCGACGATCTGTTCCTCGTGTTTCATCTGATGATCGCGGGACGCTTTCGCTGGGAGCGTCGTGGAGCCAAACCACCGGGAAAGGTCGGCCTGGCCGCGTTCGATTTCCCGACCGGCACACTGCTCATGACCGAAGCGAGCCCGAAGAAGCGCGCCTCCCTACACCTGGTGCGCGGCGCAGCGGCGCTCGCGGCACACGATCCACACGGCCTCGAAGTGCTCGACGCCGAGTTCCCCGCGTTTCGCGCCGCGCTGCTGCGTGAGAATCACACGCTCAAGCGGGCGCTCACGGATCCTCGCCTGTTCAGCGGCATCGGTAATGCTTACTCGGACGAGATCCTGCACGCCGCACGTCTTTCGCCGGTGAAGCTGACGAGCAAGCTCACCGACGACGAGATCGCGCGCCTCTTCGACGCCACGCGCACGACGTTGCAGCATTGGATCGGCGTCCTGCGCCGGCAGTTCGCCGACCGCTTTCCCGGCGCCGGCGACGTCACGGCCTTTCGCGACGACTTCGCCGTGCACGGCCGCTATCGCAAGCCGTGTCCGGTCTGCGGCCGCGCCGTGCAACGCATCCGCTACGCCGAGAACGAAACCAACTACTGCCCGACCTGCCAGACCGACGGGAGACTGCTCGCAGACCGCTCGCTGTCGCGGCTGCTCAAGGACGACTGGCCGCGCTGCCTCGATGAGCTGGAAGAGCGGCGCAGCACCGCGCGCATCGCGTCGACCTGATGTCAACGGCGCTTACCGACGGACGCAGACGCCACGGGCTACGGTCCGCCGGCCGGCTCGAGCGCCGTACCCTCCGCAACGGGTGGAGCGGCACCGTCTTCCTCTCGCGAGCGAAAGTACTCCTTGACCCAGCGGTGCAGCGCAGGCTTGTGGCTGGCCCACTCCAAACAACCGGTCCTACCGATCCGCACGTCCGTTTCCGGATCAAACCCGAAGCGCTTGAGCTCGCCGTGCCGCAACCTGTACCGACGGTTCGAGCGCTCTCCGTGCCAGAGGTGCAGCGCCGCACCCGGTACGCATCCGACGTTACCGCCAACGCACGTCCAAACGTTCTTCGCCCAGCGTACAAAGTGCTCACGGCGCGTGCTGTGTGCGCCCAGCAGCCTATCGATGCACGGCGAAACCCAATCGCCGCACATTGCATGCGCCATCACGTGATCGCCGCCGCCGACGATGCAGGCGTCGTAGAGCTGGCAGCGTGCGAGCGCTTCGCGGCGCGCCGCCCACGCCAAGCCGGTGTCACCATGCTTGTCATAGTCGCCTTCACCAAGATGCTGCGGAGCCTCCGGATATATGGACGCAAAGGCGCGGTTCACGCGCTCAGCATCACGGTGTCTATCGGCGTCTTGCGGCAAGCGGACGGCCATCGTGTACGGCTGGACGACCCAGTGGCGCTCCAATGCTCTCGACGTCTCAACGGCCCACTGTGGATTCTCGAAGACGACGTCGCAGTCCAGCCACGCAACCTTCGTACAGCGCGCCGGCAGCTGCGCAATCGCCAGGTTGAGCAACCGCTCCTTTTGCCACAACAAATGTCGGGCCCGCACGCGCAGCACATCCGCGGACGGCGGCAACGCGAATGCGCCACGGCCGATGGCGCACTCAATGGTCAGCAGCTGCAGCCCGCTGCGAGCAATCACGTCGCGGAAGCGCTCGTAGTTGCGGCGCCTGGTGTGGTATCCGAGCGGATTGAAGTACGCCGTCACCAACCATAGGTCGTCGGCCGGTTCGTAGGCCGTGGCGGGGTACACGTCGCCTATGTCGTACAAGACTTCGCTCATCGCGCGAACAGCAGCATACCGAAGCATCGTCATGACGCAAGGGCGCCCCGATCGGCGCGGCCGGCGGTAGGCGAACAATCGCCGCCGTTGGTGCGGGGCGGGGCAGAACGGAATTTCGCGAAGAACGATGTGCCCGGAAGCCAATTCACGGCCGCCGGGTAGCCGAGAAGTCCGCGTGCAGCTTCTCCGCCTCGATCCGATCGCCGATCCCGCGCTCCGCCAGCGCCGGAAGATATCGCCAGAGGATCGGGTCGAAGATCTCATTACGGTCGTTTGATAGGCAAAGTAATCGAAACCGTCGTAGCGCCCAATCTCTTTCTTGAGTCGCGCCTTTCGAAAAAACTCCTCACGCGACTTAGCCGGGTAGTGATTGATGCGCAGGTGCTCGCAGGAGATCGAGCGGTTGGAGATGAGCCGACCGCCAAATGGATCGAAATACCGCGCGGCGAGCCCGAACGGACTGTACAGTGGCCTCAATCGCTTCTTATAGAGACGCTTTCTGGTCACGCGGACCGGTTCCTGGCGTTCGGTGACCGGAAGCGCGTCACAGAACGTCCACCCAGCCACTAGTCTTTGAGGACTTGACCGTGCCGCCCTTCCCCTGGTCGACGTGGTTGACGGCGCGACCGCCTTGCCGCTATCTCAGCCGAACTACATACAAAGAGCAGGGGCGCGAGAGCGACGGAGGGCGACAATGATCGACTTTGCCATTCAAGCGGGCGGCGGACAGATCCGCCACGACAAGACCGGTATCGAGGCGATCGTCGACGAGGTGCAACTCGCCGAGAAGGTCGGCTTCACGGCGGTCTTCGTACCCGACCACTATGTCTTCGAGTCGCTCGGCACCCTGCGGGCGGACATACCGGCGTACGAAATGTTCTTCCTCATGGCGACGCTGGCGCAGCGCACGAAGACGATCAAGATCGGCAGCCACGTGGCGTGCATGCTCTTTCGTCATCCGGCGATGCACGCGCGGCTGTTCGCGCAGATCGACGAGGCCAGCGGCGGCCGGGTGATCGCCGGCGTCGGCGCCGGCTGGACCCGCGCCGAGTTCGAGATGATGGGCCTCGACTTTCCCGACGTCTCGGAACGCCTGCGCATGCTGGACGAAGCGGTGGCGGTGATGCGCGGTCTGTGGAGCGGCGCGCCGTTCACCTTCACCGGCAAGTACTATCACCTCGAGAACGCGGTGTGCCTCCCCAAGCCCGTACAGAAGCCGGGTCCGCCGCTCATGCTCGGCGGCAGCGGCAACGGCATCCTGCGGCGCGCCGGCGAGTGGGCCGACATCATTCACATGGTGCCGGTGCTGGGCGCGGCGGGCACGACGACGATCGACGAGGTGCGCGCATTCACCGACGCGGCGCTCTCCGAAAAGCTGGCGCGCGTGCGTGCCGCAGAGGACAAGGCTGGACGGCCGAACGGTTGCGTGCGTTTCGGATCGACGATCTTCAACTACGCGCTCACCGCATCGCCCGAGCATACCCGCGCCATGGCGGAGCGCTTGTCGATGCTGTTCAAGCTGTCGCCGGAAGAGGTCCTCAAGCACCCCATCACGCTCATCGGTACGCCGGAGGAGATGGCCGACGAGCTGCGGCGCCGCGAAGCGGCGCACGGGTTGTCCTTGCTGGCGATCAACTTCACCGATCTCAACGAGATCCGCGACTTCGGCGAGAAGGTGCTGGCGAAGTTGCGATAGGGTAATGCAAGCCTCGACGAACTTGTCCGCCTCCATACCAACCGCAAGTGACGGCTGACGATGAAGCTGATCGCGCATTGTGGCTCGTTCCTCCGCTGCTTTTGCTTGTGACAGCTGGCGTAGTACACACCAACGCAATGGGAGCGGTCGTGGAAGACCAGCAGTGGCGTCGGGTATCTGCTTCGGACCTGCGGCGGTTCATGCGCTGTCGGTGGATCGCCAACTTGACGGTAGCGATCCTGAGCATGGCGCCGCTGGTTGCGCGTGCGGCTCGTGCACGCGACTCGGTGCACGGATTCAGCGTGAACTGTCCAAGAGGCTGGTATGCGAAAGAGCTTTCGCGCCTGTATCCCAAGGAGGAGTTCAGAGTGTTCATTGTTTTGCGGAATTTTCGGAATTCCGTGGGCAATGGGTTAACGCCTAAAGGAGGGGCGAAGATCGCAATAGGCCTCTTGCCACCGTGGATCGACGAGCACGCCAAACTGATCGAGCGCCACGTGGACCGCGCAACGCAGATCACGGGTTCAACGAACCCAGCTCGCGTTGAGGGTAGCGAGGCTGGGGAACATTTCCTCGATGTTGCGCTACGCCGCAATCGGCAGCTGTTCTTCTTTGGGTTGGAATATTACGAGGGAGATCCCAAGGGAGAACGCTACAAGCAGGTTCTCGCTGACGTGATCAACAGCCTGCGAGTGGACCAGCCGTCAAGGGAGCCGACTCAACTGGGACCAACTGTGACGGTCGAGGTCGGGTCCGCGCAAGGCGCCCCCGGAGAGCGCGTCACATTTGTAGTGACTCTCCACACAAGTCGGAACGAGATAAGCGGGGTGAGCAGCGAGATCGCCCTCGATGCACAACTCGTCGCAGCGGAGAACGGTGCACTTGAGTGCCGTCGCAGCGGCGATCTGCTCCTGATAGATAGGGGCCTTGATCCTCCGTGTTTGTCCGCATCGCGTGTCGTCAGACCTCGATGCTGTTTGCCTCCCTCGACCGATCCGAAATGTCCCATCGCCCGCGTGGTACAGGTCGAGGTAGCGGCTGGGGCGCGGAGTTGGTGGATTCCCGACGGTGCGGCGCTCTACACATGCAACTTGACCATTTCTCCGACGGCCGCGCCGGGCCATTATCCCCTGGTGATCTCGCACCTCCGCGCGGGCGGTGAGCAGGGTATCGAGTGGTATCCAGTTGGGAGGAACGGCGAACTAGTCGTCGCGCCGGGGGCGCATTCTGATCCCTGAAGGCCCTGCAGGTTCACGCTACTCGTAAGACGCCCCTACACGAAGCGCGGCAGAATCTCTCTCCCGTACGTCTCGATCTGTGAGACCAGCTCCTCCGGCGGCCCGATCGGCCACAGGACGAATTTGCTGCAGCCGCGCTCGGCGTAGGCGCGCACTTTGTCGACGCACTCCTCCGGCGTACCGACGGCGCAACGCGCCGCCATCGCCTCGGACGGGAGCGGAAAGCTCTCGGCGAGCTTCTGCGCCATCGCTTGCGCGCAACCGCGATCGTGGTGCGCGTAGGTGAGGAGCAACACGCCCGCTTCGCCGGCCTCGATGGTGCGCCCGTACTGAGCGCCGTAGGCCGACAGCTTCTGCATGCCGGCGGCGAACTCTTCCGGCGTCACGAACGACGGGAACCAGCCGTCACCATACTTCGCGACGCGGCGCAACGCCGCGGCACTGCGGCCGCCGATCCAGACGTCGAGCGCTCCGCGCGCCGGTCGCGGCGTGAGCGTCACGTCGGTGAAACGGTAGAACTTCCCCTCGTGCGTGACGTGCGCTCCCGCCCACAGCTTCCGCAGCACCTCGACACCTTCCTCCAATCTGCCGGCGCGTTCCTCGGGTGCGATGCCGGACGCGAGGCAATCGTGCGGATCGCTGCCCAAGCCGACCGCCATGATGATGCGCCCGCAGCCGCCGGTCAGGTAGTCCAGCGTGGCGTAGGTCTTCGCCACCTGCACCGGATCGCGCGCCGGCAGCGTGAGCACGCTCGGCCCCATCTTGATGCGTTTGGTGCGCGCCGCGAACATTGCCATGACGCACGCAGTGTCGAGCGACGGATCGCGCGATACAATGTGATCGGACAGCCAGATCGAGTCGATCCCGAGATCCTCAGCGCGTTGGGCATAGGCACAGATGGTGTCCGGGCTCGGCATGCCGAGCCGCCAGATGCCGAAGCCGATACCGATCCTGATGCGATTCATCTATCGTGACCTCCGCGCCCTACGTTGTTCCGACGATCACACCCGCAGAGCGCAGCGCCGCGATGCGCTCCGGCGCATAGCCGAGGGTGTCGCGCAGAATTTCCTCGGAATGTTCACCCAGTCGTGGAGCCGCGTATCGCACCGTCACCGGCGTCGCGGCGTACTTGACGAGTGTCCCGGTCTGGTGCAGCTCGCCCCACGGTTCGACGGTGGTCGTGTAGAGGAGATCATTTGCGGCGATGTGCGGATCCTGGAACAGCTCGGCAACCGTCAGCACCGGGGCGGCTGCGACGCCCGCTGCGGCGAGCGCGGCCAGCGCGTCCGACCGCGAGCGGCACGCAAACGCCTCGGCGAGCCGTATGCCCGTGGGTCCGTCCGCGGGCTCGCTCGCCGGATCATCGATAGGGACATCCAATAGGCGGCGCGGGAACGTCCCCGACATCGACACGAACAGCCAACCATCGGTGCAGCGGTACGCCCGCCGCAGCGGGTGGCGACCGAGCAGGTCTGGGCCGCCGTGCTCCATATCCGGCCGGCCGTCATGGAAGAGGAGCTCCCCCGACTGCATCGCCATGACAGATTGGGCCAGCGAGGTCTCGACCAGCTGGCCGCGTCCGGTCTGCTCGCGCGCCAAGAGCGCCGCCATGACGCCGAAGGCACACAGCAAACCCGCGCCGTAGTCCGAAACGGCGCAGGCGAGATAGATCGGATCGTTTCCGTGACCACCCTGTGCGGCCATGACTCCCGAGCGCGCCTGCAGAAGCGGATCGAAACCGGCCTCGTGCCCGCGCGGGCCGCCCGCTCCGAACGCGGTGAGGCTGCCGTAAATCAGCCCCGGGTTGAGCGGTGCGACCGTTTCGTAATCGACGCCCAGACGGCGCGTCGCACCCGGACGCAGGTTCTCCACGAGCACGTCCGCCTTGCGGACCAGGTCGTAGATGATCGCGCGTGCGGCCGGCTGGGAGAAGTCGAGCGCCAGCCCGCGCTTGCCCTGGTTCCAGCCGTAGAAGCCGAACCCGAAGACGCGAAACGGGTCGCCATGCTGGGGCTCGATCTTGATGACGTCGGCGCCCGCCAGCGCCAACGTGGCGGTCGCCGCCGGCCCGGCGATGTAACTGGTGAAGTCGAGCACCAGCGTCCCGCTGAGTGGGCCGTGTGGGAAGCCACCGCTTTTCCCTTCGCCCATTCCGGGAGAGGGTCGAGGTGAGGGCGCGCTGGTCTCTTGCCACGTGTCACTGGTCGCCGCATTCAACTGCGGCGCCGGGCCTTGGATCGCACCGGGGTTATCGCGCAGATGCACCGGCACGCCCATCTGCAGCGTGCGTCCGAGCGTCGGATCATCGATCTCCTGGCGCATGCCGAGGTGGCGCACCTGCGGGTCGTCGATGAACTCACGACGAGCGAGCACCGGCGCGCTGGGAATGTCGGCCTCGCTGAGCAACCGCAGCCACTCTTCGCGCGGCCGCGTCGCGACGATCGACTGCACCAACGACTTCAGCTCCGCCCAGTGCGGCGGCGGGACCGCCCACGGCGCGCCGTCGAAGCGCGGGTCGGATACCATTTCGGGTCGCTCGAGCACCAGGCAGAGCTTGTTCCAGAAGGTCGAGTTGCCGCAGGCGATGAACAGCCAGTCGTCGCTGGCCTTGAACAGGCGATACACGGGAATCGGTCCGAGCGGATCGCGCACCATCGTCATGACGCGCTGCAGCGCCGGATGATCGATGATCCCGCCGGTCTGCATCGCGAAGGCGCCGGCGAGCCACGACACCTCGAGGGGCTGTCCGCGGCCGCTGCGGGCACGCGCCAGCAGCGCCGCGCACACCGCACCGGCCGCGAGTATCGCCGTGCCGTAGCTGGCAATCGGCAGTGTGAGAAACACCGGACCGTCGCGATTGGCCCACTGGCCGGCGAGCAAGCCGCTGCGCGCGGCGACCAGATCGTCGTTCGGCGGCGTGCCGGCGGCCTCGCCGCAGCGACCGTACGGCGGCATCCAGCAGTGAATCAGACGCGGGTTGGCGGCGGCCAGCGCGTCGTAGCGCAACGCGGGATGCTCCGGAAACCCGTCGGAGACCAACACGTCCGCCGTGCTGCACAGCGTTGCGACCTGGGCACGGCCGGCATCGCTGGCGAGGTCGGCGACGACTCCGCGCTTGCTGCGGTTCCATACGTGAAAGCCCGGCTGGGCGCGGGCACGGTCGCCGGCCGGCGGCTCCACCTTGATGACATCCGCGCCCTGCTCGGCAAGCAACATCGCGGTGTACGGAGCAGCGATGTCCTGCGCACACTCGACGATGCGGATGCCGTGAAGCGCTCCCGACGCGTGCTTCATGCGTGTGTCTTTTGGCCTAATGCTGCCGCAAGAGCAACGAAATGGCCATCCCGAGCCCAATCACGATCACCGTGCGGCGTACGAACTCGCGCCCCAAACGACGCGCCAAGCCGGCGCCGCCGTAGCCGCCGCTGACCGCGCCGGCCGCCATCACCAACGCGTCCGGCCAGTTCACCGCGCCCCAGATGATGAAGTACACCGCGGCGATCAGGTTGATGCACAGCGCGAAGAAGTTCTTCAACCCGTTCATCTGATGGATGTCGGTGAGACCGAGCAGGCCCAAGGCCGCGAGCATCATGATACCCATTCCCGCGCCGAAGTAGCCGCCGTACATCGCCACGAGGAACTGGAACAGCGCTGCCCCGATCCACCACGTCGGACTGGCTTCGGCGTGGGCGTCGTGCGCGCGACCGGTGAGGTACCGCAGCCCGCGCGTGATCGGCGTTTGCATCGCGAACAGCGCGGTGGCGAAGAATATGAGATACGGCACGATGACCGCAAACGTGCGCGAGGGCGTCCGCAATAGGAGCGCGGCGCCGGCGAGGCCGCCGATCAGCGACGGTGCGGCTAGCATGAGCATCCAGCGCTGGGTGTCGCGCAGCTCGCGCCGGAACCCCACCATCGCGCTGAGCGAACCGGGCCACAACGCTACGGTGTTGGTGACGTTGGCGACGATCGGATCGCGCCCGACCCAGACCAGCATCGGAAAGGTGAGCAGCGTGCCGCCACCGGCGACCGAGTTGATCATGCCGGCGATGAAGGCGGGGATGAAGATGACGATGGCTTCCCAGAGGGGCATGCGCGTTCACAAGAAGAACTTCAGCTGCGGCCAAACCAGATCGAGCGACTGCTTCGGACGCCGGCACAGGAAGATCGGCCGGTTGTTCTCGAGCGGCATGCAGTAGCGGCAGTGCGTCACCCCGGCCTGCGTGACCGAGTCGAAATACGTCGCCAAGTCCTTCTCGCTGACGCCCACCGCGATGACCACGTCTCCGGAATAGCCGCGCGGGCCCCACAGCCAATAGGTGTTGTGGCCCGAGACCGCGGGCGGCAAGCCGTAGCGCTTTCCCAGGAAATCGATCGCGCCCGCCTCGCCGTAGTTTTGTGCGAATATGGCACAGCGGCTGCGGTCGTTCTCCGGCAGACTGTTGTAGATCTGCGCGACCTCGGCCACCAGCTCGTTCCAGCCGAACATGTCCGCGAAGTACTGCGGCAGCTCGCCCCCACCGACTCGCTCCGAGGGGATGCGCTTTGCCGTTTCGCTGGTGCCGAGCCTATTCGCGTACCGGATGAACGTCTCCGGCGGCAGCAGCGGCAGAGCCATCGGCGCGGCGACCGCACCACCGATCAGCAGCAACCCCGCCAGCGCCGGTCGCAGCCAGGCCCGACCGCGTCGTGCGCTGAGCTGTTCGCACACCAGCGCCCCCGCAGCCAGGAGCATCGGATAGATCGGCGCGAGGTAGTAGACCTTGGCCTTTTCGATCAAGAACACCACGAAGATCGCGACGTACGCCAACCCGAAAACTCGGAAGCGCCGGCCGCCTGCGGCGAACAGATAGTAGCCCAAGCCTGCGACCCAGATTGGAAAGAGCAGCGGGTGCAGGGTCATGATCTGCCCGACGAAGAAACCCAGCGGCGAGAGCGGCGCGTTCTTGTACGCCTGCGCGTTGCGCATGAACTCCGGCGTGGGCCACTGATGACGTATCTCCCAGATGAGATTAGGAACGAACAGGAACCCGGCAACCACGGCACCGCCCCAGAACCACTGGTCCAGCAGCAGACGACGTTGCCCGGTCAAGAGGAGGCCGGCGAACAGACCGAAGCCGAAGAACAACATGGAGTGCTTGTTCTCCAGCCCCAACCCGGCGACGAGCCCGAAGACCAGCCACAGCCTGGAGTTACCGGTATTGATGATGCGCATCACGAGGTAGGCACACAACGCCCAGAACACCGGCTCCAAGGCGTTCATCGAGAAGAAGTTGTCCATCACCAGGTACACCGGCGCGATGAGCATCGCGAGACCCGCCAGCAGCTGCGCGAAGCGGCCGCCGCCGAGCTCGCGGGCCATCAACGCTGTGAGCGCCACGAGTACCGCGCCCGCCACCGCAGGCAGAAAGCGAATGGCGCGCAGCGAGTCTCCCAGCAACGCGCGCGACAGCGCCAGCAACAGGATGGAGAGCGGCGGATGGTCGACGTAGCCGGCGGCCAGATGGTCGCTGCACGCGATGTAGTAGAGCTCGTCGCGGAAATAGTCGTAGCCGCCGTTGGTCAGCAGATGCACCGCCAACTTGAAAGCGGCGAGCCCGATGATCAGCGTCGTGGCGCGTTCAGCGGTGCGGGTGGTGAACGGCCGAGTCCGCATGACCGCGCCGGTGTAGCGGCCGATCAGTACCCGGCGGCGGTGAGAGCGCGCTCGAGCTGCGCTTCGGTGGAGCCGTAGTGCTGCTCGAGGGTTTTGGCGCGCTTGAAGTAAAAGTGCAGATCGAGCTCCCAGGTGAAGCCGATGCCGCCGTGCATCTGGATCGATTCGCCGCACACCAACCGCGCCGCATCGCCAGCGTAGGCCTTGGCTGATGCGCAGGCGAGCGCGGCGTCTGCATCGTCGGTATCGAAGCACCACGCGGCGCGATAGACCGCCGAGCGCGTCGACTCGGTCTTCAGCAGCATGTCGGCGAGCCGGTGCTGTAGCGCCTGGAAGCTGCCGATCGGCCGCTTGAACGCCTGCCGCGTCTGCACATACTCCAGCGTCATTTCCAGGCAACGGCTCATGATGCCGAGCAGCGTCGCAGCGGCGCCGACCGCGGCGAGGCGATCGACGGGCTCGAGCAGATCCAGTCCACCGACGCGCCGCACCGCGTGATCGAAGACGACGGCGCCGAAACGCTGCGCGAGATCCGGCGTCGGCAGCAACGTCACCGCGAACGGCTTCTGCGCCAGATAGATCCCGTCAGCGGCAGTGACCAGCAACGCGTCGGTCTGCGCGGCGAAGGGCACGAAGTACTTCGTGGAACGCACGCGGCCCCCCTCGACGCGCGCCGGCTTCGCATTGGTGCCGATGAACGCGGCGTCGTCGCGCGCGATGGTCACCAGTTGCGTGCCGGCGGCAATGTCCTTGAGCAATGCGTCCTGCCCGCCGGCCGCGGCGAGCGCCGTGGCTGCCAGCACGGCGTCGAGATACGGACCCGGCATGTTGGCGCGGCCGACCTCTTCGAGGACGATTGCAAGCTCGATGGCGCCCAGTCCTTGGCCGCCGACGCTGGCCGGCAGCGTCAGGCCGAGATAGCCCATCTCGGCGAGACGCGTCCACTCGGCGGCCTCGTAGCCGCGTGGGTTGTGCTCCATCACCTTGCGGCTCTTCTCGACGGGCCACTCGCCGGTGAGGAAGTCGCGCGTCGATTGGTGCAACAGCTGCTGATCTTCCGACAACTCGAACTTCATCGGCCCTCCGTGGGCAGGTTGAGGACGCGCTTGGCGATGATGTTGCGTTGGATCTCGGAGGAGCCGGAGTAGATGGTGCCGGCACGCGACCACAGGAACTCGCGGATCCAATCGACGTCGGTGCGCGCCGCGCTGCTGGCGCGCAGCAGCTGCCCGCCGGGCCCGAGGAGATCGAGCGCGGTGTCGCGGAAGCGTTTGTCGAACTCGCTCCAGAAAATTTTCTCGATCGACGATTCGGGTCCGGGCACACGTCCGTCGGCGAAGTTGGCGAGCGTGCGCACGCCGTTGGCGCGCATGACCTCGTTTTCGACCAGCAACCGGGCGAGCTTCTCGCGCACCGCCGTGCCGGTGCGTCCGTTGTCTTTGCACGCCTTTGCCAGCTGCGCGAAATCTCTGCCGAAGCGCACCGCGTAAGCGAGCGACATGGCACCGCGCTCGTAGGCGAGCACGGTCATGGCGATGCGCCAGCCCTCGCCGATCTGGCCGACGAGATTCTCGCGCGGCACGCGCGCGTCCTCGAAGAAGACTTCGCCGAACTCGCTCTCGCCGGTGATCTGCCGCAGCGGCCGCACGGTCACGCCGGGCGTGTCGAGCTTGCACAGGATGAACGAGATGCCGCCGTGGCGATCGTTCGCATCGGTGCGTGCGAGGACGAAGATCCAGTCGGCCCACGGACCGAACGTGGTCCAGATCTTCTGGCCGTTGAGCACGAACGAGTCGCCGTCGAGCCGCGCGCTGGTGCGCAGCGACGCGAGGTCGCTGCCGGCGCCGGGCTCGCTGAAGCCCTGGCACCAGATCTCGTCGGCGGCGAGCATCGGCGGGATGAAGCGGCGGCGCTGCGCCTCGCTACCGTGGTGGATCAGCGCCGGCCCGAGCAGACCGATGCCGAGGATGTTCGGGATCTGCGGCGCATCGGCTTCGGCCAGCTCGGCCTCCATGATGGCTTTTTCCACCTCGGTGCCGCCGCGGCCGCCCCATTCGGCCGGCCAGTCCATGCCGAGGTAGCCGGCGGTGTAGAGCTTGCGCTGCCACTCGCGGCGCACACGCATCAAGCTGTCTTCGGTGGCGTGGGGATCGCGCAGCGCTTCGCGCCAGGGACGAGCGAGATTCGCCCGCAGCCAGGCGCGCAGCTCATCGCGAAACTGGAGGTGCTTTTCAGAAAGGCGTAGGTCCATCGGCGCTCGTCCTAGCGCGCCCTCCAGGTTAGTGCAAACGGCATGGGCGAGACGATTTACCCTTCGCGGCTCGGGTCTTCGATGAGCAGCGTGGGCACACCTTCGGTTCCAGAGCGGACCGTGGCAACCACCGTCCCGCGCTTGTTGCCGGGTCGGATTTCGCTGACGTCGACGCCCCTCTGGAGGAGCCGAGCGCGGCAGGCGTTCAGGTCGCGGACGCGATAGGCCATCCCGTACAAGCGGTCGGGACCGGCAGCATCGGCCGATGCACCGATGGCGCCGACGAACTCGAGGGTGATGCTGCCGCTTCGGAAGAACAGCATGCGCAGCCCACGCGCCGGGAATTCACGGTCGAGCGCCAAGCGTAAGCCGAGTCGGTCACGCCAGAGGGCGATGGCCCGGTCCAAGTTCGGCGAGTGAATGACGACGTGATCGATGGCGTCGAACGCGGCAGCATTGGGCTCGGGCTTCTGCGTCTCGGCTCGCGCATCGAAGTGGACGACGAGACCGTTGCAGCCATCATCAACCGCGGCATGCCGGTCGTTGCCAAAGCGAAGCGAGCGCAGGCCGGGCTCTCCCGGCTCGATCTCGACGGCACCGCGCTGCAGTTGGAACCGAACGGCGCCGTTAGGAACGTCGACGGGCGAGACGCCGAGCAGAAACCGGTAGGCGCGCGACGCAACCGCAAGGTCTCGCACGCCGATCTGAACGCTATCGAGTTGCATGACGCGCGGCCTGACGGTTGCAGACGGCAACGACGAGCATGTCTCCACCTACCACGAGTGGCCGATCACGCGCCACGGCAAGACGAGCGTTGATTTCATGTCTGCACTGCACAATTTCTGACAGGACCCTCTACGCAGGAGGACGTCTATACGTGGACCGGCAAGAACGGCGTGGTGAACTTCTCCAACTCGGTGCCGCCCGAGGGTGTGGAGGCGAAGGCGGTTCATTCGGAGAACACGTTCCAGTCCATACCGCTGGTAGTCGAGAACAACCGCAAGCTGGTGCGCGTCGAGCTGCAGGGCACCCAGCAGCGCGGCTTCCAGCGATCACCTCGTGTGCCAGATGACCTGTGAATCAGGCTGTAAGGCCGCGGTCGAGATCTCGGACGAAGAGACGCTCGGCAGTGGTCAGAACTCGGGACTGAAGGATTACGCCTTCCGAGCTGCAAAGCACCCGTTCAGCGCAACCGTTGCGTTGCCCCCGGCAGGCGCGAGGTGCGTTCGCGAGGCTCGCGACGCTCCCCCAGCGACCTGGACGCCAACGACTGGCACCGGTATGATCCGCCGCCATGGAGACGCTGACGATCTATCACAATCCACGTTGCTCCAAGAGCCGGCAGGCGCTGGCGCTGCTGCAGGAGCGCAAAATCCCGTTGCGTGTCGTCGAGTATCTCAAGGAGCCGCCGACGCGCGCCGAGCTGGCCGGCTTGCGCCGCAAGCTCGGGCTGTCGCCGGCGCAGTGGATCCGCAAGAACGAAGCGGAGTTCAAGGAAGCGCGCCTCGACAGCGACGCTCCGGAAGACACGCTGCTCGATGCCATGGCCAAGCATCCCATCTTGATCGAGCGCCCGATTGTCGTGCGCGGCGACCGCGCCGTCGTCGGCCGCCCGCCCGAGCGCGTGCTCGAGTTACTGGGCAAGTGACCGAACGCCTGCCTGACAACGCAGGTATGGGAGCCGGCCAATATCAGATCGTCCGCTGCTCGGACTATCGACGCGTGGCCTGAAAACGGGAACCGAAGCGAATGTCCGAAAACGCCCGGGAGAAAGCTCGGTTCGGCGGCTATCACCTTCGCCCGTCCGTTCATTCAAGAGGACGGCGAGCTCACCCATGTCGGCCCAGCCACGCCGGCAGGAGAGTACCTCCGCCGCTTCTGGCAGAAACGGGATGTGCATTGGATCGGCGGTGCACAGCGACTCGCGATGATCCCTGTTGCCGAGGGGGGTACCGCGCGTAAGCACTAACCTAAGGCTTGACGTACGACGGTGGCTTCGGGTAACGTGGGGCCATGGCCGTGACGCTGATGGAGGA